>Ga0255355_1000031_pt1 | contig 86981 bp, 69 predicted proteins | sample HBST75metaG_FD_189943 | JGI IMG/M metagenome (GOLD analysis project Ga0255355, IMG submission 189943) | Peat soil microbial communities from Stordalen Mire, Sweden - H.B.S.T75 | ecosystem: Environmental > Terrestrial > Soil > Wetlands > Peat | place: Sweden: Norrbotten County, Stordalen Mire...
GGGCTGGGCAGAGCGGGGGAGCGCAGGGCGGAGGAAGACGAAACGGCTTGAGGAGCTTCGGGAAGGGGCTGGCGCTCGCGCGGAGTTCGCGAAACATCCTCTTCCGCGGCGAAGGCCTCGCTGATCGTGCTGGTCTTAAGCGGGGGTTGAAACCCTCGCCTGCCTTCGGGAACGAGCTCTTCGGCAGCTTGTTGAGCCGCCTCGGCCTCGCGCGAGCGCCGGGTGGCGGAGTCGGCGCGCAGACCATCCAAAGCCTCGCTGGCCACGGCCTGCGCCTCAAGAGCCGCGCGCATGGCTACCTGGGCGGCCTTCAGAGCGATGTGGGCTTCTTCAGCCTGCATCTCGCTGTAGCTGGGGGCGTTGGCATAGCGCGCCGCGACGCGTGCCGCGGCCTGCGCGGCCAGAGTGCCGGCGTCGGGCCGCACCTCTTGCGGCTTCTCGAGCACGGTCTCAGGCTGACCTTTGCGGCTGCGATGCGCGGCGAGACGCTGATTCACTTCCTGTTTCCACAGAGATTCGGCCGAGGGCTGGCTTAAGAATGCGCTCAATGCTCCAGTTTCCCTTCTGACGCGTCTCCCGGACGTGCTGCGTGTCCGGAATGGCTGTTCAGGTCCTTGAAGCTCCAAACGCCGGAGCTGGAAGGACGTTACTTTCAAAAGAGGTTGGAGGGCTCACGGAAAACACAGGCGCTGTCTCGGATTGCGGGACCCGAGGGGGGAGTAAAACAGCCCGATTTTTGCCTGCGGCCAGAGCTGCGCGATGCATATCGGTTCCAGGGGGCCTGCTTTTGCTATGCTGAGCTTGGTCCCGGGATGCATCCTCGCAAATTAGTGTTTATCACGCTGTTGGCCCTCTGTCACGTGCAACTTGGCGCGCAGGCGTTAACCAATGTGGCACCTCTTGTGGTGCAAACTGCCGCTGGCGGCTCCTCGTCCATGGTGGGCAGCCCCGGCGTGGCGGCAGGCGGCGCACAGGTTTCGGGGTTCGACGGCGGGCAGAATTCTTCGTCGGCGAGGCCGGGCGCGCTTCCCGACGATCCGGGGCAAGAGGCGATTCCGACGGCCCAACCGGAGCCGGAGCCGGCCAGCGGCGTGCCGGTTACGTGGGAGGCCGAGCGCCAGACCCGCGTGGGCGACATCTGGACCCTGAGCGGCGCGGTGGTGGTTCATTATCGCGACTACATTCTGCGCGCCGACAAGGTGGTCTATCACCAGTCGACCTCGGAGCTGGAGGCGGAAGGGAACCTGCAGGTGGCCGGTGGGCCCCAGGATGTGCTGATTGAAGCCACCCACGGCGACATGCGGCTGAACATGCACACGGCGCGCTTTTTTGACGTGACCGGCTCTCTGGGCGTGCGCCGGGCAGGACGGACGGTGGTCTATTCCACGCCCAACCCGTTCCTGTTTTCCGGGCGTGTACTGCTGCAAACCGGCGAGGGGAGCTACCGCATCGTGGACGGAACCATGACCAACTGCCGGCTGCCCAAGCCGGACTGGCAACTGATTTCGCGCTCCATCAAGGTGGCCGACGGAGAAGCGTCCTCGAAGAACACCCTGTTCAAGTTTCTGGGCGTGCCGATTTTCTATTTGCCCTACCTGCGCCACCCGGTGGACGAAAGCGGACGGGAGAGCGGATTTCTGATCCCGGTGATCAGCAACGGTTCGTCGATCCGCGGCTACACCTTCGGCGAGCAGGTGTACTGGGCGATCAGCCGCAGCATGGACATGGTGGTGGGGACGGAATACTACTCCAAGCGCGGCTGGGCGCCCAATGGGGATTTCCGTTACAAAGGCCCCGGGCTGGACCATCTGACGGCGCGCTGGAATGTGTTGCTGGACCGCGGCGTGGAGATGGCCGTCGCCACTCCCGAGGCCAAGGGAGCCGCCACGCCCACCCCGCCCACGACGGCCATGAAGCTGGTGAACCAGGGGGGCGTGGACATTGTGGCCCTGGGGCGCAAGGACCTGACTTCCGAAATGCGGCTGGCCGGCAACGTGGAGTACCTGTCCAGCTACATCTATCGCCTGGTGTTCAACGACAACTACTCGCAGGCGGTGAGTTCCGAGGTGGCCAGCGACATTTCGGTGACCCAGGCGCATAACGGGTTTGTTTATTCCGGATCGATGAACCGCTTCCAGAGCTTCGCCAGTTCCGCCAAGGGCGACGAGGTGCGCATTGTGCACCTGCCCACCCTGCGCTTCGACGTGCTGGACCGGCCGCTGGGTCCGACGCCGGTGGACTGGGGAGTGAGCTCGTCGATCGGCTACCTGGCGCGCTCCGAGCCCAACTTCCATGCGCGCAACGTGGGAAGGCTGGATTTTTACCCGCATGTTTCGCTGCCTCTGGTGGGCGGAGGGTGGAGCGTGATTCCGGAAGGGGCAGTGCGCTACACGCTCTATTCGAAGAGCCAGAACCTGGATTTGACCGGAGCCAACGGCGGCACTCCGACCATCGACCACGAAGGACTGAACCGCAGCGACGTGGAAGCTTCCATCGACGTGAGGCCGCCGACGCTGGAGCGGGACTACACGCTCACGCGCTGGAACCGGGAGTTGCGCCACGTGATTGAGCCGGAGATTACCTACCGGTACGTGAGCGGCATCGGCACCAAGGCGCAGAAGGTGCTGCTGATGGACACCACCGACATTGCCACAGACACCAACGAATTGGGCTTCTCGCTGACCCAGCGGCTGTATCTGCGCCCCGCCGCGGACGAGCCCTGCGCGAGCGAGGCCGCGGGCAACTGCACGGCCAAGCCGCGCGAATGGGCCAGCTGGACCATTGCGCAGAAGTTCTTCATCGACCCCAAGTTCGGCGGGGCGCTGATCCCCGACCACCGCAACGTCTTTGACACCACGCTGGACATGAGCGCCGTGGCTTTTCTGACCACGCCGCGCAACCTGGCGCCGATTACTTCGCGGCTGCGCTTTGAGGCGATCGACAATCTGCGCATTCAGTGGGACCTGGACTACGACCCGAAGGCGGGCCGGATGGGCGCGAACAACCTGTTTGCCGGCTACAGTTGGGGACGCACCACGGTAGGTATTGGCCATTCCCTGTTGAACGCCGTGGACGAGACCGGCGGCGCTGCCTCCCTGATTCAGAGCCAACAGTTGCAGCCGTTCTTTTCCATCGGCAAACCCTCGGGGCGCGGCTTGAACCTGGCCGCGAACGGCAGCTATGACTTTGTCCACGGCGCACTGCAATACGCCGGGGTGGAGGCGGCCTACAACTGGGATTGCTGCGGATTCACCGTCGGCTACCGGCGCTTTACGCTGGGCTCGCTCCGCGACGAGACGCAATACCTGTACAGCTTTACGCTGGCCAACTTCGGCTCGGTCGGCGACATCCGCCGCTCCAACTCGGTTTTCCGCGATCCCAGCCTGCCACCGGCGTATTGAGAGACGGTTGGCTTTTCCGATGCGCGCGCGTCCACTCTAGTGCCACGGGTTGTGGATCTTTAATTGGCGGGGACTCCTGAACGGCCCGGGCCTGAAGGCCCCGTCAAAAAGCGGCTGCTTCAGGGGGCTGAAGCGCCCTGCCCCTCCGTGTTTTCCGAAGTACGACTGTGGTGCTAGAACAGCGCCAGCGACCAGCCGGTCCGATTCAGCCCGGCTGGAGTATTCTTTTTGAGAGGACTAACCCTTGTCGCGCATTCACTTACTGGCTGGCCTGCTCCTGTTGAGCCTGGCCGCGGGCTGCAAAGCCCAAAGCTCCGCAGTCGGGACCGAGAACCCGGCTCTGAACCGCCATATCGAAGTCATGGTGCGTTCCAACTTCAACGTGCCGCAAGACATCGATGTGATGATCGGAGCGCGCAAGGCGAGCCAGATTCCCGGCTACGATGCGCTGCCCATCACGCTCTCGCACGGCGGCAAGCAGACGGTGATCGATTTTCTGATCTCGACGGACAACAAGACGCTGGCCAAGCTGGAAACCTTCTCGCTGGCCAAGGATCCGGTGTTGTCGATCGACGTGGCCGGACGCCCGGTGCGCGGCAATCCCGCAGCCAAGGTCACGGTGATCAACTACGACGACCTGGAATGCCCCTATTGCGCGCGGATGCACCAGACGCTCTTCCCTGCCACCCTGGAGCGCTACAAGGACAAGGTTCGCTTTGTCTACAAGGACGACCCGCTGGTGGAGATTCACCCCTGGGCGATGCGCGCGGCCGTTGACGCCAACTGCCTGGGCGCGCAGAATCCCGATGCCTACTGGACCTATGTGGATTACCTGCACTCGCACGGCCAGGAAGTGAACGGGGAGACCCGTGATGCGGCCAAGAGTTTTGCCGCGCTGGATCGGATTGCCCGTCAACAGGCGACGCTGGCCAAGCTGGACGCGCCCAAACTGGACGCATGCCTCACCAAGCAGGATGAGAGCCAGGTGCAGGCATCTTCCAAGGAAGCCGAGTCGATCGGTGTGGAAGGAACGCCCGCGCTGTTTGTCGACGGCGAACGCATCAGCGGCGTTGTTCCGGAGGCGCAACTCTGGAAGGTGATCGACCGCGCCCTGCGCGCAGCAGGCGTGGAACCGCCGGCAACACCGGCACAGGCTTCAGGGAATTAGTTTCACAAACACCATCGGCGCGGACGCCGGGTCCGTATCGCCGCGCCGGTTTGTGGATTTATCCTTGAATGCCGGGGAGCTTCGGTTCCCCACAGGAGACACCCGTTGCAAGTCGAAGATTTCTCGCGTGCGAGTTCCCGTTTTGCCACTCTGATTGTATTGGCCGGAGCGATGCTGGTCCCCATGGCGGGCTGCCACCGCGCTCCCGCCCCGGACGTGATGGCCACAGTGAACGGCAAGGACATTCTGCGCTCCGAAGTGGAGAAGCTCTACAAAGCGAGTCTTGCCGACAGTCCCGAAGTACAGTCCAGGGAGCTGGCCAATATCCAGCGTCTGAACCTCCTGAAAGGGATGATCGAGGACGAGATCCTGCAGCAGCGCGCCGTGAAGCTCAACCTGGCCGCCAGCGACGAGGACGTGAATGCCAAGATCACGGAGATGAAGGCGCCCTGGACGCAGGAAGAGTGGGACAACAAGCTCAAGCAGCGCAACCTGACGGTGGATGACCTGAAGCGCGACTGGCGCCGCTCGCTGACCAAGGAGAAGCTCCTGAACAAGGAAATCTACTCCAAGATCAACATCACGGATGCCGACATCAGCGGCTATTACACGGCGCACAAATCGGAATTCAACGTGCTCGAGCCGCAGTACCACCTGGCGCAGATCATGGTGACGGGCGCGCCCGCGCAGCAGACCGGCAATCTGCAGAACAACAAGGCCTCCAACGACGCCGACGCGAAGAAGAAGATACAAACCCTGCACAACCGGCTGGAGAGCGGCGAGGACTTCGGCGCCGTGGCCATGCAATTCTCAGAGAACCCCAACTATTCCTCGAATGGCGGCGACATGGGATTTGTGGCGGAGTCGCAACTGCACGCCGATCCGGATGTCTACAACGCAGTCAGCAAGCTGAAGCCGAACCAGATCACCGAGATTCTTCCCACCTACGACAGCGCCGGGCCCGGGCGGCACATCACCGGCTATGCGATTTACAAGTTTATGGGGCGCGAACCGGCGGGACAGCTGGAAATGAACGACCCGCGCGTGCAGCAAACCATCCGCCAGAACCTGCGCGAAGGACACGCGCAACTGTTGAAGACGGCCTACTTTGAAATGCTCTACGACGAGGCGAAGGTCAAGAACTACTTTGCCGAGCAGATTCTGAGGGAAGGCGCAAAGTAGAGCGCCTTGCTTCAGATCGATTCGCATCGGAATCGGCGTAGTTTCGCGCCAACCCCTGTTGCCCCGGCAACAGGGGTTTTTTCTGGGCAAATGAGATTCACTGTTGACGCGGTAAAGCCGGCATCGCTGCCCTCTGAGGGCTGCCATTCGATTGATCGCACTGGCCTTTGGCATTGCGCTGGGGCAAGGCGCGGTCACCCCGTCCCAGCCATCCATGGCGGCGCTTGCGGCAGTGCGCCATCCCTTCCCTCAAGCGCGCACTCAAGAAGAGCGGCTCAATCCGGACTGTCGATGGGCAGGTCGGGAGACCCGCCGCTCACATAGGTCCATATCCCTTGCTTACACCGCGGGAGAGAAACAAATCACGAGCTGTGAGGTGTGCTGCCTGACCTGGTCTGCCAATTCCCTCAACTGGAAGAGGGCGCCAGGGCGAAGCTGCGACTCGGCGGACCTCCAGAGCCCTGCCGGGTCACCGAGGGCGCCTGCGCGGGTCTACCGGCAGCGAGTACCCGGGATCACCGCACAGGCCCCGCAAGCGTTTCAAGGTCATGGTGCGCAGCGAACAAGGCCGAAGGGAGTCGCAACTTGCTGAAAAAGCGGGCCAATAGAAAAACGGCCTCCGCGAGGTGCGGAGGCCGTTCGGAGTTACCGACAAACGCCTGAAGCTACTTCAGGTTGCCGCTGGAATCCATGGTGATGCCGCCGGGCTGCTGGTTCTTCTTCTCTTCGTTCGCCTTGCGGGTACCCATGGCCTTTGTGCGCCACTCTTCAGCCTTGGCAAGATCGTCCTTGCGAGCTGCGTCGTTGCCAAAGTCCACGTCCGCCTTGCGGCGATAGATCAGGTTCAGGTAAGCCATGGCATCGTCATAGTTAGCACGGTTCGCAACGGCCTGGTTGAGGTACTGGAGTCCTTCTTCAACCAGCGAGGAATTCTGCGCCTTGAGAGGTTCCATGACCTTTTTGGGAGCCTTGGCATTGCCCTCGCCGTCGTCGTTGACACCGGCAGGAAGCAGGGCCTTGAGGGTATTCTCGTGCGCCTCGGTCCAGTCGATCACGCCGACCGTATAGGCAGCTTCGGGATCCTTGGGATCTTCGGCGAGAACCTTCTTCTGCCAGGACTTCGCATCGTCGAGCTTCTTGATGCTGAAGTAGATACCCGCAATCTGCTTCATGCTGTTGACGTCGTGCGGGTCCTTGGCCAGAACATCCTGGAAGATATCGATGGCCTGTTGCGCGGTCTTCATGTTGTCAGGTGTGTCCAGACCGGGCACAACATTCTGGGCCAACGCGGTGGCCAGATAGCTTTTGGCCATGGGGAGGCTCGGGTCGAGCTGAGTAGCTTTCTGGAAGTGACCGATCGCCTCTTCATAATGGGCGCTCTTGTACGCATCCACTCCCTTGTTCAACTGGTCACGAGCGGCGAGGCGGTCGCACCCGCTCATGGAGAGCACCATGCCGGCCAAGGCAACCGCGAGCGCCGTAATACGTGCGGGTCCATTCATGTTCGTATCCTTCTCCTTCAGGTCGTGCCTATCAGTTGCGCGCCTGGAATCTTGGTGCAGCTGGCCGCGGGCGGGAGTAACCGAAACCAGGATGAAAAAATTGTACTCCTGCTTTCCGTACGGATGAACGGCCTCCGGACGGGACTGGCAATCCTTGGGGATTCCGGGGGTTCGACATCCGCCCCACGCCCCACACCCCAACAGCCAGCCAAATCTCAATGCGTCACCCGCCTGCATCGTGCAGGCAGGCGCAGTTTGCCCTTGCTTCCCGTGCCGCTTCCCTTGTGAGGAAACGGCTCCAGAAGAGCGATCCTACTGACCGGCCAAAATCTGCGGCGTCATCAACCCGATGTGATCCACGTTCGCGGCGCGACCAATATCGATCACCTCAGCGACGTAAGCGAAGTTGAGATCGTCGTCGCCCTTGACGAACATGATGCGCTCGGCACGGTTGGCATAGATTTCAGTCAGCCTGGGCAACAGATCGGCCTTGTTGTAAGGCGTCTCGTTGATCTTGTACTGCGGGGCGCCGCCGGGGACGTGCAGAACCTGCACGACAATAGTGCGATCATTCGGCTGCGAATTCTGCTTCTGATCCTTGGGTGGCTGGGGCACCAGCGCATCCAAGCCCTTCGGCGTCACCGGCACGATGACCATGAAGATGATCAGCAGCACCAGAAGAATGTCGATCATCGGCGTCATGTTGATGTCGGACGAGTAGCTTCCCCCGCCCCCAGTTGTCATTGACATCGCTTAAAGCTCCTCGTTTCCTGCAAATCGTTAAAAAGACGACACAAGGGCTGAGTTACTCGCCACCGGCGAGATTGCCTTCACGCTTCTGTGTCAACAAGCCGACATCTTCCACACCGGCGGTACGCACGGCATCGATGGCGTCTTCCACTGCCCGGAACTGCGCACGGGCATCAGCGCGAATGAAGATCGTCTTGCCGGGTTTGTCAGCCAGCTTTTCGCGAACCTGGCCGCCAAGTTCACTGACTGCGGTCTTGTTCTGTCCCAGGAATACGCCGCCGTCCCGCGTGATCGCCACGACAATAGCGTCTTCCTTGTCGGCGTCGGGCATGTTGGTGGGATTGTCCACCTTGGCCATGTCGACAGACACCTTGTTCTGCAGCATGGGTGTGATGACCATGAAGATGATCAGCAGGACCAGCATGACGTCGACCATGGGTGTGACGTTGATGTTGGAGCTGACCCTAGTACCTTCGTTGCGAACCGCGATTGGCATTGATTGTGCTCCGTTGCCTGTGATTTTTAATCCGGATAGCTTCCGGCATGCTTGCGATCCACCTGGCGGGCCTGCGGATAAAACCGGAGGGCGGGAGAGAGAGTCTTCACTCTCCCGACCTCCACAGCTTCCCGCTCTTGCCGACAGCCGCTTCGCTTAGCGCTTGTGGCTCTGCTTGATGAAGTAGTCGATCAGTTCGCTCGAGGAGTTATCCATTTCCACGTCGAACGACTCGACACGACCGGTGAAGTAGTTGAAGGCCATAACTGCAGGGATGGCGACCAACAGACCGAAGGCGGTCGTAACCAGGGCTTCCGAAATGCCACCGGCAACTGCGCCGATACCCGAGGTCTTCTGGGTGGCGATCTGCTGGAAGGCGTTCAGAATGCCGACGACGGTACCGAACAGGCCGACGAAGGGAGCCGTTGCGCCGATGGTGGCCAGAACCGCGAGGCCTCTCTTCAGCTTGGCGTGAACGATGGCTTCGGCGCGATCCAATGCGCGGCCCGAGCTCTCGATCGACTGCTCAGTGGGTGCGCCAGCGGAAGCGCGGAACTCTTGCAGGCCGGCGGTGACAACCTCAGCGAGGTGAGACTTCTTGCTGCGGTCGGCGATCTTGATGGCTTCTTCCAGCTTGCTGTCCTTGAGGGCACCGGCAACCTTGGGAGCGAACTCGCGCGACTGCTTGCGGGCGGCAGAGAAGTAGATGTAGCGATCGATCATCACGGCCAAAGACCAGATGGACTCGATGAACAGGATGATGGCGACTGCACGGGCGAGGTTGCCCATGTGGCCCCACAACCCAAGCGGAGTAAAGCTGACCGTCTGCTCTTCACCGTCAAAGATGAAAGCCAGATTGGCGGCCGTGTGCGAAGCGAAATGTGCGAGCTGAGCGAGAATCACTGAATCGTTCCTCCTAAGGAGTTTTCTTGTGGACTGCGACTGCCTTGCGGTGCTGGAATGCGTTTCCTTGCGGGACGCGCACTCGGTTCAAAAGGGAAGCCCTCGCCCAGGACAAGCGGAGAGGGCCAAAGAGTTTCCTCAGCCACCCAGGGTGAAGATTACGTTGACCGTAGTCTCCACTTCCACCGGCTCATTATTGAGCAGGTAGGGCCTGTAGCGCCAGGACCTGACGGCGTCCATCGCGGCCTGCTGCAACATGGCAGGACCACTGACGACGCGAAGGTTTTCGATTGCTCCAGCCTTGGAGATGGTGGCCTGAAGGACCACCGTACCGGAGACGCGAGCAGCCTTGGCGATGGGAGGATAGACAGGCTGCGTTTTCTGCAACAGCATGCCAACCATGACGCCAGCGGAGATACTGACCTTCTTGGGAGCCTCGGCCTTGACCTTAGGCGCGGCCTGTCCGTTGAAGATGCCGCCCATCGTTCCGCCAACAGATCCGCCGCTCAGGCCTTCCATGCCGGCAACGCCAAAGCTGGAGGTCGGAGGAGCTTCCTTCTCGCTGACGATTTTGATGTCGCGGGGAATGCGCGTGGGCGCCGTGAGCTGATTGTTCATCATCTCCGACTGCACGTGAACCACATGCACTGCCTCAGGCGGCGCCGGCGGCGGCGGCGGAGGTGGCGGCGGCGGCGGGGCTACCAGGGCCATCTGCATGGCCGCCTTGGGCAGCGCCTCGGGATAGATCAGCGGAATCAGGATCAGGAGCAGAATGATGGAGCCGTTGGTGATGAAAGTCACCATCATCCAATACTTGCTCTTGCTCTTGATCTTGCCCGCGGATTCAAACGTGGAATCTTCAAACATGGCCAGCCTCGAATCGGGTGTTTGCTTACCTCTAATTAGACACCGGGGAGAGCGGAAATGTTCCCGGCATCGAAACGATACCACAAATAGTGCATTTCACTGTTCCACATTGCTGTTCCACATTGCTCATTGCTCAGAACAGCGCTTCGCAGGCTAAACGCGCCTGCGAGGCCTGCGGAGTTCGGTGGGCCCCTAAGCCCTGGTGCGTTTTGCGGGTGGCAAAGCCACTGTGGAGCCCCGCTTGGCGCGCCACTCCTGATAAGCCACGAGCATGGGCGCCGCAACGGCGATGGAGGAGTATGTACCGATAAGAATACCTACCACCAGCGCGAATGAAAAGCCTTTTAATACCGCGCCGCCAAAAATATACAGCGAGAGCACGGTAAGGAAGGTAAGACCAGAGGTGAGCACGGTTCTGCTCAGGGTCTGATTGATGGCGCGGTTGACCACGTCAGGGAGGGATTCGCGCCGGCTCAGGCGGAGATTCTCCCGGATGCGGTCGAAGACCACGATGGTGTCGTTCATGGAATAACCAACCAGCGTCAGGATGGCGGCAATGACCGTCAGGCTGATTTCCTGGCCAGTGAGTGCAAAGGCGCCGACGGTGATCAGGGTGTCGTGGAAGCAAGCAACGACTGCCGCGACGCCATAGATCAACTGGAAGCGGAACCAGAGATAGACGAGCATCCCGGCCATGGAGTAGAGCGTCGCCAGGAGGGCCTGCCGCTCAAGCTGCTTGCCGACGGTGGGTCCCACCACGGAGGTGTTGCGCACGGTGAAGGGATTGCCGTAATGGCTGTGGAGCGCATCTTCAATTTGCTGGCGGCCGGTGTCGAGCGCGCTCTCGTTCTGCTGCTCCGGCAGGCTGATGAGCACCTCGTTGTTGGAGGGCACATCGAAGACCACGACGGTGGCATCCTTGATGCCCGCCGCCTCGGTGGCCTGGCGAATCTGATTCAGATCCGGGGTCTGCGCAAACTGCACCTGCACCTGCGTGCCGCCCTTGAAGTCCACGCCGAGGGGCACGGGGCTGCCGATCGTCGCCCAATGCATGCCCATCGAAACGATGCCGGCCACGCTGAAGATCAATGAAAAGCCGAGGAAGTACCATTTCTTTCCCAGCCAATCGACATTTACATTGCGAAACAATTCCACTGGTTTTCTGCCTTCCTGTGGTCTGGAGCCTCCTTGAGGAGGCTCCAGCGTTCAAAGTTTTCCCATGCCGCTCGTCGAGCGTTGCTGCCGGGTCTAGATGGACACCATTTCGCCTGGTTCCAGCTTGTTCAAGTGGGCATCGAAGATGACCCGCGAGACGAAGACCGCTGTGAACAGGTTGGCGATGAGTCCGAAGGTCAGGGTGGTGGCAAAACCTTTCACCGGGCCGGTACCGAAGACGAACAGAATGGCTGCCGAAACGATGGTGGTCACGTGGGTGTCCACGATGGTGACCCATGCATGGGCAAAGCCCTGGTCAACCGCTGCGGAGGGCGCCTTGCCGGCGCGTATTTCTTCCCGTATTCGCTCGAAGATCAGGACGTTCGAATCGACGCCCATACCTATCGTCAAAATGACTCCGGCGATGCCGGGGAGGGTGAGCGTAGCCTCGGTGAAGCCCATGAAGCCGAGCAAAATCACCAGGTTGAGGAAGAGCGCCAGGTCGGCGTTGATGCCCGAACCGCGGTAGTAGATGAGCATGAAGGCCATGACCACCAACACGCCGACGACGGCGGCCGTCACGCCCTTCTTGATGGAGTCGGCGCCCAGGGACGCGCCCACGGTTTCGTTGTCCAAATAAGTGAGCGAGGCCGGCAGCGCGCCGGTGCGCAACATCTTGGAAAGGATCTCGACTTCATCGGGAGAGAAGCTGCCGGTGATCTCGCCGGAGTCGCGAATGGCGCTCTGGATGGTGGCAACCTCACGGACGCGGCCACCCATGACCACGGCCATGCTCTGGCCGACGTTCTTGCTGGTGTAGTCGTAGAACTTGTCGCCAGCCTCGTTGGTCAGCGTGAAGCGGACGTTGCGGCGGCCGTTCTGGTCGGTGCCGGGGTCGGCGGAGCGGAAGTCGCTGCCAGCCACCACCGAGACGCGGTGCACGACATAGACGCTGTCGGAGCCGTTGCCTACCGTACCGGAGCCATGCGCCAGCACTTCATCGGACGGAACTGCGCCGCCGACGCTGGCCAGTGCTTCCTGGTCGTCCTTGTAGGGGCCGCCAACCACGGCGTGAATCTCAAGCCGTGCGGTGGACTGGATGATGGTCTTGACGCGATCCAGATCGTCGACGCCGGGCAGTTCAACCAGGATCTGGTTGTCGCCCAGGCCATACTGATCAATCTTCGGCTCGCTGACGCCCAGGGTGTCCACGCGGTCGCGGATGGTCTCAATGGCCTGCTGCACGGTCTTCTTGTCGAGGGCCGTCTCCACCGTCGGTTTCATGGTCACGGTAAAGCTGGAATCAGCCCCGCCGCCGGAGATATCGTACTCATTCGAGTACTTGGCTTCGAGAGCGGAACGAACGTCGCCAGCCTTGCCGGCCGATGTGCCTTCCACCCGAATCTGCTGGGGCTTGTTGGCCGGATCCGGCTTATAGACCTGGGAAAAGCTCAGGTTGGCCGTTTTTAGATCCTGCTGAATGCGGGCCACCGTGTTGTCTGTTTCCTGGCTGACCGCTTCTGACACCGCAACCTGCAAAATCAAGTGGGTGCCGCCGCGCAGATCCAGGCCAAGGTGAATGTGTTTGCTCACAGCCTCGGTGAGGGCCTTGCCAGTAACGCCCGCGGGCACCCCAATGATGCCGTAGACGCAAGCCAGCAGGAGCGCAATGATGAGGGCAATTTTACCTTTGAGATTCTTCTTCATCGTCCCGTTTCTCTAGTCCAAATCGCTAAAAGCCGTCTGAAACTCAAAAAAAGCCCGTGGGACCTTAGGAGGCCGAAGAGCTGTCCTGGGTGGTCACCGAGGCAATGGCGCTTTTGGCCACTTCCATCTTGATGTTATCCGGCGCCACGCGCAGGACGATGACGTCGTCCTTGATGGAGACGATGATGCCGCGAATACCGCCAGCCGTGGTCACCCGATCGCCAGCCTTGATGTCGGCCAGCATCGCCTGCCACTGTTTTTGCCGCTTCTGCTGCGGGCGGATCATCACCAGGTAAAGAACCGGGATCAACAACAGGGGCAGAAGCATCGGAAGGCTGCTCCCGCCTCCGGCTGCCTGCATCAGAATCAACACTGCGAAACTCGTTGCCACGCTCATCCTTTGCTCGCCCCTGGCGGCGCAAAACCCGCGCCTTCAGGGCACAGGCATACCCGGCGTTTTGCCGGGCGCCCGAGAAATAGATTTGTCTCCGGGAATGGTCCAGACTACTCCGGACTGGCCCAGACCGTCGAATTGTCCCGGCCCAAGCACTGGAAGGAGGGTCCGGTTGCTGCTCGTCGGAACCTGAATTCCAGTCCCGCGTCCGCATCCCTACTTTAGACCCAACCGCCGTCTGTTTCCTGTTCGACAGAGCCTCTTTGAAAATCCGTACCAGAAGGCAACACGGTTCTCCCGTGCTCATTTCCCGACGGATTCCAAAAGAATGCCTAAGCAAGATAAGATACGCGCGGCCTGTTGCGTGTCAAGGCGGATTGCGCAGGGCATTCCCCGCAGTGGGACTGCCCTGCGGCCCTCAGCGGGGTTTTGCCCGACATTTATTCCTGGTTCCCCCGGCATTTATAAAGCCCTTACGGGTTCCGTTCTCCATCCTTATCAGGGCGGATTTCCGATGGGACTGTCGATGCTTTCCTCTTCGAGCGCGCCGCTCAGGCGATGGCTCCCAGCCGGAGGAAAGCAGCGCAAGGAGCCCTCCCATGATGGCCTTTCCGCTCAGTTCCCTTCTGCTGATTCCGTTCGTCCTCGGCGAGGCCTTCCTGCTTTGGGCGCTGTGGCAGCTGGTCAAGCAGACCCGGCGATAGACAGCTTATTTTTCAGGCGTTTGGAGTGCCCTGCATCTGCCTTCCGAGGACACTGCACGCCAAGATGGATGTGATGGCTATTTCTGTTTGGCTTCCGCGGCCGGCGCGGGCGTTTCGGGCTCGTCGGCGGCGTCCTCCACCAGCACCGCCGAACCGGGAACGAGGTCGAAGCTCACCTGATCCTTGCCGGCAGGATGAAAGGTGATGCGCAGAGGTTCGCGCTGCCACTGGGCGAGGGCGCAGGCGGGGCTGGGATGGCTCTCCGGGTCGAAGGCCGAGATTTTCTTGGCCAGGACCGCCTTGCGAGCCGCCACCTGCGCCACCACGGCGTAAAGGCTCTTGCCGCTCGAGGTGACGCCGCAATAGGCGGCATAGTCGCGGAACCAGCTCACCTGGCTGACGGCGGGATCGTAGTCGGGGAGCTTGAGAGCGACGACGTGGCCGGTGACGCGATCGACCAGCAACCAGGGGCCGCGCTGCCAGACCCAATGCTTGTCGCCCACTGCAGGCTTGTCGCCGGGCAAGGCGTCGTTGAGCCGGAGGACGCGGCGCACCACAAAGCTGCGGTCGGTCACGTCGTGGGCTTCGCCGGTGGTCCACTCCTTGAGGGCTCCGTCCACCAGGAGGGCGCGAATCTTCAGCTCTTCCTCGCCGGGTGCAGCGCCAGCCGGGTCGCCAGCCTTGGAGTAATGCACGCGCCGGGCCGCGCCCAGGACCACGACGTGCGGCTTGCGTGCCGCTGAAAGAGACGGAGCAGCGGCAAAAAGCGCCGCCAAAGCCAAAACCCAAATCCTTGCGCCCTTGCTCATTCCGCTTACTCCTTGAGCTTCTGACCGCGTGATTTCGTGTTTTTGACTACATTTTGTGGTTTTCCAGGTCCGAGTGTCCGAACCTGAGAAGCCTCGTGTTCCTGCAACAGCCCAAAGCCAGAGGCCTAAAGCTGTGCGTCCTCCACGGCGCGCGCCACGCGGAAGGCCGTGCTTTCGTTCAGATGGCCGGCGAGAACCTGCATGCCCACCGGCAAACCCGCGGACGTTGCGCCACAGGGCACATTCACGCCGCAGATGCCGGCCAGGCTCGCCGTGACCGTGTAGACATCGGCCAGGTACATGGCCAGCGGATCGTCGGACTTTTCGCCCAGCTTGAAAGCGGGCACGGGCGAGGTCGGCGTCACGATGGCGTCCACATCGGTAAAAACGCGGAGAAACTCTTCGGCCAGGAGACGGCGGACCTGCTGCGCCTTGCCGTAGTAGGCCTCGTAATAGCCGGTGGAAAGCGCGTAGGTGCCAAGCAGGATGCGGCGCTTGACCTCGGCGCCGAAGCCCTCGTCGCGGGAGTGGCAGTAGAGGTCGGAGAGCGTCTCGGAGTTTGGCGAACGGTAGCCGTAGCGCACGCCGTCGAAGCGGGCCAGGTTGGCGCTGGCTTCGGCCGTGGCCACCAGGTAGTAAGTGGGAATGGCGTATTTGGTGTGGGGCAGGGAGACCGGCTTCACGGTGCAACCGGAGGCCTTGAGCGCGTCAATTCCCTTTTCAATGGCCGCGCGCACCTCCGGATCGAGCCCTTCGCCGAAGTACTCTGCCGGGACGCCGATGCGCAGGCCCTCGGCGCGCTTGTCGCTTTCGGCGGCATAATCGGGGACCGGGGCAGGCGAACTGGTGGCGTCCTTGGGGTCGTGGCCGGCAATGACGCCGAGCAAGGTGGCGGCGTCGCGGACATTGCCGGCGAAGGGGCCGACGCGATCCAGCGAGGAGGCAAAGGCGATCAAACCATAGCGCGAGACGCGGCCATAGGTGGGCAGCACACCCACCACGCCGCAAAAGCTGGCTGGCTGGCGAATGGAGCCGCCGGTGTCAGTGCCCAGCGTGGCTACCGCCATGTTGGCCGCCACCGCCGCCGCCGAACCGCCGCTGGAGCCACCCGGAACCCGCTCCGTGTCCACGGGATTGCGTACCGGCCCGTAAGCCGAGTTCTCATTCGAGCCGCCCATGGCGAACTCGTCGCAATTCAACTTGCCCAGGAGCACCGCGCCGGCGGCTTCGAGCTTGGCCACCGAGGTGGCATCATAGGGGGGCTTGTAGCCTTCGAGAATCTTCGAGCCCGCCGTGGCCGGGGCGCCCTTCATGACCAGGACGTCCTTGATGCCGATGGGGATGCCGGCCAGGGGGCCGAGGGGATTGCCCTTGGCAGCCGCGTCGTCCACGCGCGCGGCCTGTTCGAGAGCGCGCTCGCGGGTGATGCTCAGGTAGACATTGAGGCGCGGATTCACGCTGGCAATGCGCTCAAAGTAGCTGGCGGCAAGATCCGTGGCCCGGGTGTGGCCGGCAGCAATCTCGGCACGCAACACGGCCAGGGTTTTCGGCTTTTCAACGTAGCTTTCAGCAGGTTTGGCTTCGCTGGACAATCGAGCTTTCCTCTCTTTGGGCCATCCGGCGGCATTGCAGCCTCCTGACGGTCTTTCTTCCTCCGCCGGTTTGCAGTCTGGCGGAGGCTTGGGGGACCTTGAAAACCGGTCCGGAAGAGCGCTTAGCGCTCAATCACCTTGGGAACCTTGAAGAAGACCTGATCCGTCTCCGGCGCCTGGGACATGACGGCGGCGCGATCGAGCGAGGGTTGCGGCAGGTCGGGGCGCAAAACGCCGGCGTCCGCCATCTCCCCAAGCTCGCTGACTTGCGCCAGCGGAGCCACTCCGGTGGTGTCCAGTTCGTTCAACTCGGCCACATAATCCAGAATCGCGTTCAGATCGCGCAGCATGCGCGAGGTCTCTTCCGGCGCAAGCTCCAGATGGGCCAGTTCGGCCACGCGCTCCACTTCTTCCACAGTCACTTTGGCGGTCATTCGCTGTTCTTCCCCATCTCTGGCCGGCCCCGAGGAACAGTCCCCTTTGCGGGCGAATCCGGCAAAAACTCCGAAGATTGAGTATAGACGGTTTCGGTTTGGCGCCTGACGGAACCGGATCAGTCGACGGTGAGCGTCACGGTGACTGGGTGCGTGACATTGTTGGAGAGCGCGTTGACGGTAACGGTGTAGGTCCCGGCTGGAGTATTGCCGGAGCCGGACTTGGGAGTGCCTCCGTTCAACATGCCGCCGGAGGAGGTGCAACTGGAGACGCCGCCGGCCAGAATCGCCAGCACCGCGGCCATCATGAGCCATCTGCGCCGCCGACCGAGGGCGAGAGGAAGCAGCAGGAAACCGCCGGCCAACGGAAGCATCCGCCACCTGGAGGCACGCGCAGCGCTGGAGGAACTCGCAGTTTGCCCGGTAAGGATCTGGACGGTCACGTTGGCGCTGGCGGTGGCCGGAATTTGCGGGTTGGCGGAGGGGTTGAATGCGCAAGACGCGTAAGAAGGAAGCGAGGCTGTGGTGCAGGAGAGGCTCACCGTCGCTCCCTGGGTCTGATTCAGCAGGGCGATGTCCAAGACGTAGCTAGCGGTCTGCCCGCTGGCGACGGTCTGGCTGGACGCCCCGGAAACGGTCATGGTGAAATCGAAGCCCATTCCGGTCAGCGGCACGGTCTGCCCGGCCGTCATCAGGCTGTCGGTCACCGTCAGGGTTCCGGTCTGCGCACCCGTGCTGGTGGGCGCAAACTCGACTCCGGAGGTGCAACTGGCCTGGGCCGCGAGGGTGGCAGGGCAGTTGTTGCTGACCAGCCGGAAGCCGGTGCTGGGAGCCAGCGAAAAGCTTTTCAGGTCGGCAGTGCCGATGGAGTTGGTGATGGTGATCGTCTGGGGGCTGGAGAACGTGCCTACACCGGTCTGTTGAAAGTTCAGAAACGTGGGCTGCACAAGAACCGACCCCGGAAGGCCGCCCGTTCCGCTGAGCGGGACAGAGATGGGAGCGGACTGCAAGGACGAGCTGGCAGTCAATGTGCCGGTGAACGCTCCAATGACCGAGGGCGAGAAGACCACCCCTACCGTGCAACTGGCGACGGCTCCCAGACTGGCCGCGCAGGTGTTGTTGACCAGTGCGAAGGGAGCCGAGGCCTGGAGGGCCAGTGAGTTGGCGATGACCTTGCCGGTGTTGGTGACGGTGACCGTCTGCGGCGAACTGGTTTGGCCGGGAGCGACCACGGAGAAGTTCAACTGCGCCGGCTGCACGCTGAGGCCGTTCTGGTCCTGCCCCACGCCGATCAGCGGCACGCTCGCAGCCGCAACGCCCGGACTCGACGAAGAAATGACCAGCGCGGCCGTGCCCCCTCCCACGGTGGCGGGAGTGAAGACGACCTGCACGGTGCAACTCGCCCCGTTGGCCAGCGTTGCGCCGCACTTGGTGGCGCTGCAGATGGAGCTGCCGCAGGAGAATTCGCTGGCGGATGGACCGGTGATCGCGAAGCCGATGTTGGCCATGGGTGCGCCACCGGTATTGCTGATCGTGAGGGTCTGGGCCGGACTGGCCTGGCCGACCGCCTGCGCCGCGAAGGTCAACGTGGAGGGGCTGACGCCAAAGGAAGGCGGAACCAGGCCGACGCCCGAAAGAGCTACGGTCTGGGTGCGGAGCGCATCGGTGATGGTGAGAGTTCCCGTCTGGTTTCCCGGCTGGACGGGAGCGAAAACCACGTCAATGTCGCAACTGGAGTGGGCTACAAGCTGGGTGGTGCATTTGTTCGAGGTCTGAAAAACCCCGCTCAACGGCGGAATGGAGATCCCCTCCAGAGGCAGATCGCCGTTGTTGGTCAGGGTGATGACCTGCGCGGCCGAGAGTTGGCCGTCCACGGTTCCCGGGAAGGTGAGCGAGGTGGGAGAGAGATTGTCCGTGGGCAGGGATTGGCCAGAACCGCTCAACGCCACGGTCAATGTGCCGGCAGCAGAGGTAAAGGTCAGGGTCCCGGTGGCGGCTCCGGCCTGGGTGGGCGCAAAATCCACTTTCATCTGGCATGAGGCCGGCGGGGCACTAGGCGAGGTGCTGGGCGGAGCCAGGGAGCCGGTGCAGGTGTTGCTGGCCAGGAAAAACGGCACGGTCACCGTAACCCCGGTGATGGAAACCGCAACCGCGCCCGTATTTTCTGCCGTGACCTGGAGATTGGACGATGTGGAGTTGACTGGCCAGGCGTCAAAATCCAGGGTGGCTGGGCTGATGGTGACGGCACCGGAGGGCGTGCCGGTTCCGCTGAGCGCGATGGTCAGGTCGCCTCCGGACAAATTGCCGCCGACGGTCACAACGCCTGAGCGGGAGCCGGTCTGAGTGGGCGTAAACGTGACCAGCATCGAGCAAGTGGCGCCGGCCGCTACCGTTTGCCCGCGGCACGGGGCGGTGTCGCTGTCGGTTTCCGAGAAGTCTCCGCTGGTGGTGATGGAGGTGATCAACAGCGGGCCGGTTCCGGTGTTGGTGAGAACGACAGTCTGCGCGCTGCTGGTGGTTCCCACCCCCTGGCTGCCGAAATCGAGCGAAGCAGGAGAAGCGGTAGCCGTTGTTGAACCCTCCCCGGCAGTCAACAGCGGGGCCATCCAGATGCCGCGGCCATGGGTGGCCGCAACCAGCGCAGAGACGGAGGAGGATGCAGGGCTGGCGCTCAGTTGAGTCACTGGCGCGTAAGGTAATCCGCTTCCAAAGGCTGCCCAGCAGCTGGTGGGCGCGCTGCCGGAAGCCTGCGCGCAAGAGGCAATGGACTGAGTGGAATAGACTCCGTCGTCGGTGGCGACGTAGACCGTGCTGGGATCCAAGGGGTCTACGACCAGGCTGTTGGCAGGGGCGACAGGAAGATTGGACATGATGGAAGCCCAGTGCGCGCCGCCGTCGATCGAACGGTAGACCGTCCGCACCTCTTCCGCCGTGTTCTGAATGCCCGCCACGGTGACATACACCGTATTTCCGGTGGCGTCATGGGGGTCAATGAAGAGGCTGGAGATGTCCATTCCGAAGGCGTTCATCGGCCGGGTGTCGCCGGAGACCGGGTTCAAGGTCAAGTCGGTCCACACCGGCGGCGCACTGCTGGAGGAATCCAGGGTTGCCGAGAACACATGGCCGGGCAGGGTGGCGCCGCCGTCCAACGCGCCGTACATGCCGAGATAGATCACTTCCCTTCCCCCGGAAAGGGACATTGCCGCCAGGGAACGGATGAGGGCGTCGCCATTGCAGGAGGAGTTCGCGCTGGCGTCATCGAGGATGGGACTGAGCGCGTTTGCGCCGCTCCAACCACCGCCCGCGGCCGAGCCACGCCAGAGGCGGCAGGTCCCGATCAGCAATTGCGTCGGGTCCATGGGGTCCACCAAAAAAGGCGCAGGCGTGGTCATGGTCACCCCGTCGTTGCCTACATCCGCATCGGTGACCACGGGGCTGGATCCGAACGAATCCGGCGTGCAGGGGTCTTGCTGCGAACAGAGGTGAATGGAAACGCCTGCCTGGTTGTTTACGTACCAGCGGGCGCTGTTTCCGGGGTCGATCTGAACCGGGCCGCCCTCGCCGCCCAGGATTTCAGGCCAGTCCGCGACTGGGCCGGTAGTGTTCTTTACGCCGGCGGTGCCGTTCTCTCCGAGGCCTGCCAGCAGGGTGTACGGTGTGGCGCCTACCTGCGCCATACTTTCCACCTCGGCCAGCGAACCCAGGCCCCCGTTGAGATTCTGGAAGTGGCTGGCATCGGCGGTGGAACAGACTGAGCCGGTCTCCCCAATGCCATCGGTCGAGCGCCAGAGGCCGCTGTCCGTGCCGATAAAAATCTCCAGCGGATTGGCCGGGTTGAAGGCCAGGGCGTGCTGGTACTCGCCCACCTGGGCCGAACAGAGGGACTGGGCGGTGTTGGTGGTGTTGCGCCAGGCGCATCCGGGGGAGGCGCTGTCGGTGACACTGCACGACCACAGGTCCTCGGCCCCGGCGAGCAAGAGGGTTGCCTGTCCGGAAGGAACTGCGGCCAAAGCCAGGGTGTAATCGCCGTTCAGAATGGTCGACGCCCCATACAGGGTTCCCGTCTCCAGAGCCGCGGTGTTCAACCGCTGCGCAAATTTGATGGTCTGGTTGCCGCAGACGCCGGCGCTCGCGGCGCACTGGTCCATCCACAGGCCCTGGTCCTGGTTGTATCCGTCCACGGTCCAGGCAAAGGTGTCGCCGGTCAGGGGATTCACGGCCAGTGTTCCGCGGAAGATGGGGCAGGCAGGTGAACCGGTGCTGCCGGGATTGGTTGGGCAAAAGCCAGCGCCGAGATTCAGATTCGACCCCGGCTGCGCAGCCACGCGCGTCCAGGTCACCCCGTCGGTGGATTGGTAGTAGCCATGAAAGCGCACCGCTGCGACGAAAAGATGCCGGACGGGATTCCAGACAACCGAGGTCGCCGCATTGCCATCGGGAGCAGCAAAGGCATCCAGGGGACCCTGCAGGTCCATGCCATTGCCGTCCGAGAGGGTGGCCAAGTGCCAGCTTGCGCCCGAGTCAGTGGAGTAATACAAGCCCTGGTAACTGACCGTGGGCCAGACCGCATTGACGAGAGTGCCTTCATACGCCTGGGAGACGGCGGCCACGACGAGTTGCGGGTTGACCGTGCTCCAGGCGAATCCGGAGAAACCCTCGCCGAGGAAGCTGTAATCCAGTGCACCCTGGTTGTCTTCCACGTCCGAGGTCGATTGAACGAGCTGCCAGGTACATACGCCTTTCACCGAGGCATAGCGCAGGATTCCGGCGCCGTAGTAGGAGTCGAGCGCATCGTTGGGGTCGCCGGTGCCGGCCAGAATCACGCCGACGCCGCCGGTCGAGGAGCAGGTCCCCCCGGGCTGCACGCTGAGCGCGCCAATGCTGATGGAGGCGTCGCGGAGGTCGCTCAGGGTAGACAGGGTGTCGGTGAGCGGGAGAAACGCAATGTTGGCAGGATTGGAGGTTCCCGCATTCGAGGCCTGCCAGACCCCGCCGCCGGTGGTTCCCACGTAGAGAACGTTGCCGGTGGAGTCGGAGGGATCGAGGGCCAGGGCGGAGACGCGCCCGGAGACCAGGCCGATGTTCAGTGATTGAACAGCAGCAGGACCAAGCGGCTGCCAGGATGTGGTCGACTGTGCCTGGCCTTGGGAACGAGGTTGCGAGGCGGCGGAAGTCGAGCGGCCGTGGAGATGCGCGGCGCCTACCCCGGGCTGGGTTTGCCCAGGTTTCCAGCCCCTCTGCGCGAGAAACCGCTCCGCTTTCACGACGCGCGGCGGACGATGGGTTTGCTGTGGGAGCGACTCGCCGGGTGACACCGTAGGAATTTTTTGCTGTGCCAGAGAAGCTTTGGCAGCAAGGAACAACAAGGCGAAGAGGCACGCTGCGCCTGGGGCGCAGATTCCACCCGCGGGGCGGAGAGACGCGCCCTTTGCCGGCCTGACCGCAGAGACAGGCGTACCGTAAAGCCGCTCAAGAGACCAAGTGTTCACACGCGTCCGCGATGCGATTCCAGCATCCCCTCTGAGCCATCATTGGCGGGGGCTTGAGCGGAATCCAATGGATTTTTCCGTGCGAAACACGCAGTTTCCGGGATTGAAACCGATTGCGATTATAGATCGGAATTGGGACAGCGGCGTGAATGGGGAGTGGCGAAGTCGGTACCTGGGCCTGGCGGTGAGGCTAAGAGTGCGAATCTTGCCCTGGATCGCTGTTCTGGCGAATGTAGCGGGCGGAGTCGAATTTTTTGGCCGTTGAAGTGGCCATCATGGTGCGGACGAGGCCGAAGACGGGGCGGTTGAACCAGGGGCGGTCGTGGCGGCCGACAATGGCCCAGGCAATGCCCGCGTAGCCGTTGGGGTCGCGGCCGTCCAGTTCGTAACGGTCGTTGAGAGTGACTGCCCACTCGAAAGCTGTGGCAGGCTCGGGCGCCCATTCAAGGATTTTCTTGGCCCAGTACATGCGCATGTAGTTGTGCATCCAGCCGGTCAGAACCATCTCACGCTGGGCCGCGTTCCAGAGTTCGTCGGCGGTCTCGGCGCGGGCAAGTTGAGGGAGAGAGTAACGGTAAGGACGAGGGTCGCCGGCGTGCTCCACGAGTGTTTTGTGAGCCCAGGGCGCGGCTGATTCCCAGTTATCGTAATTCGGTTCGTTGCGCACAAAGAGGACAGCGAGTTCGCGCCAGCCAATGAGCTGTTCTTGAAATCTTTCGGCTGTACTGACGGGGACTTTTCCCTGACGGGCTGCTTCTTCGACGGCAAGGGCAATGGTGATGGGGCCGATGTTGCCAAAGTGGAGATAGGGAGAAAGGCGGCTGGTTCCGCGCAACTCGGGGTGGTTGCGCGTTTCATCGTAGTCCTTCAGTTCCAGGGCGACGAATTCCTTGAGCCGTCGGAGCGCCGCGTGCGTTCCGCCGGTGAAGCTGTCCACCGGACCGACGGTGCGATCGAGCTTGGTGAAGCCGGCGGTGATGTCTTCAGTGAGCGGATAGGTTTCTGGTCTTTTTGCCGGCTCCCACGGATAGATGGGCGCTGAGTTCGGCGAAGGGACTAAGTAGGTTGGCAATTGCTTTTTCAGGTGCGGACGAAAGTGGTGGAGAAGGAAAAAGCTGCGGTTGAAGATTGCCGAGGGAACGACCACATCGGCGTCCACCGTCCAATATGGCAGCTTGAGGCGCGTTGCAAGCACCTTTCGCCAGCGCTCCGGCTCGCGGGCTGCGTTCTCGTCGCCGATGAGGAGCGCTGCTTTGACTTCGACCAGAAAGGCCTCGAGTGAGTTGTCAGGAGGACGGCGTAGGACAAAGCCGACTCCGCGGGCGACGGCGTCTTCGGCCGCGTCGCAAAGGCCCTGGGCCAGGAAGTGGTAGTGGCGCAGATTGGCGTTGGGATAGTTGGGAATGACCGAGAAGTAGACCACTACGGGAAGGCCGAGGATGTTGGCGGCCTCGATGGCTACGTCGAGAGCTGGATTGTCGACGATGCGTTGGGCGCGCTGCATCCAGTAGACGACGCAGCGGCCGCCTTTGAGCGGCGGAGCGGCGCGTCGCACCTGGACGCGAGGCTGGCTCGAAAGATGGAGGAGTTCGTCGGGAATTTGCGGAGCGTCAGGCATGGATTTCATTCTGCGTCAGATGGAACTTCCATTGTGCTCCTGCTCTGACCAGCAAAAAGGGCCACCGCAACGGGCAGCCCCTTTTGCGTGAGAGAAGAAGGCAATCTACCAGCTTCCCCAGGCGCGAGTGATGTAGTCAGCGAGGGTCATGCCCACGAGAGTGAGGAACAGGAAGCCGCCGCAAAAGATGGTGAGTTTGGTGAGCTTGGTGGCGTACTTCACGTGCATGAAGAAGAGCACCACCAGAGTGGCCTTGGTGCAGGCGATGGCCAGGGCGATGATGGGGTTGAAAATGCCCATGTCCACATACGAAGCCCAGACCGTGAGCGCAGTGCCGACGAGCAAGGCGAAGAGAATGATTACGTAGATCCTGGGGCTGACGATGTGATGCGCGTGTTCTTTGGATTCGCTCATGGCGTGTCCTCAATGCCTGCTGATGAGATAGAGCAACGGGAACAGAAAGATCCAGATGATGTCGACGAAGTGCCAGTAGAGGCCGAAGTTCTCAACAAACGTGACGTGGCCGGAGGTGTAAGCCCCGGCGCGGGCGCGGAAGATCATGAATCCCAGGATGGCGATGCCGATGATCATGTGCAGAGCGTGCATGCCGGTCATGGCGAAGTAGAGAGAGAAGTAGACCTCGGTGTGGCGCGCGACGTCGAGAGGCAGAGGCTTGTCGCCCGCGGCCTTGGCGGCAGGGTCCGAGTCGGGATTGAGGAACGAATTCAGGCTGTAGTGGTAACTGGGAACGTGGTGCTTCTCGAACTTCTCGCTGTACTCGATGGTCTTGATGCCGAGAAAGCCCAGGCCCAGGATGAAGGTGAGGCACAGACAGAGCACGAGGCCGCTTTTGCGGCGGGTCTCGGCGCACCAGACACCCATGGCCATGGTGAAGCTCGAAGTGATGAGCAGCAGCGTGTTCAAGCCGCCGAGCGGAATGCTCAACTGATGCGAGGCGGCCACAAAGGACGGGTAGTACCAGTTGCGATAGATGAGATAGGCGGTAAAGAGGCCGCCGAAGAACATGACTTCCGTGAGCAGGAAGAGCCACATGGCGAAGTTGGTGGCGTCGGCCTGCTGCTCGACGGACTCGAAGTGATGGCGCAGATAAGAGGGGTGCGCATCGCCGACGTGGTTAGCGGAGTGAGCGGAGTTAGCTGGGTGCGAGGCGGTATGGGAAAGCAGAGGGCTATCCGGCACTGGCCACCTCTTTCTCGCGCTGCTGAGTTTGGCGCTCAAGCCATTCGTAGTCGTAGGCTTCGTGGTCCATGATGGGCATCTTCACAAAGTTTTCAGTAAGGGGCGGCGACTGGGTTTGCCATTCGAGGCCAGTGGCCTGCCAGGGATTGTCGCCGGCGACCTCACCGTATTTGAGCGACCAGACCAGGTAGAGCACGGGGAGCAGATAGCCCACGCCCAGGATGGTGGCTCCAGCGGTGGAGAAGACGTTGAGGACCTGGAACTCCGGCGGATAAGCGGCGTAGCGCCGCGGCATGCCCAGGGTTCCCAGAATGAACTGGGGGAAGAAGGTCAGGTTGAATCCGATGAACGTGACCACGGCCGCCAGTTGCGAGATCTTTTCCGGATACATGCGGCCGGTCATCTTGGGCCACCAGAAATGGAGGCCGGCGAGGAAAGCCATCAACATGCCACCCACCATGACGAAGTGGAAGTGGGCCACGATGAAGTAGGTCTCGGTGAGATGAATGTCGGTGCCGGAGGTGCCGAGGAAAACGCCCGTCATGCCGCCGATGGTGAAGAGGCCCATGAAGCCGAAGGCGTAGAGCATGGGGGTTTCAAAGGTGATGGAACCTTTGTACAAGGTGAAAGCCCAGTTGAAAATCTTGATGGCCGAGGGCACCGCAACCAGCATGGTGAGCAGCGAAAAGATCAGCACGGCGTAGTTGGAAACGCCCATGATGAACATGTGGTGGGCCCAGACAAAGAAGCCGAATACGGCGATGGCCACCGAGGAGAACGCCACCGCCGTGTAGCCAAAGACGCGCTTGCGGCTGAAGGTGGAAATGACCTCGGAGACGACGCCCATACCGGGCAGAATCATGATGTAGACGGCGGGGTGCGAGTAGAACCAGAACAGGTGCTGGAAGAGCAGCGGATCGCCACCCTTGGTGGGGTCGAAGACGCCGATGCCGATGGTGCGCTCGAGAGCCACGAGGACGATGGCAATGGCTACGACCGGCGTGGCCAGAACCATGAGGATGCTGGCTGCGTAGTGTGCCCAGACAAAGAGCGGCAGGCGGAACCAGGTCATGCCGGGGGCGCGCATCTTGTGGATGGTGACGATGAAGTTGAGCCCGGTAAAGATGGAACTGAAACCGGCAATGAAGACGGCCAGCCCGGTGGTGAGCACGTTGGTGTTCACGTAGTGCGTGGAGAGCGGAGTGGTGAAGGTCCAACCCGTGTCGACGCCGCCGGTGGCCATGGTGTAGAGGGTAAGCAGACCGCCCGCGACATAGAGATACCAACTGAGCAGGTTGACCTTGGGCAAGGCCAGATCCTTGGCGCCGATCATCATGGGGATGAGGAAGTTGCCAAGAGTGGCCGGTACCGACGGCACCAGGAAGAAGAAGACCATGATGACGCCGTGCATGGTGAACACCTTGTTATAGGTGTCGGTGGCCATCAAGTCGGATTGCGGCGTGAGTAACTCCAGGCGAATGAGGCCGGCCAGAGCTCCACCGATAAAGAAGAAGAAACTCAGCGAGATCAGGTAGAGAATGGCGATCCGCTTGTGGTCGCCGGTGAGCAACCAACTGAGAATGCCGTTCTCCCGGGTGATGAAGTTGTCCTTGGGAATGCGGGCGGTCGACTGATCGGGAAGGCTGACGATGGTGTCGCTCATGGCTTCAACCTTTCTGGGGCCGCAGGCGCGGGTGTCGGCGCGGACGCCGGTGTGGCCTTGCCTTCGGGCAGCAGGTCGGTGGTGTTGGTGGTCTGCTGGATGCGGTAGTCGGAGTTGAGATTCTTGATGTATTCGACCAGGGCGATGATGCCTTCTTCGCTGACCTGGCCTTGATACGTCGGCATGATGGGCGCGTAACCCTGGGTTACGTGCTGCGAGGGATTGAGGATGGCCTCGCGCAGATAGGCGTCGTCTGCAATGACGGTGCCGCCACTGGCGAGTGGCAGCCTGGCGCCGTAGACGTTGGCCAGCGAGGGACCGCGCGCATCGGGACGGGTGTTATGGCAGGCTGCGCAACTGAGGCTGGCGAAGAGCCGCTCGCCGTTCTGCGCGAGGGATGCGCCGCTGGTGGAGTTGGCCAGCCACTTCCGGTAGTCCTCGGGCGTGAGCACCACAATGTCACCGATCATGGCCGAGTGGGCCGTGCCGCAATACTGTGTGCAGAAGAGGTGATAGGTTCCGACCTGGGTGGCTTCAAACCAGACCGTCGTATAACGGCCGGGAATGGCCTCGCGCTTTACGCGGAAGGCGGGAATTGAAAAGCTGTGGAAGACATCCTGTGAGATGAGGGTCAACTGGACGGCGCGGCCCATGGGGATATGCAGCGCATTGATCTCGTGCTGCCCGCCGGGATGTTCGGCCTTCCACATCCACTGCTTGCCCACCACGTAAATGTTCATGGCGTTGGCGGGGGGGGTGAAGACGCGGAAGTAGATGAGCGCGCCCCAGACGAACATGACCAGGAAGAGGCCGAGGGGAATGATGGTCCATGTGGCTTCAAGCAGCGTCGATCCCTCGATCTGCTCGGCGACCGGATGGCGCTTTTTGCTATAGAGGATGGAGAAGCTGGCGACCAACAGACCCACGATCGTGAGCCCGATGAGGCTCACCAGGACCATGAAGAAATACAGCGCATCCATCTGCGGCGCAATCTTCGACGCCTCGGGTGGAAACAGCGCGAAGTTCGTCAACCACTTGACGAGAAAGTTCCAGATTACTGGGCTGATGTGGCTCATTCAGTTATCCGTTCACCTTTTTACCTGTCGTTCCTGTTTCCGGCGGGTCGTCGTGGCGGCTGTCCCTGCGGAACATCACCAGCATGAAACTACCCAACGTGCCGAGTGTGACGAGCCCTCCCAACTGCACAACGCGGGCAATGATGAGGGAGTGCTTGTTGGTCTGCGGATCGTAGTGGTAGCAGTACGTGAGAATGTTATCGACCGGCGAGCCGATGCGATTGGCCGAGGCCTCGACCAGGCCCAGGCGCAGATCCTTGGGCGAGTATTCGACGCCCATGTAGTACTGGGCCAGCTTGCCCTCGGGAGTTACGATCTGAATCGAACTGGCATGGGCAAACTGGGTGAGCTTGCCGTCGGGACCGGGAATCTTGATGTAGCCGAAACCCACGGCCTTGGTCAGCGCGTCGATGTTGGGTTGCGTGCCGGTCATGAAGTGCCAGCCGGCGGCCGTCTCCGGGTGGCCGTAGCGCTTGAGGTAGCTGCGCTTCTTGGCCGCGGCCAGGTCAGTGCCCTCGGTGGGATCGATGCTGACGACGATGACGTCGAAATCACGGCAGGGGACGAAGTTGACCATTTGCAAAGCGCCGGTGAGGCCGTTCAACTCTTCCGAGCAGAGCATGGGGCACTGATAGTAAACCAACGCGAGAATGGCAGGGCGCTTGCCGAAGTAACTGGCCAACTGCACCTGTTTGCCCTGGTCGTCAGTGAAGGTGAGGTTGAGCGGGAGCTGCTCATTGAGGCGCTGGGCGATGCCCACCTTGCTGAGGATCGTCGGTGGCTTGTCGCTGACGGGAGCCATCTGTTTCTCGTCGTACCGGGAGACCTGGGCCAGGAGAGACGGGGCCAGCATCGCCGCACAGAGCGCCAGCGCCGCGGCCGCACATCTTGCCGCGTCTCGCCGAGGGTTCCGCATTGTGCCTGCGCTTTGCATGATGCCTTCTTTCTTATTTCTTCCGACTGCAACCAGCGGTTCGAGTTAGACCGGTGGGAAACTTTGTTGTGCGCCAGATTCTTGTACTTCAAGTGATGCTGTGCGTCCTGGGTGCGGCTCACTCTTATTACGTCTCAGGTTTAAAATCGCAAACACCGAACGACATGTTACTTCTGTCCTCCGGCTTCAACCTTGCGCGCCGCGGCCTGATCCAGTTCATAGCCAGTGCGCGCGAAGCCGCTGGTCAAGGGCCGTGCCGCCACGGGCTCATAGTCTCCAGTCAACAAGGGCGTGTGTTCTACCGTGGGCGCCACCGGCAATCCGCGCTGGGCGAGTAACTCCATGGCGCGGTCGATGGGAATCCTTACCTTGCCTTGCGAACGATCGATCCAGCTGTAGTTATCGAGCAGCAAATCTTCGCGAGCGTGCAGGTCGGCGATGTCCTGGTTGCCGTCGTCGGTCTGAAGGCGCGGGGTGGGAAAGGTCTGCGTCATCTGGGCCAGCTTGTTCTGCAACTCGGGGCTGGAGGGAAGGTTACCCAGAGGACGCACATCGACCGTGGAAGTCCACTTGGTGCGCGGCCCGTCTTCCTTGAGCATGTGGGCGTTGATCACCTTGCCGATGCCATAGGCCAGCACTCCGGCAACGGCGACAAAGGTGGCCAGCGCCGTGAGAAAGACCACAATGCCGGAGATGCGCACATCGGTGGGCTCATAGCCCTTGGAAGCATCGACTTCTTCCGGTTCGTGGCCCGGTTCGTCTGGTTTATGCGTGGGCATGCTCAGGCTCCAGAATCTCCGCCACATGCGGATCGTTGGTCTGCACCAGGGGCCGGGACTCAAGGCGCGTGCAGAAGAAGGCGACCCAGAAGGCGGTCATAGCTACCGGTACGGCGATGTACTCCAGGATTCCCCAGCTGAAGTGCAGGTTACGCGCTGCGTCCTTGAAGTTGGGCTCGATCAGCCAGAAGAGATCGAATGCCTTGGCGAAGACCATCCACTGGCAGACGCGCACCAGACGCTTCTTGTTGCGCTTCAGGTCGCGCGAAAGTAACAGCGTGAACGGAATCAGCCAATGGAAGATGAAATCGAGAGTGATGATGACACCCCAGCCGCCCAGGAAGCGGTCCTGGTACCAGGGAATTTCGTCGGGCAGGTTTCCCGACCAGATGATGAGGAACTGCGAGAAGGCGAGATAGATATTGAGCATGACGAAGGCGAAGGTGAGCTTGCCCAGGTCGTGCTGTTCGGTGTTGCGGAGGATGGTGTGGATAGGCTCGGCCTTGGAGAGCGACACCACGACAATGATGGAAAGCGCCAGCACGGAGTAGGCCTGACCGACGAGGAAGAGCAGGCCATAGACCGACGAATACCACGTGGGATCAAGCGACATGACCCAATAAATGACAGCTGCGGTCATGGTGATGGAATACACCAGCACGCCGTGGCCACTTATGTTTTCAAATCGCTTGATCCACTCGGGGGTAGTGGCTGGGGAAGCCGCATCCCGTTGAAGTGAGAGAGCATTGAGACGCCAGGTATAGAAGCCCCAGATGGCAAAGCAGAGCAGGCCGACCACGACGAAGGCGGTGGGATTGAGCATGGGCCGCTTGAACTCGATGGCGTGGGCCTGGACCTCGTTGATCCATCCCGATTTGAGCGCAGCGTTGACGTCGTCCACCGCAGCCCACAGATAGAGCTTCTTAAGCGAGAGAGCGATCACGACCCAGTAAGCGAAGACCAGGGGCAGGGTGCGGCTCATGGCTTCAAGAGGGCGGCGCAGAAGCAAGCCCCACTTGCCGCCGGAGAGATACTGCACCATGAGCAGGGCCAGCCCGCCAACGGAAAAGCCAAAGGTGAGCACCAGGCCCAGCAGCCAGGCGCGCAAAACGTGGTCCACGGATTGATCGGCAGCGGCCAGGGCAGCGGCGATCACCGAGAAGACGATGCCGACGACCAGCGCGCGCATCTTCCAGCCGCTGACAAAGGGCGGCGCGCTCAAATCGGCGGGAAGCGTGTTGGCGTGCGTCTCGTGTGCCATTCCGTACGTCCTTACCTGGCGGCCGCGGGGGCCGGTTTGGTTGCGGGAATCTTGATGGCCGGGTCAGCGGGATTGGCCGGAGCCATCGCAGGTGTTCCCTGGCTTGCGTCGTGCGGATAGGCCTGGACAGCGGATGAAGGCAGCGTCCAGGGCTGAGCGAATTCGGGGTGACCTTGGCGTGCGGCAAGGTCTTTGAGGTTCTCGACCTGCGTGCCGGTGGGAATATCTTCGGGCTTTGCGGCCTGGCTCAACTGCAAGGCTCGAATGTACGCCGCGACGGCCCAGCGATCCACCGGTGTCAACTGCGCCGAGTAATCCGGCATGGCTCCATAGCCGTGGGTCATCACGTAGAAGTAGTGGCTGACGGGCTGCGCGAGGCGGACCTGATCGTGGAGGTTGGCGGCCGGCTTGTAGCCGCGTTCGACGATGGCGCCCAGGCCGTTGCCCACGCGCGAATGGCAGGGTGTGCAGTAGATGTTGAAGCGCTCCTCGCCGCGCTTGAGCACGTCGAGAGTTACCGGGAACGGCATCAGGTTCCGCTCTTCGCGATAACCGTTGGCGCCCTCGACGACGCCGGTGTAGAAGTAACTGTCTTCGCGCAACTGGCCGCGGGCCACGGTGTTTACCACTTGCGGACGTGCGCCGCGATGGTCGGCGAACATTTCAGAGCCGCGCTGCGAAATGAGCTTGGGCTGGTTTTGCATGTCCGCGCGGCAGCCCGCAAGGAACAGCAGCACCGCGAAAGCGGAGAGTGCGGCTGCGCGGGCAGTTCCCTGACCCCTGATCCCTGATCTCTGATCTCTGCGCATCAGTACTCCACCTCCACCACGGAGACCGGTTGAAAGCTGTGCAGATAGGCCTTGGCTTCCAGCAGGTCGAACTTTGGATCGAGCGCCTCCAGGCAAAGGAAGAATTTGTCGCTGGTCGCGCCATCGCGGAAATTGGGCGCGTTGAAGAGCGGGTGATAGAGCGCCGGCAGGCCGTTGAGGGCGAACATGCCGAAGGCCGCGGAGAGACCCGCAAAGAGGATGGTCCACTCGTAAGCGGGGACGATAAACGCCGGCCAGGAGTAGAGCGGCCGCCCGCCGATGTTCAACGGATAGGCCCACACCGAGATCCAGGTTTCAAGCAGGAACATGGCGGTGAGACCCATCAGGCCGCCAACGAGCGTAAGCAGCGGGACCTTGTTGCGATGGAAGCCGATGGCCTCGGCGGCTTCTTCCACCGGGTAGGGCGTATAGCAGTCCATGCGCCGCCAGCCGTCCTGGCGGGCCTGACGCGCAGCGCGTACCAGGTCGCTCGGAGTATCGAATTCGGCCAGCAGGCCGTAGGTTCCTTCGCGTGCGGGCATAGTTAATCACCAGCCTTTGCTGTGTCTTTGGGGGTAATCTTGGCCCCCGGCAGCAAGATGCGGATTTCATTCATCGGGATCATGGGCAGGAAGCGCACAAACAACAGGAACAACGAAGTGAACAGACCCAGCGTGCCCACAAAAGTCATGTAGTCCCATTTGGTGGCGCGATAGGTGCCCCACGAGGAGGGCAGGAAGTCGCGATAGAGGCTGGTCACAATAATGACGAAGCGCTCAAACCACATGCCGGTGTTGACCACGATGGAGAGGAAGAACATGAAGGCGATGTTGGTGCGCAGTTTGCGCGACCACAGCGTGGTGAGCGGAATGGCCAGGTTGCAGGTGATGAGGACCCAGTAGGCCCAGCCCATGGGCCCGAACATGCGGTTCCACATCATGAAGGCTTCCCAGTGCGAAGCCGAGTACCAGGCCATGAAGACTTCCATGGCGTAACCGTAGGCAACGATGAAGCCGGTGGCCAGCATCACCTTGCCCATGTTGTCGATATGGCGCTCCGTGACCAGGCCTTCAAGGTGATAGAACTTGCGCAGAGGAATGGCCAGGGTTAGCACCATGGCAAAGCCGGAGTAGATGGCGCCGGCGACAAAGTAGGGCGGAAAGATGGTGGTGTGCCAGCCGGGCAGCACGGCCACGGCAAAGTCGAAGCTGATGACCGTGTGCACGGAGAGAACCAGCGGCGTGGCCAAGCCGGAAAGCAGCAGCGAAGCCGTCTCATAGCGCATCCAGTGACGCGCCGAACCACGCCAACCGAGCGACAGGAGGCCGTAAGCGTATTGGCCGAGACGGGATTGCGAGCGGTCGCGGAAGGTGCCGAAATCCGGAACCATGCCTACGTACCAGAAGACCACCGAGATGGTGGCATAGGTAGAAACCGCGAAGACATCCCACAGGAGCGGCGAGCGGAACTGCGGCCATACGTTCATGGTCAGCGGCAGCGGCAGCATCCAGTAGGCCAGCCAGGGACGGCCGACGTGGATCAGCGGGAACATGCCGGCGCAGACCACGGCGAAGATGGTCATGGCCTCGGCAAAGCGGCTGATGGAGTTGCGCCAGCTCTGCTTGAACAGGAGCAGAATGGCGGAAATCAGCGTGCCGGCGTGGCCGATGCCGATCCACCAGACGAAGTTGATGATGGCAAAGCCCCAGGCCACGGGCTGCGTGATGGCCCAGATGCCGACGCCCTGGAGAAACAGCCAGGTGACGGCGACCAGCAGCGCGGTGGCTCCGGCGCCAGCCATGCTGAAGAGGGCGAACCACGCCAGCGGCGTATGCGGCGTGAGCACGATGCGCGAGATCTTCTCAGTGACCGACAGGAAGGTCTGGCCGGGCGCAAGGACACGATACTCGCCAGTCGCGGGATCGAGCTTCGGGTTGTTTTTCAGTTCGCTGGTTGCCATCGTGGCTTCGAGCCCCTTAACCCTTCACCGGTGCGTGTTCCACCGGCGCGTCTTGTAATTCGGAGTTCGGGTTCAAGACCGCGGCCACATACTTGGTCCGCGGACGGGTATTCAGGTCGGCGAGCACCTGGTAGCTGCGCTCGTCGGCGTGCAGATTGGCAATTTTGCTCTGCTTGTCGTTGAGGTTGCCAAAAGAGATGGCCGAAGCCGGGCAGGCCTGCTGACAGGCGGTGACCACTTCTCCGTCGCGCACTGCGCGGTTTTCCTTGTCGGCATCGATTTTGGCAGCCGAGATGCGCTGCACGCAGTAAGAGCACTTCTCCATCACACCGCGGGAACGAACCGATACGTCTGGATTGCGCATCAGCTTGAGGCTCTCCGTCTCGTAATCGGAGTAGAGCAGGAAGTTGAAGCGCCGCACCTTGTAGGGGCAGTTATTGGAGCAATAACGGGTGCCCACGCAGCGGTTATAGACCATGGCGTTGAGGCCTTCAGGCGTGTGCACCGTGGCGCCAACCGGGCAAACCTGCTCGCAGGGTGCGTTTTCGCAGTGCTGGCAGGCCATGGGCTGAAAGTGGGCGCGTGGAGCCGACAGATCGCCTTCGAAGTACGTGTCGATGCGCAGCCACTGCATGTTACGGCCGATGCGCACCTGCTGCTTGCCCACCACGGGGATGTTGTTTTCGGCATAGCAGCTGACGATACAGGCATTGCAGCCGGTGCAACTGTTCATGTCGATGGACATGCCCCAGGCATTTTCCTTGTACTCCCAGTTGGGGAAGAGAGTTACGCTCTTGTCGGTCTTTTCGTGGCCCGGGCCCTCGTTGGCAAAGCCGGGGTTGGCTTTGTACTCAGCCAGTGTGGCGTAGCGAATGATGCCGCGCTCGGTGATAGCTTCGTCGGCTTCGAGCGAGTTATTACCGTTGCCCTGCTGGCCGAAGGTCTTACCGCGGTGGTCCTGGAAGTGGCTCTTGGTGATCGCGGTGCCCCACTTGCCCTCCACCTTCTTGATTGTGCCCACGGCGTAAAACGGGGAAGCCGCGGTACGAATCAGATAGGCATCGAATCCTGCGCCCGAGCCCACGCGGCCGGCGAACTGGCGTCCATAGCCTAAGTGGACGGTGACGGAGTTATCGGGATGGCCGGGAGCTACTATGACTGGCGCCTTGACTTTGCGCCCCGCGACGGTGAGTTCGACAATGTCGTCCTCTACGAGACCAAGTTTGGTCAGCGTTGCACCAGAGACGATGGCGGCGTTGTCCCAGCTCAGATTGGTGACGGGCTTTGGAAGTTCTTGGAGCCAGCCAACGTTGGACCAGCGGCCGTCGTAGACGTTGGGGTCGGGGCGGAAGATGATTTCGATGTTTTCTTTGCCTGCGGGAACGGGAACATTGCCTAACGACTCGATCGTTTTGTTCGGTACTACAGGATAGGCAGTGTCCTCGATCCAGCCCTGATGCAACGCCTTGCGCCAGCCGCTTTCGAAGTCGCCTTTGATGACCGGCTTCCAGGTTTCACGCACCGCCTCATAGGGGCTGAGCATGGGCTCATTGAGCAGCGACTGAAAGACGTGGTGCGCCGTTTTGCCGCCGTAGAGCGGGTCGATAAGCGGCTGGACTACGGAAACTGTTCCGTCGTAGGCGCGCGCATCGGACCAGGACTCGAGAAAATGCGCGGCGGGAATGTGCCAGTGAGAAATCTGTCCGGTCTCGTCGAGATGCGAGCCCAGGTGCGCCACCGTTTTGGCTTTGTCGAAGGCAGAAGCAAATTCAAGATCGGCGGGCGCAGAGTAGATGGGGTTGGCGTTCAGGATGATGAGCCAATCCACCTTGCCCGCGTTCAGATCGGCCACCAGAGCCTTCATGTCAGCAAGCTGATCAGAAGGAAGCGGATTCGCCGGCTCGCTGAAAGGGAGAACCGTCTTTCCCGCATTGCCGAGGGTGGTGTTGATGGCCGAAGCCAGCGCGCTGACTGACGGGTCCTGGTACAGGCCCGGTATTACGACGGACTTGCCGGCGTGGGCCTTCAGGTCCCCGGTCAGGGCGGCGAGAAATTTTTTCTGCTCATCAGTCCAGGCATAGGCCGGAGCGTCGACGCCCGCGACACCAACGGCTTTCGCCAGTTCCGCCGCAAACGCCGGAATCTCACTGGCGCGCAAGCCGAGACGATGCTCGGCCTTGAGGCCTGTCGTGGTCGGCGTGGACTCGATGGAGTAGAGGCGGTTCAGATTCTCTGGCGATTTGCGCCGGTCCGCGTAGTCGCGGACCAGCTTGTGGAAACCGGGGAAGCCGGCGCCAGAAAGAAAATCCGCGTCGAGCGAGACAATCACGTCCGCCTCGGCAAGCGAGAACTGAACGCTCTGGCCATTTGCGAGAGCGGTCCCGGCAATCGCAGGATCGTACTGCACCAGTGTTGCCTTGGGATACGCCGCCTGCACAGCTTTCCATTGCCGCGCCAACGTGGGCGAAGTGATGGTCTCGCTGAGGAAGTAGATGCCGGTGCCATCCTTCGACGCCGCTACCTTGAGGCGAAACTCCTGGGCAAACTCGGCCCACTCGCGATTCTCTCCGCGATAGGTGACGTGCTGCGAGCGGTCGGGATCGTAAAGGTCAAGGAGCGCGCCCTGCGTGAAGACATCCGACGAGCCGCGGTTGTAGGCGTGCTCAGGATTGCCGTCGATCTTGATGGGGCGGAACTGGTCGGCCTTCACCAGCAGAGGCACGGCGCCGGTGGCGGAGGGCATGGCCGTGGCAAAGTAATTCGACTTGCCGAGAATCAGGTCTTCGGGCTGCTTCACATAAGCATAGATAGGCTCGTCGGGCTGCTTGGTGCAACCGGCGAGACCGGCGAGCGCCAGGGACGCACCCATCAGCTTCATGAAGCCACGACGGGAAACCGGATCGACCCACTCCTGCGCGGAGCCGGGAAACTCGCGCTCCACCGCAGCCTCAAACTCCGGCGTGCCGGCGAGTTCATCCACAGACTGCCAATAGCGCTTGCCCTTCACAGCTTTCAACTCTTCGCGCACCGCGGCAAGCGTCATCGGCGCGGCAGTGAGCGCGTTGGCCCGATCCTTTTCCACCGTGTTATCCACAGGCTTTTGGTTCCCGTTCATGCCTTGCCCCATTCTTTGTCCGCTCATCGGTGGCAGACCTCGCAACTGGCCAGATCCTTGGGGGTGCGAATCTTGTAGTGGTCTACCAGGAAGTGGCCCAACTCGTCCTGGCTGGTGAATTTCTTGTACTCGACAGAAGGAGCGATCGGTAGATGGCCGAGCTGCGGAGCTGCGCCATGAGCACCGAGCGAGGGCATCTGCAACGAAGCCACCTCGACGCCGGCCCGGCCGGGGTCTTTGGTTACGCAATTCACGCTCTGCGCGGTCGGAGTTCCCTGCGCTTCTCCGCCCACCGCGCACCACACGGGCCGATCCTCGGCGGGCTTTTCCCAGGCCATGTTGTAGATCTCGGTAGTGGGGCGGAGGTTTTTGCCGGGGTTGCGATGGCAGTCCAGGCACCACTCCATTTGAAGAGTGTTCTGCGCGTACATCAGAGGCATCTGGTCCACGCGGCCGTGGCAACTGGAGCAGCCCAGGCCCTTGTTGACGTGAATCTCATGGCTGAAGTAGACGTAGTCGGGAAGGTCATGCACCTTGGTCCAAGTCAGAGACTGGCCTGTGGCCCAACTGGTGCGCACCGGCTCCAGCAACTGGGCGTTGGTCCAGATCTGCGCGTGGCAGTTCATGCAGGTCTTGGTGGGCGGGATTCCGGCGTAACTCGACTTCTCTACCGTCGTATGACAGTACTGACACTGGATGCCCAATCCCTGCACGTGGTGTTTGTGGCTGAAGGGCACAGGCTGATCCGGCCGCTGGCCCTGCCGCGTGACCCACGGCGAGCGCTGCAGCTCGTTCAGCGTGACTCCCAGGCCGATCACAATCAGCCCCGTCAAGACCAGGCTCATGCGAGCCAAAGCATTGGAGCTGCGGTCGAATATCTGCGCCATGAGTGCTTTCCCTGCGTGAATGATTCTTGGATGTGCACGCTGTGCCAGCGGTCACACATTGTGTGGTTAAAATCCATTTTCAGACATACAACAGCGAAGAGGTACAGGGCCCCGAAAGAACAATATAGCAGCCGATGGGAGAGTTGTAACAGCCGGTGAGGTTCGAATTTTGAAAAAATCTTCGTTCTGTACCGTACTGTAATCCGTTGAAAAGTCAACTTGTTGTGACAAGCAAGGGCGCGGGCAACTGACACCCGTTTCTCCAGCAGTTCGCGTACCGGAGAGTGAGATGACACCACCAAAATAGCACGCCAATTCAGGACCGTGCCAGTCCGAAATAAAAACCTCTCAATTTTTCCAGAATGCAATCACCAGACCGCCGGAAACGATGAGTGCGCCACCCAGATAGATGGGCGGGGTGGGCGACTGGCCGAAGCGGAGTTTGGCCTGCAGTTGCGCCATCAGAAAAAACAGCACCACATACATCCCCAGAAGCTTGCCGAAGTCCCAGCGGGGAACGTTGACCGTGGCTCCGTAGGCGGCCAGCACCAGGGCTCCCGCGACCAGCGCGGCCACCCGGCCGAATCCCGACGCGCGGTAGAAGCCGACCTGGAAGAACGAGTCTCCCCAAGCTTCAAGGAAGGCGGCGAAGGAGAGGACGGCAAAGACGCCCAGCGGGTACGCCACCAGCCGGTTGAGAAGATTCATCAGAGAGACCTCCGGGTACGCAAAATGGGTGTGGGGAAGAGGAAACCGGTAGCGCAACGGCCTGGGAAGGGCTCGTCAGGAGCTACATTGCCCGAGCGTAACAATAAGATGCTTTAGAATCCGTAAAGACGTTTCAATCGGTTGCCCTCAGTCACAAATCATCCCGCAATGCGGACTCAATGTCCGGCGCGTGGCCGTCCATCGAGTGGAAGAAATGGGCTGCGGTGGTTGGGTCCATCTCCGCGGGCAGAACGCCTGAAAGGGAAGAGAGCCATGAAATACGCCGGACTGCTGGTGATGCCAGCCGGATTCTTTCTCTCCATCGCAGCCGTGTTTCTGTTTCCTGCGCCGGCTTCGAGAGCAGCCTTTGTGGTCTGCGGGCTGGCGGTTGAAGCGATGGGACTGGCAGTTACAGTGCGCGGACACATGGAAGCGCGCGGGAGCCGACGCCCATGACTCCCATCCTCTCTGAAGCCTCCTTTGCCCTGACTCTTGCTCTTCTGCTTTTGGCCCCGCTGGCGATTGCCGGAGTGGCCCTCATCAATACAGGGTTGGGCCGTTCGCGTTCGGCAGCCCAGTCCCTGCTGGGCAGCGTGGCCATCCTGGCCGTAGCGGTGCTGGTTTTTGCCGTGGCGGGGGCGACACTGGCGGGCACGCCAAGCGGCGCGGCCTGGAACTTTCAACTCGCGGGCAAGAACTGGAACTGGGCCGGCGCGGCGCCTTTCCTGCTGGGCGGGCTGGGCACGGCACAGCCCGCGGCGCAGCTTGCAACACTGTTCGAGTTTCTGGCCGTGGCGATGGCCGCGATCCTCCCCTGGGGTTCGGGAGCGGATCGGTGGCGGCTCACGGCCGGGTGCGCGGTGGGCGCGGTGCTGGCGGCGCTGGTGTTTCCTCTGACGGCGCACTGGATCTGGGGCGGCGGCTGGCTGGCCCAATTGGGCGTGAACTTCGGGCTGGGCGCGGGCTTCCTGGACGGCGGCGGAGCGGCCACGGTGCACACGCTGGGCGGGCTGAGCGCGCTGGCGGTGGTGTGGATCGCGGGGCCGCGCAAAGGCAAATTTCCCACGGAGGGCCTGGCCACGGCCATGCCCGGCCACAATGCCGTGTACGTGCTCTTCGGCTGCCTGCTGGCGCTGGTGGGCTGGCTGGCGTGGAACGTGGCCGGGGCGGTGCTTTGGCTCAATGCGGCTCCCTCGGCGCTAGCGGGGACTGCCATCAATACTGTATTGATGGCTTCGGCGGCGCTGGCGGCCACCTTTATCGTTACGCAAGTCCGCTTCGGCAAGCCCGACGCGAGCCTCTGTGCTAACGGATGGCTGGCCGGCCTGGTAGCTTCAAGCGCCTGCGCGGGACTGGTGACGCCGGGCGCTGCGCTGTTTGTGGGATTGGTGGCGGGCATCGGGACACCACTGCTGGTGGAGTTGATGGAACTGGCTCTCAGCATCGACGACCCTTCGGGCGCGATTACCGTGCATGCGGCGGGCGGAATCTGGGGACTGCTGGCCGCAGGGCTCTTCGGCGGCGGAGCGGGCCAACTGGTGGCGCAACTGGTGGGGATTGCCACGCTGCTGGGTCTGGTGTTTCCCGCGACCTACCTGCTTTTCTGGGCTCTCAACCGGCTGGTTCCCTTCCGCGTGGATGCGGACGGCGAGCGGATCGGGATGGACCTGCACGAACTGGGCGGCGGCGCTTATCCCGAGTTTGTGATTCATCGGGATGACTCGTATCGATAGAGCGCTGTACAGGCTTCGATAACGGGCCAAATTTCGGGCAGAACCCGAGAGAAATCCCCCGCGGCTAAAGCCGCGCTGATTGTACTGGCTCGGTGCGGGGGTTGAACCCCCCGCCTCCCTCCGAGTCGCGTTTTTTCGCAGCCTGTGAATCCCAACTGAATGCAACTGGACGGCACTCTCTGCGCGCCGGGTACACTGGGGGCTGACAGGAGGCCACAGGCCATGCAGACACGGATTCAGGGCACGACCATGCCCGTACTGGAAGTGCAGCTTGCCCCCAACGAGAGCGTGTTTTCAGAGAGCGGCGAGCTCTCATGGATGACCGCTTCCATCCAGATGACCACGCATACGCAGATGGGCGGAGGCGGCGGCCTGTTCGGGGTGCTGAAGAGGGTGGCCGGCGGCGGCAGCCTGTTCATGACCGAGTACAGAGCCATGCAATATCCAGGCGAAGTGGCTTTTGCCACCAAGGTTCCCGGACACATTGTGCCGGTGGAGCTGACGCCGGGCGTGGAATATATGGTGCACCGGCACGGGTTTCTATGCGCCACGCCGCAGGTGTCGATCGGCATCGGTTTCCAGCAGTCTCTGGGCGCGGGGATATTTGGCGGCGATGGCTTTGTGCTGCAGAGGGTGGGCGGCCAGGGAACGGCGTGGCTGGAACTATCAGGCGAGCTGATCCAGAAGAACCTGGCGCCGGGCGAACTGCTGCGCGTGCATCCGGGACACGTGGGCGCGTTTCAGGCGTCAGTGGGATTCCAGATCACCATGGTTCCGGGGATCAAGAACATGATCTTCGGCGGGGATGGGATCTTTCTGGCGGAGTTGATGGGGCCGGGTTCGGTGTGGCTGCAGACGCTGCCCATTTCGCGGCTGGCGCACCAGATCAGCGAGTACCTGCCGCACACCGAAGGGCGTCAGATGGCGGGGCCTGCGGTGGGCGGGGCGCTGCTGGGCGGGATTATGGGCTCGATTCTGGGAGGCAACGACCAGTAAGTTGCGGTGAGCGCCGATTCAGAACAGCGGCTCATGCCGGGACTCCCGAAGCGGCTCCTTTTCAAGGCGCCGATTTGTTCAGAAGCTCCCTAACTTGAACGCTGAAATTCTGTCCAAGCAGTGCGCGGGATCGATGCCGTGCCGGGAGCGTATACTCCTGACTTCTTTTGAGAAGGTCCTTTGGAGGAATCTCAATGCTCAATGCACTTCGATCGTCTTGTTGGCTCCCGGGGATCGCCGGCGTCGCTCTCGTTCTGGCGTTCCCGGCGGTTTCCGCGTTCGGTCAGAGCCCGGCCGGTTCATCCCCTGCCGCGCCGGCCACTGGGACCACCCCGGCACCTTGCCAGCGCGTTGCCGACGTGGATCATCCAATCAACCAGGTTCTTCAAGTAAAGGTGAAAGGGTTTCTGGACTCGGGACATCTGAAGGAAGGCAAAGAGGTCTGGTTCACGGTAGTCGGCGGAATGGAGTATCCGGGATGCACGCTGGAGGCGGATTCCGTGGTCTACGCTCACGTGGCGGAGGTCTCTTCGAGCAAGAACCCCAACGCATCGGAGTTGTCGCTGGTCTTCGACCATGCCGATTGCGCGGGCCACGCGAAGCAGGAATTACAGATGAAGCTCATCGGGCTGGTGGCGCCTCCGGATCAGACTGACAAAATGCACGACGCCATGCCGGTGGGCGTGGTAGGAGGCGGACGGAAAATCGAAGACGCAATGGCAGGCACAAATGGTCTGGATATGGATCTGAACCCAGGAGGTCCTCCGCATACCGTGCGTCCGGGAATTGTGTTGGGCATGAAAAAGGTAAAGCTGGAACCGCAGGGCGGACCGGGATGCAGCGCCAAAATCACCAGCACAGAGCGCAGCATTCAACTGGGAACCGGCGCGGAGCTTCTGCTGGTGGTGTCGAAGCAGAAGTAAGGGCTGCGGAGGGCACGCCGGGCTGGGAAAATGACGGCAGAATGAGAAGGAACGATTGGCGTAAAAACACGAAAGGCAGCGGCTGCGGGTGGTGGCGGATCATGGAATCGTTACCACCCGATCGTGTATACTCCTGTTATTTTAAAGTTGCTATTTGGAGAAGAAATCTATGCTTGCTGCTCAACTCTCATTCTGTCGCCTCCCACGGATCGCCAAGATCGCCGCGATGCTGACATTTCCGGCGGTCGCCGTCTTCGCACAGACCGCAGCCAGCCCCGCCACTCCCGCCCAGCCCGCCGCTGAATCCTGCCCGGTGATGGCCACCGAAATTCCGCTGAACGTAACGCTGCAGCTCAAGGTCGATGGCTATCTGGACTCGGGGCATTTGAAGCCGGGCAAGGAAGTCTGGTTCAAGGTGGCCAATGCGGCAAACTATCCGGGTTGCTCGCTGGAAGCGGATGCTTCCGTGTACGCGCACGTGATCGCTTCCAATTCGTCGAAGAACCCCAGCGCATCGGACCTGTCCTTGAAGTTCGATCGCGCCGATTGCACAGGACACGCGAAGCAGGCGCTGCAGATGCGTTTGATTGGCGTAACGGCGCCGGCGGAAGTCTTGGCCAGGCTGCATAACGCCGTGCCGACGGAAGTGAAGGGAGCCCGCAAGATATCCGACACCGCAGCGGGCACAACCGGCTACGATACGATCCTCAACCCCGGGGGCGCACCGCACACCGTGCAGCCGGGAATTGTGGTGGGACTGCCGAAGGTCAAGCTGGAACCGCAGGGTGGACCGGAATGCAGCGCCAAGCTCAGCAGCACGGACAAGAGCATTGTGCTGGCGCAGGATTCGAAACTCATCCTGGTTGTGGCAGTCAGCAAGTAAGAACAGCACGAAGTTCGGGCCGACTTACGAGGGCCAGTGTGGGACGGCGCAGGGAGATCTTCCTCTGCGCCGTTCGCGTCATGATTCAATCCGAGTACTTCCTCCGACTTCCCTTCCCTGTCTCCGGAGCCCGCGCATGAACCAGTACTTCGGTAGCAACGGCCAATTTCGCAAAGACATTGTCTTCACCTTCGCGCTGGCGCTGGCTTGTTATCTGGGCTGGCTGGTTCGCGACGTGCTGGTGCTGCTCTATGTGAGCGGTCTGTTCGCCGTGGTGCTGACGCCGCTGGTGAATTATGTTTCAGAACTCCGCGTGGGACGCTGGCAGCCCTTCAAGGGGCGCGCGATTCTGGTGCTTCTGGTGGCTGTGGCGGGAAGTCTGACGGCCTTCGGGTTTCTGGCGCTGCCCCCGGTGATTCGGGATCTGCAAGGGTTTGGCCGGGAGATGCCGGCGCGGCTGCCAGGGCTGCTGGAGAAGCTTAAAAACGTTCCCTTTGCCGACCAGTTGAATACCGACGCGATCAGCACGCAGGTTCAGCAATTCGCCAGCGGAGCGGCGACGTACCTCCTGGTTTCCATCGGAAGCTGGGCCGGCGGCCTGTTCACCGTGATCGCGGGCTTTGTACTGACCATCTATTTTATTTTGGAAGGCGACCACGCCTATCGCTGGTTCCTTTCGTTCTTTCAACTGGAGAGCCGCGAACGCCTGGACCGGACGCTGCGCCGGGCTGAGCTCCGAATGGGAAAATGGCTGCTGGGACAGGGGAGCCTGATGGTCATCCTGGGCGTCGTCAGCACCATTGTTTATGCCTCACTGGGCGTGCGCTATGCGTATGCGTTGGGGGTTCTGACGGGATTGCTCAACATTGTTCCGGTGTTGGGCGCAGCGTTCAGCGTGGCGCTGGCGCTGCTGGTGGCCGCCGTCGACTCCTGGGGCCGCGTGCTGGGCGTGGCCATCTTCTACTTTATTTATCTGCAGGTCGAGAATTCGTATCTGACCCCCCGCATCATGAGGAACCGGGTGGGGCTGCCGGGGCTGGCTATTTTTGTCGCATTGCTGCTCGGCTCCGCACTGGAAGGCGTGGTGGGAGCCATGGTTTCGATCCCCACGGCGGTGCTGGTGGCCGTGCTGGCGGAAGAGTATTTGGCCAACAAGGAAATAGCCTGAGGGACGCTGCTAATTACCTCGCCGGGACGACGGTTCTGATGCCAGCCTCAACCGCTACTTTCATGACGCCGCAGTTGGAGAAGAAGCGGACCAGTCCGGAGGTGAGCGGCTCAGGAGGTTGCGAACCGAGGCTAGGAGCGGCCAGACCAGCCATCCTCAGTTCGCCGGTCCCCTGTGCGTCCAGAACCAGGGCGGTGAGCTTGCGGGCCAGCGGAAGATCGAAACTCTCGGCGACAAAGACCAGCTTGCCACGGGTGGTGATCACCATGGGCCCCTCGGTGGTGGAGTAGACCTGCTCCGTTTGACCGGCGGGAATTTCGGTGGGCGCGGAGGCTTCGGCTGCCACGTCGTGCTTGAGGCCGGAGTATTTGCGGCCCAGTTCCCTGGCGTAGAGCGCCGCAAAATTCCGTGCGGAGGCCTCATTCTTCCAATCCGAGAGGTAGAAGATAGCGATGGAATTCGTGCTGGCGCGCTCGGCCGCAGTTTTGGCGCTGAGGCGCTGGCCGGCCCAGTAAATGCCGCCGTTCCAGGCCGGGGTCAGGTCGCGGGCCGCATCGTCGCCGCCGTAGAGTTCAGCGAGAATGTGCAGGTCCAACTGCCCGATCTGGCCGATATCGTAGGGCTTGTAGAGCTTGTCCACCAGGGGATGAATGTCGGGCAGAAGCGGGACGGCGGGCGCGTGCTTCTTCTCGTATTCGAGGGGATTGATGATCTCCCAGGAGGAGGTGGGCGGGCGATCCATGGCCCCGGCAAAGGCCGCGGTCTGGCCCTGGTCCATCCAAATGTCCTGCTCGAAGCTGAGTCCCTCGCGATAGGGGAAGAGTAGAGATTCGGAGAGCAGGAGAGGCGCGCGGGCCAGAACGGGAGAACTCTCAGAGCCGTTCATCTGCTGCTTCACCAGGTCCAGAACCTCCGGATCCTTCACCAGGCTCTTTCCCATCGGCTTGAGGATGTAGTCCATCATGACGGCGGTGGCCTGGCCTTCGACGACCGCCTCCCGCGCCGTGTCCATTTCGTCGCGGGCCAGGTGGTCGGTGTCTTCGCGAAAATTGAGCGAAACCTGGTCGGGGGTCTGGTCGCTCCACTTCTCCAGGCCGGAGTGCTGGTCCTGGAGGGCGTGGGTCAGCTCATGGGCCAGCACCGGCTTCTGTTCCTCGATGTCTACCCAGTCGAGCATGTAAACGGTTTTGGTTTTGGAGTCGTAGTAGGCCTCGATCTGCTCCTTGAGGAGGGCGAGCAGAAAGGGCTTGAGGGAAAAATCGCGGTCCAGGAGGCCGAATTTCTTGAGGACGACCTCGCCCTCCTGCAGGCGCTTGGCGCTCTGGTCTTCCTCGAACTTCTGCTTCAGATAGCTTTCAACTTCCGTGCGGGAGGTGACGTGGTGCTTAACGTCGCTCTTGATGGGCAGGCCGGTTTCGCCGGAGGAGAATTTGATGAGTTCATCCACCAGGCCGAAGAGCTGCTTGGCCTGCTCGGGGGTGATGCGGGTCTCGGGCTTGGCTGCAGCCTGGGAGGGGACGGGGGTCTGGTCAGGCGCCTTGCCCTGCGGGGCCGCCACTTGCTGCGCCGACGCTCCAAGAGTGGTCAAACACACCACCGCGGCCAGAATACCTGCGCGACCCGCCCTGCCCAACCCTGTGTGCTCCTGCCTCATTCACTCTCCTTCGGCTCCGGCTGCGCCGCCCGGGGGCTGGCAGTTCCTGGAGCCGCATCTTCTTCCAAGGCTATAATCAGGATGCGGTGCGGCGTGCCGTTGTGACTGAAAAATCTGCGCCGAATCGCCGGAAAACTCCCCTATGAGTGAAACGGTCCACTCCCCAACCACTCCCACGAGCCTCGCGGCGGACAGAATTTCGCCCGATGGGTCGCCCGCAACTCCGCTTGCCGCGTTCCTGGCTCAATCCTCGGTGCCGCCTGAGCTTACGGCCCGGCGCGGCGTATTGACTCCACATCAGTTGGACGCGCCGGAGAGGGAAACAGAGGCGCTGCTTTCTGGAGCGGCCGTGCATGACCTGGGCTGGCTGCGGCGCGTGGAAGTGCGCGGCGAAGATCGCTTCCGCTGGCTGAGTGGCATGGTCACCAATATGGTGAACGACCTGGCCGCAGGCGTGGGCGCGTGGAACCTGGTGCTGAACGCGCAGGGCCGCATCCAGGGCGATCTGCATGTGTGGCGGGACGGCGACGGAGGGGAATCCGACAGCCTGGAACTGGAGATTGCCGCCAACCAATGCGAGCGGCTGCTGGCCCATCTGGAACATTTCATCATCATGGACGACGTGGAGCTTGCGCCTTTGGCGGACGTCTCGGCGCTGGGATTGACCGGCCCCCAAGCCGATGCAGTGCTGGCCATCCTGGGCCTGGCCCCGCTGGCGGAGCCGCTGACCAGTACGAATACAAGTTGGAACGGAGCCGCGCTGCGCGTGGTGCGAGCGTATGGCGTGCTGACGCCGCACTATGAGCTGTGGGTGAAGGCTGCGGAGATTCCAGCCCTGTGGAAGACGCTGACGGAAGCCGGCGCAACCCCGGTGGGAGCAGCCACGCTGGAGGCTTTCCGCATTGCCGAGGGGATCCCCGAGTATGGCATCGACATTGCCGAGCGCGACCTGCCGCAGGAAACCTCGCAAATGCGCGCCCTGCACTTCAGCAAAGGCTGCTACCTGGGCCAGGAGATTGTGGAGCGCATCCGCTCCAGGGGCACCGTGCACCGCCATCTGCGGGCGCTGGAACTGACCGGGCCACAGCCCGATCCGGGTGCGGAATTGACCTTTGAGACCCCAACCGCCGGGCCTGCCGCGACAGCGGGACAGATTACCAGCGCGGCCGAGCTGCCGTTGAAGACGGGCAGCCGCCGCTTTGCGTTGGGCATGATTCGCGGCGAAGCGGAACTACGGCCTAACCAGCTCTTTACCTACACCGCCGGAACGGCCACGGGCACTGCTCGCATACTGGCCACACCGCCTAGCCTTGAACTGGATCGGCAAGCCAGCGATCCAGCGAGCCAAAAAGACAGATTGGATGCCTGAAGATCATGAGCGATACCCCGAAGTTTGAAGTGATTGACCGCCGCAAATTCAAGGCGGATGAAGACCAGGAGAATCAGCCGGCGACTGCGCCGGAACCGGCCGAGCCGGGCGCCGGTCCGCGGCTGGTAGTCAGCGAACCCAAGCCAGAGCCGGAACCTGAGGCGGCCGCTGAACAAGGTCCGGAGTTGCCGCCCGCGCCCACGGCAGAGGAAAGCCGCGAACAGAAGATGGCCTACGACGCTGCGGCGCAGAGGCTGGAAGACATCGTGCGGGCGCAGAATCCCGCGGTGGGCGCGCAGCCCCCCGTCACCTTTGAGCACTTGGTACAGCAGTTCTACGTCTCCGCGATGATCCAGATGGGCGCCGGCGCGCAAGAAGGACAGCGGCCGCGAGTGGACATCCTGGGCGCGCGCAACACCATCGATTTGCTGGGCGTGCTGGCAGAAAAGACGCGCGGCAATCTGAACGAGACCGAGGACCGTGCACTGCAGGCCGTGCTCTTCGATGTGCGGATGGCTTTCCTCGAGTTGACCAGCATGATTACGCTGCAGGGCATGCAGGGGCCTCAGCCTCCGCCGCCGCAGAGCACGCGCTAAACCCTGAGAATGGACGGCCTGCTCACATTTATGGGAACGGGAACCTCGATGGGGGTTCCCACGCTGGGCTGCGACTGCGCGGTGTGCACCTCCGCCGACCCGCACGACCGCCGGCTGCGGCCCTCCGTGCTGCTGAAGTGGCACGATCCGGGCGAAGACGGCCGCGAGCGATTCGTCGTGATCGACACCGGCCCGGACTTCCGCGAGCAGGCTTTGCGCGCCAAGCTCAAGCACATTGACGCGATCTTCTACACGCACGGCCACGCCGATCACATCCTGGGACTGGACGATCTGCGGCCGCTGAGCTTTACAGCCTTCCGCGAAAACGGCCCCATCCCGCTCTATGCTTCGCCGGAAACCACAAAGGTGCTGGAACGCGTCTTCGACTACACCTTTTCGCCCCATGCCACTTATCCCAATCGCGCGCGCCTGCGGCTGGAACCGCTTGAGGAGCGCACGACCGTCCATGGCGTGGAGTTTCTCCGCATTCCGCTGATGCATGGAAAGATGGAGATTTCCGGCTTCCGCTTTGGCCGCACCGCCTACCTGACCGATGTCAGCGGCATTCCCGAAGCGAGCTTTGCGCTACTGGAAGGGTTGGACAACCTGATCATCTCCGCGCTGCGCCAGGAGCCGCATCCCAGCCACGCCACGGTAAAGCAGGCATTGGGCTGGGCGCGACGCACGGGGGCGCGCCACACCTGGTTCACTCACATTGCCCACGAACTGGGACACGAAGCGACCAACCGCGAGTTGCCGGAAGAGGTCCGCCTGTCCTACGACGGACTGAGCTTTCCCGTGAGCCTATGAAAAACTGCGCATTGGCCCTTACCGCAAGCCGCAACGCACGTCCTCTTCAGCAGGAACTTCCTTGAATGGATCCAGTGAACGCATGATTTCTATTTATCGATCGCTCGACGAGCTGCCGGCTGGTTTTGGCCCCAGCGTGGCCTCCATCGGCAACTTCGACGGCGTGCACCTGGGGCACCGCGAGATTCTCTCCGCTGTCGTCGACGAAGCGCGGGCCGCGGGCGCGCGGGCCGTGGCGATCACCTTTGAACCGCACCCGGAGCAGTTCCTTCGCCCGGCCAACGCGCCACGCCTGCTGACTCCACAGCCCGAACGGCTGCGGCTGCTGGGCTTGACCGGCATTGACGCTGTGGTGGTGCTGCCCTTCGATGCGGCCCTGGCCTGCCTGCCGGCGCGGGCGTTTGTGCAGAGCATCCTGGCGGAGGCGCTGGGTGTGCGCAGTCTGCACGAAGGTGGCAACTTCCGCTTCGGGCATTGCGCCGAGGCGGGCGTGAAGGAACTGGCGGAGTTCGGCGCGGAGTATGGGTTTTCCGTTCAAGTGCATCCGGCGGTCGAGGTGCATGGGATGGAGATTTCCAGCTCGTCGATCCGGGAACGGGTGGCGATGGGCGACATGAAGCGCGCCCGCTGGATGCTGGCTCGGCCCTTCTCTGTGCTCTCGTCACCCGCGCGTGGACGCGGCATCGGCACGCGGCTTCTGGTCCCGACCGTCAATCTGGCCGCCTATGACGGACTGCTGCCGGCCTTCGGGGTTTACGTCACGCGGCTGACGGTGGCGGGGCGTTGTTTCCAGGCGGTCACCAACGTGGGCAACCGGCCGACATTTGGTGAGGCGTCGTTTGCCGTCGAGTCGCACATTCTGGATTTCGAGCCGGTAGAGCTGGACGAACAAACGCCGGTGGAACTCGAGTTTCTGCTCCGGCTGCGAGGTGAGATCGAGTGGCCTTCGCCGGAAGCGCTGAAGGCGCAGATCTTCAAGGATGTGGCACGGGCGCAGAGGTATTTCCGGTTGGTGGGGTAGACAGGGATCAGGGAATAGGGAATAGGCCGCACACCGGCGTGCGTTTCATTGCAGAGGGATCTGGCAATCGCAGGCACGGGCTTGTGCGAGCAATACACGGGTTGACGACCGTCCGACCACAATGCCCGTCCGGCACCATCCCACTCCACCCACAGCTGTGTCATCCTGAACGCAGTAAAGGATCTGCAGTTGCCTTTCGGGGCCTTCAAAGTAGCGTTACCTCCGGGTTGGCGACTATTCTCCCGGGACTGAAGTTGGCGTTGGGGCGGTAGACCGCTCCCCATGAGACGAGGTCAACTCCTGTGGACCATTGGTCCGATGTTGAATCTGCTTGGCCTTCCTCCATAGCGAGGCAAGCAGGCCCACCAGGCCGAGAGCTGAGAGGACAGGGAGGGACCAGTCGAACCAGGTTCGCCTGTACCTTGAATAGACATCGGTGGGACTTTCGAGCAAGAGGTTTATCCCCTTCGACGTGGATGTGCTTCGTAGATCGTCAAGCGTGAAAAATGTCGTGACAGACCTTGTTCGGGTGTCGAGAAGGAAATACTTGCCGGTGCCCGACCTCCAATCATCAAAGTCGGCGGCCGAGGGAAGATACCTACTTCCTAGGACGTATGGCCCTGCAATCTGCATGTCGGTGACGCCATTGATGGCCCCAAGGCCGAGATGGGGAAATGCGCCAAAGGTCGTTTCCGGCGTAAGGATGTATCCCGGATTGTAGTTTACGTAACCAAGGATATAGCCATCTGGGAGAGGCACATGGCCGTTGATGCCCATTCCGTTATCGCGATGAAAGATGATCCCGTTGGCATAGCTGTATGCAATAAACGCCAAGAGCATCCACGGGATCAGAAGGAACGGACGTCTAAAACACGTCCAGATCAATCCACCTCTGCCGGGAGCACCGTTGGGCACGAGTAATCGACTTATCAGCGCGAGAACTCCCCCGAAGACGGTCGCCAAGACAACGCCGCCAGCGCAAAACCTCAGAAAGTAAATGAAGATGCCGAAGCCAACCACGAATGAAGGTTAGCACCTCACGGGATCACGTACCAATCACCTAGCCGAGTTCCGGATATACGACCGCCTATCCGGAAGTAATCCTCGGTTCGCGGCGAGAATCCTTTTATTGAATTTGACGGAATGGCCTTGATCGAAGTCGGACGGTTTCTCGTTTCAGGGAGTCTGTCCCTTGAAAGTCCAGTATCCCGAGACGGAGGTTCGTTGCCTGTCGCGAGCCACGGAACTGCAGATCCTTCGACTGCGCCTCTCGCGATGAAACTGCGAGAGGCTTCGCTCAGGATGACAGCCCTTATTTTTGCCAGTTACTTACAGGAGTTTGATCTGTAGATTCAGGGCGAAGGCCCTATCTCGCGAGTTAGCGCTGCGGCTTGGGCTTGGTTGAGTCGGAGACAGTGCTTAGGGCGGGTTTGACCATGGAGTCAGGCTTGGCTGTAGCGGGCGGCGGAGGCAGCGCCGGCTTCACAGTTGAGTTCGCCGTGGGAGTAGCTTTGGCGGGCGGAACGGACGGCTTGGCGACAGCCTGAACTGGAGGCTTGACGCTGGGTTGCGCGACTGGCTTGACGGCCGGTTTGGCTTGCGGCTTTGCAGCCTGAGCCGAAGACGCCGCGGGAGTTAGAGGCTTGGTCGCACTGGCATTAGCCAGTTTGGCAGGTGTTGCGGATGGGGCGGCTCCAGGCTTGGCGGATGCTGCGGATGGCGGGACTCCCGGCTTCGTGGGCGGATTCGACGACGCGTTCAGCAGCGGGGCGCTCTTTTCGTCGCCGGGGAACTGCTCATTGTCCTTGCCGACGATGGCCTGGCGCATCACGGTGATCCAGATGGGCAGAGCGGCCTTGGCGCCGGTTTCCTTTTCGCCGAGAGACTGATTGCTGTCGTAACCAACCCAGACGCCGCAGGTGACGGAGGGTGAGAAGCCCAGGAACCAGGCGTCGGTGTAGTCGCTGGTGGTGCCGGTTTTGCCGCCCAGGGGGTGGTTCAATTGCGAAGCCGCCGCGCCGGTGCCGAACTGGGTGACCGCGCGCAGCAGGCCCATCATGGTGCGCGCCGTCGGCTGGTCAATGACTTCCTTCACCGCGGGCGGCTCTTCCCAGAGGACGATGCCGTCGGCGTTCGAGACCTTGCGGACCAGGCGCGGAGTGACGCGCAGGCCATCGTTGGGAAAGACCGAGTAGCTGGCCACCTGCTCCTCGAGCGTGATTTGCGCGGCTCCCAAAGCGATGGGCAGGTAGGCTGGAATGTTCGAGGTGACGCCGAAGCGGTGGGCCAGGTCAATGACCTTGTGGATGCCGACGCGCGCGGCCAGCTTGAGGGCCGGGATATTGCGCGACTCGGCAAAGGCCGCGGTCAGCGTCATGGCGCCTTTGTAGTCGTTCTCGTAGTTGTGCGGGGTGTAGCTGCCGAAGCTGACCGGGCCGTCGACGATGATGTCGGAGGGCTTGGCGCCGTCCTCGATGGCCGCGGTGTAGACGTAGGGCTTGAAGCTGGAGCCGGTCTGCCGCTCGGCTTGGGTGGCGCGGTTGAATTGCGACAGGGCGTAGTCGCGTCCGCCCACCATGGCCAGCACGTCGCCGTTGGTGTTGTCCATGGCCAAGAGAGACCCCTGCGCGCCTGAATCCTGCTCCAGCGTGGCACGGTGCGCTGCCCCCTCCATGCCGTCAATGAGATGGACATAGATAACGTCGCCGGGCTTGACCAAGGCGTCGCCGTAGCCCTGCCCGGTCCATTTCCAGTCTTCGGGAAGGATGACAATCTCGCTGTCGCCGATGCGGGCGTGAATCGCCATCGGCAAGACACGGGTCACCACGGCATGAACGTAGTCGCCGGGGCCTTTCTTGAGCGCCCAATCGGGATGTTTCCATTCCTCGATGGCAACGCCGCCGGACAGCACGTTTTCCAGCTTCCCGGTCCAGCCATGGCGCCGCTCGTAGGTGGCCAAACCGTCCATCACAGCGTGATTGGCCGTGGTTTGCAGGTCGAGGTCGAGAGTGGTTTCAACCTTCAGACCCGCCTCGTGAACCTGTTCGGTGCCGAAGCGCTTTTCAAGCTCCCGCCGGACCTCTTCCTGAAACCACGGGGCAATCGCGCCCTCGGGCTGGGCAATGCGCAGACCGAGCGGGGCGTTGCGGGCATCCTCGGCCTGCGCGTGGGAGATGACCTTGTCCGCCTCCATCTCCGAGAGCACCAGATTACGGCGGCGGGTGGCCTTGTCAGGATTGAGCAGGGGCGAGAAGCCCGACGGTGCCTTGGGCAGGCCCGCCAGCAGGGCGGCTTCCGTCAGCGTGAGATCTTTGGCGTGCTTGCTGAAATAGAACTCCGAAGCAGCCTCAAAGCCGTACATGCCGTGGCCCAGGTAAATTTGGTTGCCATAGAGCGTAAAAATCTGCTGCTTGGTGAAGGCTCGCTCAATCTGAATGGCAAGATAGGCTTCCTGAAGCTTGCGGCCGGCGGTGCGCTCGGAAGAAAGAAAGAGGTTGCGGGCCAACTGCATGGTCAGCGTGGAAGCGCCCTGGGCGCGGCCGTGGCTGCGCAGGTCGTGCCACAGAGCGCCGCCGACACGCAGCACGTTGATGCCCCAATGCGACTCGAAGTTCTTGTCTTCAATGGAGATGACCGCTTGTCGCAGGACCGGCGCAAAGTCGTCGTAGTTAACCACCACGCGGCGCTCCAGGGCAAAGGAGCCGATGACGCGGCCTTTGCGGTCATAGAGATCGGTGGTGGTGGAGGGACGATAGTGTTCGAGGTCGTGAATCTCGGGCAGATCCACGGAATAGACCAAGGTCAGGCCGGCCAGCGAGCCGGTAATGACCGCCAGAGCGAGCAGCGCGCCCAGCACGACCTTGCCGGCCAGCTTGCGCCGCCGCTCAAAAGGATCGCGCAGAGACGAGAGCCGGTGGTAACGGTCAGGATCGTCTAATTCAGGAGGCTGTGTGGGGGTGGCAGCCACGTCCTTTGCCCTCGTTGGCATCTCTCTGGGAAACGGGGAAGAGAATGCCACTCCTTCAGGCTAGCACGGGGGGAATCCATCCGCTGATCAGAACGGCGCGGGGGTACCACGCCGTGCAAGAACGGGAAGGCGAAGAATGGGTCGGCTGCGCCCGATCAGGCGGTTTTTGCCTTCAACAGATCGAGAGCCTTGGTGAGAGGCTCGTCGCCCTTGGCAGGTGGCGTTGCTTCTTCCTCTTCTTCGATGGGTGTGCCGACGACCACGGTGGGCGTGACCGCGTCGTCCTGAATCTTCTTGCCGGCGGGACTCTGGTACTTGGCCACGGTCAGCAGGAGGGCGGCGCCGTCGGGCAATTCAATTGTTTTCTGTAGCGAACCCTCGCCAAATGTGCGCTCACCCACCACGTCGCCGCGCTTGGCGTCGATGATGGCGGCAGCGGCCAATTCGGCAGCGCCGTAGGTGCCGCGATTGATGAGCAGCGCCACTGGCGCATCGGTCAGGCACTTGGTGGCATCGGCGGTGAAGGTCTGGCGGGGAAACTTCTGGCCTTCGAGCGCAGCCAGCGTTCCCTGGCGAATGAAGAAGTTGGCCAGCCGCAGGCCCTGCTGAGTATCTTCGCTGGAGGAGTCGCGCAGATCAAGCAGCACCTTGCGCCCCTTGCCGGCGGACTTGATGCGGGCGGCAATCTCATCCACACGCGCGGCGGTGAGCGCGCCGGGCTTCAGATAGAGGATGGTGGAGTTCTCGTACTGCTGCTCCGCCATGGCGGGCGTGGGGGCGATGTAGCGGGTGAGCGTGAGCTTGTCGGGGTCGGACTTGCGCGGGCGGACGACCGAAAGCGCGACGGTGGTTCCCGGCTTGCCCGCGAGCATCATCTGGATCACTGCCGGGGACATTTCGCGCGTCGACTGGTCGTTGATCGATTCGATCACGTCGCCGTCGGTCAAATGTTCCTTGTCCGCGGGCGAACCAGCCAGAACGCTGACGATGGTGGCGTATCCAAAGCGCTTGGAGACGACGACGCCCACCTGCGCCACGCCGGTGGAGGGGCGTTCCTTATAGATCTTGTACTCGGGCGCGGTCAGATAGCTGGAATCCGAGTCCAGCGACTCCAACAGGCCGTGCAGTGCGCCGGTGGTGACGTCGTTCATGTTCGGCTCAGTGACGTAGTCGGTCTGAATCTTGCGCAGCACGTCACCGTAGACCCGCATCTGGCGGTAAGCGCCATCCTGCTGGCTGCCGGCATGCACGCCGAAGAGTCCGAACTCGCCAAGGGCAAAGCCGAGGCCGAGGGCGGCGAAGATCGCCACAGAGAGAACGAAGACGAACCGCTGGAAAAATCGAGACACAAGCACCGCCGCGACGGTCCCTGAGGGGAATGGACCGCTCACTCTTCTATAGACGCAATGATAGCGCAAGGGGTGCTAAAAAGCAGGGATCAGGGAGTAGGGAGTAGGGAATAGGGGGTAGGGCGTTCAGAGCTGGTTGGAGGGCGGAGGGATAAACGGACCGGACGATTGGGTTTGCAGGTTCCCAGGTCTCAAAAGCGAGACCTGGGACACCCGGCTCTGGTTTGCGCTGGTTGACCTCTTTGAAGGTTACTGCTTGTTCAGGTCGTAGTTCATGTAGACGACGTGGGTCTGGAGATACTCTTCCAGGCCGTGCTTGCCGTCGGCGCCGCCGATTCCGGACTTGCGCCAGCCGGCGTGGAAGCCCTGCATGGCCTCGAAGTTCTCGCGGTTCACGTAGGTTTCGCCAAACTTCAGCTCGTTGGAGGCGCGCATGGCCACATCCAGGCTGCGGGTGTAAATGGACGAGGTCAGGCCGTACTCGCAGTCGTTGGCGCAAGCGATGGCTTCATCGAGAGTCTTGAAGGTGGCGATGGGCAGAACCGGGCCAAAGGTCTCCTGCTGCATGATGTCGCTTTTCTGTTGGCAGCCGGTAAGCACCGTGGGCTCAAAGAAGTAGCCGTCCGGGGTGGAGCAGGGTGAGCCGCCGCACTTCAGCTCCGCGCCCTGCTCAATGGCGCGCTGGACCGCCGCGTCGACCAGTTCCAGCTGGCGTTTGCTGACCAGGGGACCCATTTCCGTGGCCGGGTTGAAGGGATCCCCGACGACCGTCTGCTGCATGGCCGCGGTGATCTTGGCGATGAACTCTTCGGCAACGGATTCATGGACATAGACGCGCTCGGCGCAGTTGCAGACCTGGCCCGAGTTGATGATCCGGGAGGCGCGAATGGCGCTGACGGCGAGATCGATGTCGGCATCGGCCATGACGATGGCCGGGGCCTTGCCGCCCAGTTCGAGCGAAACCTTGGTCACGTTTTCGGCAGCGGCGCGCATGACGGCAACTCCGCCCTCGACGCTGCCGGTGAGCGAGATCATGCCCACCTTGGGATGGCTGGCCAGGGCGTTGCCGACCACGGAACCGGAGCCGGAGACCAGGTTGAAGACTCCCTTGGGCAGGGACGACTGCGCCACGAGGCGGGCGAACTCGAACGCGTTGTTGGGCGTCTCGCTGCTGGGCTTGATCACGATGGTGTTGCCCGTGACCAGCGCCGGCGCCATCTTGCGCACGATGAGGAAGAAGGGAAAATTCCAGGGCAAAATGCCGGCAATGACGCCGATGGGCGCCTTGAAGAGCAAAATGTTTTCGCCCGGGCGGTCGCTCTGGAGGATTTCGCCTTCATAGCGGCGGGCAAACTCCGCCATGTAGTCCAAATAGTCGGCGGAGAAATCCACCTCCACCTGCGCCAGGGCAAGAATTTTGCCCTGCTCCTCGGTGATGGTGTGGGCCAGGGACTCGCGGTTGGCGCGAATCAGGGAGGCGATCTCCCGGAGGTACCCGGCGCGGCGAATGGCGGGCAATGCGGCCCACGCCTTCTGTGCGCGTTCGGCGGCCAGAACCGCTCGATCCACATCTTCGCGCGTTCCATTGGGGAACTCTGCGACGACCTGCCCGGTGGAGGGGTTCACCACCTCAAGCGTCCTGGCGGACGCCACAAACTCACCGTCGATCAGCATTTCGTAGTGTTTGAGATTGGCCTGCACGGTACTCATCGGAATATGTCCTCTTCCGCCGGAGGGTTCAAACCCTTCCCGGCGCCGCTCCATGATAGAGCCTGGCTGGCGGAAAGCGGAAGGGGGAACTCTTTCAATAGCGGATGAGCACCGGCGGCTGCTTTTACCGTTCGACAAAACTTGGAGTGTGAGTCAATAATGATCGGCATCCACCGAAAGTACTACAAATTCGTCATACCCCCAGTTTCGAGTCGGAGGCAGGATGCGTTCATTGACGCGGCGCGATCTCATGAAATCGGCAACGGCGGTTGCTGTATTCTTCACGGTTTCCATGGGACTCGCTCAGGAGGAACCGCCTGGCGAGAGCGGCAAGCGCGTTGCAGAAGAGGAGCCGTGGCGCACGGGAGCCAGGGCAGTTACCGAATTAGGCTTCGTTTCGACATCGAACGCAATCTACGGGAAGACCGAGACGACTCCCGACCAGGGAGTCAGGACGATGCTGTCTCAGCTCCACCATCAATTCGACATGCTCAATTGGGACTCCGACTTTTCACCATACAAGGTTCTGATTCTCGCCGATGAGCAATGTCTTTCCGATGCACACAAAGATAAAGTGCAGAGTTACTTGCTAGGTGGGGGCAAGTTGATCCTTAGTTATCAATCGGGAATGGATTCGGAGGCGCGGCACTTCGTACTGGACCAGATGGGCGTGAAGTACATCAAGCCTTTTCCCAGCTCCGGCGACCAAGGCAAATACATGGAAGCGCTGGGGAGTTTCGCAGAGGGTTTTCCCGCGATGCCCAATTTCATCTTCGGTTCCGTGCTTTGGGTGGAACCGCTGGCCGGAACCGAGCTTCTGGCTCGATTCTGGAAACCCGAATTCGAGAGCGGTCACGAGCACCTCGGTGCGCAGGCGGAGAGTCCTGAAGACGATCCGACAGAGTTCCCGGCTGTTACCGAGCGCGGCAACGTGATCTACCTGACCTTTCCCGCATTCACGTCCTTCGCGTTATATGGAAACCCCGTGCAAAGGCGCACGGTAAAGAACTGCATCACGCGCTTGCTTCCCGATCCGCTGGTGCGCGTCGACGCCCCAACCTCTGCTGAAGTGACCGTCACCGAGCAGGATAATCGGCGCATTGTCCACATCCTCAATTGCGGCCCGGAAAGGCAAACGCCCCACGCGGACATTGCGGAAGATGTGGGGTCGCTGTATAACCTAAAGCTTGCCTTGCGATTGAAGAGCCGGCCCAGCCGCGTCTATCTCGCTCCGCAGAAAATCGACCTGAATTTTGAGTATTTGAAAGGTTATGCCGAACTCACAGTGCCAGAGGTGCACGAGCGCCAGATGGTCGTCTTCGAGAGTTAGCGCTTGGACTCCGTAATCTGGTCACTCGATGTAACTTGAGATCGTCTCGGTGCCGCAAGATTCAGGGTTGTCTGCGTCCCCCGCAAAGGAGGAGCGGGCACGCCCTGCGCATTGCCTATGCTAGACTTGATGCGAACCAGTACACTGCGGGCGCGACGAAAACACGGCTTAGTGTTGATTTTTTCGCAATAGGCCAACGTTACGCGAACGCAAAATCCATAAGGCTGCCATGCTCTCCACCATTTCCGTTTTAGAAGGGTCTCCTCAAAAGATGATGAGCACCAGAAACACCATCCTCGTCACTGGCGGGGCGGGGTTTATCGGTTCCAATTTTGTGCTGAAGTGGATTGAAACCGCTGGCACCTCCGTGGTCAATCTCGATCTGCTCACCTACGCGGGCAACCCACTGAACCTGGAAGCAGTTCAAGGCGATTCCCGTTATAGCTTCGTGCGCGGCGACATCTGTGATACGGATCTGGTGGCCTCCGTCCTGCGCGACCATCGCCCCAGCGCCATCGTTCATTTTGCGGCAGAGAGCCACGTGGACCGCTCGATTGCCGACCCCGGCGCGTTCATCCGCACCAATGTGCAAGGCACATTCACGCTTCTCGAGCAGGCGCGGCGTTATTGGTCGGAACTGGACGAAAGCGGCCGGCAGAGTTTCCGCTTCCTGCATGTCTCCACCGATGAAGTGTACGGAACGCTGGGCGCGGACGACCCCGCATTTCAAGAGACTACCGCCTACGCCCCCAACAGTCCGTACGCAGCCTCGAAGGCTGCCTCCGACCACCTGGCGCGGGCCTACTACCACACCTACGGAATGCCGGTTCTGACAACGAATTGCTCGAATAACTACGGGCCCTTTCAGTTTCCCGAGAAGCTGATCCCGCTGGTGATTCTGAACGCCTTGGAAGGCCGTCCGCTGCCGGTGTATGGAGACGGCTGCAACGTGCGCGACTGGCTGTTCGTGGAAGATCACTGCTCCGCGATACGGACCGTGCTCGAACGCGGCCGGTTGGGCGAGACATACAACATTGGCGGCAACAGCGAACGGAAGAATCTGGATGTGGTGACGGCAATCTGCGACATCGTCGACGAGTTGCGTCCCGATGCCGCACTTACTCCGCGCCGCAATCTGATCACCTTTGTCACCGACCGCCCCGGACACGACCGGCGTTACGCCATCGATGCATCGAAGATCGCCAGCGAACTGGGGTGGAAGCCGTCCGTGACGTTTGAAGACGGATTGCGCAGCACGGTGGCGTGGTATCTCGATCATGCATCCTGGATCGAAGGTGTCCGCACCGGCGCCTACAGGGAATGGATCAAGCAGAACTACGAGGAGAGGATTACCCAATGAAGGGAATCATTCTGGCGGGCGGATCCGGGACCCGGCTCTACCCGGCCACGCAAGTGGTCTCGAAGCAGCTTCTGCCGGTGTATGACAAGCCGATGATCTATTACCCGCTGAGTTCCCTGATGCTGGCCGGGCTGCGGGAGATACTCATCATCTCCACCCCGCAGGATACGGAACGGTTCCGGGAGTTGCTGGGCGACGGAGCGAAGTGGGGCATCCATCTGAGTTATAAGGTTCAGCCCAGTCCCGACGGCTTGGCACAGGCCTTTGTGATTGGCCGCGATTTTATCGGTGGAGATACGAGCGCGCTGATTCTGGGCGATAACATCTTTTACGGGCAGTCGTTTTCCGCCGACTTGCAGCGCGCGGCAAAGCTGAAGGATGGCGCGCTGGTTTTTGCCTATCCTGTGCAGGACCCGGAACGCTACGGCGTGGTCGAGTTCGACAAGCAGGGCCACGCCATCGGCCTGGAAGAAAAGCCCAAGGTGCCCCGCTCCCGCTATGCCGTGACCGGCCTCTATTTTTACGACCGCGAAGTGGTCAATATTGCGGCTTCGCTGAAGCCATCGCCGCGCGGCGAACTTGAGATCACCGATCTGAACCGGCGCTACCTTGAAGCCGGCAATCTGAAAGTGCAGGTGATGAGCCGGGGCATGGCCTGGCTGGATACCGGCACCCACGATTCGCTCTTCGATGCCGGGCTGTTTGTGCAGGCCATCCAGCGGCGCCAGGGACTGAAGATCGCCTGCCCGGAAGAGATTGCCTATCGTCTCGGCTACATCACCGTGGACGAGCTTGAAAAGCTGGCTGAGCCGGTGCGCAAGAACGAGTATGGCCAATACCTGCTTTCTCTGCGCAACGAACTGCAACGCACATCGGAGGCGCCTCAATTTTGAAGATTATCGAAACATCTTTGCCCGGCGTGCTGGTACTGACCGCGGACATCTATCGCGACAGCCGCGGCGCATTTCTGGAGACATGGAACCAGGCTCGTATGGCCGAGGCAGGGCTGCCTTCCACGTGGGTGCAGGACAACTTCTCCATCTCCAAAAAGAATGTGCTCCGCGGCATTCACTACCAGACCATTCAGCCGCAGGGAAAGCTGGTGCGGGTTGCGCAGGGCGCCGTGCTGGATGTGGCCGTTGATTTGCGCCGCCACTCTGCCACCTTCGGCAAGCATTTCGCCGTGGAACTGACCGAAGACAACGGCCAGATGCTCTGGATTCCCGAGGGCTTCGGCCACGGGTTCCTGGCGCTCTCGGATGTGGTTGGCTTTGCCTACAAGACGACAGACTATTACTGTCCCGCGGGCGAACGGACCATCGTGTGGAACGATCCCGATCTGGCCATTGACTGGCCGGTTGCAGCGGAGTCGGTGATCGTCTCCGGCAAGGACCTTCAAGGCGCAACATTCCGCCAGGCGGAGGTCTTCGCATGAGCGAGCGCATCCTCATTGTTGGCTCCGCAGGACAGGTGGGCGTAGAACTGCAGCGCAGTTTCGCCGATTACGGCGAGATCACCGCCCGTGACCGCGACACCTTTGACCTGGCCGATCCGGAACAGGTGCGCGCGCTGGTGCGCGAGGTCAAGCCGAGCATCATCCTCAACGCCGCAGCCTACACGGCTGTGGATCGCGCAGAATCCGACCTGGAAGTGGCCATGGCGGTGAACGCCCAGGCCTCGCGCGTCCTGGCCGAAGAAGCACTGCGTGCGGATGCCCTCCTGGTTCACTACTCCACCGACTACGTCTTCGACGGCTCAAAGGCCGGCCCCTGGTTCGAAACGGACCAGCCGCATCCGCTGAATGTTTACGGCGCCAGCAAGTTGGCAGGAGAAAAAGCCATTCAACAGGTCGGGGGCAAGTATCTGATCTTCCGGACCAGCTGGGTCTACGGTCCCCACGGAAATAATTTTCTGCTGACCATGCTGCGACTGGGCAACGAACGCGATCAACTGAGCATCGTGGACGACCAGGTCGGCGCACCCACCACTTCGATCGAACTGGCCGATGCCACGCGCACGATTGTCGGCGGGGTTCTGGCAGGACAATTCGGCTCCACCGAAAACTGGGCGGGACTTTATCACATGACCTGCGCCGGTTCTGTCTCCTGGTGCGGCTTTGCGCGCGAGATTTTCGCGCAGGCGGGCAGCAGGCTTCACGGCAAAGCTCCGGTAGTGAAGGGGATCACTACCGCGGACTACCCTACTCCCGCACAACGGCCACGGAACTCGGTATTGTCGAACGAGAAACTCAACGTGCGCTTCGGCACCCGGCTATCCTCTTGGAAAGACGCGCTAAGCGCCGCGATCGCACGCCTGCCAGAAAAGTAAGCGGGCAAAGCACAGCGCACCTCCGCGTGCGTTCTAACCCTTCTGTCCCGTTTGTCCTACGCGACAGGAGGGTTGGAACGGTTCTCCAATTTACGTGCACTTACCAATTTCGTGGCAGGTAGCTTTTTCTCAAAGAGAAAGCCACCTAACGGCAGTGATTGCGAGGTATGGCAATTGGAGAACCGCTCGAACCTGGCATATGTAGAATTCAGAACTCAACCAATCAAGATATTAACGACATATGCAATATCTTGATTGGTAATATAGTTCATCTGTTTGCGAACACCTTGGAAGACGCATAAACTAGACTGTTTAACTCCAGTTTGCAGGCTGAACACAAAGCGTAAGTTATGCGAAGGCCCTTCCCTGGAGCGGACTTGCCCCATTTCTCCGCACACTTCGCGACTCCCGAGAGTGTCGTTCTTCTGCGCGAAGGCAGCGGTATCGCTATTTACTCTTGCCTAAATACACGGCAATGCACAACAAAGATGATCCGCAGGATCGTACTTCGATTTATTAAAAATGTAATGCGGTTTCAAAACCGAATCTGCTAGACTGTTGTCCTTTAGGAGCGCCTCTAGGTCATCACTCGATTGCAAAGGACTGCACTCGGTGTATGGGAGCGGATGAATTCGTACTATTCGCACTATTCTGCTTTCCGATCCCGCACCATCAAGGCTTGCCCTGGCGACCGAGTGAAAGAGAGAGACTTGCGGAAGGACACTTGGTGAATCCCGTCTCATCCGGGGATTGACCAGCGTCGGTTGCAGGAGCCGTGTGCGTTTTCAGCGCGAGAGTCAACTATTGTGTCTCGAAGAGGCCCATCTGATGTGGGGTGGTTGGCACTGCGCCGCGAAGCGGCTCTGGGCATCGGAACGGAGAACGAAGGAGAAGAATCGGGGGCGGGAGAGGATGAACATCCCTGCCCGGATCCTTGTGCACGATTGCACACCAGAAGCCGCAGGAAGGCAATCGTTGCCGTGCTCCCTGAACTTGCGGATTTGCTGCACATGACACTCGGCGTCCAGGACACCCGGAAACTCCTTGAGCGGGCAGACTAAACGAAGGAGATTAAACGCTGTTTTGAGGTAATAGCTGCGTAGGCTAAGCCATCGAATGTGCCACTTGGGTCGAAACAGAACCGGCGAGCCAAGGTATTGATTTTCAGAGAGCGCTATAGTTGTTCGCTTTGGAGGGGGATTTGAACGCTAGATCGAGTGTCACGGCAACTTTTGAGCCAACAGCCCTGAATCCATCTCCGCGGAACCGGATTTCCGGTGGCGGAAGTTCGGCTCACCGACAGGTACATGCTCAAAAGTCCGGTGTCATCGCTCATTCTTCAGTATTGGTCCAGGCTCGGATGAGCAGCTGGTCACAGTCGGGTATGAAGAGGTCATTCGACATCTTTTGCGTTCTTGCGATGCTGCCGCTGCTGCTTCCTATTTTTCTGATGGTCGGCTTGGCGGTCCGATTTACCTCGCCCGGACCGGTTTTCTTCCTGCAAAAGCGCATGGGGCGACACAATCGGACTTTCACTATCCTGAAATTCCGCTCCCTGACGCATTTGAATGGCTCCACGCACAATGCGGTGACGACAACACAGAACCAGCGATTCACTCCGGCCGGCCGCTTCTTGCGCCATTGGAAGCTCGATGAGCTGCCGCAGTTGCTGAATGTGCTTCGGGGGGATATGAGCCTGGTTGGCCCGCGTCCCAAGCTCCCCGAGCACCAGATCGGCACACTCAACTGCCGCCCCGGAATTACGGGTGCGGCGACCATCGCTTTCGCGCGCGAGGAGATGGTTTTGACCCGTGTGCCAGAGCATTACCTGGACACCTACTACCACACGACAGTTCTTCCCGCCAAGCACCGTCTGGACGCGGAGTACACAGCCCGCGCGACTTTTCTTTCCGACCTGAAGCTCATCCTGGACAGTGTGTTCCACCGCTGGGATAGTTCCGTAATGTACAGCCTGCTCCGCACCGAACAATTTGAGGCAGAATCCAGAAAGCGGCGCTCCAGCGCGCCGGCGCCGTCCCTGGCGCCCACTTCCGTGCAGATCAGCACCAGTGAGGAATCATTCGTTTGAGCGGATGGATTCTTGAGCGCCCGATGCTTGAGCCATGGCAGGGATAAAGTCCTCAGCAGAGTCCGCATGGACCAGCATCACTAGGACCCGAAACAAGCGGTCGTGGAGACCGTCATTCTCTCCCTGCAGGCTCGGCCGAATTCTCTCCCGAGCCCGCAGCTAAAGCCTGATGAACCCCTCTAACTAGAAGGTAAAGTGAACCGCCAACTGCGCGCTGCGCGGACCACCGCCACCCAGGTAGGGGTTGCCGCTGCCCACATCGGGCGTTGCCGTGCTCCCCAGATATTGCGCTCCGTTGGTGGCCGGGTCGGAGCCCGCCACCAGGCGATCTCCTTCTGTGTGGCTGTTCCCGAAGACGTCGATGCCAAATCCGGGCAACAGTGGGTTGCTGAAGTTCGGGTGATTGAAGATGTTGAAGAAATCGCAGCGAAGCTCCATCGTCATCTTGTCGGTAAAGTGGGAAGTCTTGGTCAGCGAGAAATCGAAATTTGTGTAATTTGGCGCATTGAAGGCATTGCGGCCCTCGCTGCCCGGATGGCCATTGATGCAGTTTCCCGTGCCGCTGTCGACGGTGCAGGGCGCGGCAAACGCGGCCAGGTTCAGCAGGTTGGTTCCGCGTGCGCCCGCGTGCGGATCGCCAATGATGTCCGGCCGGCCAAAGTACTCGCCGCCGCCGTTGTAATCGCCTTCAAACAGATAACTCACCGTGTAGGGCTGGCCGGTTGCATAGTTGAACATGCCGTCGAGCGCCCAGCCGTTCGCGATCCATTTCGCTCGCTCGGTCTTGGGAAGGTTGTAGGTCCAGTACCACTGCAGGCGCTGCCGCACGTCGAAGTTGGAGCTGGCATGATCGGCGCGGGGATTGAAGCTGTTATCGGGCTGCGACGCGTTGGGAACGAAATCCAATCCGTCGCTGGCATTGTCAATCGAATGCGCCCAGGTGTAGTTCAGTGTGGACGTCACGCCGCGCCAGCCCTGGATCTTCAGCGATGCTTGCGCGGAGTTATAGTTGGAAAACGCGCTGGTCTCGATCTGGTTGATATAGTACAGCGGGATGTTCAGGTACGAGCCGATTGAGTAAGTCGGGAAGCATTGCTGGCCATAACTTATCGTCTGGCCGTTCCCGCAACTGTCGATGCTGCCCGCCACATTATTGAACTGATTCAAATCGCGGAAGTGGAAGAGGTGTCGTCCTTGCGACCCCACGTATCCGACCTGGAGCGCGACCTTCTTCGTGACCTGCGATTCGATGTTGAGATTGTAGGAGCCATACCGCGGCGTCACCAGTTTCTGGTCCACGGTGAAGATGCTGCTCGGCGTATAGTCGCCAAAAATCGGGGTGCCCGCAGAAATCGTGGAGACCACCGGCGTAGCAAAGCCGATGCCGTTGAAGGCTGGCCCGGCCTCACCGGCGTTGGTATTATAAGCCTGGTTGCCCACAAAGAAGTCCTGCGACGGGCCATCGTAGTAAATGCCGCCACCGGCTCGAATCACCAGCTTGCCGTTGCCCAGCAGATCGTCGGCCACGCTGAGGCGCGGCGCGAAGTTCGTCCAATCCTTCGGATAAAGCGACGAGGGAGCGCCCGTGGTTCCTATGGTTTCAAGTTCGACGGTCTTTACGTTGAAGATGCTGAATGCCTTGTTCTCGGCGCCGATCACGCCGAAGTAATCCCAACGCAGACCGTAGTTGAGCGTGATCCGGGAGCTCACGCGCCAGGAATCCAGCAGGTAGGCCCCGCTGCCGTTCTGGTAGGAGTAGCGCTTGCCATCCCCGTAAGCTGAACCGCCACCGTCGATCCTTCCCGCCAGAAAATCGTCGAGGCTGCTGAAAACCAACTTGCCGCGATGCTCCGAATCGATAAAGCTATTGATAAAGGTCCGTCGCCACTCGTAACCAGCCTTGAAACTGTGCCGCCCCTCGATCAGAGAAACGTTGCCGAAGAGCTGGTAGTTTGTATCGACGCGACCGCGTGAGTCGCTCGCTGTGGCGCCGATCGGGCTATACGCGCCCACGTCGATGGTCGGCAACCCCAGGTCGCTCGGGCTTGAGTCCGGCGGCAGCGTGTTCAGGCCAAACGCCGTGTTCGGATTCAGGCCGATGTCCTGCGGTATGAATTGCTGCAGGAATCGGTTATACCCGCCGCGAATCTCGAAGATCAGGTTCGATCGTGGAACGGAAGTATAGGACAGCGAAACGATATTCACATGCGTCGGCGTAGTGGTATTGTACCCCGGCGCGCTCGAGCCCGTGTAGAGCATGCCCAGGGGAAAGCTCTGCATGCCGTGGCTATAGAAGTAGCGTCCGGTCAACAGGCCGCCGGGGCTGAACCAATGCAGATGCTGATCGGCCTTGGCGATGACGTTATCGCTGTTGTTGCTGAAGGGCGTGGTGAAGGTCTCGCTGCCGCCCGTATCCGGCAAGACTCCCCATGGCTTGCTGTTCAGCAGGCTTTGTATCACCGGATTGATGGCGCCGCCCCCGGCGGTATAGGCGTCGATGTCCGCCTGCGCGGGCACCGTGCCCAACTGGGGCAAGCCGCCGTTCTCTCTCTGCCCCTCGTAGGCAACAAACCAGAATGACTGGTCCTTCACGATAGGACCGTCCGCTGATCCGCCAAACTGATGATTGGTGAACGAGTTCTTGGGCTGGGCATCGGTGTTGAAGTAGTTGCGTGCGGCCATCGAACCGTTGCGGAAGTATTCAAATGCGCTGCCGTGGATGCGATTGGAGCCGCTCTTGGTCACGATATTGACGGTGGCTCCCGAACTGCGGCCAAACTCCGCCTCCGGGCTGCCGGTGACGGGAATTTCCGCCAACGCATCCACGGGAAGAATGGTGGAGGGGCAGCCCCACACGCCGGCCTGGTTGATCGACGGCAGATTGCGGTAACCATCGTTCATGTCGGTGCCATCGAGCAGATAGTTATTGGAGCGGCCGCGATTGCCGTTCAGGCTGAACAGTCCGTACGAACCGGCCGATTCGGTGGATCCCACAGGATCGCTGCTCGAGCCCGGGACCAGTTCCAGAAGCTTGGTAAAGTCGCGGCCGTTTACCGGCAGTTCGGCGGCCTCACTGGCTTCGATGGTGCCGCCCGTTGAGTTGGATGTGGTTTCCACCAGCGGCACCTCGGCGGTCACCTCGACCACTTCCTGCACCATGCCCGTGGCAAGCTTGGCGTCGGCCCGCGTCGGCACACCCACACTTACTCGAATCTGGGTCAGCGTCGTGGTGCGGAACCCCTGCTTTTCGACCGTGATGCTATACGTGCCGAGCTGCAGTTCCGAGGCCACATACTCCCCCCGGTCATTGGCGGTTACCGTGCGCGACATGCCGGTTTCCGGACTGAAGACCTTCACCTGCGCCCCGGCGACAGCTGCTCCGGTGCTGTCCGTAATGGTGCCCTGGATGCTTCCCCGAAAGGTCTGTGCGACCGCAGTACCTGTAGTGACGGAGGCTAGAAAAGCAAACAGAAGGGCTATCGCGCCTGAAAAGGCAATCGAGCGGCTTTTCATGAGGCCGTGCTCCTTAGATTTTACCGGTGAATGTGACGGTAACTTCCTGGCGAATTGGACGAATCATACCATGAGGTTTGGAAAACCTACATAAAGATGGCATAAGGAAATGCCCGGCTCGTCCCCACAACCTCTTGGTTTTCTGCTTCGTGCGGAATTGCCGAATGTTACTTCGCGACTCCCATTCCGCGAGGCAACCCGGCGCACAAACAAGCCTTCGCAAGGGGCGAAGGCGGGGTGTTTGTGTTCCGGCGTATATTGCTGATTTTTTGGTGGCGGGAGGCAGACTTGAACTGCCGACCTACGGGTTATGAATCCGTCGCTCTAACCAGCTGAGCTACCCCGCCAAAGGGAGGAAGCGGCCGCGGAATTCGTACCGGATCAAGCGTCTGTGGACCGCCGATCCTGGAACTCTGGTCCCGAGCCTCTTCTTTGATGATACGGGCGGCTGGTTTGGAGGTCAAACCGGCCGGGCCACTGGGGGGAGGGACGCAGGTGAATCCTTGCCCCCCGCTCCTGTAAACTCGGCTGCATGAGTACGTTCCGTATCGCCGGGGTGATTCCCGCCCGGCTCGCCTCTTCGCGGCTCAGCCGCAAGGTTTTACGCCCCATCGCCGGCCGCCCCATGGTGGAGTGGGTGTGGCGCGCCGCCCAGGCCAGCGGGCTGATGGACCCGGTGGTCATCGCTACCGATTCCGAAGAAGTGGCAGCCGCAGTCCGGCAGCGCGGGATTCCCGTGGTGATGACCTCGCCCGACTGCCCCAGCGGCTCCGACCGGGTGCGCGAGGTGGCCCGCCAGATCGATGCCGACATTTACGTCAATATCCAGGGCGACGAGCCAACCCTGACCCCGGAGTTTTTTCCGCCTCTGCTCAGGCTCTTTGACCGCCCGGAGGTCGAAGTGGCGACGTTGGCAGTTCCCTGCCCCCCTGAGGAGTTCGACGACCCCAATGCCGTCAAGGTGGTGGCGGCTCCCGATGGGCGCGCGCTCTACTTCTCCCGCGCCACCATCCCCTTCGACCGCGACCAGACCGGCTTTAGCGCCTTTCGCAAACACCTGGGCATCTACGCCTATCGCAAGGCCGCCCTGGAGCGCTTTGCCGCCCTGCCGCCTTCGCCCTTGGAGCGGATTGAGCGGCTGGAGCAGCTTCGCCTGCTCGAAAACGGCATCGCGCTCTATGTGGCCGACGCGCCGGGCGACACCATCGGCGTGGACACCGAGGAAGATTTGACGCGGGCGGAAGCAGCGCTGCGGGGGCGTTTGGCGGTTTAGTACTACAGTTGTACTTCGGAAAACGCGGAGGGAGCAGGGGGCTTCAGCCCCCTGAAACAGCCGCTTCTTGACGGGGCCTTCAGGCCCGGGTCGTTCAGGAACCCCCGCCAATCCAGGATCTACAACTGGCGTATTAGGCGGCAAATGCTGGAGGGTCGGAAGGCACTGCCAAAAGAAAATCCGAATTGCGCGCAAGATCCGGATAGCGCGCGAGCCAATGATCGGCGACGATGATTCCCATGAGCAGTAACACTCAACTCGCACCGTCAAGCGGAGCCGGCTCCAGCCGCATAGCGGCGATTGCCCCCGAGTCCGCGTGGCAGCAGCTTTGCGAACGCGACCCAGGCGCAGCATTCTTCTATGCCGTCACCACCACCGGCGTCTTTTGCCGTCCGGGATGTGCAAGCCGACGTCCGCTCCGGGAAAACGTCCGCTTCTTCCGCTCTGTGGCTGAAGCCAAGACCGCCGGCTTTCGCCCCTGCAAACGCTGCAAGCCGGAAAGCACTGCGGCGGGCAGCCCCTTGGACAAGATTCGCGCCCACATCGAGGCCAACTGGGACCGTCCCGTACTGCTGGCTGAGTTGGGACGCCTGGTCCATCTGAGCCCCTTCACCGTGCAGAGGCTCTTCAAGCAGCATCTGGGCGTGAGCCCGCTCGCCTATCAACGGGCGCTGCGGGCGCGGACCCTGCGCCACGCCTTGAAACAAGGAGACACCGTGACCGAAGCCATCTACGAAGCCGGATTCAGCTCTCCCAGCCGCGCCTACGAAGGCGCGCAACTGGGCATGACGCCCGCGCGCTTTGCCCAGGGAGGCCGCGGCGAAGAGATCGCGTTCGCTTCCGCCCCTTCACCCTTTGGCTGGGTGGTTGTAGGAGCCACGGAGCGCGGCCTTTGTTGGCTGGCCCTTGGAGCCACCGCCGCCGAAGCCGAGGCCAGTCTGCGCGAAGAATTTCCCCTGGCCACTGTGCGACCCGATCCGTCGCTGGTGCAAATGGTAGAGGCGGCACTGACCGTGGTTTCCGGTCAGACAGACCTCTTCGCAAAGTTGGCCCCACCGCAGGTGGACCTGCGCGGCACTGCCTTCCAACTGCGCGTGTGGCAGGCGCTGCGTGCCATTCCCAGGGGCGAGACGCGCACCTACAGCCAGTTGGCGCGTGAGCTTGGCAATCCCAACTCCACGCGCGCCGTGGCCCGTGCCTGCGCCACCAACCGCGTGTCCCTGGTGGTTCCCTGCCACCGCGTCGTGGGCGTCAACGGCTCACTCACCGGCTACCGTTGGGGCGTGGAGCGCAAACGCCAATTGCTGCAGGCCGAACACGCTCACTTGAATGGGGTGGGCCAGAAGCACAGCGCGCAGAAATAAACCTCTGAAGCTCGCGCCGCGCCACTGGTCTGGGCCTTGGTTGCGCCGGGCCGCAAGCAACGGACACGGCGGCCCATGCGGGGTACGGTTACAGGCGCGCACCACCCGAGGCGTGGATCGTTTGTCCGCTCACCCAGAACGAATCGTCCGATGCCAGGAAAGCGGCGATGGTGGCGATGTCGTCCGGCTGACCGATGCGGCCAAGCGGCGTGTCCGATTCAGTCTTCTTCTGGAAGTCGCTGCCGATGACTCCGGCCGCGTGAGCCCCTTCGGTCTCGACCATGCCGGGATTCAACGCATTGACGCGAATCTGCTTGGGGCCAAGCTCTTGCGAGAGGGAGACCGTGATGGAGTTCACCGCGCCCTTGGTGCCGGCATAAACGGCGGCCGAAGCAAAGCCCTGTGCGGCCACCGAGCCAATGTTGATGATGCTTCCTCCCTTGGGATCGAAGTGACGCAAAGCTGCCTGCGTGGTCATGAGGAGGCCGAGGACGTTGAGGTTGAACTGCTTTTCATAGTGTTCCCGGGTCACGCCTTCGATGGGACTGAATTCATAGACGCCCGCATTGTTGACCAGAATATTGATGGGCCCAAGTTGTTTCACCGTCTTTTCGACGAGGGGACCGGCGGCGTCAGGCTCGGCCAGGTTGGCCTGCACCGCGACGGCCTTGCCGCCTGCGGCTTGAATCTCGCCGACCAGCTTCTCGGCGGCAGCCTTGCTGCCCGAATAGTTGACTGCGACAGCGGCGCCCCGCGCCGCCAGCTCACGCGCGATGGCCGCGCCAATGCCCTTGGATGCGCCGGTGACCAGCGCGACTTTGCCTTGAAGACTGCTCATGTTTTCCGCTCCACGGCCGAACCGTCTTCAATTCGACGTTTCGACAACTATCGAATTGATTACCCAGCCGGAGATTGGATTCAGAAGCTTTGTGGAAATCTCATTTGAATAAGTATCAGCGAGAACCGCAGGCCGCAGGGCTGAGGGCAGCCAGTCCAGCAGCCAAAGCGTCCAGCACGCCCGGTTCCACGGTGAGATAAATGAACTTGCCTTCCCGTTCCACGTGCACCAGGCCGGCCGCTTCAAGCTCCTTGACGTGGTGCGAAAGCGTCGCGGGAGAAATGGCGAGAGCGGAGAGAGCCTCCGCGCAGCCCAGCGGACAAGCGGCTTTGGCAATGCGCTCCAGCAGTTCGAAGCGGCGCGGATCGGCCAGGGCCTTCAAAATCGCGGCCCGGCGAGCGCGGGAAAGCCGGATCGTTTTGCTTGGAGAACCTGATGCGCGGGGCGTTTTGCCGGAGACTGCCATCGAATTGATTCTTTCCAAAACTGGTTGGATGGAATTCTAAACCCGCGAGTGATTTGCGCGCCCGGCGGAGTCTTCAGAGAGCTTGTCCCCAATGGCCAGCAGCGTCTGGAAGTGCGGAGTTTCTTGCTCCTTGTGCACCACCGATGTCTGCACATTGCCGAAGCCCGCTTTGGCAAGCATCGCCTCCAACTCGGTTTCGCTGAAGCCGAGCCACTCATCCGCATAGAGTTCGCGCGCCTCTTCAAAGCGGTGCTGGACTAGATCGAGAACGACGATGCGCCCCGCCGGCCGCAGAATCCTCGCGGCCTCTTCGATGGCGCGCTCCGGATGCAGCGCATGGTGCAGCGACTGCGAGAAGAAGACCAGATCGACGGCACTGTCTTCGATGGGAACCTGCTCCAGGTCGCCGAGCCGGAACTCGACATTCTCAATCCCGTTGCGGAAGGCCTGTTCGCGGCCAATCTCAATCATCTTCGCGGAGTTGTCGACGGCAATCACCCTCGCCGCACGCTGCGCCAGCAGGAGAGCGAATCTTCCCTCGCCCGTGCCCAGATCGGCAACCACCAGCGGAGGCATCAGCCGCAGCAGCGCCTCGGCCAAACCCTTCCAGGAGTTCCCCGGAACGTAGTTTTTGCCCAACCGTCCAGCCACGCTGTCAAAAAAGCTGCGCATCTTGTCCTGGCGCTTTTTGAGGACCCGCGCCATGGCCGCGCGATCCTGCTCGGCCTCGGAAATCTCTTGCTGCGCCTGCTTGAGCAGGCCGGGCAGAATCTGCCCCTCATTGGCGGCGGTAAGCCGGTACAGATTGTTCTTGCCGGTCCGCCGGTCTTCCACCAGCCCCGCCTGCTTCAACTGCGAAAGGTGGGTGGAAATGGTGCTCTGGCCCATGGCCAGAATCTCTTGCAACTCGGCCACGGAAAGTTCCTCGGCTTCGAGAAGCAGCAGAAGGCGCAGCCGGTTGGAGTCGGCGGCCGCACGCAGGGTTTTTACAATTGACGCCATAGGGTTCGTTCTGTTACTTATCAACATATCACGATTTGTTGATAAAAGGAGATTCACAATGGCTGCACCCACTCTCGAAATCAAGGCTACGGAGTACAAAGTCGCCGACCTGAAGCTGGCCGATTGGGGCCGGAAGGAAATCGCTATCGCCGAGCATGAGATGCCGGGGTTGATGGCCATTCGCCGCAAGCATGCGGCCGCCAAGCCCCTGGCCGGCGTGCGCATCACCGGCTCGCTGCACATGACCATCCAGACCGCGGTGCTGATTGAGACGCTGGTCAGCCTGGGCGCTGAAGTCCGCTGGGCAAGCTGCAACATCTTCTCTACGCAGGACCATGCCGCCGCGGCCATCGCCGCCGACGGAGTTCCGGTCTTTGCCTGGAAGGGCGAGTCTCTGGAAGAGTATTGGGAGTGCACCTGGCGCGCGCTCAGCCACAAGGGCGGCAAGGGACCGCAACTCATCGTGGACGACGGCGGCGATGCGACCCTTCTGATCCACAAGGGCTATGAGCTGGAGAATGGCGACAAGTGGGTCGATGCGCCCGCCGAGAGCCACGAAGAGCAGATCATCAAGGATCTCCTGAAGAAAGTTCACGCCGAGAGCCCGCAGCACTGGCACAACGTCGTCAAGGAATGGCGCGGCGTCTCGGAAGAGACCACCACGGGCGTCCACCGGCTCTACAAGATGATGGAGCAGGGCACGTTGCTGGTTCCGGCCATCAACGTGAACGACTCCGTCACCAAGTCGAAGTTCGACAACCTCTACGGCTGCCGCGAGTCGCTGGCAGACGGCATCAAGCGCGCCACCGACGTGATGGTTGCGGGCAAGGTCGCCGTGGTCTGCGGTTATGGCGACGTGGGCAAGGGCTGCTCGCACTCTCTGCGCGGCATGGGTGCACGCGTCATCGTCACGGAAGTGGACCCCATCAACGCTCTGCAAGCGGCGATGGAAGGCTTCGAGGTCACCACCATCGAAGAAACGCTCGGCCGCGGTGACATCTACGTCACCTGCACCGGCAACGTGGACATTGTCACCCTCGAGCACATGAAGCGCATGAAGGACCAGGCCATCGTCTGCAACATCGGGCACTTCGACAACGAAATCCAGATGGACCGCTTGAATACAGAGCCGGGCGTGGTCAAGCTGAACATCAAGCCGCAGGTGGATAACTACACCTTCCCCGACGGCCACTGCATCTTCATCCTCGCCGAAGGGCGCCTGGTGAACCTGGGCTGCGCCACCGGCCATCCCAGCTTTGTGATGAGCAACAGCTTCGCCAACCAGACCCTGGCGCAGCTGGACCTCTGGGCCAACAAGGACACCTACAAGGTGGGCGTCTACGTGCTGCCCAAGAAGCTGGACGAAGAAGTGGCTCGCCTGCACCTGGAGAAGATCGGCGTCAAGCTCACCACGCTCTCCCCCCGTCAGGCCGACTACATCGGCGTGCCGGTCGAGGGGCCGTTCAAGCCCGATAGTTACCGCTACTAAGTTAGCGCGTAGTCACCAGAAAATCCCCAGGCCTCGGTTCCCGAGCCTGGGGATTTGTATTTTTAGGCCTATCTTGCGATGTAACCTGAAACAGAAAGAAGGAGTCTTTGCATGAACCTGCGCAGTGCGTCCGCTTTGATGTTTGCCTCACTTCTGCTCTGCGGGACCGCATCCGGCCAGACCACCTCCCCTGCCAATTCGTCTGCGGCCGTCCAGGCTCCGGCCAAGGTGTGGCCCACCCAGGACGGCACCGTCCTCCTGCCCGACTTTCATTTCGGCACGGGCGAAACCCTGCCCCAGCTCAAGCTGCACTACCTGACGCTGGGCACGCCGCACGTGAACGCGCAGGGGCACACGGATAACGCCATCCTGCTGCTGCACGGCACGGGCGGCAACGCGCATTCTCTGCTCAATCCCGTCTTCTCGAACGTGCTGTTCGTCCCCGGCGCGCCGCTGGACATCACGAAATACTTCCTGATTCTGCCCGACGACATCGGCCACGGCGAAAGCTCCAAGCCCTCCGACGGGCTGCACGCGCACTTCCCTGCCTACGACTACGACGACATGGTGCGCAGCCAGCGCCTGATGCTCGACGCGATGAAGATCGACCACCTGCGCCTGATTCTCGGCACTTCGATGGGCTGCATGGAATCGTTTGTCTGGGGAGAAACCTATCCCGGCTTCGCCGATGCACTGGCGCCCTTCGCCTGCCTGCCGGTGCAGATTGCCGGCCGCAACCGCATGATGCGCTACATGGCGATCCAGGCCATCAAGCAGGACCCCGCGTGGATGGACGGCGAATACAAGACCGAGCCGGTCCAGGGCCTGCGCACCGCCGTGGAATTGACGCTTGTGATGGGATCGAGTCCCCTGCAAATGCAGAAAATGGCTCCGACTCGTGACCAAGCCGAACAGTATGCCGACAACTATCTGAAGCGCTCATTGGCCTCCACCGACGCCAACAACATGCTCTTCTACTGGAACGCCAGCCGCAACTACGATCCCAGCCCTCGTCTGGACAAGATCACGGTTCCGGTGCTGTGGATCAACTCCGCCGACGACTACATCAACCCGCCGGAGCTGGGCATTGCGGAAAGACAAGTGAAACGGATGCCGAATGCGCGCTTTATTCTGCTGCCTATCACGGATGCGACGCGCGGCCACGGCACGCACACCTCGGCCGCGGTGTGGAAGGACTACCTGGCGGAGTTCATGCGCAGCACGGAGCCCAATCAACCAAAGGAATGAGCGAGTCGGGCAATTGCCTGAAACAACACCGCCCGACTCGCGCCCAGGTTATGGGCCTTCGTTCGCCACCCGTGGCAGACAAAGGCCCATGCACTCCCTACTTCGCCGTAAAGGTGTAGTCGAAACAGTGCCACGCTCCATTGATAAGCGAATAGAGGCGCGCGTAGATCGTTTCTCCGTTGGTTGGAAGGCCTGTCACGTTCACTGAAGTGGCCGTTGTCGGACCCGAGTTATAAAGGTTCTTCGACCTCACCCCGGTGCTGCCCAGGTAGAGCATGTACTCGGTCGGTCCGATGCCCGGCGCCCACGTGAAGGTCACGCTGGAACCTGTCAGCGTACTGCCCGGTGCCGGAGAAGTCATGTACGCTTGCCTTGAATACAGAACCGTAATGCTCTCGGTCACCTGCGGCGCGGCGCTGTAATCTGCGTTGCCCGCCTGGTTGGCGGCAATCACGATGGTGCCCCATCCGGTGACGGTCAGCACGCTGTTGTTTGTTCCGCTCAGAGACCCCGGACCAGAAACAATGCTGAAAATGACCGGGTTGCCGGAGGCTCCGCCGGTGGCGCTCAGCGTGATGGGAGCAATGTCGTAATACACGGGAGATGCCGGCTGCGGGAAGGTAATCGTCTGTGAGACCACGAAGCCAGCCAGATGGATACCTTGCGTGGAGCCGCGAATATTCAGGTTGTTATCTGTCAACACCGCGAATCCGCTGACGTTGCCGCCCGTGGTCGGCACGAAGTCGAACACCATGGTGCAGCTTGCCCCTGCGGCAAGTTCAAAAGCTGCCGATGAGCTTGCCGTGGTCTGCACGCAGGTAGAAGAGGGGTCCCAGGCGAAATTGGCGGGCACGATCGGATTGTCGCCCGTCGTTGGCAATCGGAATGTGAGAGCGGCATTGCCGTCGTTGCTCACAGTCGCCGTACCGGTGCTGGGCGCGCCAATAATCAGCCGCGGCGGAACGGCGAGGTCTTCCTTCAATACACGGGATTGATCGGAATCTGGGATATAGACGTTGCCGCTGCTGTCGATCGCGACCCAGAGGGGCCAGTGCACGCCGTTGCTCGCGACAACGCTCTGGGTATAGCCGCCCTCCGACAGCGTCTCTTTCAACACACGGCCATTGCCTGCATCGGCAATATAGACGTTGCCGATGCCGTCCACCTCGACCCCATAAGGATAAGACAAGCCGTTGGTTGCAGCGTCTGCGACAACGCTCTGGGTGTAGCCGCCCGCTGACAACGTCTCCTTCAACACACGGTTACCGTAGTAGTTGGCGATATAGACATTTCCGCTGCTGTCCGCCGCGACCCCAGAGGGAAAATCCAGGCCATTGCTTGCTGCGTCTGCGATAACGCTCTGCGTGTAGCCGCCCGCCGACGGCGTCTCCTTCAACACACGGCTATTGCCGAAATCCACGATGTAGACGTTTCCGCTGCCGTCCACCGCAACCCCATTGGGATAATTCACGTCGTTATTTGTGTCTCCATAGCTTGCGATAACGCTTTGGGTGTAGCCATTCGCGGAAAGCGTCTCCTTCAATACCCGGCCATGATAGGCACTTTCGCCAACATAGAGATTGCCGCTGCCGTCCACCGCGAGCCCGGCCGGAGAATCCAGACCGTTGTGGGCAGCGTTCACGACAACGCTCTGCGTGTAGCCGCCCGCCGACGGCGTCTCCTTCAAGACCTGGTTAGCGTCGAAATCGGCGATGTAGACGTTTCCGCTGCCATCTACCGCCATCCCTGCAGCTTGATTCAGCCCGTTGTGGGCATAGTCCGCAACAACACTCTGGGTTCCGGGCAGAAACGTCACCTGCGGCCCCACACCTGTGCCCTGCACGTAACCGGTTGCCAGCACATTCCCGGAGCCATCGAGCAGATTCGCAGCGCCGTACCGCGCCCCTGCAAACTTCGGCGAGAAGCTCACATCCACCGTGCAGTCAGCCCCGGCGCCATATGAGGTACCTGCCTTGCAGGTTCCCGTCCCGGCATCGGTAAAGTCCAGGCCCGTGGCGCCTTGTGTCACTACCGTCGTTGAGCCCAGCGTGCCCGCTGTATCGAAAGTAAAGATCATCGAGATCGGAGTCGGGCTCTTGCTCCCCACGTTCACTGTCCCGAAGTTCCCGTTCGATGACGTGACATCCAAGACCCGTCCGCTCACCGCGGCGGTTCGGGGACTGTCCAGGTTGTTGTTGGCAGCATTTGCGATACCGCCTTGCGCCCGAGTGAAGTGCGCGGTCTGCGCGTGAACGCTGGCCCAGGCTCCGCCCAGCATCAAAGCCAGAACCCCGCACAACGCGGGCAAACCGGCACGAGTCCACAGAGAACTGAAGGCACGGGGAAGAACATCCGCTCGAGTCGTCGAGCAGATAGATGAAGAGAGGGGGTTCATGACGATTCTCTCCTTTGCGCGCGTGTTCTGCGTCAAGGGAACGAGATTCAAGACGGACACGCGACTTCATGTTCAAAAGAAATGTCTCGGAAAACCCGAGGCGTCTCCAGCAGCTCGAACAGGAATGCGCGCCGCGAATCCATGGCTGGACTTGCGGCAAAATAGTAGCACAGATCCCCGCCCTGAGTTGTGCTTCAGAGCAACGCGGAAACCGGATATGTATCTAAGTCACGCGCCAAACCTCGCACCACGGCTGCTCCTATACTTGAAGAGCAAGCAGATTCCCCTGCGAGGTCACTCAACCTTTGGAGTACTGGATCGGATTCAGCGGTCTATATACGCGTTTTCTGGCCTGGCTGATACGCCGGATGCCCAGTGAGCGGCAGAGGCTGCTGGCGGTCACCATCCTGGCCGGAGGCGTTTGCGGGCTGGCCGCCGTGAGCTTTCACCTCTCCATCGGATGGGCCGAGGCGCTGTTCATTGACCGCGCCAACGCCGCCCCCGGAAACTCCTGGATCTGGTGGACCATCCTGAGCCCGACGCTCGGCGGCCTGGTGGTGGGACTTTGCCTCACCTACTTTGTTCCCGGCGCAGCGGGCAGCGGGATTCCCCAGGTGAAGGTCGCTTACGCCACGAAATCCGGATTTGTCTCTCTCAAGGACACCATCGGCAAATTCCTCATGTGTGTCCTGCAGATTGGCTCGGGCGCCTCGCTGGGTCTGGAAGGGCCAACAGTGCAGATTTGCGCCGGGGTCAGCAACGCTCTGGCGCGCGCCGCCCGGCTCAGTCCCGAGAACCGGCGGCGCATGGCCTCCGTGGGGATGGCCGCAGGCATCGCCGCGGCCTTCAATGCCCCCATCGCCGCAGTCACCTTCACTCTGGAAGAGCTGATCGGCGATCTGGACCAGACCATGCTCTCCGGTGTGATTGTCGCGGCAGCCCTGGCCGCCGTGGTCGAGCACTCAATTCTGGGCGCAAACCCGGTCTTCCACGTCAACCGCACCTACACGCTCACCAACTCCTCGTCGCTGATCTGGTACGCGCTGCTCGGCCTGCTGGCGGCCATTGTTTCCATCACGTTCACTGACCTGCTTCTGTGGTCTCGCGCCCAATTCAGGCGGCTCACCGCGATTCCGAAATGGGTGCATCCGGCCATCGGCGGGCTGGCGGTGGGCTGCCTGGCCGTAGCGGCGCTGGCTCTGTTTCACTTGAACGGCATCGCCGGCGACCCCTACAAAACGCTGACGCTGGCTCTCACCGGCTCCATGGGCATGCTGCCGGTGACCGCGATGGCGGCCTTCTGCGTCCTCAAGCTGCTTTCCACGGTCTTCTCCTATTCGAGCGGCGGCGCAGGCGGCATCTTCGCCCCAGCGCTCTTCATGGGCGCCATGCTGGGTGGCTCGGTGGGCTATATCGACGTGGCCGTCTTCCACCACTCCTCTGACGCCATCGGCGCCTTTGCCGTGGTGGGCATGGGCGCAGCCTTTGCCGGCATCGTCCGCGCTCCCATGACCTCGGTGCTGATTGTCTTCGAGATGACCGGCGGCTATGGCCTGGTATTACCCCTGATGATCGCCAACATCAGCGCCTACGCCCTGGCCCGCCACTGGCGCCGCATCCCAATCTACGAGGCGCTGCTGCTGCAGGACAGCATCACGCTGCCGCACGGCAGACAGCCGGACAATTCCCCTCCGGGCCCCGCCAAGGAGCCTGAAGAGAAATTGCCCGCCAATGCGAACGCTTGAGGGGAAAATGAAACGGGTGCAACCGTGGAGTCTTGTCCTCCATGATCGCACCCGTTGGCCAGTTAGCTTGCATCCAGACGAACCCAACGGATTTGGCGGACGTTCAAGCCGCTCGGACTTACCGCCTCGTCTCCATGTTGTACATGAACAGAGCCCGCAGCTCCAGGTACGGCCCGTGAAAATCCTTGGGCAGTGGCGCGTAGTTGGAGCCGGTCAACGCGCCCCAGGCCGCGCGGTCCAGCGCAACATCGCCGGAGGTGCCTTCCAGCTTCATGCTGCCATCCATCAGCCGTCCGTTGGGCAGGACCTTGAAGCGAATCAGGACCTGGCCTCGTTTATAGATTGGCGGGTTGACCTCGTCGGGAATCAGCGGATCCCAGGTGTGCTGCGTCTCGTTGTGCCAGCGCAGCAGCCAGGAGCTGAAATCCACGCCCTGCATGTCGGAGAGAACCTCGACGCCCCCGCTTCCCGCGCCGGGATGCATCGCCAGGCCGGGGCCGGAGGGCAAGTTGTAGCCGCCCCGATTGGCATTGCGGTTTGAACCCTTCATGGCGTCGCGCAACTGGTCGTTGGGGTTCGCCGAGCCCATGGCGAAGTTCGGCCGGGCCGGCACAGCCGCCGGATGCGGAGCCTCAACCTGCGACTGCTGCGTGGAGGGAGGCGGCGGCGTGGGCTGCGCGGCCTGCGGTGCCGGGGCTTGCTGCGGCGCAGGTGTCGGCGCGGGCTCAGGCGGCTTGGGACGGTTCATCTCTTCCAGCGTCTTTTTGTCGATGACCGCGGGCTTTGAGGGAACCGGCTTGATGGCTACCTTGGGTTGCAGCCGGCGCAAGGCGTCCGGCGGCACATCCAGGTAAGTCAGATCTTTGCGCTGGTTGATGGCGTCGATCGGATCGATCACCCGCGGCACCTGAAAAACGTACTTGGGAATCCAGGTGATGGCCGAGAGCAGCAGCAAATGCAGCAGGATCGCCAGCCAGATGCCTTCGCGGAGACGCGCAAAGCGCCGCTCATCCTCGAGCTCGCTGATCATCTCCAGCAGTTCGTGGGTGTCGTAATCCACCCAGCGCGAACCGCGCCGCGTCGCGGACTCCGGCTCGCGCGGCTCCGGCTCCGGCAGCGGTTCGGCCGCGCTGCCGTTTCCAGGACCGCTGGTCAGGCCTGTTTCTTCCGGCCCGTTGGGCTTGCTTGCATCGGTTGGCGATTCGCTGGTGGGCATTCGTTCCTGGGAAACCGTGCAGACACTCACACCCGCCGACGGCTTCGTTTCGAGTCCTTTCTTTCTATTCTCTCATTCCGGCGAAACCTGTGCCCGCCGCCGTCACCCTTACAATGGTTTCTATACTCTGTAGGACGGATCAACGGGCGGAAGGGGACCCTGTTTGAAGCTGTTTTTTGTGCATTTGATGGCCAAATGGAAGATTGGGCTGCTGCTTTTGGCCAAACTGGGCTTTTGGGGCGCAGGCGCGGCCGCTTTGCTCGACTCCTCCACCATTCCGGTTCCCATGGATTTTTTTATTGCCGGCTGGGTGTGGAACGACCGCGGCCACTTCTGGCTCTATTGCCTGCTGGCATCCGCGGGTTCGGCGGTCGGCGGCCTCTTGCCCTACGGACTGGGCCGCGCCGGCGGCGAGCTTTTCCTGCTGAAACGCGTGAACCGCGAGCGCTATGAGCGCATGCGTGCCCGCTTTGAAAACCAGGAATTCCTGGCCATGATGATTCCCTCCATGCTGCCTCCACCCACGCCCTGGAAGGCCTTTGTTTTCGCGGCGGGTGTCTTCGAGATGCAGGTGATCCCATTCATGCTGGCCGTCTTTTGCGGCCGCATGGTCCGCTGGCTGCTGCTCTCGATGCTGGTACTCAAGCTGGGGCCGGGCGTGGTGGGCATCGTGGCGCACCACGGGCTCACCGTGGGCGCAGTCGTCGGAGTGCTGGCGATTGGCGGCTTTGCCTGGTGGTGGATGCGGAAAAAGCGGGCGGGAAAGCTGCTGGTAGACTGAGTCGCGTCTCCTAAGTTCGCCCTATTACCAATGTCATCCTGAGCGTAGCGAAGGATCTGCATTTCCAACGTTTTCCGCACTGCAACCAAGCCTCAAGTTATGCCGCTAAATTTAGACTCACCGCACTGGAAGGGCTTCAAAGCCCGCGTCAATCCAGCAGTTTCTCAATTTCCGCCAGATCGAAGCGGCAGGCGCCGCCGGGAAGGTCGAAGGGCTCGGCGGGCAGAGGTTCCAACCGGCCTGCGGCGTAGCGGAAATGGCGACCATTGGGGTCGAGCACCAGAATGGCGCGGATCCCCATCCGCTCGTAATCCGCCAGCTTGCTCATCATGCGGGTGACTGTATCTTCCGGCGAGAGAATCTCAAAGACCGCAAGGGGCGGATGCGTAATCACCTGCTCGACGGGCAGATTGCGATCGAGAATGGTCACGTCGGGAACGCGGAAGTTGTCCGGACCAACCTGAACCCTTAACTCTGCAGCGGCTCTTATATTCCACTCAATGCGCCGGCTCCTGAAAAAATCCAGGATCGCCGCCTGCCAATCCGCATGGTTCCATTCGCCCACGGGCCTCTCCTCGATCACGCCGTCCACATACTCAGCGTCCGGCTCAAAGGAGCTGGCCAGGTAGGTCTCAAGGGGCACGTAGGTGGGTTGCGCCGCGGCTGCCATGGCTCTCCTCCAGTCAAAAGGATTGTAGCGCCGAATTGCAGCCGCGGGCGGTGTTGCGTTTCTTCAGTTAGCCCCGCGGCACGGACGTCGTGACCGGCGCCAGAGTGCGCGACGCGTTCATCTTCCGCACCAGCACCGGCACGCCGAAAGCTAGCCCGGCGACAATGGCGGTCGAGAGCAGGTCGTTCCTATAGAACGGCACAGCCGCGGCGTAGCAGGTCACCAGACCCGAGAGCGAGTGCGGATAGGTAATGCTGCCCACCCAGACCGCATAGTTCGAGACCACGAAGAACGAGGTCGGTCCCAGCAGCACACCAGCGCCTACGCGTACCACGGTGGTGCGCGCGTGCAGCAGGATCTGTCCCAGCACCATGGCCATCAGGTACCACGCCCACGTGGGCACATAGCCCTGCCAGACAAATGTGTAGTGGTAGCTGTAGACGGTGAGGGCGTAGTCGGTGGCGATGAGGGCAGCCAGCGGTACCAGCATCTCGCGCCAGGAACGCCGCGCGCCAAAGTAAAGCAGAGCGCCGCCTACCGCGGTGAAGTTGAACCACCCCGCGTGGGGAAGAAGACGGCTCAATACGGCAACGAGCAATAGCAGATATGCGGGCATGAACACCTCAGGTTTCGGGATTCTGGCGTCTCCGGGGCGGGAAAATGCCCCGGAAATCCAAGCAGACTGCTTTCATTCTGCGGGTCAGCAGCCGCCCGGTCAACTTAAAATTTCACCAGATCAATCATCCTTTCCATCCTGTACCAATCCCGCCCCCATCGCGCAACTCCCTGACAAATCGCCCCCTCGCGGGAGAAAACCCCACCCTATCGCGGGCTCATCAGCATCCCCACCAGCGATAGCGCCATCAACAGGCCGAACACCGAACCCAACAGCCAATTGAGCCACTTCTTCTCCGCATGGTTGACCCAGTAGCAGAGCAAAGCGGAGAGCAGTAGCGCCTGCGGCACAATCTCCAGCCAGCCGCGCAGTTGCATCCAGACCGGAACCTTGGTGTAGATCAGGCCTTCCATCGATCCGGGAGGCGCCGCAAAGGTCCCCAGAATTCCCAGGCCAATCAGCATCCAGCCCATCACCAGCCAGCCATATTTACGCCCGAACAGGCAGCTCCTGAGCGGATAAAAAATGCTCGCAAACAGCAGCCCACGCAGAGGTTGGAGAAGCGGCCCCGCCAGCACCCAGAGGCTCGTCATCGGCTTCATGCCGGAGTTGGGATTGGACAGGATCTCCGCATAGTGCAGGAAGTGGAAGGCCAGAGCCCCCATGAAGAAATACGTGATTGAGTGGCAGACAGCGGTTTTGGCGAACAGAGGCAGAAAGCGCGGTTGCGCATCTTTCATCAGTGGATCGGCAGACATAAGCACCTCGGATTGCAGAGTTTGGGCGCCTGTCCGCGGAATGCAAGCTCACTCCATTTCGCAGGCCACGCGCCGGGTTCACCTGGTGTTTGTTTTGAGGACCGACAGTTTCTTCCATGCAAGCTGATACAGATCTCGACCGCTCTTTCCGCCCATCTCAGGGTTGAGCGTCGAGCGTGATCTGCCGCCGAATGCCATAGCGGACCGGCGATCCGCAATCGCTCAGCGCCGCATCGTTGCAGGTGCGCTCCAGAACCTCGACCGGATTATCCATGGTGGCCGAAACAATGCGGCCGGTTTCGAGAGCGATCTTGATGTTGGCCTCAAACGTCTCCCGGCCCACCTGGGCCGCGAACTTGCCATCCTGTCCCTTTTCCTCCTCAGCCCAGTTGTTTTGGGATGCGCCAACCGGCTCCAGCATCCAGGCCGCTGGAAACTTGATCTGCGGCTGCACGGGCGGCACGTGGCGCACCACCAGGGTCGCAATCTGCGTCGATGGGTCGATCGACTGGAGGGTAATGTCGAAATCAATGGAGTCCTGCCCGAAGACTACATACGAGCCATCGGCCCACGAGTTCGGCTTTCCGTTCTTGACGTACACATGATCTCCGGCGTGAACCAACTCCTTCTGACTCATGGAAAGCATGGTGTCGGCATAGAACGCGAGCAGGTCGGTGATGGGTCCAATCAGAATGGGCTGAACTTTGCTTAGATCGGGAATGGTGAATGGAAATCCGGACTCCAGAGACGCGGTCTCGCGAAGCTCGCGGCTGGCAGGCGAAAGAGCAAACTCCGCTCCGTTCAATTGCAGCTCCGTCCACGCGAATTCCTCAAAGAAAACTCCCGAGGCGGCTTTCTTCACCACACCCTCGGCGCGCGCTTCGTAACGAATGGTTCCCTGGTGGCCCTGGTTCACGCCGGTCATCTTGTAGGCAACCGTTTCGCCTTCACGATAGTGGCGCTCCAGGGTTGCGTGAGTAGCGGGCGCAGCAGCCGGTTGCGCGGGATTCGCGCTCTGGGACCGAAGATGCAGGGGGCTGAAAAAGCCAAGGCAAAGCAGCAGGAGAACCGCACTGGGCGCAGTCCTCATGCAGGCGGCGCAGAATCCTATCGCAACCGCAACGGTTTTGGAATGAATCACAGAAAGCTTCATCGTGTGTTCTCCCGGTTCTTGTAAAAGTCGATTGCGCGCGACGCCCACAGGAGCTGCGCCTCGTAGCCAAGTGTGCCGTTCTCAAGCGCCAGCCTGCCCGAGGCCGGCATCGATGCGCCATGTTCTTTCAGGAATTCCCGCAGGGTTGGGACATAGAGATTCAATGCTGCTTCAAACGACTGGAGGAAACGCAGCGTGGCCGCCTCGCCCGCCACCTGGTCAAGAAACGCGAATCGCAGCATCAGCTCGTTCAGCCGCTTGGCCACGTCCTCCTGCCCAAAGGGGCTGGTCAGCCATTTCTTCAAAGCGGCCATTCCGGCTGTCGTAACGCGGAAGACCTTGCGCTGCCTCAGCCCGGAGGCGGCCTCGATGCTGCCGCGCACCAGTTTTTGCTCCTCCAGCCGCCGCAGCGCCGGATAGATGGCCCCCGGGCTGTCGCTATATCCGGCCATCGGAGTCTCGGTAAAAATCTTGCGCAAATCGTAGCCGGAGGCCGGCTTCTGGTGGAGCAATCCCAGCAGCGCGTACCCCAGCAACGCAATCTCTGTTCGACTCACAGTACGAATCGTACCATTACGAATCGTACTGTCAAGGGAAAATACACCCCCCGCCTGCCCAGGTGCCACTTATCCACAACCCTGGAGCGGAACCAGAGGAGCTTTATCCCACAACCAAGCCAACCAGGCGGCCTTCTCCCAAAAAAGACAGCCACCTCGGAAACTCTCTGCAAGGCCACGTGACTCCCGTCCGCTCTGGAAAACAAAATCTCCGTCGCGAGCAGCTCTTTTGCAGATCATTGCCCCCACCCCGCGCACAATGAAAACATGCAGTTCAAAAAGTCAGGAATGTGCCCGGTCCGTACCCCCTCGAAGGGATTCCGCTTGGAGAGGGGATAAATTCACTTTATGTTCGCTTTTTCATCTGCAAAATTCTCATAAATAGCATCTTGCCAGAAGAGCATTGAAAGATTTCCACAGGCAAAATGCTCGGAAACCGGTGTTTTTTGGGCCAAAATGAGGCCAAAAACGGGCGGAAATGGGTTGGCATTTCCGCCGGTCTGCACGAACCACGAACTTCAGATTCGCCGCCTTACAGCAGCTTCGCGGCTTCTTTGGCGAAGTAGGTCACGATGAATCCCGCTCCGGCCCGGCGAATCCCCATCAGCGACTCGACAATGGCGCGATCGCGGTCCAGCCAACCCTTCTCGAAGGCGGCGATCAGCATCGAGTATTCCCCGGAAACCTGGTAAGCGCCGATAGGCACGTCCACCCGTTCCCGCGCCGCCCGCACCACGTCCAGATAGGGCATCGCCGGCTTCATCAGGATCATGTCCGCGCCCTCCTCAATGTCCAGGTCGATCTCGCGCATCGCCTCGCGCAGGTTGGCGCCGTCCATCTGGTAGCTCTTGCGGTCGCCGAATTGGGGCGCCGACTCGGCCGCCTCGCGGAACGGCCCGTAGAAGGCCGAGGCAAACTTCGAAGCGTAGCTCAGGATGGGTGTCTGCTGGTAGCCGGCCGCGTCCAGAGCCTTGCGGATGGCGGCCACGCGCCCGTCCATCATGTCGCTGGGGGCCACCACGTCGGCCCCGGCCTTGGCTTGGCTGACGGCGGTGCGGGCCAGCAGTTCGAGCGTGCTGTCGTTGTCGATTTCATAGTCGTCCCGGCCTTCGACGATCATCCCGCAGTGGCCGTGGCTGGTGTACTCGCACAGGCAAACGTCGCCGATCAGCACCAGCTTCTTGGAGGCAGCCGAGGCCCGCAGCGCGCGCAATCCTTGTTGCACGATCCCGTTTTCGTCCCAGGCGCCTGTGCCCTTTTCGTCTTTGGACTCCGGCAGGCCAAAGAGCAGCAGCCCGCCCACGCCCAGTTGCGCCGCTTCCTCGGCTTCCTTCACCGCCTCGTCCACCGAGAGCTGGAACACTCCCGGCATGGAGCCCACCGCGCGCCTTACGCCCTCGCCGGGGCAAAGAAACAGGGGATAGATCAGGTCGCCGGGTTCAAACGTCGTCTCGCGCACCAGTGCACGCATGGCCTCGCTGCGCCGCAGCCTCCGCATTCGCATTTCAGGAAAGCTCATGGCTCAAATTGTACTGCGGTCCAGACGGCCCCGCTTCCCCGGCGCCACTGCTTCACCAGCCCTGAAACTTCGCGCTCCAGCCGTTGCCGCCGTCTCCGCCCGCGCCCGCCGTGGCAAAGGTCGCCGCCGTGTAACCCGTGCCTCCCTGTGCCGTGCACGATCGCAGCGCCCCTCCGCTCCAGGTTGCGGTAATGGTCCCGCCCGTGCCGCCGCCCACGATCTTCCAGACAATCCCGGCACCCGCGCCGCAACCTGCTCCCGCCTGCGCCACTGTGCAGTTCGACAGCGCGCCGGAAGCCACTCCCAGAGCGATCTTCGGCCGCGACGTACAGTTCCCTCCGGTGGCCAAAGCCTGCGGAACGCTGGCTAGTGCGCCCGGCCCGCCCGCCACGCGGACCGCAGGCCACGCCGTGACCTTTGCCTGCGAAGAAAGAATCACCGCTCCGCCACCCCCGCCGCCGCCGGATCCGGTGGAATCTGCCCCGCTAGGACGTCCGTAACCGCCGCTCGCGTCGATGACGCCCGTATA
>Ga0255355_1000035_pt1 | contig 84535 bp, 52 predicted proteins | sample HBST75metaG_FD_189943 | JGI IMG/M metagenome (GOLD analysis project Ga0255355, IMG submission 189943) | Peat soil microbial communities from Stordalen Mire, Sweden - H.B.S.T75 | ecosystem: Environmental > Terrestrial > Soil > Wetlands > Peat | place: Sweden: Norrbotten County, Stordalen Mire...
ATCTGCCGCCCTATTCGCCCGACCTGAACCCCATCGAAAAAGCTTGGGCCAAGCTTAAACAACTGCTCCGCGCAGCCAAGGCTCGCACGAAAGAAGCCCTTGATCAGGCCATCGCAGAACTGCTGCCTCTGCTCACTGCCGACGACGCGAAAGCTTGGTTTCGGCTCCCTTTTCACGCTCTACAACAATAGGAGAAATTCTCTAGGACTCTGGCCAATCTGAACTTGATTCGCATTGATGATACAGAGAATGGCGCACTGCGAACGAGGTAAAAACACAAATATAGACGTTACTAATTGATGTAACTCTAATAAACCTAGAAACGGCAGTTGAAGCCTCTTTGAATTGGTCATTTTCTTCGAATCGCAAGAGGTTATCACGATGGATGATGTCACCATTTTGGTGAGGTGCGGAGCAGTTCAAAATATCGTGGTCGAAGGAGATCCGAACAACTGCTCTTGCTCTATGGGACATGACCGCAGGGGCTAAAGGGAGAGGAGATCCCCCGCCTTTGGCGGGGTGGCAGTAGTAGTTTGACATTTACGGGAGTAAGCCTTTAAGTCGGTTCTAGCCGATGTCGTTGCAAGAAGTAAGATGAATGGGCTTTTGCTTTTGTTCTTGCTTTTGCTTCGGACGGTTGCGAAAAGGCCCCTTTGAGGGGCCAGCAACCGTAAAGCCACCGGCTCTGCCGGTGGATACTTACAGCCCATCTTTATTTTCAGGCGCTTGCGGCACTACTGAAGTCGTGCCCTGTTACAAAGCACCGACTTTCAGCGATTCCGAAATCTACCGCAGGACGCTTGCACTGGCTCGCAACTGCCGTTTCTATGATAAATACAGCTTATTACTACGGGCGCTCTGGCGTCGGCAACGGCAAGGCTTTGGAAAGTCGCCAAAGCGCAACTGATGCTCGCATCGGATACAACTTCCCCAAGTCATCGTCCCACGCGCCAAAGATCATCTGCGGATTTTGAAACCCGTCTCCTCCATTTCTGCTCTATTCGAATTCTGGAGAAGGGCGCTTTCACCCCCCCCCGCATTCTCTATCGCCAGAATGAGATCGGGTGAGCGCCATGTTCTTTGTCTTCAATTGACAACCACATTCCAGAGCTGAACGTCGCCAATTCGATCTCGGTCTCCATCTTCATAAAATCAACAACTTACGAAAAGACTAGTTTGCGGCTGCCGGCGGCGCGGCCGGTTGCTTTGCCATGCCGCGGATGTAGAGGATGAGGTTCCACACCTCGGCGTCCTTGGCGCGGCCTTCGGCCTCGGCTGGCATCTTGCCTTTGCCGTTGCGGATGGCGTTGAACAACTCCGCGTCCGGCCGGTTGGCCAGAGCCTTCGGATCGGTCCAGTCGTCCAACGTCACTTGCATGGCCTGGGCCAGATCGGTCTTGCCATTGCCGTTGTCTCCATGGCAAAGCGCGCAATCAACGGCATAGATTTCCTTGGCGCGTGCCTGCGATTTTTCCGTTGCTTTCACCGGATTCTTCTGGCCGGATGCGGCGTCCTGCGGCGCGGGCGCCAAAGCGGACGAGGCTGTAATCCCAAACAATACAACTGCGGAAGCGAATAAAAAGGGTTTCAACATGGCTTTCTCCTCAGTTGCATGTGCCGGATGCTGGCACGCGCAACTGAAAACTTTCTGGGTCGGATTATAGGCCAAATGAATGGCCGCGGGCTTGATGATGTTGACGGATCAGGTTCAAACGGCAAGGAGTTAACCGATTTGGTCCAGGTTTTATGCTGGGAAGGCCACAGTTCTCAGTGCAAAGGCCGCCAGCCACAGGCCAGGTCTGGCGCGGTGGTTTTGCCGTCGAGTCGAAAGCAGGAAGCGCCATTGATGTCAGTCGAGAAGGTGCCGACTTTGGCCGCTTGCAACTCTTCGAGCACCTCGGCGCGGGGATGGCCATAGCGGTTGCGCAGGCCGCAGGAGATGACGGCCCACTGAGGAGCCACGCGGGCCAGAAATTCAGGCCGGGTGGAGGTGAGGCTGCCGTGATGGCCCACCTTGAGAAGCGTGCTGGCCAGATTTGGCTCGGCCAGCATAGCGTCTTCGACGGGCGCTTCGGCGTCGCCCTCCAGCAGCACGGACGTTGCTCCGTAGGCCACGCGCAGCACCATCGAGTCGTTGTTGCCGGGCTCCGCGCCGGGCTGATAGCCGCGAAAGGGCGCCAGAACGGATACCTGCGCCGGGCCGAAAGCGAGAGCATCGCCAGCGCGCAGCGAGCGAACGCGCACATGAAGGCTGGCGGCCTCATCCAAGAGGGCCTTGTAGTCCTTGGAGAGGGGATTGTTGCCCACCCAAAGCTCGGCGGGATGGAAGTTGCGCAGAACGGAGGGCAGGCCGCCCATGTGGTCGGAGTGCGCGTGACTGAGGGCCACCACGTCGAGGCGGCGAATGCCGCGTGACCAGAGAACCTGGGAGACGACCTCCTCGCCGATGTCGTAATCCTGGGGCGCTTGATGCGGCCCGCCGCCGAAGCCGCCGCCATCGACCAGCATGGTTTTGCCGTCGGGGGCGATGAGCAGCAAGGAATCGCCCTGGCCAACGTCGATGGCCTCCACCAGCAGGGCATCGCGCGGGTGATCGATTGAGCGGGGCATGACGGCAACCCCAGCGGCCAGGAGCAAGGCGAATACGACGGAGGCGAGGGCAACGCGGCGAGGCCAGCGAGATCCGGCAGAAACGGCCACGCGGGCCAGCACAATGGCCGCCGCGAGCAGCGCGCAGAAGGCGAGCGACTGGCCCAGCAGCGGTGCGGGAATGCGGAAGTCGCCCCAGGCCATGGAGCCGAACAGATGCACCAGCCCGGTGCCGAAGTGGAGAAAGACAACCACGATCATCGCCGGGAAGACAGCCGCGGGGGGCCAGACGAGCAGCGCCAGCAGAGTGACCAACGCGGCTGGCATCAGCACGGCCAGCAACGGCAGGATGAAAATATTCACCGGCAGGGCGAGAAGGGTGATGCGGTGGAAGTAGAGCGCCATGGGCAGGGTCATGGCCAGCTCCACCACGCAGGAGACGATCAGCAACTCGACACAGCGGAGCAGAAAGCGCACCGTCCAGGGAAAGATGCGCCAGGCGATGGATGCGGCCAAACGGCCGTGAATGGCGGCCAGGAAGGTTGCAACAACTTCGCGCATCGTTTCGTGGAACAGGGTGAGTTGCGCGTGTGGCACTGCGTCGTCGACCGTCTTAGCGAGGTCACGCGAGACAGAGCGCCAGGGCTGTATGGCGGCCTGCAACTCCGTGGCGAACATGCGCAGGATCAGCCGAAACTGCGCGAGACGCGGAGGCAATTTGCTGTCCAGAGCGACTTGGCGCAGGTTGCGCATGGCCCTCAGGTAAGGACGGGTCGTGCTCTCAAGCAGTGGCGCGGCGACGCCGCCGATGGAAACCACGGCGAGCAGGGTCATCTGGAAGCTGGAGTCAAGGAGGCTGCGCGGGCTGAAGGCCAGCAGGCACAGCGACGCAAAGCCGATGGTGTTCAGAACGCTGCGTTCGCGGTAGAGCAACCGGCCGAGCAGGTAGAGCGTGACCATCCAGAGCGAGCGCTGCACCGGCGTGGCAAAGCCGGTAAAGAGCGCGTAGGCGAATGAGCCAAGAATGGTGGCGAAGGTGGCCGGGACGCGGGGAATGCGCAGGCGGTGAGCAATCCAGAACAGAAAGCCGGAGACAATCGCCAGGTGAAAGCCCGAGACCACCAGCATGTGGAAGGAGCCGGTGCGCTCGAAGCCCACGCGCAGGGAGTGCGACAGATAAGTACGGTCGCCGGTAACCATGGCGGCCAGCATGATGGCGTCGTCCGGCGAGAGGCGCAAGGGCGCTGGCAGGCGGCGCATGGCAGCGGGCAGGGCCAGCAGTCGGGCGCTCGTGGCGTGCTGCAGGCCGCTGATGCGACAAGCAATGAAGCAATCTTGGATCTTCCATCCCAGCAGCGAAAACCCGTCGTTGGCAAGCTCGGCCTTGCCAATCCGCTCTACGCGATCAATTTTTACGGTGGCCGAGGAGGTGATGCCTTGATTGACCAGATAATCCTCGCGGTTCCAGACGCCGGGATCGTGATAGACCTCGGGCGGCAGCAGGCGAACCACGGCGCGGATGCGCTCGCCGCACTGGAAGGGTTGCAGGCCTGCCGCGTCGTCCGGCCAGCGAATGGTCAGGCGCACGTTGCCTTTTTCTGGAGTCTGCACGTCCTCCGCGTCGGTGACCACTTCCAGGCTGGAGACGCGCAGGTCAATGCGCTGCGAGGGCTGTTGTGCGGGTTGCTGCACGGGATCGGAGAACTCGTTGCGGGGTTCGTAGTCGATCAGGTTTTGTTCGATTTCGCCGCGCACCGGGCCGGCATTGACGACCGTGCCCTCGACGGTGCGTAGCAGACCGTCAGAAAGCGAGGCCAGCGCGGGTTCGGGTGACGGATGGGGCTGCATCTCCGCGCACCACAAGCCCAGCAGCAGCCACAGCACAGCCAGCGGCAGCCATGCGATGCGTTGCGCGCCGAATGCCGCGACACCGCAGAGCACGGCCACCAGAGCCATTGCGACGAGCACAAGGCTGGGCGGCAGCCAGAGGGCTTGAGTGGCCGCAATCCCGGCGGCAAACAGCCATGCCGCATGAAAGAGCGGCAGTGCTTCTGGCCCGCCTGATGCGGGTGCAGCGATGACTTGCCCGAGGTTGGGGGAGCCGGATTCCATCGCGCCTGAAAAATTAAAAAGTGATTCTGGCTCTAAAGCCTATCAGAGCGAACCCAGAGTATGTGTAGCCTAATAAGTTTCACGCAGGTCGCCGCTCCCTGTAGGTCGCGTCGACTTAAGATCTTTGGTTTCGGGATACAGCAACTCTGGTTTCGCTTCAGGCGCGGCGCAACTGGACCACTGTTTCCAGATGAAAGGTCTGCGGAAACAGGTCGGCGAGGGCGATGGATTGAATTGCGTAGCCGGAGGCGATGAGGGCGCGCAGGTCGCGGGCCAGCGTGGCTGGGTCGCAGGAAACGCAGGCCACGGCGGGCGCGGCAATCTTGGCCAGAAGCGCGCAGGTTTCCGCACCCAGGCCGGTGCGCGGCGGGTCCACGACAATCAGGTCGGGTCGCGTTGATCCGGAAGAAGCCGACGGGCGGTTTTTGCGCAGGAAGGCGAGAGTCTCCGCCGTGATAGCCGCGCCGCCCGTGCCGCGGAGATTCGCCTCCAGAGCGGCGGTTGCCGTTGGGGCCGACTCGACGGCCACCACATGTTCGAAGCGCGTCGCGAGCTGTCGCGCGAAGAGGCCAACGCCAGCAAAAAGATCCCAGGCGAGCTTGCCTTTGTGGCTGCCCACAACCCGCTCCACCAGAGAGTCCACCAGCCAGCGGTTGACCTGAAAAAAGGCGTCGTGGTCCACGCGGTAGTCGAAGCCGGCGGCGCGATAAGTGAGCGAGGCCGAGCCCCACTGCGCCAGGGTGCGCTGCGGCTGGCCGGGACGGCCCTCGCTGACCAGTTCCGCGCCGGTGAGTGCGGTAATCTTTTCCTGAAGCGCCTGTGCTAACTCGCCGAATTGGATTTTCGTCGGGCTGGTGGTGAAAACGCTGACGAGCAGCGTGGCTTCAGCGGCATCGCAGAAAAGCGCAATCTCCGTTGCGCGCAGCTGTGGCGCCAACTCGCGCGCAATCTGAGCAAAAGCCTGCGCGGCCTCAACCAGCAGCGGCGCGGCGATGGGGCACTCGCGGACGGGCACAACCGCGTGCGAGCGGCGGCCGCGGTAGCCGGGATTGCCTTCAGCATCGAAGGCCAGACGAATGCGGTTGCGATACGCCCAAGGCTCATTGGAAAGTACGGCGATTTCAGTGGGCACAGCGACGCCGCCGCGCTCCAGCGTTTCGCGCAGGATGGACTGCTTGAAGGCCAGTTGGGCCGCGTAATTGGCGTGCTGGTAGTGGCAGCCGCCGCAGGCGCCAAAGTGCGGGCAGGCGGTCGCGATGCGCTCCGGCGCGGGGCGAAGAATTTCGTCGGCCTCGGCGGTCGCGTAGCCGCGCTTGCTCTCCGTGATGCGCACACGAGCCTTTTCGCCGGGCAACACAAGCGGCACAAAAACGGCCTTGCCTTCAACGCGAGCCAGAAACGCGCCGCCGTAGATGGGCTTTTCGATTTCGACAAGCTGGGGCTCGGAGGGGGCGGCTTTTATTCTGGCGGAATCAGCTTTTCCGGCTGCCGAAGAACGTCCCTCATGGGCTAAAGTCCCACGCTTTTTCTGTTGCATTTGCGGCACGACTGAAGTCGTGCCCTGACACGATCGTGAGGCTGCGTCGAGTTTTTCCGTTGCCTGCCTTGCATCGGAAGCTTTCTTCCCATTTATGTTCCGTGCGGCCGAGCGCCTCTTCGCGCTCTGTTTGGCCCGCCGCTCAATCGTGGATAGTTTTCTAGGCATTATTGTTGACTCATGTAAAACAGGCTGAGGCGCGGAAGGTTGTAATGCAGCAGCAGTTGCTTCTGCACAAACTGATGTTCCACCTGGCGCAGTTGCACCACGCCCATGCGGCTGCGATAGGGCGCCAGTTCGCGCGCCGCGTGCTCTTTGAGTTCCACCAGCAACTCTTCAGGCACGGCCGCAATCAAGGCGGCAAAGAGCTTTTCTTCGAGAACGGTTAGTGTGCGTTCGAGCGCTTCAAGGTCGAGAGGCTGCGTGCCCTCGCCGCACGCCGTAGCCAGCTCGCGCAGGCGGGCGGCGGTTGCCTTGCAGGCTTCGGGAGCGATTGCGGCCGCATCCAGAGCGGCGGCGGAGGCTTCGAGGTGCGCGGCCACACGCTCCTTCTCAAAGCCCGATTCGCTGCTGGTTGTGGCGGACGCGGGAGCCGTGCCGGCGGAGGCTTCGCGCAGTTCCTCGGCGGCTTCCATCACCGCCTGCGCGCACCATGCTAACCCGTTGATGTGCCGCATCCGGCCGCGCTTCTGCCGCGCTTCGTACTTGTCGAAGGCTGCGTCGATGCCGCGCAGAGCCGCTTCCAGCGGAATGCCGGCATCGCGCCACGTCTCGATCAGCGCCCAGTCCAGCGTCGAGAGCAGCAGTAGCGACCCGCGTCGCTGCTGGAAGCGCTCTTCGATTTCGGTGAAGTAGTTGAAGTAGTTCACGGTGGACGCCCTAATGAGCTTTGCCTCGTGGCTTGGCCGCACGGTTGCGCTCGAAGAGGATCAGCAGCCCGTCGAGGGTGAGCATATCGTTGGTTTCGGTTATGAAACGCGAGTCCTTCGCGATCTGCTGCGCCAAGCCGCCGGTGGCGATAATGCGCGGCTGCGTGCCAAGCTCCGCAATGGTGCGCTCCAGAATGCCGTCCACCAGGCCGATGTAGCCAAAGTAGAGGCCGCTCTGCAGGCACGTCACAGTGTTGGTGCCAACGACCTTGGCGGGGCGCTTGATGTCCACGCGGCTCAAGCGGGCGGCATGAGAAAAAAGCGCCTCGGCGCTGAGGCCGAGCCCCGGCGCGATGGAGCCGCCCAGATATTCGCCCTTGGCGGAGATCACATCGAAGGTCGTTGCCGTGCCGAAGTCCACCACAATGCACGGTCCGCCGTAGCGCTCGAAAGCGGCGATGGCGTTCACCAGCCGGTCCGCGCCGAGTTCCAGCGGGTTATCCACCAGCAGCGGCATTCCGGTCTTGATGCCCGGCTCGACGAAGAATGGCTGAAGATGAAAATAGGTTTCGCAGACCTGCCGCAACGTGCCATCCAGCGGCGGCACAACCGAGGAGATCATGATGTGCGTGACCTCGCTGGGGGCCATGCCGTTCATCTGGAAGAGATTGATGAAGAACACGCCGTACTCGTCGGCGGTCTGCTGGCGATGGGTGGTGACGCGCCAGTGCGCGGCCAGTTCGGGTTTTGCCCCTTCGAGCTTATACAGCCCCAGCACCGTATTCGTATTGCCGACATCGATTGCTAGCAGCATGATTTTCTCAGCTTTTCTTAAGGGAAGCTCTGCACAAATTGTGTTTGTGATCAAACATTTTCTCAGGGCCTAAAGGCCTCGTTGATTTTGCGGCACAACCGGCACGACTGAAGTCGTGCCCTGTTACAAACCTAGCCCCATTGGAGCTCTTTCGCAGTCTGTAAAGCCCCATAAAGACTTAGCGCCATTTTCCGCACGACTAAAGTAGCGCCTTTCAAAACATCCACTCAATCAGAGGCTCTCCAAAGCGCGAATGCCGCCGGTCTGCACTGTGACCAGGCCATTTTCAGTGCGCACCAGCAGAAATCCATTTTCGTCCAGCCCGGCTGTCACACCCGTGCAAGCCTGCGGACCGTGCACCTCAACCCTTCGCCCGCAAATCCAGGTTGAGGCTTGCGCGACACGCTCGGGAATCGTTACCCCTGCCGCCGGATCAGCCAGCCCCAGCGCCTCACGCTCCAGCGATTTTAGCAGGGAGACGAGTACATCCTGACGCGAAACCCGGTGTTTAGCTTCCAGGTCGAGCGAAGTGGCGGGCGTGGCGAGGTCAGGCGCGAAGTTGCGCTGGTGAACATTGATGCCAACGCCCACCACGGCATAATCAACCGTGCCGCCGGAATTTTTCGCTTCGACAAGGATGCCGACAGCTTTGCGTGTGCCAAGGAGCAAATCGTTGGGCCAGCGAAGATCGACCGTGAGCCCGGCAACGGCGCGAATGGCCTCGGCGGCAGCCAGACCCGCAGCCAGCGGAAGCAGCGGCAGGCGAGCGGCGGGGACCGGAGAGCGCAGCAGCACGCTCAAATAAAGTCCATCGCCCGCCGACGAGTACCACGCATGATCGGCGCGGCCCCGACCGGCCCGCTGCTCATCGGCAAGGTAAACCGAGCCGTGCGGCTCGCCGCTGCGCGCTGCGGCGAGGGCGTCGGCGTTGGTCGAATCGGTAACAGGGGAGAAATGCAGCTTGTCGGCAAAGATCGTGTCCGCAAGCGCTGCCTCCAACGCAGCCAGATCATACATTGCGAGAGAACCTCTAAAGGTCGATGCTTTGAAGGGTACGGGCTTCAGCCCGTACGTAAAACCTCCAAAATCAACGCAGGCTTTAGCCCTTGATGAAATGCTCGGCACAGCGAGAAATGTCTGCTCAAAGCATTTTTAGGCCGTTTCCGCTTCGATGCGCAGGGAAATATCGGCGGCCTTGGCCGAGTGCGTCAGAGCGCCCACGCTGATAAAGTCCACGCCGGCTTCGGCGTAAGCGCGAATATTTTCGAGTACGATGCCGCCGGAGGCTTCCACGGGAATCCAATTTTCATCCTGAGGGTTCTTTGCCTGCCCCGCGGTTGCCTTTCGAATGCGGTCCACGGAGTGCTTCACCTTCTTGGGAGTCATATTGTCCAGCAAGATGGCCTCGGCGCCGTACTGGAGGGCTTCTTCAAGCTCCTGCGGACTGCGTACTTCGACCTGCACGCGCTGGCCTTTTTTGCGCCGCTCCAATGCCCGTGTGAGCACCGTGGGCAGACCGCCGCCGAGAGAGATGTGGTTGTTCTTGATGAGAATGCCGCTGGCCAGATCGAGCCGGTGATTCGTTCCTCCGCCGCAGGCCACGGCGTACTTTTCCAGCAGCCGCAGTCCGGGAATGGTCTTGCGCGTGTCGAGCAGGCGTGCGCCGGTGCCTTCAATGGCGTCGACGTACTGGCCAGCCGTCGTGGCAATGCCGCTCAAGTGCTGCAAAAGATTCAGAATCACGCGCTCGCAACTGAGCAGCGTGCGTGCGTTGTGGCGGATGACGGCCAGCACCTGGCCCTCATGGACGTGCACGCCGTCGAAAATTTCCGGATGGCTGACGACCTCAAAACGGGCCTGCGCCGGGGCGCGCTTGTCGAGCCGCGCAAAGATCTCCAGAAAGTGCGGCACCGCGCCCAGGCCGCAAACCACCATCTCCTGGCGGGCAAGAATCGAACCGGTCGCCCGCAAGTTGGGATCGATGGTGAGGTCGGTCGTAATGTCGCCTGCGGCCTTGTCTTCTACGAGCGCCTGCTCCAGCAATGCGTCGATGTGGTGGTTCTTCCAATCCATACGCGTTTTCCTTCGGAAAACAGATTCTAGCTGCTAGCTTTTAGCTTCTAGCCGCTGTGTTTTTGCCTGCCTATGCTGTTCTTTTCCGCTAGCGAGAGCATTTTCGGAATTGGTGTAGACCGAATCCGTGCTGCTAAGTGGCTTTTTTCTCAAGAAAAAGCCACCTTCAAATGCTATTGAAAAGTCTACATGTATTCCGAAAATGCTCTATGCTTTCGAAAAGCTAGCGGCTAATAGCCGGATTTTCGGGAGCATCATTTCGTATTTCTAGTTCATACCTTCCCAGGTCCCAAAATCGGGACCTGGGGCACCCAGTATTGGTGCAACTTCAAGCTGTCAGAGACCTAGAGGTCTTCTTTCGGCAATGCATCCAGTGCTGTTTGCGCCTTGGCCAACAGCATACCTGTCTCCGCCGCCTGCTTTTTGAGACCGTCGACGATGTGCGCTGGCGCCTTGGCCAAAAAGCCTGTATTGCCGAGCCTGCTTTGGGCGGCCTGCATGCCCTTTGTGAGCTTGGCAATCTCCTTGGTTAGTCGTTCGCGCTCGGCAGGTACGTCGATGGTGCGCTCGTAAATTACGGCCACGTCGAAGCTGGCGGTGGAGTGCTTCGAGAGGCCCGCGGAAATCTCCTCGACGAAGCGTACTTCGCTGACCTTGGCCAGCCGTTCGACAATGGCGATGTTCTGCTTCACTACGGCCTGCGATTCAGCGTCGATGCGAACCTCAACCGGCGTGGATGCCTTCTCTTCGACGCCGATTTCCTTGCGCAGTGCGCGCACAGCCACAATCAGGCTCTGCACCATCTCCATCTCGGCCACAGCAGCGCTATCGATGGCGGGACAGTCGGTGACGGGATACTGCGTTAGCGCAATGGACTTTGCCGGAGGCTTGCCGTCATAAAGCGCGTGCCAAATCTCTTCGGTCAGGAAGGGCATGAAGGGCGAAAGCAGACGCAACGAAGCCTCAAAAACAGAAACCAGCGTGGTGAGCGCGGCTTGCCTGTCGTCGTGCTTGCTGGCTTGCTGGCTTGCAGATTCGCTGTCCGGTCCATCCATCGGGAAGTCCAGCCGCAGCTTGACGATTTCCAGATACCAATCGCAGAAGCTGCCCCAGAAGAATTGATAAATGGTGTTGGCCGCGTCGTCATAGCGATAAATCTCCAGCGACGCATTGACCTTGGCGGCGGTCGAGTTGAACTCGGCCACAATCCAGCGGGCTTCCAGAGGCGCGTCGGCGGCAACCGTGGGCATTCCACCCAGAGTGGCCGGATCGACCGTGATGCCAATCTCGGCGGCGCGGTCCACGTTCATGAAAAGGAAGCGAGCGGCGTTCCAGATCTTGTTGGCGAAGGCGCGATAGCCCTCCGTGCGGGCCACGTTGAAGGCGATGTCGGTGCCGGGCGAGGCCATCGAGGCCAGCGTAAATCTGACCGCATCTGTCCCGTACTGCTGCACAATGCCGATGGGGTCGATGACGTTGCCCTTGGTCTTGGACATCTTTTCGCGGTTGGCGTCGCGCACCAGCGCGTGAATGTAGACGTCGCGGAAGGGAACCGAGTCCTTTAGAGTGCGCTTTGACCCGTCCGGCATGGGAACGTCCGAGGCGAACCAGCAGCCGAACATGATCATCCGGGCGACCCAGAAGAAGAGAATGTCGAAGCCGGTGACCAGCAGACTGGTCGGGTAAAAAGCGTCGAAGTCGTCGTGATTCTCGCTACTTTCCCAGGTCCCCAAGTGCGAGGGACCTGGGGCACCCGGAGTGTTGGATCGACCAAAATTCGGCCAGCCGAAGACGGAAACCGGCAGCAAGCCGGAGGAGAACCAGGTGTCGAGAACGTCGGTCTCCTGCGTGATTTTCGTCGAGCCGCAGTGGGCGCAGGCTGTTGGGTCTTCGCGGGCGACGGTGATCTTGTGGCACTCCGAACAGTGCCAGGCCGGAATGCGATGGCCCCACCAGAGCTGGCGCGAGATGCACCAGTCGTGGATGTTTTCCATCCACTCGAAGTAGGTTTTCTCGTACATCTCCGGCGTGAAGCGAATGTATTTCTTCTGAACGGCCTCTTTGGCCTTGTCGGCCAGCGGCTGAATTTTCACGAACCACTGCGTGGAAAGACGCGGCTCGACGACCGTTTTGCAGCGGTCGCAGTGGCCGACGGCGTTGGTGTAGTCCTTGACGGCAGCCAGCAGCCCTTGTTCCTCAAGGTCGGCGACCATCTTCTTGCGCGCCACGTAGCGGTCGAGGCCGACATACGCACCGCCTTCGGCGTTGATGTGGCCCGTGTCGTCCATGATGTTGATCGAGGGCAGATGATGGCGCTCGCCCATGGCGAAGTCGTTGGGATCGTGGGCCGGAGTGACTTTGACCGCTCCGGTTCCAAAGTCGCGGCTGACCCACTCGTCGAGGATGACCGGAATTTCACGGCCGATCAGCGGCAGGCGGAGCTTCTTGCCGTGCAGGTGGAGATAGCGCTCGTCTTCGGGATGAACGGCGACCGCCACGTCGCCCGCCAGAGTTTCGGGGCGCGTGGTGGCGACGGTCAGAAACTCGCCGGAATCTTTGCCGTCCGCGTCGAGGACCGGGTAGCGAATCTCCCAGAGATGGCCCTTCTGCTCAACGTGAACCACTTCGAGGTCGCTGATGGCGGTCTGGCAGCGCGGGCACCAGTTGACGATGTACGAGCCGCGATAGATGAGTCCCTGCTCATACAGGCGGACAAAGGCCTCGCGCACGGCGACGGAGAGGTTTTCGTCCATCGTGAAGTACTCGCGCTGCCAATCGACCGAGGCGCCGAGGCGCTTCATCTGGCCGAGAATCGCGCCGCCGGTTTCGCGCCGCCATTGCCAAACGCGCTCGACAAAGGCTTCGCGGCCAAGCTGCTGGCGGCTGGTGCCTTCGGCGGTCAGTTGGCGCTCGACCATCATCTGCGTGGCAATGCCCGCGTGGTCGGTGCCGGGCAGCCAGAGTGCGCGGCGTCCGCTCATGCGCCGCCAGCGGGTGAGGATGTCCATCTCCGTCTGGTTGAGCATGTGGCCCATGTGCAGGCGGCCGGTAACGTTGGGCGGCGGCAGCAGGATGGTAAAGGACTCCTGCTCGGCGGCGTCGCGTGAGGGCGTGGGTTGGGCGAAAAGCTTCTCGCTTACCCAGTATTCGGCCCAGTGGTCTTCAATGGCGGTGGGATCGTAAGTTTTTGGCAGGTCGTGGGGCATGATTTTTGTCTTAGAGGAGCCCCGATGATTCACGAAAAACGCCAAGTGTGAAGAGGGTTTCCGCGCGCGGGGACTACCCCTCACTTTATCAGAGCGAGCAATCAGGGGGATAGCGCAGACACGGAGGCCATGAAATGGAAAAGGCCGCATCCGTTTGGGATGCGGCCTTTTGGCGTTGAAACCACTGTTTGCTTAGAACGGGTTCAGCTTGGAGAGTCCCTTCTTCTTGTGCTTTTTGCTGGAGGATTCGTCGTTCAGATCCGCCTTCTTCTTCTTGGCGTCGGCGGCGTTGGCCGCGGTGGCCGGTGTCGAGCCGGGCCTGACGTCGTTGACCTGATCAGGAGCTTCGGTCGGCTTTTCGGCAGCGGGCAGGGCCGCGTCGGGCTGGCCCACCGGCTTGACGACGGCGTTGGGGTCGGCTGCGGGTGCGCTGACAACCTGGACGCCCACGCCGGTGCCGCCTTCCGGCTTTTCAAGCTGCAAGGGAGCCTGGGAGGGCTGATCGCTGCGGGGCGGCTCATTGACACCCGTGGGCGTCAATGGCGCGGCTGCCGCGGCAGGCCTTCCGGCGTTGACGGCGTCGGTAAAGATGGCGACGTTCCGCTTGTTCACGTCGGGCGCGATGGTGCGCTTGGGGTCATCCAGGCTGGGTTCACCCACATGCACAGCCTCAACGACCGTAGGTCCATGCTTGATCACGCCGAGCGTCTTGCCGGTAAAGCGCAAGGGCTGGCGGCTGCGCTCTTCGGCGTCGTTCTCGGCAATTGCAGCTTCAGTCGGCTCGGGAACGGGGCGGTTCATGGCCACCAGACGGTCGCGTGCGTCTTCCACGTGGGGAGCCATGGGGTAGCGGGTAATGACCTTGGTGTAAGCCGCGGCGGCTTTATCCTGATAGACCGCGTGCAAGCGCTCCTTGATCGCGCCGGGGAGATTGGGAGCCATCTGGATCGCATGGGCCTGGCCGGCATAGGCATCGCCGATGCCCAGCAGCGCCTGATCGCTCTTGGAGTAAAGCGGATAGGTATCGACAACCGTCTCAAGACGGGCCACGGCGGCGGAGAAGTTATCCTTGCTTCCGTAGTAGAGGCCGATATCGGTCTCGCGCTCGGCCAGAACCTCCTGCACGTCGCGCAGCTTCTGCTTGGCGCGGGGCACCAACGACGAGTCGGGGAACATGTTGATCATGGCCCGGTATTCCCGCTCGGCGTTCTGGGCGTTCGTATAGTCGCGGTCGGGCTTTTCCATCTGCTGGTAATAAATGTCGCCAACCTTCATCTGCGCTTCGGCGGCTTCCGGAGCGTTGGGAAAGAAGGTGATGAAATCCTTGTACTCGGCTTCGGCCTGGGTCAGAGCCGCCGTGCCGCCCTCCTTGAACCAGCTATCGCCCACGGCCAGCTTGGCGCGCATGCGGTACTCAGAGTCGGGGTAGGTGTTGAGCATGGTCTGCAGGTCAAGCCGCGCCACGTCGAAGCGGCCCTTTTTGATCGCCAGCATCGACTTGTCGAAGAGTTCCTTGTCCGGCTGCTTGGACTTCACGCCGGCCAGCGGGTTGGCGCTCAGGTCCTCGTTTTTCTTGTGCTTGGGCTTCTTGTCCCTGGCCTGGGAGGAAATTCCTCCCAGCATCAGAACCGCCAGCGTTACAGCGGCAATCTTGCTCGTCAACCGGTTCATACCACCTCATTGCGGCTGCGGCCCGTCGCGAGGCCGCAAGCCTGTTTCCCAATGCCTTGAATCGTACTTTGCTATTCGCCGGCGGCTTCGCGGGCCGCAGCCAGCAGCGAGCGCGCATCCTGTTCCGGTTGCCCAGCGCCAAAAACGGCGTTTCCAGCCACCAGCAGATCCGCTCCTGCTTGGACGATGCGGGCCACGGTATCGTGAGCCACGCCGCCATCCACTTCGATTCTAAATGCCAGCCCCAGTTTCTGACGCATCCGCACCAGTTGCCGGATCTTATCCAGCGAGAATTCAATGAATTTCTGCCCGCCGAAGCCCGGATTCACGCTCATCACCAGCACATGGTGGACCATGGGCAGAATCTCGCTGAGCAGATCGACGCGGGTGGCCGGATTGATGACCACCGCCGGCTTCATGCCGTGCTGGGCAATCAGCTCCAGCGAGCGGTGCAGGTGCCGGCAGGCCTCGTAGTGGACGCTGACCCAACTGGCTCCGGCCTCCGCAAAGGCGGGAATGAACTCGTCCGGGTTCTCGATCATCAGGTGGCAGTCCAGCGGCAGGCTGGTCGCTTTGCGCAGGCACTTGACCACCGGGGGTCCGAGCGTGATGTTGGGCACAAAATGGCCGTCCATCACGTCCACGTGGATGACCGTGCCGCCGCCTCGCTCCGCCGCGGCAACCTGCTCCGCCAAGTGGGCGAAATCCGCCGAAAGAATCGATGGCAACAGCTCAATCATGGCGCCTCCGGAATGCATTTCCTTGCATGGCAAGTGTATCAGCGCGGGCGGGGCTGGGGCTGCAATCCAGCTTTCGCGTCTCCCGGCTGAAAGGCGAAGCACGTTTCCTGTTTCGTTAAAGATTGGCGCATCTCCGCCGAAAAACGACTCAGGAAGGAACAGTTTCCGTGCAAGGGAGCAGATTATGCTGATTCAAGCGATTTCATCCGGTGCATCGAGCTTGACGGTGTTGAACCCGGCGTCCACTGCCAAATCAACAACGGCGTCCTCGTCGAATACGACCGCATCCTCGTCCTCTACAGATGTGGTGGCCAGCACCTCCGCAGCCAGCACCACCATTTCGACCACGACGTCGTCCCGCTCCGGCTCTTCTTCATCCGGGGGCGCCAGCGGCAGCAGTGCGGCAGCGGAAGAGGTGGAAGCAGCGACCAGCTTCAGCACCACCGTCGCGGGCAAGCAGTATTCTGGCAGCGTTAATGAGTCCGACGGAGAATACACGGCTACGGTCTCTGGCTTGGCTGGAGCCACTGCCACAGGTTCAAGCGCCACGGCAGCGGAAAACAATCTCACCACCCGCATTGACGAGATTGTCTGATTGATTCCTGCTGTGTGGGTCAGGCTGCTCCAGAATTCACCAAGATTCATGGGTGAGGCGTTCTGAATGCTCTATTTGGAGTCTGAGACCGGAGACTTGAACCCGCTTGCAAACACCCGCCCCACGCCGCGCAGCATGGCCTTTACCGGCCAACGGCCTTCGGCATCGGGAAAGAAGATTTCGCCTTGGCGTCGGGCTTCGGGGCGGTAGTACCAGCGCTTGACGAGCGCCAGATGGCCCTGGCGGAGGGTGGCCGAGGGGCTTCGTGTGGGCGCAGCCAGCGCGGCCAGAGCCGACTCCATGCGCGCTTCGAGCAAACCGCGGGTGACCTTGGCGGACGGGGTGTCCGCAACTTCGGAGCGAGAAACCGGGACGCTCTTCAAAAAAGCGCCCTCAGACGCTGAATTATGCGTTGAATCTGCGCATTTTGAAGTGTTTTCGTACGGCTCAAAGCCCACATTCTTCACGGAATCAGCCGTCTGTGGGACGACTAAAGCCGCATTCTGATTCGTTTCGGAGCAGAAGTCGACTTTTACTACGATCTCCGGAATCGGCTCAATCGCCATCGGCTGGGCAAAGAGTGAAGTCGAGCCGGATTGCTCGTTCTGGATTCTCATGCCCAGGGTCGAAAAGCCGGCCGGGCCACTCAAACGGCCGTTTTCATAGAGGAAGACGGCGACCTCGCCGGGGTTTGCGGAGGCTTGCAGGATCACCGCGCGAAGCTGGCTGAGCGGGCGAACCAGCTCGGAAGCCAGGGCGCGCACGCTCTCGACGCGAGCCACCTGCGCGTGGAGGGCCGCGGCGGCCTCGAATTCGAGCTTTGCCGAGGCCTCGTCGCGCTCGGCGCGCAACGCTTTCAGACGGCTTTCGCCGCGCGTGGCCAGAAACTGCTCGACCGCTACGGCTTCCTCGGCATAGCGCTCAGCCGAGCAGCCTTGGCAGCAGGGTGCCAGACACATCTTCATCTCGGAGTAAACGCAGCCGGGATTGGCTGGGTCGGGAACGACGTCCTCCGTGCAGCGGCGCAGCAGGAAGAGCTTGAGCGTTTCGTCGACAAAGCGCTCGGCCGCCGCTCGCGACGGAAACGGACCGTAGGCCCATTGAGCCTCGCGCTGGCAGGGATGATAAGTGACCGCGATGCGCGGGTAAGCGTTGCCGCCCAGGAAGCGCACAAAGGCCGATTGCCGCAAGTGCATCCGCTCCAGGCACTTCGCGCCGTGAATCTTTTCCAGCAGTTCAAACTGAACCAGCAGCGACTCGAAATCCGAGCCTGTCAGCCGCCACTCGATGCGGCGCACAAGGCCTGCCAGTTGCAGCCGCCGCGGGTGTTTCGCCGAGGGCTGCAAAAGCCGCTCCAGACGGCCGCGCAGATTGGGCGTGCGTCCAATGTAAGGCTCAGCTTTGGCCTCCGTGCCCTGTGAAGGCTTATCTGTGGGGACTTCGTCAAAACAGAGCGCAAAAACCGCGGAGGCTTGCGGCAGTTGCGCCAGTGCCGCCTTGGCGTCCGCCGGGTCGAAGGCAAGAGTTTCGATATGAATCGGGACAGCCATTTCGCTCAGGCTCCCGCGATGGTCATGCCGTCGATGCGCAGGGTGGGCGAAGCCACCGCGCTGCGAAACTCCAGGTCGCTGCCGATGGCGGTCACGTTGCGCAGCATCTCGACCAGATTGCCGGCGATGGTCACTTCTTCGACGGCGTGGGTCAGCGCGCCGTTCTCGATCCACAAGCCGGTGGCGCCGCGCGAGTAGTCGCCCGTGACCGTGTTGACGCCGAAGCCCATCAGGCCGGTGACGTAGAGGCCGGCTGGAATATCGGCGACGATCTGCTCCGGAGTCAGCGCGCCCGGCTCCAGGTAGAGGTTGCCGCAGCCGATGCCCGGAGTGCCGGCCAGGCCGCGCGAGGCGTTGTGTGTGGACTTGAGCCCCAGCTTGCGCGCCGTGTAGGTGTTCAGTAGGTAGGTGCGCAGCACACCATTTTCGACCACGACGGTGCGCCGCGAGGGCAGGCCTTCGCCGTCAAAAGGCGAGGTCCCGAAGCCACCCATGCCCGAAGGCAGCAGCAGCGTGTTGTCGTCGATGATAGTCAGCGAGGGCGCGCCGATCTGCTCGCCCAGGCGGCCAGCCAGGAAAGACGCGCTACGCCAGATGGCGTCGCCCGAGGCCGCCTCGAAGACCGTGCCAAGGAGCGAACGGGCCACCTCCGGCGCAAAAACGATGGGAACCCGCTGCGTGGCCACGCGCCGCGCGCCCAGCCGCCGCAGAGCTCGCCGCGCCGCTTCCTGACCGATGGATTCAGGCGATTCGAGGTTTGCCAACCGCCGCGCACATGACCACCAGCCGTCGCGCTGCATCTGGCCGTCCGCATCCTGCGCTAGGGGCGCCGCCGAAACAGCGGCATAGCTGGTGCGGTAGCCGCCGGAAAAGCCGCGCGAGTTGGCCAGCACCTTGCGTCCGGTGGCCGCCTCAAAGCTGCCGCCGTCGGAGTTGGTGATGCGCGGGTCAACCGCCAGGGCTGCCGCCTCGGCGCGCCGCGCCCACTCAATGCGCTCCGGGCCGGAAAGCGAATACACGTCCTCGTCGTAAAGGTGAAGGTCGCCGTCTAGTGCGCCGAATTCGCCGCGCTCCGGCAGGCCTGTGAAGGGGTCTTCTTCGGTGACTTTAGCCAGCGCCAGCGCGCCGTCGATGAGCTGGCGGATTCCTTCCGGGGTCAGGTCGCTGGTTGAGGTCGAGGCCGAGCGCGTGCCCAGAAAAACCCGCAGGCCGAGGCCCCGTGAACCGGAGTCTTGCAGCGTCTCCACCTGGCCCATGCGCACGTTGACGCTGAATTCATCGCCCTCGCGGACAACAGCTTCGGCATCGCTGGCGCCAGCTTTGACGGCTTGCGCCACCACATCGGCCGCCATGGATTCCAGGTTGAGAGCCGTCAGACCGGGTTGAGCGGAAGTTTCAAGCATAGCTCCAAACTATCAAAGTCAGCGCATGGATGGCATGGGGCCGCGGGAACTGCGGCCCCATGCCGCATACACACAGAAATGTCGCGCCACGGATGTGGCCCGCTGAAGTTTATTGTTCTTGAAGTGTGCGGCAGGATGCGCGAGCAACTGGTTCTATGCTGTTGCCTTGCTTACAATGCTCCGGATCGTCTGCTGTCGGCGTTCCGAGATCGCAATGCGGAAAGATAATGGTCGGGACGGGGAGATTTGAACTCCCGACCCCTCGCACCCCAAGCGAGTGCTCTACCAGGCTGAGCCACGTCCCGACACGATTGAACCGGCTCACGTGGAGCCGACTTTGGGGTCTTTCCTAGTTTACACGAGGCAAGCCCTGCGTGCTTGCCTCCGAAGCAGGAATTGCATCCATCCGCTTCCAGATGCTTGTTCCAGGTTCCTGCGCATTGCCTCGAAATCGCTCCGAGCCCGATGGCCTTGAAGCGAACTTGCCTGCGCCAGACCTTACGGCTCGGGCGGGGTGAACTTCTCGGGCAGGGACAGGCCCTCGCCGAAGAAGAACTGCTCCATCTGCTCGACCAGAAACTGCTGCGCCTGCGGGGTCCAGGGCTGCAAGCGGTATTCGTTCAGCAGCATCCTCTGCCTGTCGATCCACTCGCCCCAGGCCACTTTGGAGACGTTGTTGTAGATCTTCTGACCGAATTCCGAGTCAAAGGGAGGCTCTTCCAAGCCTTCCATCTCCTTCTTGTAGCGCACGCAAAAAACCGTATGTGCCATTCTCTACGCTCCTAAGGCATTTCGGAAATGCAATAGCCCCATTGTATTGGATCGGCTGCGTTCCGCTGCGCCGGAGATGTCCTGGATCGTCACCCGCAAATGCTTGAGCAGTTTTGACCTGTCAGATTCCGTTGGGACGGTTCACGATCTCAATGACACGCTGTCGGCTTCCCCGATCTGCCGTACATCCCCGATTGCGCAGCCAAGCCTCAAAGGAGCCATTATGCCAGAATCGAACCCCTCGGGCCTCTCCGATAACGCCGCCGGCGGCCTAGCCTATCTCACTATCATTCCTGCAATTGTCTTCCTGATCATCGAACCCTTCAAGAGAAGCTCGTTTGTCCGTTTCCATGCCTGGCAATCGATCTACTTTTTTGTTGCCTGGGCGGTGATCGATATCCTTATCGGCCTCGTACAAAATCTTGTTCCGTCGACCGTTTTTCTCACCTTGACGGTCTTGCAATTGGTGGGCATTGCCATTTTCGTCGTCTGGATCTTCGTATTTGTCAGCGCCTTCAACGGCAAGCGCATCAAGTTGCCGATCATCGGCGCCATGGCAGCGAAGCAGGCCAATTGATATACCCTGACCAACTTCTTTGAAGGTGGCTTTTTCTTGAGGAAAAAGCCACTCGACTTCCTGGCTTCGGTGTGCAGCCATTGGAGAACCGCTTCTGGCCCCGGAAAGAAGGAGAGGCCAGCAAAGCCTTCCATATAAATTCCGCTTGACAAGCGCATGTGCCCGCGCTTTGCTTATCTTGTTATGATCTGTGTCTTTGCAGGGCAGATGCCTGTATCTTTTCGGCTTGCCCGGCTCGGCGAAGACGCGGAGCGCCACTTTTCACGAATTGAATTCAATTGAAAAAAGGAGATGCCATGCCCGAAGAAACTTCGCAAACCGGAATTAGCGACAATGCTGTCGCAGCGCTTGCCTATTTCACGTTTATCCCAGCGATCATTTTTCTGCTTGTGACTCCCTTCAATCAGAAGCCCTATATCCGATTTCATGCGTGGCAGTCGATTCTGCTGAATGTCGCGGTCATCGTGATCAACATTGTTCTCGGAATCGTGCTGGGGGTTGCCCTGTTCTTCTTTCCTTCTAACCTGCAAATGCTTTTCTGGAAGCTGGTTGGGCTGGGCTGGGTGGTCATCTGGATGGTATGCGTGCTCAAAGCCTTCAATGGCCAACGCTTCAAGCTGCGGCCGTTGATAGGCGACCTGGCCGAGAAGCAGGCTGGCGGTCTTTGACCGCGTGATTTTGTGCTTTGAGCTTATACGATCCCAGGTCCCAAAAGCGGGACCTGGGGCACCCAGGACGTTATGCGATCCCTAAGCGTGGGGTGCTGCTGGCCGGGATGAAAGTCTTCAGCGCCGCCGGCACTTCTTTCCAACCTTGTTTCTGGCTTTCAAGGAACGCCCTGGTCCGGCGGTGCCCTTCTTTTTCTTCGCTTTCGCGTGGAATTTGGCGGGCTTCTTGGCGGTCAGCGGAATGCCTTCCTCCGCAATCGAGAACTGCAATTTGCGCTCTGCCGCCAGGATGCGGTCGAGAATCACCTGCACATGGTCCCCGGCGCGGAAGACTCGGCCCGTGCGCACACCGATGATTTCGTGCGTGTTTTCGCGCCATGTGTAATGGTCGCCGGCGAGCGAATCGATGGGCACCAGCCCCTCGACGAACAGGTCAGTCAGCTCGACAAAGAGGCCGTACTTGGCGGGGTTCAGCACCAGCGCGGCAAATTCATCGCCCACCTTGTCCTGCATGAAGCGAACCTTTTTCCACTCCACCAACTCCCGCTCGGCTTCGGCGGCACGGCGCTCGGTCAGGCTGGTCTCGTCGGCAATCTGCGCCAACTCGGCCTCGGGAATCGGCGGCTCAATCAACGCGCTGTCGCCTGGGCGCCCCACCCTCGCCGTGTCTTTGCTTTTATGCCCCGGGTGAGAAACCACAACGCCTTCATTCGGATGCGTCCAGGGCGAATCGAGGCGATTCTCCGCGACCTCTTTTTTGCCGCTGACGCCCTGGCCGAGCAGCGCCTTGGCTATGCGATGGACGATCAAGTCGGGATAGCGGCGAATCGGCGAAGTGAAATGGGTGTAACAGGGCGCGGCCAACGCAAAGTGGCCCATGTTGACCTCGGAATAGCGCGCCTGCTTGAGCGAACGCAGCATCAGGTAGCTCAGAATCCGTTCTTCAGGCGTGCCTTCGATGCGGTGGGAAAGCTTCTGATACATGCGCGGCGTTACGGCAATGTCCTCGGGTAGCTCGATCACACGCGCTGCGTGGCCAGTGCGTTGCGCGTTGCGACGGTCGCCGTGCGTCACCACACGCTTGACTGGCAAGGCGCCCAGGCCGAGCGTGTGTCCGAAGCTGGCGGCCAGTTCCTCAAACTCGACCACGCGACGCGGCTCCGGCTTTTCATGAATGCGATAGAGCGAGGGCACACCCAGGTCTTCCAGCCAAGTGGCCACACATTCGTTGGCCGCCAGCATGAACTCCTCGATCAGCCGGTTGGCCCAGGTCCGCTCGGATTTGGTCACGCCGCGCATCTGGCCCTGCTCGTCGAACTCGATGACCGGCTCGGGCAGGTCGAAGTCGATGGAGCCGCGCTCCTCGCGCCGCTGATTCATCAGCATCGCCAGCTTGTGCATCCGCTCGAAGCCGGGAACGAGGGCGGCGTAGCGCACGCGAGGCTCCGCATTGGGGTCCCCGCCGATCGCCTTTTGCCGGCTATCGCCCTCCAGAATCGCGGCTACATCGGTGTAGGTCATGCGCGCCGCCGAGCGGATCACGCCTTCGACGATTTCATAGCTCTCGATGTGGGCGGTCGCGTCGAGCTGCATGATGCAGCTCAGGACCAGCCGGTCCTCGCCGGGGCGCAGACTGCAAATGCCGCTTGATAGCTCATTTGGAATCATGGGAATGGCGCGATCGGGGAAGTAGACGCTGGTTCCGCGCAGCCGCGCCTCCAGATCGAGGTCTGTTCCCTCGCGCACATACTCTGAGACGTCGGCAATGTGCACCTGTAGCTCGTAGCCCCCGTCAGGGCGCTCATTGACCAGAACTGCATCGTCGAAATCCTTGGCTGTTTCGCCGTCGATGGTGACAATCGGCAGGCCGCGGAAATCGTGTCGTTTGGCGACCTCGGCCTCGTCCAGATGGGCCACGGCGCGCGCCTCGGCCAGGACCTGGTCGGGAAAAACCCGCGGCAACTGGTGCTTGCGGATCATCATTTCCACGTCCACGCCGAAATCGTCCGGCGAGCCCAGCACCTCGATAACCCTGCCCACCGGCGGCTGCGTTGGCGTTGGCCAGTGGATGATCTCCACATCCACCACCAGGCCTTCCAGATCGTCGTGGCCATCTTTCTGATGAGAAGCGGCCACTGCTGCAGCCTCGCTTCCCAGCACGCGGTTGGTCGTGTCTGCCGCGCTGATCGCGGGCAGTTCCTGTCCGGCGGGGATCAGAATCGGCTGCGTCATTCGCTCGTCGAAGGGAACGACGGTATGCCCCTGAGATCGATAGGAATGCGAGTAGTGAAAGATGCCGACCACAGTGGCGTTGTGCCGTTCCAGCACGCGCACAATGCGGCCCATGCGGCGTCCATCGGCCTTGGCAGGCTCGACATCGACCAGCACCTGGTCGCTCTGCATGGCGCCGTTGATCTCGTCGGGAGGAATGAAAATGTCTTCTCCCACCCCGCGGGTGGAGACCCCGAATTTGCGAGGCCCTTGGTCTTCCTGGCCGGAGGCTTGTCGCGGATTGGGACGCACAAAGCCGTAGCCGTCGCGATGCAGATCGAGCCGGCCGGCCGCCAGATTGTCGCGCGTTTTGCCTGCGGCGGCGGGCTTGGGAATGCTCCAGTACTCCCGGTCCACCTTGGTCAGAGCGCCTCGCGCCGTCATGCGGGCCAGTTGCTCCAGCAGCAAACGCCGCTGCCGTCCGCCGCCGAGCGACAACTCGCGCACCAGTTGCTTGTATCCGGCTTTTCCGCCGGCTGAGCGGGCTATCTGCGCCAGCAGTTCCTTATCGGTCATAGCTTAAGAGTACAGCGCATTTTCCTCAGCCGTGGCCCGTTTCTCGCCAATCCGGGCGGGTTGTCTTAGAATAGCGGCAACACAATATCCTTGGCGGACCCCGAAGAGATAACATCCTAATTGTGGCCGCAAGCGGGTTGCCCAAGGCAAAATGCCCGGCAGTCCGCACATTCAGACTTTTGGGGCATACGGAATTCGCCCTGGCCTTGGAAAACCCAGTCCTTCTAGGACAGGAAAGGATTTTATTTTGAGCGCTATGTGGAAACCCAGCCAATCCTCACCGGTTACCCCTCACCCCGCACCGGAACCCCCTCACCCGATGCCGTCCGCGCCTCCCATTGAACACAACAACCGTGTCCCGGTTTCAGGAGGAGGAGAGCAGGCTACCATCGGCAAAGGCCTCTTCGTCAAGGGAGAGATCAACGGTTCCGAGTCGCTGTTTGTCGACGGCAAGGTCGAGGGCAGCATCAGCCTGCCTGGCAACCGCGTCACAGTGGGCCGCAATGGCCAGGTTGCCGCCAGCATCATTGCCCGTGAAATCGTCATTCTGGGCAAGGTGCGCGGAAACATATCCGCTTCGGACCGGGTCGACATCCGCGCCGAGGGCGCACTGACGGGCGACGTGACCGCAGCGCGCATCAGCATTGAGGACGGCGCCTTCTTCAAGGGCGGCATCGACATCAAGAAAGTCGATGCCAAGCCGGGAGTCGCTGTTCCCGTCACGCCGGAAGCGCCCAAGACGATTAACCTGTAGGCGCTTCTCGGTTCTTGCTCCAACGCAAATGCCCCTGCCATTGGCGGGGGCATTTGCGCTTTCAGGAGTGTGGCTCTAGCTCAGCCCCAGCCGCTTCATGGCCACCCTGGGCAGAGCCGATCCGGTTTTTTCCAGCACCCACTTGGTCATCAAGACCCATAGCGCCGAACCGGCTACCAGCACCGCCAGATCGATCCAGCGAACCTGGCCCGGCAGCGCCCTTAGGAGCACCGCGCCCAGCCACCAGAAAATCACGCCAACCCCTGCGCCGCTGATCACGGCGGCCAGCAGGCAACGGCCGATTTCCGCATAGTCCAGGCTGGCCAGCGAGACCATATGCCGCCGGTGCAGAAGCACGGCAATCACCACGGTCTGCATCGCGATGCCCGCGTCAGAGGCTGCTGCCAGGCCCATTGCGCCCATCCAGTGGTAGAGCACGTAGTAAATGGGCAGCGAAGCCACCGTGACGATTGTTCCTGCCACCATGGGGATGAAGGTTTCTCCCGCGGCATAAAAGGCGCGTGAATAGATTGCCTGCGCCGACCACAAAAACAGCGAGAAGGAAAAAACGGCGAAGTAGGCGGCGCAGGCCCGCGCATCCTGAAAAGAAAAACGACCGCCGGAGAAGATCAGCTCCACCAGCGGAATGGCCAGGGCAATCATGCCCGAGGCTGCCAGTAGTCCCAGCGAAACCACGCGCGAGACCGAGTCCGCCACGCCGATGGCAAATTCAAAGCGGCGCTGCTTGCTCCACAGGCTGGCGAAAAAGGGCATGGATGCCGCACCTGCCGCCTGGGCCAGCATGGCCATGGGCGCGGTGAAAAGCTGCTTGGCGTAGGTCATCAGCGTGACCCCGCCGCTGGTTTTCGAAGCAAAGTGGGCAATGATCCAACTGTCGGCCGTGACCAGCGAAACGCCCAGCATCAGCGGAACCGAGAGGCGCACCCACTCGCGCAGGCCTTCGTCGTGCCAGTCGAGAATGAAATGGTAGTGTGCGCCCGCCCGCCGGGCAAAGACCGCATTCAGCAGAAACGGCCCCAGAATCGCGCCTGCCAGGGTGCCGATGGCCAGCGATGAGACGCCCAGGCGGTGAACGAGAAAAACGCCGCCGGCAATCGTGCCCAGGTTGTAGATCAGCGGCGCGACGGCCTGCACGTTGAACTGCTTGCGCGTCAGCAGTACCGCGCCAAAAACGCCGCCGGCAAAAAAGAACAACTGCGCGGGAAGAAGAATGCGCGTCAACTGCACGCAGACCGCCGCTTTTTGCGCGTCGAAGCCGTCAAACCACCAGTGGATGTACCACGGCGCGAAGATTTCCGCGAGCAGGACGGCCACGCCCAAGACCAGGTACATGGTGGTCAGAATCACCGAGAGCGAGCGCTGCCCCTCTTCTTCGCGGCCGGTTTCGCGATAGCGCGTGAGGATGGTGACAAAGGTGATCGAGGCCGCGCCGCCCACCAGAAAATACGAAATCATGTCCGGCAACACAAATGCGGCGTTGAAGGCGTCGGCGTCCATGCCGCTGCCGAAGATCCAGGCGATGTACTTGATCCGCACCAGGCCGATGATGCGCGACAGGAAGGTGGAGGCCATCAGCACAAGGGTCGCCGTGAAGGCGGTGTGGGTGTGCGATGGGCGCAGCAATCCCCAGGCGCGCGTCCACTTGGACCGCGTCGGCGGAGAAGATTTGGTTGAAGGCAATTCAGCCACTGTACTCGATTCTACCGGGATTGCGTGCGGAGGCTCTAAAAGGGGCAAGAACAGTAACTATTGGAATTCCATCCCAAACCCGCACTGAACGCTGTCGAAGGGTGTAAACACCAGCTTTTTTTTGCGCTGAGTAGGCTATTCTTGACTGATTGTTATTGAAGCAATGGAGGCTTGCAGATGAATTTTCCAAGCAAAATGGTGGATCTTGCAAAACTTGCTTTGAAGCCGATTGAGTTGCGGATCGACTCGCGCTTGATCCTGCTGGCGTTGCTGGTTGGCTCCTACATGTATTTCAGTCACAAGGATGCCCGGCAACAGCGGATCGAGACTGTTTATGCAGCCGGTACACATCGCATTACTGTTCTCGATACAGATAAACTTTCGTGGAATGTATATAAGGATTCAGTGACGGGTGCAACCATATTTTGTGGGGGCATGACGGGCTTTAGTTGTGTCATCTTACCGCCGGATAAAGCAAAATGAGGTTCGAGTGAGTATTCAGGCATCGTTGTTTGTTGAAAGTCAGCATGCGCAAAGACGGGTGGCCGGCTCTTACCTTGCCCAAAACGAGGGTGCTCCATCCTTACCTGTTCGAAGGCTGGGAGGGCACGAACCGTTGTGGTGGCGCGGAGCATTCTGGCCGGGCATGATGGCCTGTGCGCTCGCCGGAGCGCTGAGCGCGTCTGCCCAAGCGATTCATGGCCGCGAGGGAATTGTCTTGCCGCCGCCGCCCGCCGTCGAGGCCGTTCCGATTGAGGACGACTACTTCGGAACGAAAATTCTCGACAGCTATCGCTGGCTGGAGGACGGAAAAAGCTCCCAGACCCGCGCCTTCATCGACGCCCAGAACGCCTACACGGCGCGCTACCTGACGCAGGCGCGCATCCGTCCCAAAATCGAGAATGACCTGGACGATTTGGAACACGTTTCCCGCTGGTCGCTGCCCATCGAGCGCGGCGGCAATTATTTCTTTGAGAAGCGTCTGTCTGGCGAGGATCAGGCCTCCATCTACATCCGCCGCGGCTGGACAGGGAAAGACGAGAGGCTCATTGACCCTGCAGCCCTGAGCCGCGATTCCAACACATCGGTGGCCCTGGAGGATGTCTCCCGCGACGGAACGCTGGTGGTCTACCGTGTGCGCCAGGGCGGCGCGGACGAAACCGGCATCCGCCTGTTCAATGCGAAGACCGGCAAGGCTCTGGAAGATGAACTGCCCAGCGCCCGCTATGCCAGCGTAAGTTTTGCGCCGGACGGCGCCAGCTTCTACTACGCGCGTAACGACAAGGCGGGAACACTGCTTTACCAGCATGTGCTGGGCACCCGGCCCAGCCGCGACAAGCTTGTCTTCGGGCGCGAGTTTCACAGCGAGGAGCTTGGCCCGACGGATCTGTTCAGCGCCGTGGTGAGCGACGACGGCCACTATCTTGTTGTCCAGATCGACCGTGGCGTTCCCGCCCGGCGCGTGGATATTGTTTTTCGCGATCTGACCAAACCGGGCGCCTTTTTCGACATTCTGGTCTGGGGAATGGACTCCCGCTTTTCGGCCATCCACGCTCAGGGCGCGTGGTATGTGAGAACCGACTACCAGTCGCCCAGGGGACGCATTCTGAAGGCCGACCCCGGCATCCTGCCCGACGTCTGGAAGACAATTGTTCCCGAGGCAGCCGATCCCATCGAGAATTTCTCCATCGTGGGCGGAAAGCTCTACGTCGAGCGGCTGAAAGATGTGAAATCGGAAACCGCCGTCTACACGCTGGAAGGCAGGCCCGCCGGGAAGATCAGCTACGACGGCATCGGCGCGGCTTCACCCCTGGAAGGCCTGGCGAACGCCCGCTACGGATTTTTCAGCTTTCAGTCTTTCATTCAGCCGCCTGCGATTTTCCGGCTGGATACGGTCACCGGCAAGCGCGAGTTGTTTGCGCAGCCGAAAATCCCTTTCGACCCCAGCCAGTATGAACTGAAGCAGGTCTTTTTCAAGTCGAAGGATGGCACGCAGATCCCCATGTTTATCGCCGGACGGAAGGGGCTGAAACAGGACGGATCAGAGCGTTTATTGATGACCGGCTACGGCGGCTTCAGCCTCAGCGAGACTCCCTACTGGAACCCGGCCTTTGCCTGGTGGCTGCAGCAGGGCGGCTGGTTTGCGTTGCCCGGTCTGCGCGGCGGCGGCGAATACGGCGAAAGCTGGCATGAGCAGGGCATGTTTGAAAAGAAACAGAATGTTTTTGACGACTGGTTCGCCGCGGCCGAGTACCTGATTGCCAACCGGTACACCTCGCCCGCGCGCTTCGTTATCACGGGCCGGTCCAACGGCGGTCTGCTGATGGGCGCCTCGATCACTCAGCGGCCGGAGCTGTTTTCGGCGGTCTGGTGCGGATATCCACTGCTGGACATGCTGCGCTATCAAAAATTCCTGGTGGGTTCTTACTGGAAGACGGAATATGGGGCGTCAGAGCAGGAAAAACAGTTTGCCTACCTGCTCAAATACTCGCCCTATCACCGTGTGAAAGCCGGGACGGCATATCCGGCGGTGATGTTTTTCACGGGAGACAACGATACCCGCGTGGACCCGCTCCATGCCCGCAAGATGGCGGCCTTGTTGCAGTCGGCCTCATCCAGCGGACGGCCGATTCTGCTGCGTTACAGCCTTTCCGGAGGGCACTCCGCAGGAGTCAGCGTGGAGCAGCAGATCCAGGACGATGCCGACCAACTTACCTTTCTGTGTACTGAAACGGCACATCTTCTGCCCTGAAGGATGCCAGCGATACGAGATTATCTTTGATAACTATGGTAACGTTCAATGGTAACCTCATCCTTCCGGCGATCTTTTCCGATAAGGATGAAGAAGGTGGAGTTGTCCCTTTTTCAGGGATCTCGCACAAGCTTCTATCTGCGCGAATATAGCGAAACCAGAGTTGCTGTAGCCCGAAACCGAAGCACCCAAGACCGGGGTCCCCAGCAACGGGTCTTTGTTGCTGGGGTGGAAGACCGGGGTCCCCAGCAACGGGTCCTTGTTGCAGGGGTGGAAGACCGGGGTCCCCAGCAACGGGTCTTTGTTGCAGGGGTGGAAGTCGACACGACCAACAGGGAGTGGCGACCTTCGTGGATCTTATTAGGCTACAGATACTCTGGTTTCGCTTTAGACCCAGGAATCGGTCAAGGGGTCTGTATTCGGCTCGTGCAGTTTGCAAGTGCACAGGCTGGATCGGAACTGATTGACGGAGTCCATGGGCCAGGAGTCAAGATGCCGCAAGTCGAATTGGAGATTAACCGAGCCGATCAGCAGCAAGAGAAAGAGCGGCTCACTGCGTTGACGTCGATCGGAATTCTCGATACCCCGCCCGAGTCCAACTACGACACTATAGTCCGGCTGGCGGCCGAGTACTTCCACGCCGATTCGGCGGCAATCGCATTTGCCGATGAAGGCCGCATCTGGATGAAATCCTGCTGGCGCCATGTGGTTCGCGAGTTGCCGCGCGTGAACTCCATCTTCGATCTGGTGCTTGCCAAAAACGGCCCGGTGATTGTTCCCGACATTTCCAAATATCCTTGCCGCGAGGCGTTTTTATCACGCCTCAATCTTCTCGGAATGAGATCTTTCGCCGGTGCTCCCGTGCGCTCGTCCGACGGAACGATCCTGGGGACATTGATCGTCTTCTGGAACGAGCCCCGCCAGGAGATGCTGCCGGATGCGATTCGCGCATTGGAGAGCATGGCCAGCCTGGTCTCAAGCCAGTTGGAACTGCGCAGGCTGAACAACTTTTTGACCGGGAGCAGGCGTATGCAGCGGCGTTCCCACACTGCCTCGACCGCCAGCAAAAGCTGGCCAACCGCGGCCGATCTGCGCTACGCCCTTGACCAGGGCCAGTTCGAGTTTTATTACCAGCCGGAAGTTGATCTTGCCACGCGCAAAATTGTCGGCGTTGAAGCCCTCATTCGCTGGAATCATCCCGAACGAGGGCTCATTTCCCCCATGGATTTCATTCCGCAGGCCGAAGAAAATGGGGCGATCCTGCCCATCGGCGACTGGGGGCTCACCGAGGCTTGCAACCAAATCCAGAAATGGTGCCGTGAGGATCCTCGCCACGTTTCTCTGCGCGTCGGCGTAAACCTTTCTGCGCGTCAGTTCTCGCGGGAGGGCTTGGCAGACCACGTTGAGGCGCTTCTGGGCCAGTTCGGCATCTCCAGCCGCCAACTGGGCCTGGAGATGACTGAATCCAGCTTCATCCAGGACCTGAACCCAGCCCTGGGAGTCCTCGGCAGCCTGCGCAGGCTGGGCGTCTCCCTGCTGATGGACGACTTTGGCACCGGCTACAGCTCCCTCAATCATCTCCATTCCTTCCCGTTTGACGTGCTCAAGATCGACTGTTCCTTCGTGCAGCGCATGACCGAAGGCGATCAACCGCGGCAGATCGTGCGCACCATCATCGAACTGGCCCGCGTGCTGGGCATGCATGTGGTGGCCGAGGGGATTGAGACCATCGAGCAATATCGCCTGCTGCGCGAAATGAAATGCCGCTTTGGCCAGGGCTATCTGTTCGCGCGTCCCATGAGCGTCGAGAACATTACACAACTTTTGAGGCTCCCCGGCCGCATCCTCCCCGAACCCAGGGAAATCGAAGCCGTTTGCGCCTGACTCTTCTCTTTCCAGAGGCTTTTTGCTGGGAGCGCTTTTGCCGGGTTTCATTTCAGAACAGGAATTGTGCTCGTCCTCTTCTGGAATTCACCCGCTCCCCACATAAGAGATTTCTCACACTGGCTGCCCAGACGCGCGGTATTCTCCTTGCCATGCAGCAACCAACCGCATCCGCACCGGTCCCAGCCTCGCCCAACTTTGCGAACCTGCTGGCCGCGCTGGCCACACCCGCACAATCCGGCGAAGGGTCCATGTCGCAGGGGAAAAAGCCTGTTACTGCCTGGGATGATGACGGCCTGGAAGACGACATTGCGACTCTCAGCTATGAGCGCGCCCTGCGCGCCCACGCGCGCTACCGGTCAGTCCCTGCCGATGAGTCGCTTACGCAGGCGGCAGATCCGGAGTCAATCCATTTTGAGCAGATTTCTCCGGCTGTCCCCGTGGCTCCTCCGCCCCAGGCGACGCATCCAGCCGCAAATCCGGCGCCAAAAGCTGATCGCTTTCGCGCCACGCCCTCTGAGCGGAATCTGAAGGATGCCAGCATCACCATTCGCGTGAGCAAGGCCGAGTGCGAACAACTGCGCCGCCGTGCAGCCGAGGCCGGGCTGACCGTCTCGGCCTATCTGCGTTCCTGCACTTTTGAAGCCGAGTCGCTGCGGGCCATGGTGAAGGACACATTAGCTCAGTTGCGCTCGGCCACAACCGAGGCAAAGCCAATTGCGCCCGACCGCCCCCGTATTCGCAAGCTGGGCCGTCTGCTCACATCCTGGCATGGCAGCCAGAGCGCTGCCCGGGCCTGACGATCAATTACCGTTCCGCCGCTCTACTGGCACATCGGAGGGAGATCAAAAACTAACATTCCCTTGGGTGATGAAATAGACGGTCCTCGATCCCAGACAACGAGGGCCTTCGTGTCTGCGTCACTATTTGTTATGACAGTAATCGAGTGTTTCTTTCCTGCCCTCTTCAGATAGGTCCAATCAGAGACCCTTTTGTTGCCTTGGCAGTATACGGTTTCAGCGCCCAGAGTGAATGTGTACAATATCCCGTCATCACTCCGCAATTGAATCATCTCTCCATCAATTGCCTTGATCGGAGAATAAGTTGCGAGACCACCTTGGGAGATCATGCTTGGGAGCGTAAAGGGTGTACGTGCAACGTAATACTGCCCCTGTTGAGCAATCGCAGGAGAGCTTGCGCTCAAAGCCAGAAGGAACGGAAAAACCAAATGACGAAGATTGCTGCAATGTCTTGTCATAATAGCCTCGCCAAAGAAATTATCACAACGCACTATAGACGTTCCATAGCAGTTAGATAGACGTAAGGTATACGAACCATTTCGGTTATGTCGTTCTGCGCTTGGGTGGCAAACAGGCGCGATGCCGCGCCCGTTTGCCACCCAAGCACCTGTAGCCTTATAAGATCCAGTAACTCTGGTTTCGTTTACTCCACTTGCAGCACCAGGCACTTCAGGTACTCGGTCTCCGGCAGGTTCAGCACGACGGGATGATCGAGAGCGGCTCCTCGCCGTTCCAGCAGTCGCACACGCCGGTGCGCATCGGTGGCGGCGGAGGCGACGCTGGCCTCCAGGTCGGCCCAGCCGATGTGATGGGAGCAGGAGCAGGTCACCAGCAGGCCACCTGCCGTAATCATCTTGAGCGCTCTCAGGTTCAGTTCCTTGTAGCCGCGCAGCGCGCCCTCGATGGCGTTTCGGCTTTTGGCGAAGGCGGGCGGATCAAGCACGATGGTGTCGAACTTCTCGCCCGCGTCCGACCAGTCGCGCAGAATCTGGAAGGCGTCGCCCTCCACCCAATCCACCAGCGCGGTGAGCCGCGAACGGTTTGCCTCCAGGTTTTTCTCCGCCACTTCGAGTGAGGCGTGGGAGGCGTCAATCCCCGTCACCCGGCTGCAAATCTCGGCCAAGTGCAAGGCAAATCCGCCCTGATAGCAGCAGACGTCCAGCGCGCGTCCGGTTGCGCCCAACCTTCGCGCCCACTCCGTGGCGGCGGCGTAGTTGACCCGCTGATCGAGAAAGGCGCCGGTCTTCTGCCCGGAGTTGGCGTCGAAGTAAAACTTGAGGCCATTGATATGGAAGAGTGCGCTGGCAGCCGGAGAGGCCGCATTTTCGAGAAAAAGAGGCTCGGAGCTGGGCGCTGCCAGTCCTTCCAACTCGCGCATGCGCGCGTCGGGGCGCTCCACAATGGCCGCCGGCGCCAGCTCTTCCCGCAGCACGCGCACGCAGGTCTCCCGCACAGCGGCGGAGTCCAGCCCCTTGGCCAGCAGTTGCAGAATCACCAGATCGCCGTACTTGTCCGCCACCAAGCCGGGCAGCTCGTCGGCCTCGCTGAAGCACAACCGGCAGGCGTCGTTCCGCTCATCGAGCAAAGGCCTTCGCCGCGCAATCGCCGCACGCAGACGGGTTTCCAGCAGCTTCAGCCATTGCGCCTCATCGATAGCCTCGCGCGAAACCAGACGCAGCGCGATCTGCGAGGTGGGGCTATAAAGCGCCGTGCCCAAAAGCAGCCCACGGCTGTCGGCCACGGGCAGCAGCGCGGGCTGCTCACCAGCAGGCAGCTCAACCGACTCAATATCGGAGGCGTAGACCCACAAGTAGCCCGCCCGCAGGCGGTCAGCAGCGCGGCGGCTGATGCGGGCTCCAAGCTCGCGAGGGCCGGTGGCTTGAGCCTTCGGAACGGCGCGGCTCACGCTGGAGGCTTTCACTGCTGGGCGCGCATCTCCTTTAGACTTGCGGTCATGCGCCCGCCGTGCAGCAGAAGAGTTCTCGTGAGTCCGCTCAGATGCCGCCTTGGGGCGGGCGGTCCTGGGCGTTTTTGGGGTCGTAACAGGTGGGGGAGTGCGCTGCTTGGTCATAGACCTCCTATCTTACCGCCAGCATCCTATCAAGAACCGAGCCTTCCAGAACCGAGCTCAAGTCCAGGCTTTGCGGCAGAGACAATCCAGAGACCTCTACAATAACGTTAGATGACGCATGACTCCAGCCTGTTTTTGCTCCTGACTTGGGATTGGCACTGGCTTTGGCTGACGGTAATTGCCTTTCTGGCCGGGTTGCTGAACGCCGTGGCCGGGGGCGGCTCCTTTTTGCTCTTTCCTGCCTTGTTGGGAATGAAGATTTTGCCGATCCAGGCCAATGCCACCAATACGGTGGCCCTCTGGCCCGGCCTGCTCACTTCGGTGGCCGCCTACCGCGAGGATATTCGCAAGAACCTGCGCCTGGCCTTGCCGATGGGCCTGGCGGGGCTGCTGGGCGGCACGGTCGGCGCGCTTGTCCTGCTCAATACGCCGCAGATGACCTTTCTGCACTTGGTGCCGTGGCTGCTGCTGACGGCGGCCTCCATCTTTGCGCTGAGCGGTCCGGTTTCCCGCTGGATCGCGCGGCGCAGAGGCGCCATCGCCGGCGCAACGCATCCGCCGCGCCGCCTGCTGGTCTTTGTGGCTACGATTGTGGTTTGCTTCTATGTCGGCTACTTCGGGGCCGGAGCGGGGTTCCTGATTATAACCGTGCTTTCGCTGTTCGGCTATCAGGACCTGAATGAGATCAACGCCCTCAAGGTGGTTTCAACCACGATGGCCAACGGCGTCGCCTTTCTCATCTTTGTTGTTGGCGGTCAGGTGGTCTGGCGCTACTGTCTGCTGGCCATGGTGGCCAGCGCCATCGGCGGTTATAGCTCGGCGCGCCTGGCTCACCGTGTTCCGCAACAGTTGCTTCGCGGGCTGGTCGTCGTGATTGGCCTCTCGATGGCCGCATGGTTTTTCTGGAGGCAGTAAAACAGCAGACAGCAGACAGCACACAGCTAACAGCTGACAGTCGGCAGCAGACAGCCAACAATTGGCTGTCGAGAGCCGTGCACTGCGAACTGTGAGCTGTGTGCTGTCCGCTGTAAACTGAGGCTATGAGCCACGAAGGCATTCACGCTGTTCCCCAGAACGAAGCCGGCAAGAGCGAAGCCGAGCGCCTGCCGCTGCCCCGCATTGCCGTTACGCCGGACAAGGTTCGCGTGTTGCTCACCGAGGGCAAAGGCGTGGAAATCGACTGGCTCGACGGGCACAAGAGCGCCTGGAGCTTTGCCTGGCTGCGCGAGGCTTGTCCCTGCGCCACCTGCGCTGGAGAGCGGAAGCTGGATGGACGCAAGCCCGGCCAGCCCAAGCCCGCGCCGACCGCCGTCCTGCCGCTCTACACTCCGCCGCCCAAGCCCGCGAGCGCTCACGCTGTTGGCCGCTACGCCATCCAGTTCGATTGGCAAGACGGCCACTCCGGCGGCATTTACTCCTGGGATTACCTGCGCCGCCACTGCCAGTGCCGCGAATGTACCTTTGCCGCGGAAGAAACCACGGGTACGCCGAACTGAAGCGTGTTCAAAGATGATCGATGCGTTCCCGCAGGGGTTGAAGCCCTGATTTTCTGTTGGCGGCATACGGCACGACTGAAGTCGTGCCCTGACACGGAGCCAAGTTTTGTAACATCCCAGCCAACTTTCCGCCTTCTGATGACCTGCCAGCTAGAGCATTTTCGGAATACATATAGACTTTTCAATAGCATTTGGAGGTGGCTTCTTCTTGAGGAAAAAGCCACTTAGCAGCACGGATTCGGTCTACACCAATTCCCAAAATGCTCTAACTCCGCGAACTTCCCGGTTTGATCCGGAACTCATCGAGATAAATAGATTTCTGACCAATTTTCCACAGGCGGAAAACTCTCAGCAGAAAATGCATCGAATAGAGCACCAATTATTCACTGTTTTTTTATTGGATCCTGATTTCCTGACTGCTTATCCACGCAAAGTCTTGGCATAATTCATACAACAGCGGTTTCTCAGTACCTGTTCCAAGATCCGAGTTGAGGGAGGGTGGGGGCGAAAACCAAAGTCCAGAGCGCGAGTTCGAAACACAGGGCCAAGCCATCCTACCCACGGGAGCACGAGAGAGTGACCAGCTATAGCCGTCAGGACGTTTTGCGCATCTTGCAGATTGGCTCCCGCCAGTTGCAGGGATGGGAGCGGGCGGGACTCATTGCCCGGCAGCAGAGTTACAGCTTCAATGACCTTGGGCAGTTGAGGACCTTGCATGTTCTGCGCGAGGAAGACGTGCCCGTGTCGCTGATCCGGCACTCGATTGTGGCTATGAAGGCGGTGGCGGGGATGGCGAATCCGCTGCTGGAGGCCAGTCTGGTGAGGACCGGGACTCGGCTTGCTTTCCGGCACCACGGGGCGATGGTCGACCCGATCAGCCGGCAGTTGCTCTTTGACTTTGAGCGGCTGGAGCAGAAGGGACAGCCTACGGTCGGCTCCGAGCCGGCGCCGCTGCGCGCTCCGCAGGACGTGCAGGAGCGATTCCTGGCGGCGGTGCAAGCCGAGGAGTCGGGCGAAAAGCAGCGTGCCATCGGGCTTTACAAGGAGATCATGCAGCTCGATCCGAGCTTCGCGCCGTCCTGGATCAACCTGGGAACCATTCACTTTCACCTGCGCCAGTTTGACCGGGCCGAGGAACTTTACCGGCAGGCAACGAAGATCGATCCGAGCTATGTGCTGGCATTTTTCGACCTTGGCAACGTACTGGACGAGTTGCAGCGGCTGGATGAGTCGATCGCTGCTTACCGGCAGGCGGTTGTGCTGGCTCCCCGCTACGCCGACGCTCATTACAATCTGGCGCTGGCCTATGAGCACAAGGGCGAGCCTCGCTCGGCGCTGCGGCACTGGCAGGCTTATGTGCGGTTGGACGGCGACGGCCCATGGGCCGAGCACGCGCACGGGCAGATTCGCAAACTGCTGGAGCACGAGCCTCTTGCGATCGCGTGGCGCGCAAAAAGCTACCTTCCGCGGCGCAAGGGAACGGCCGCGCTGGCGCTGGTGAGCGACGAGCCTTCAAAAGCTGTTTAAGCGCGTTTCAAACAGCGGCGGAGCGGACGCATGCCCGCAGGGCCTGAACAGACTTTGGAAAAAGGCCTGAATTTGGTCCAAACTCCCGAAAAAGATCCCTCAGGGCCTGAAGGCCTCATTGATTTTGCGGTACTTACGGCACGACTGAAGTCGTGCCCTGTTACAAAGCACGGCTAGAATCGAATTCTTTCAGCAGCTCGTAGAGTCCAGCTATCTTTCCGCATTTTTCCTAGGCGAGCTTCATCCCCAGTCGATGCGCCTTTTCGAGGGTGCGTGCGGAGAGTGGAGGATGCGGTTCGCCGGAAGCGAGGCCGATCCACAGGCTGCCGACCGGCTTTGCGCCAAGGCTGCTGGCCGTTAGGCGCAGAGCCCTTGCCGCTCCCGTGGCAAACGGGAGCAGGAAGCCCGGCATGGCGGCCGAGGCTACCAGCACGGCCTTGCGGGGCTTCAGTTTGCTGCGCAGGCGAGGCGCGTGTTGGCCCCACGGCCAATAGACATAGCCCAGTGATCTTTCCAGAAACCTGCGAAAGAGGGCCGTCACGTTATAGTGGTTGACGGGCGAAGCCAGCACGACAGCATCCGCCGCTTCGATTTCCGCCAGAATTGCTTCCAGATCGTCCTGCTGCGCGCATTTGCCGCGCTCCGTGCCGGGCGTCTGGGTGCATTGGCGGCAGTTGGTGCAGAACTCCAAGTGCCGTTCGGTGAGGTGGATGGTGTGCGTCTGGGCACCCTTCTGCCTGGCGCCTTCCAGAACGGCCTCCACCGCGCGATCGATGGTGCCGCCCTTGCGGTAACTGCCGGCAATTGCCACGATCTTCCTGCTCATCGGGAGTCTCCAATCCGCTCTGGTTTTGCTCTAAACGCAGTCTACTCGATTACCGGCGCAAGGGATGCGGAGAAACCACACGCGCCATCTTCAGCCCTGTTATCCTTGATAAGTGATGCGAAGCACGAAATGCAAGAGATTTGCGGTGATGGGCCTGCTTCTGGCTGTATCCATCGTCGCCTGCCACAAGGAAGAAAAAGCGGTTGTCGGGGTTGCGCAGAACGCGGTCAACGCCGAGCACAAAGCCCAGGCCGAGGCTCAGGCGACAGCCGCAGAGCGCGACCAGCAGCGCACCACCCTGGCTGCTATCCCTTTGCCCACCAAGAGCATGTATGTGAACGTGCATGACGCGAACGTTTGGGCCAATCCCATTCTTTCGGTCGGCGCCAATATGCTTGATCTGCGCATCACTCTCGCCGATGCCAGCACCAGCGCCATGGGCCGGGGAACCACGCCGCGCGCTGATGCGGCTCGCCACCAGGCTACCCAGAATACCCAGATACGCCCCGAAGACCTTGCCAAAGCCGTGGTCGCGCTGCCTCCGGGCGCGTGGCGCTATGGCCGCGTGATCGCCGTGGCCGAGTCGGCCCAGGCCAATCCCCAGGACCGTCCCAAAATCCGCCGCAACGTGGAAGACGCCATCCAGGAACTGAACGATCTGGGCATTGTCGTTCAAGAGTGGCCCGCGCGGTAGAGAGTCGACTCCGGAAAAGCGGCCGAAGAAAATTCATGAGGATCGATAATAGTCGTGATGTGTTTGTTTAGTTAAGTTAGTGGGGCAGCGGGAGTTGCGCTCTTCAATGATGGGTGCCTGTTGTTCAAGGGCGACGCTTATAGCGGAGCCAGAGTTGGAGTATCCCGGGACCGAAGCGCTCAAATCAATGCGACCAACAGGGAACGGCGATCCACAGATCGCCTGCAAGGTCGGAGAGATTTTGGCGAGATGGTGCAATTGTGAACCGCCATTCGGATCTGAACTTCGAGCGTCAATCTGTCGATAAGATATTCGATTTATGCGAGAGGATCGTCGACTTGGACGATCTGACCAGCCAGAACCGGATACGTGGCACAGCAATTGTGAAACCGCTCTAAGGTTTGTAGTGCGCTCGCCAATTACGAGTAGAGAGGTTGTCTCAATGCGCTGGACCGTCAAGAAAACCCTGTACCTGGGATATGCCCTGGCGGGGAGCTTAACCATCGTTTCCGCCAGTATCGCTCTTGTATCGCAAGGCCAAGGGCGAGCCACGCAGGCGGACATCCTCAAATCCAACAGAATAATGAAAGATCTGGATCTTCTGCTCCTCTCCTCGATGGAGATCACGATGAACCAGCGGGCTTTCATCATCTCTGGAGACAAAAGCGCCATTGCCGATCTTTCGGAACGGCGTCTGACAGACGCTCTTACCCGAGCAAGAGTGGCAAAGGCGATTGACGGCGATCCAAGACTAACCACTCACTTTCAGAAATACATGGAATGTATCAACCAGCGCCGTGCCTTCGTGGACAAACTTAACATGATCTTGGAAACGCAGGGCTTTGAGGCTGCCAAGGGACTGGAAGCCACCAAAGAAGACGATCGGCTGTTGGCCTGCATCCGTATTGAGATCAATGCATTACTGCTTCAGATTCAAAGCAAACTCTCTGCCCAGGAGGCGGCCAACCACAGGCTGCAGCGCAGGGAAGCCAAGGCCGAAATCCTGACAGTGCTGCTAATGCTGGCACTGCTGGCAGGCATCGGAGTCAGCTTGGCCGAAGTCGAGGTTGAGAATCGTCAACTGTACGCCAAACTTGTTTACTACTCAAACTTCGACCGGCTCACCGACATTCCGAACCGTCTCCAACTGGAGTCTCAGCTGGAGAAAAAGCTTGTTCAATGCGCCAACGACGGCTCTCAGTTTGCGATTCTTTATATTGATCTGGACCACTTCAAGCAAGTCAACGACCTTCATGGACACTCTATTGGCGATCTTCTTCTGCAGCGCGCCGCGCAACGCATGAGCCGGCAACTTCGGCCCGACGATTTGCTGGCTCGAATCGGAGGCGATGAATTCACTGTCCTGCTCGGTCCCAATACCAGCCGCGATGACGCCGAGGAAATCGCTCTGAGGTTGGAACATTGTTTTGATAAGCCCTTCAACATCGGGGACATTCTGATACACGGGGGCGCCAGCATTGGCATTGCCATGTATCCGATCGACGGCGCCAATGCTCATGCTCTGGTACAGGCTGCCGACCAAGCCATGTACTCCGTGAAACAGCGCCATCATGAAAAGGCCCAACAGCCGCCTGCCGCAGACAATGACAGTCGGGTGGCGATGTTGAGTGTCTAAGCTCAAGCCCAGATTCTTCCGGTAGTTAGGCGTGCGTGCCGTGCTGTCTGTAGTCAGGATGATTCATCGCTCAAAGCACCTGCACATGGCGCTAACGCGTTTTGCTACGGCGATTTCGCGATTGAGGCGTCTGGTCATGAAGTGCGCCCGGCCGTTCTCTTCAAGCAGCGGCAGAGGGCGGATCGGAATGTCCGCGTCTCAATATGAAATTGGCAATTCGAGGGATTGTTATACTTAGGCATGTTGTCCCTTTCTGGCGTGAGCGAATTGGCGGCCTCCAGTTGGCGCGAAATCCCTTTCAACTACACATCGGCCGATGATCGTCAGGCGATTGCCTTCCTTCTCGGTCCCGAGACGGTGCGCGTTTTGGACGAACTGCGCAGCGCCCGCGTCACGGGCCGCTCCGCACGGCGTCTCATGCGCATCTTTGGCGATGTGCTGATTCATCGCCGCAATCCCTATCTTTTTCAGGAGCTTGTCGATTCCGCTTCCAGACGGCAGCGTTTTTTTGAAAACAGCGCCAAGGAGTTGCACGCCATCGCCACCGGGGCAAAAGGCGACCAGCGCGTGCTGGGTACGCTGGACCGCTGCCGGGAGCTGATGGCGGAGTTTCAGCGGGACGTGGAAGGCGCACCGGAGTTGCGCAATCGCATCCGGCACGAACTGGGTGCGATTGTCGGTGGCGGCAATGTCCTTTTCGATCCTTTCTCGCTGGTTTCTCATGCCACGGACGCCACGGATTGGCGTCTGTTTCTTCCGCTTGCCGTGGTGACGCCGGACGCGGAAGCGCAAGTGGCGCCGCTTCTGGCGGCCATTGGGCGCCTGGGCTTGAAGGTCATTCCGCGCGGTGCCGGCACGGGTCTGACTGGCGGCGCGGTGCCGCTGCGCTCCGGCTGCGTGGTGGTGAATTCCGAAAGGCTCAACCATATTCGCGGCATCAGCCAGCAGGATTTTCAACTGGCGGACGGGCGCACGGCTACCTCCAAAGTGATGGAAGTGGAAGCCGGCGTCGTGACCGAAAGCGCCATGGAATACGCCGCCGAACAGGGGCTGGTCTTTGCCACCGACCCCACCAGCTCATGGGCCAGCACGGTGGGCGGCAACATCGCGGAAAACGCGGGCGGCAAACAGGCCGTGCGTTGGGGCACATGCATCGACAACCTGCTGGAATGGCGGATGGCCATGCCCAGCGGCCAGCGCTGGACCGTGCGGCGCACCAACCACCAGTTGCGCAAAATCCTGCCGCAGGACGTGGTCACGTTTGACGTTCTTGACGAGCAGGATGCGCTTGTCAAGCGCATCGAGTTGCGGGGCACGGAGATTCGCAAGAACGGCCTCTGGAAAGACATCACCAACAAGGCGCTGGGCGGGCTGCCCGGAATGCAGAAGGAGGGCACCGACGGCATCATTACCTCGGCCACGTTTGTCCTCTATCCCGAGTACCAGGCGAAGCGAACCTTGTGCCTGGAGTTTTTCGGGCCGGATTTCGATGAGGCCAGCCGCGTCATTGTTGAACTGTCACACGCTTTCCCTTTGCCCGTCGATGGTGAGGAAGCGCTGTTGGCGCTTGAACATTTTGACGACGAGTACATTCGCGCCATCGGTTACAAGGTGAAAGCTGCGCGTGCCCAGACGCCGCGCGCGGTGCTGCTCATCGATGTGGGCGGCGATACGGCGGAGCTGGCCAGCCGCGGCGTAGAGCGGATTCGCGCGTTGCTTCAGCAGCACTCGAACACGATCTTGTTTGTCGCTCGCGATGCCGCCGAGGCGCAGCGCTTCTGGGCCGACCGCAAGAAGCTGGGCGCGATTGCCAGCCGCACCAATGCCTTCAAAATGAATGAGGACATTGTCCTTCCTCTGGACGCATTGGCCGAGTTCGCTCATTTTGTTAACGACGTCAACATTGAAGAAGAACGTTACTCCCATCTGTCCTTTGCCCGGCGCGCGGAAGAAATTCTGGCCACTTCGAATGCCAGCGAGGACGCCGAGGAAATTGCCGCACAGATTCCCGCGCGCGTCGCGCTCTGCGCGAAGTTCCGCGAGCAGGTGCAAGCTCTCGATGCGAAAACGCTGCGCTCGCTTACCGTGCTTCAGGAATTCCGTCACGATCTGGAAAGGTTGATGCGCGGCTATCCCGCGGTGCTGGAGGCGCTGAAATGCGCCCACCGTGAAGTCCGTGATCGCCGCATCGTGCTGGCCACCCACATGCACGCCGGAGACGGCAATGTGCATGTCAATGTGCCGGTTCTGTCCAATGACCGGCCGATGCTGGGACGCGCCTACAACCGGATCGATGAGGTCATGGCCAAGGTCATCGCGCTCGGCGGTGTGGTCTCCGGCGAGCACGGCATCGGCATTACCAAGCTCAAATATCTCGAACCGGAACGTATCGCGGAGCTGACCGCTTATCGTCGCGAGGTGGATCCCGGCGGCCTTATGAATCCCGGCAAGCTGGAAGATTACGCGGCGCTCGACTACATCTTCACGCCCTCGTTCAACCTGCTGGAACTTGAAGCGCGCATTCTTCAGCATGGCCAGTTGGAAGAACTTTCGCACAAGATTGCGCACTGTGTCCGCTGCGGAAAGTGCAAGCCGAATTGCTGCGTCTACCATCCAGGGCGCGGCATGTTTTTCCACCCGCGTAACAAGAATCTGGCCATCGGCTCCTTGATTGAGGCTTTGCTCTACGATGCGCAGCGAAAGCTTTCCACCAGCTTTGAACTGCTGCCGAAGCTCGAAGAAGTTGCCGACCATTGCACCATCTGCCATAAGTGCCTGCCTGTCTGCCCGGTCGATATCGACACCGGCGAGGTCTCGGTTCTGGAGCGCGAGATCCTTTCCAGTTGGGGTTACAAGCACACGCCTATCGCGACCAAGCTCACCTTGAGCTATCTGGACAGCCACTCGCCAGCCTATAACAAACTTTTTCGCGCCTCCGTCATTCAACTCGGCGGCGTCGCGCAGAGCTTGGCCAGCAAGGTCGCTGCTCCGCTGCAACATATCAACGGAGCCGCGCAGTTTTATCCTCTTCAGATGCTGCGTTCGTCGCTTCCCGCATATCCCGGCAAGACGTTGCGCGACGTGCTGCCGCACTGCGAGCCGGATCAGGCGCTGGTCTTCGAGCCCACTTCGGAGTCCGCCACGGAGCGGAAGACCGTTTTGTATTTTCCGGGCTGTGGTTCCGAGCGTCTTTTCTCCGACGTCTCCATGGCTACGATTTATTTGTTGCTGGAGCTGAATACGCGCGTGGTTCTGCCTCCGCCCTTTCTCTGCTGCGGTTTTCCTGCTCATGTAAATGCCAAGGCCGCGCAGTACTCGCGCACGGTCCTTCGTGATTCGATTCTGCTGACGCAGATTCGCGAGATGTTCTCTGATCTTGATTTCGATGCTTGTGTCGTCACTTGCGGGACATGCAAGGAAGGCCTTGCGGGAATGGAAATCCAAAAGCTGTTCAAGCGGATTGTGGATGCGGGAGCCTACATGCTGGAGCGCGGTCTGAAGCTCGAGGGCGCGGACCGTTGCCTCTACCATGCGCCCTGCCACGACTCGCTCGATGGCAAGGCCACCAGCATCCTCAAGAAACTCGGCGGATTCGATGCCGTCATTCCGGTCCCGCACTGCTGCTCTGAAGCCGGGACGCTTTCGCTCTCGCGTCCCGACATCAGCGATTCCATGCTGGACCGCAAGCGCGAGGCGTTTGTCGAAGTCCTCAACGGCGAGAGGAGCACGGTGCTCACCAACTGCCCGTCCTGCCTGCAAGGCCTTGGCCGCCTAAGTAACCTTGGCATCAGGCCAATGCACATTGTCGTTGCACTGGCCGAAAAGCACTCTGGTCCGGAGTGGAAGACGAAGTTCTTTGCTCAGGCCAGCCGCGCCAGCACTGTCAGCTTTTGAGCGCAGTTTTACAAGTGATGTGGCTTTGGATCATGACATGCTGAGACTTCGCATTGCCTCATCCAGAGCCATTTCCCAGGGAGCGAGGCGGACTGTGAAGCGTGCATCGAGCTTCTCATTCGACAGGCATGAGTTCTGTGGACGTTTAGCTAAGGTGAGAGATCTGTGGCTTGGGTCCATAGCCACATCGGGAACCGCGTCATGCATAACTCGCACGAGCTTGTCCTGAGGCTGGATAATCTGGTAGTGAATACCGCGCATCTCGCACCTAACATCAGGGTGCTGAGTGGATAGCAAATCATAGCCTTGTCATATACCGGCAAAAGCTGCTTTTAAACGACATGAGTTACTGGGTAAAGCCGGGTTCCGAACCTGCCCGCAAGAATGATTTCCTTCATTGAGTAAGCCTCTCCCCGTAGTTCTTCCGTATCCAATCCCTGTATGTACCGGTGCGAACGTTCTCGATCCACGCGCCATGCTTCAGGTACCACGCCACCGTTTTACGAAGCCCGCTCCTAAACCCTTCGGCCGGACGCCATCCAAGTTCGCTGGTAATCTTCGATGCATCGATGGCGTAGCGGCGATCATGTCCCAGGCGGTCGGTAACGAAAGTGATGAGCTTTCTGCGTGGACCTATCGTGGCATTTGGGCGGAACTCATCCACAAGATCACAAATCGTCGTTACTACATCCAGATTCTTGCGCTCACTGTTTCCGCCGATGTTATACGTCTCTCCCACGCGACCGCGCTCAAGCACAGTGCGAATGGCCGAACAGTGATCCTCCACAAAAAGCCAATCGCGTACATTGCAGCCGTCGCCATAGACGGGCAGCGGCTTGCCTTCAAGGGCGTTTAGAACGATCAGCGGAATCAGCTTTTCGGGAAACTGAAATGGACCGTAGTTATTCGAGCAGTTGGTGGTAAGTACGGGCAATCCGTACGTGTGGTGGTACGCGCGCACGAAGTGATCGGAGGATGCTTTCGATGCCGCATAAGGGCTGTTGGGCGCATACGCCGTGGTCTCTGAAAAGCGCGGGTCGTCCGGTCCCAGAGATCCATAAACCTCGTCGGTGGAGACATGCAGGAAGCGGAAGACTTGCCGGCCGGCCTCGTTTAGCTCCGACCAATAGCGCCTAGCCTGTTCCAGCAGCGTAAAGGTTCCCTGCACGTTCGTGCGAACAAAGGCGCAGGGATCGACAATTGAGCGGTCCACGTGGCTTTCCGCGGCGAAATGAACGATAAACCTGGGCCGGTGCTCGCGCAGCAGTGCACTTACAAGTTCCGCATTGCAGATATCGCCGTGCACCAGTTGGTGTCGTGAATCGCCTTCAAGTGCCGCCAGATTTGCCGGATTGCCAGCGTAGGTGAGCAGATCGAGATTGACAACGGCAGAGCCTGTCTTCTTGATCCACTGCAACACAAAGTTGGAGCCGATGAACCCCGCGCCGCCCGTTACGAAGACAGCGTTGCTTACACTTGTCATTGTTTGGAAATTCCTTCATGCTCGTGATTAGTGAAGCGCTCTATCGGAAGTTACTGCAATGGCGCACCGAAACACTCAAACATCTCGTCTGTTTCTGCACCATAAAAACGTAATACACGAAATTTTAGCATGGCCATGTCCTCCAAAGGTGCTATAAAAGGTTCTTGTGATTCTCTGCCAACATCAAGCGGTCGGAGGCATCCAGGTGTAAATGATTCTGCGTGGGGCCACGTGCTGCTTTGCAGCGGGCGGCTGCGCCGCGCTCTCTCCGTCTGCCCGTTTCCCATGCGGATGAGGATAAAGCAAAGCATTGATTTGTGATACCTCAGCGGGCGTCGAAGGCGTGAAAAGACGCGTGTTCCAAGAAGGTTGCTCATGGATGCCGGCGCTATCAAAAAGCATCAGACGCCGCACACGCTCAGGATGTTTGCTGGTAACAAACTGCACAATCCATCCACCCATCGATATGCTGCCCAGGTCTACCTGCTTCAATCCCACTGCGTCCAAAAAGCCAAATACAATAACAGCCTCGTTGGGCACCGAATAGGAAAAGTATGTTGGCGCTTGACTGCGACCATATCCAAGTAGATCGGGGAGATAGACGCGATAACCGGCCTTGATGAGATAGTGGGCCAAGTCCATCCACCCTTCGGCGCGCCCACCCAGTCCATGCACCAAAACCACCGGCGGTCCGGCGGCCGGTCCCAACACGTCGTAATGGATGCGAAGGCCAGCAACCGTCACCCAACGGCTTTCAGCACCAGCCAAAACAAGCGCAATGGAATAATTCCTTTGAAGTAGAGGCCGCTGATCGGGCGTTCCCAGACTCCCAGAGCAGCTAACAACGCCAGCATGCCACAAATACTCCAAAGAAGTATCTTGCCTTTCATCGTCCCCCTTCCACCTTGCCAGATAAGCGCCTTGGTTTGTCGGTAATAAGTCGGTTACCACATACTTTGAAAAAGCTGCAATAAGATTATGGTTACTGGAGAAGCTGTCGCAGTGCGATCTTCCGGCACTATGGAAGCCGCGACCGAATCAGTTCTTCCATGCCGACGCGCTGCCGGTATTGGGTACTGGCAAAATTGACCTGCACGGCGTGAAGGCAATTGCGACCGCGCTGGCATAGGAAGTTGAGCGTTTCAAGACCCAGGTCCGCGCGGCGTCCTCGACACACTGGTGCGCCTTACCGTGCTAACGGATGGCCGCTTGTGGCAGCGCACGACTTCAGCCCGCATAACGTCCCAGTAATGCCCTGCCCCTCGGTGATTGTAAAGATGCGGTCGGTGGCAGGCAGCTTTACCGTTTCCTCTGCACCCGATGGCCAGTGGATCTCTGCTGCTCCGGCGTCGGTAGCATCACCGAGCCCAAAATGCAGCCTTCGATCGTTGGCCGAGATATAACTTCCACTCGCCAACACGTCTTGTCTCATGCGCATTCCGTTGGCCTTCAGATAGACCGTGGCGCAGGTGGCGTCGCGCGGACTCTTGGGGCCACCAATCAGTTGTAACTCCACCCAGTGGTGATGATCCGGGTTCACGTTTCTAAGCAGCGTAGGCGCCCCATCAATTGGGTTGATGATGACATCGATCTTGCCGTCATTGAAAAGGTCGCCAAAGGCCGCACCTCGCGCCGGAGTTATCACTGCCAAGCCCGTCCCCTGCACGGGAGGAACGTACTCGAACTTGCGCTCCTTGCCATCTGGCACATTGTGAAAAAGCAGCGCGCGCTCAGCAAAAGTCGTGCCCCAATCGTGCTCGTCCACTTGAGGGTAGACGTGGCCGTTGACCATGAACAGATCTAGCCAGCCGTCGTTGTCATAGTCCAGAAATCCATCGCCCCAGCCGACAAAGGGGATGGTGGTCTGCGCAATTCCCGCCTTGTAGCTGAGGTCGCTGAAGCTGGCGTCTCCGTCGTTGTGGTAGAGCACCTTGTAGTCGTCGCCAAAGTCTGTGACGAAGAAGTCCAGTAGCCCGTTGTTCTCGTAATCGCCCACAGCAATGCCCATGGAGGCGATCTCGCGCCCGTCCTTGTTCAAGGCAAAGCCGGAGACGTAGCTCTGGTCGTCGAAGGTGCCGTCGCCTTTGTTGATATAGAGAAAGTTTGGCTCCGAGTCGTTGCCCACAATGAGATCAGGCTTTCCGTCGTTGTTGATGTCTACAAAGATCGCCGTGAAGCCATAGTAGCGGTCCTTGTCCTCAACGCCGGCCTTCACCGTAACATCGGTGAAGGTGCCGTCCCCGTTGTTATGGAAGAGGTGGTCGGGCTCGCCTTGCAGTCCGCGTGGACCGCAGTTCACTTCTGCGCCGCGATAAAGGCACGCGGCAAAACCAACAGCCTTGGATCCTGAGACGGGTAAGTTGTCGCGATCAAAGTGGACATAGCCGGAGACATACAAATCCAGGCGGCCATCGCCATCGTAATCTCCCCAGGCTGATCCGGTTGACCAATTGCCCAGCGCCACCCCCGCTTTTTCGGCCACATCGGTAAAGGTTCCGTCATGATTGTTGTGATAGAGACGGTTCTTTCCATAGTTGGCGACAAAGATGTCGGGCCATCCATCATTGTCGTAGTCGGCCACGCTGACGCCGTAGCCCCAGCGATCATTGGCCACCCCGGCCTTGGCGGTCACGTCCGTGAAAGTCCCATCGTGGTTGTTGTGAAATAGAGCGGCATGAGGAGGTTCTTCCTTGCCGTCGAGTGCATCGAAGGTCGATCCGTTGACCAGGTAGATGTCGAGCCATCCATCGTTGTCGTAGTCAAGCAGGGCAACACCGGAACCGTTGGCCTCGACAATATATTTCTTCTCCGGTACGCCCATTTTGTGCCGCCAGCCGCTGAGGCCGGCCTGTTTGGTGATGTCTTGAAACACCACAGGGCCGCTCTCTACGAAACCGCCCGCAGTGATCGGCCTCTTTAGTGCGTCATAGACCGGCGCCGCGCCCAATCCACCTGCGATGCCTCCCATGCCCTGTTGGGCCTTGGGTGGTATCGGCATTGCTTTCGAAGTATCCTGCTGCGCCCAACTAACTCCATGCGCGGCAAGGACGGCAATCAAGATGCCGAACATCAGCCGAAGAACAAACAAGCTGAATCTTTTCCACTGCATTGAGGTGCAATCCTTTCGATCAGTGATTCTGCTTGAGTGCGCAGTCTGCAAGGGCTTTGATGACCTCGGTATCGCCGGGAGTCGTTGCGAGGATCTCTTTGCCATAAGATGAGACGGCGTTGCAATCAAATTTTCTGATGGCGTTGCGGAACTCACCGCGATTAAAGAAAGTAATTCCGAAATTACTATGGGAAAGCGCCTCTTCCTCGCTTGTCGCTGGGTCGATTTCTCGTGCCTTCTCCATGTGCAGGTTGCTTTCGGCGCGGTTTCCCTGCCACGACAGTGCTACTCCGAGGTTGATATGTGCTTGAGCATTGCGAGGATCCAGTTCAAGGACTTTCTTCCATTCCGCGATAGATTCTTCCAACTCGCCTCTGGCCGTCAGGTCCAGGGCATTGTCGAACAGCCGGTAGGACTCGGCTGCGGGTACATCAATGTGCACCATCCCGTCGGGTGGAATATTCACGAACTCCGGAATATTTACCGCACGATTCGCTGCTGTTGCGTTGTCGACCAGGATTGCCGGGCTGGCGTTGCCATTCTCATCCAGATGGGTCAAATACATCTGTGTATAAGGGGAGCGGCTTTTCGAGGAGAAAACCAGCCAGCGGCCGTTGGGTGAAAAGCTGTGCCAGGAGTTCATGAGCGGAGTATTGCACTGCAAACGTCGCGCTACGCCGCCTTCCACGGGCACAATGTAGAGCTGGCTGTCGGGACGCATCAACAGCGCGTTGCGCGCCTTTACAAAAACGATCCAACGGCCATCAGGAGAAACCTTGGGAAAGCTGTTGCTCATGCCGTTGTTGGATGCGCCCTCAATGGGAACCGCCTGACCGCCTTTGCCGTCATTGAAAGGAATCCGGTAGAGGTCGTACTGGATTTGGGTTTCATCCGGCGAGTTGGCATGCTCGGGCATCTTCTGGCCCTGGGACACTGGATCCCTGGCTTCTGCTCTGGCAAAGACGATGGTCTTTCCGTTGGGACTCCATACCGGGTTGGCTTGTACGAAGCGCGGATCGTCTGCGCCGGGTAATGGCTGTTTCTGGCCGGTTGCGCGGTTATACCAGGCAAGGATTCCGCGTGTGGGATAGAACACCTGCAGGAAGCTGTAATCGTTAAAATTTGTGACGAAGTAACCACTCTTAAGTTCAGATTTCAGCCCTCGCAGCATGGTCACGACGTAGTTGCCATCGGGTGAAACCTGAGACATGAAGCCGATTCGCGAAGGCGAAGCCGTTTTGTCCTTAATGGAACTCCACGAGATCACGTCTTCATTGCGAACGGACATTTGCGGCTTGACGGAAGTGAGCATATAGAGGCCCTTGTCGTTCGCAGGACCGTCCAGGTCCATCCCTAGAGTCTTTCCGTCGGCGGAAAATGAATGGCAATTGGCGCAGGTGTGCATGCCGGTCAACAGCAGATGGCTGTTGGGCTCGGCGATGCTGCGCAGGCGCCAGGCAAGCAGGGGCAGATCCCTTTGAGCCAACGGCTTAATGACGCCCTCTTCTGATCTTGATGGGATCAGTGGCACGTCGCGGTAGAAGATCGGCGCACCCACTGGATCTTTCGAAGTTTTGATCGTCACCGAGCCACGCGAAATGGGGCGGTCCAGATGCAGGTCTTCAAATCCTGCGATCGTGATGGTGGCGGGATGCTCGTTTGAATGCAGCTTGATCGTATTCCATGTGGCCTCATCCGGAATCCAAGTGTGAGCCGCAGCTTGCTGGGGTGTAAGTTTCGGTGGCCGGTTACTGGTAGCAACGCAGCGCGGGTCGATCTCGCCAATGCGCATCCGTTCGCCTGCCGATTTCGCATGAATCGCAGCGGCGCCATCGCTGAACTTCACATCGATGGTCCACACTGAGGCGCCGTTCGAAGCGTCGCGCCAAAGAAATGTTGGAGGAGTGATCTCCGGTGGAAAGATCGATTGATTCTCCGGGTAGTCCACCGTAATCGAAGCCAATGTTGAATGATTTGTGGCAGACGAAGAAGAAGCCGCCAGTGCGGGTGGAGTTGGCATTTGCTGCGCAAATACCAACTCCATCGTGGATAAGCCGCGCCGTACAGCACCCCATCCCAAAACGACTGCGATGACAGTTGCCAGAATGTAGATGTAGCGGCTCTGAATTTCAAGTCTTTTCACAATATCCGCCTCATCGTGACAGTTGACTCACGGCTTGCCAGCGCTATCGATTTCGATACAAATCCTGTGAGGTCTCCAGCATCCGTAGCCATTCCGGCAGGGATGCTCCGCTCTTACAGGGGCTCCACGAAACTTTTGAATCACTTGGAGTGGCTCGCGATCATCTGCTGACACTCTTCGACAGTCCAGGCGGGAGTAGCGCCGGCTCGGCTTGCGACCAAGGCTCCCAATGCGTTGGCGAAAACAGCTTGGCGCGCAATTGGCCAACCCTGGATACGGCCATGAAGAAAGGCGGCTGCGAATGCATCCCCGGCGCCCACCGTATCGACTACCTTCACGGAAAACCCATCGAAGAGATGAAGCGCATCCTCGCTGAAAACGGCGCATCCTTTGCTGCCGAGCGTGATGCAGATGGTCTCAATGTTGTAGATGGACGACCAATAGCGGGCGAAGCGCTCGAGTGAAAAATCCTCCGCGGGGAGAGAGAGTCCAAACAGTGTCTCAGCTTCGGAATCATTGAGCTTCAGAATGGTCGCCTGGTTGGAGAGACGCTGTACCAGGGACAGATTCCAATGTCCTTGGCGGAGGTTCATATCGTAGAAGCGTTTCACGCTTGGAAGCCTTTGCAGAAGCGCATCGAGGGTAGCAAGGGTCGGCGCATGGGTCTGAGCCAGGGTGCCAAAGTAGATCCACCCGGGCTGCAAAGCCGCGATCGACGCGAATTGCGATTCTTCGAGTTGGAATTGATCGAAGGCTGCCGGGCGCTGGATGAAAAAACTGGCGTTGCCGGAACTGCTGGTGGTGACCTGCGCTGTGCCTGTGACTTTTCCAGGCAGGACCTGAACGAATTCCTTGGACAGGCCCAAGCCGGTCATAAATTTCAGTGCTCGAACTCCGCGCAAATCATCGCCAACGCCTGATATTAGCGCAACTGAGTTGCCCAGCCGCTGAGCCGCTGCAGAAAAATTCAAGGGAGCACCGCCCAGATACTCGGCATCATCAAAGACGTCCCAAAGAATCTCACCAATCGTAACAATATGCAAAGTCATATCCTCCTCTGGCCGACTGCACTTGAACATTCGACCCGATCGCGTGAAGCAGGGTGACGCGCAAGATCGCATCATCCCATGCGAATTTCAAATACATTCAGTCCGCTCATTTTCTTGCCCTGTTTCAAGAGGGTGCGTGGGACTGAACAAAAACTAGGGCGTCTGGTTTGTCGAACCGTCTTCCGCGCTCTCTGGCGAGGATGTTTTCATCTTCTCGCGGGTGCTGCGGCGCTCCTGTTCGATCACATCTTTCAAAGCAGTAAGAACTTCTTTGGCTTTATCGATCTCGCCCAAACGCCTGTAAGCAACGGCAAGATGGGAGTATGCTGACCTTTCCTTGGGGTCGATAGCCCTGGCTAACTCGAATTGCACTGCCGCATCCTTGGCCCGTTCTTCATCCAGATAAATGGTTCCCAAAGAGATGTGCGGTAGGCAGAGATTGGGGTTGAGACGTGTCGACTTTTCGAGCACGGACTGTGCTTCGCTGTACGCGGTGCTACCAGGGGACGCACCGCTGCGGATCAGACCTTCACCCAACAGATAAAGCAGACTTGCGTCATCGGGCTTTGCGCGCAGCCGCTGGCGCAGAACCTGGATCGCCTGGGCGTCATGGCCGGTTTCGAGATAGGAAACTCCAAGCCCGATGACGCCAAGGCTATTCTGGGGAGAGAGGTCTGCGGAGAGCTTGAAGTCTTTTTCCGCCAACTCGAACTCGTCCTGCGTTGCATGAACCACACCGCGCATGAAGACCAGCCGGTCTGACTTTGGATGGGACTTGAGCCCGACTTCGACGACCGTCAAGGCTGCGTGAAGAGAACGCTGGTTCAGACACAGAGAGGTGAAGTCGAGATAGTTGTCCTCGTCCTCGGGATCGAGGGCTATGGCGCGGCGATAGGCATCGACAGCGGGCTGAATCTGATTGTTGTCGGCATAGGCTTCGGCCAAGATGTTGTTCAATTCGGAAGTCTCGTGTCCTAGGCGGATCAGGTCTTTTCCCACCTGAATTGCCTGCGCGTAGTCTCCTGCAGCGATGCCGACGAGCATCAGATCGAATCCAATGTCGTAGCTATCGGGATACTGCTGACGAACAGCTACCAAATAGGGAAGAGCCTGCTCGGTCTTGCCAATCTTCTCGAGTGCAATGCCCAAGGCAAACTGCGTTTGCGGCTCTATTTGCTCTGGATGAAGCCGATTCGCAAGCTCCAGGGCTTTTTGTTGCCGTCCTGTCTGAAAATAGCTGACGGCCAGGTGTGCCAGGGCATTCGGGTTCTTGGAAGCAAGGTCAAGCGCACGGTTGAAGGCGTCAGCGGCAAGCTGAAATTTGGATTGCCGGTACAAAACTTCCCCTAGATAGAGATTCACAATAGGGTCGTTTGGAACCTCCTTCTGTGCAGTGAGCAAGTGCTTTTCAGCGGCAGGGTATTGTCGCTGATTGAACTCGTTGATTGAGAGGTTCTTCAGTGCTGGAACAAAGCTGGGATTAATCGCGATCGACTTCTTGAAATACTCGTCGGCTTGTTGGATGTCTCCCTTGCCGGTCAAGGCCAAACCCGCCAAATTCAGAGCTTTCACGTTGCGCGGTTCGGCCTTCAGCAAAGGCCGCAACACAACCAGGCCTTCATTCCATTGATGGTTTCTTACCAGGGCTTCGGCGCGAGCATAATCACCGGTCTGGCTGCTGGCGGGATACGAAATGCAAAGGCTGCAGAAAAACAACAGAAGACATGGGAGTGCTTTGCCCCAGCGCAGGAGCAGCAAACCTATCGCTTCTGTGTTTGCTGCACGCATCAGAAGCTGTCCAGTCGAGCAGGCCGCGAAATAGCGGGGAGGGAAGCCGGGGTTACGTTGGTCCTTGCGGCCCCTGTACCGGCTGAGTCTCGGCCATCGTTCTGGTCAGCGGCTTTTGTATCCATTTGCGCGTTGGCGTTGGGTTCAGTCGATTTTCTAACCACAAGTTTGAAATCCAGGAGAAAGTCCCTGGACGGGGCGGTGGGGTTGGCGATGCGATTCAACATGGCAAACAGTGCCAATGCTCCCAAGTCCTGGCACGGTTGGTGGATTGTGGTTAGCGGTGTTTGCAGCAAGCTCGCATATTTCACATCGTCCATGCCAGCCACCCGGATCTGCGAGGGAACCTGCATTCCAAGGTCATTCAGCGTGGTTAATAGCTGCGCCGCAGTGTAGTCGTTCGCGCAGATAATGGCGTCAGGCTGTGCACGGTCGAGAAACTCCCGCACAGCGGCCACATCACAGGGATCACCCCACTTCACCAGGGCTTCAGCCTCCGATCCCAAATGCCTGCGCACCGCCATTTGACAGCCAGCGAGCCGAGCTTCCACAGTATGCGCAGAATAGAGATGGGCAAGGAACGCGATCCGGCGGGAACCGGACAGCAACAGGTGTTCGGCAAGCATGTACCCGGCCCGCACGTTGTCGATGCCCACCACGTCGTACTTGCTGTGTGCGGGAAACAGCGCGACATCGCGATCCAGCAAGACAACCGGGATATGCGCTTCATCCAAGGCTTGTGTAATGGAAAGGTTCACCTCGTTGTCGCCAGCGAAGTGCTCCATCGGAGCAAAGAAGACCCCTGAAACCTTGCGATCAATATAGTACCGGCACAGATGCCGTGCCTGTACCTCTTCGGAACCGCCATGGTTGAAGGTCGGCCCCCAGAGTAGGTCGTGCTGGCCGTTGACATGTGCCTGAGAGATGCCCTGGCAGATAGGCTCGAAGATCTCCGTCATCCCCAGTTCAGGAATCAGCAGTCCGAAGACAAGAGAGTTGTTCGCACTGCGCTGTGAGACGACCGTGCCCGATCCCATGCGCCGTTGAATCAAACCCTCCGACTCAAGCTGCGCGAGGGCCCGGCGCACGGTGGGGCGGCTAGCGTCGAAGGTCTCCACGAGTTCGCTTTCACTTGGGAGCTTGTTGCCTTCGGTGTAGGTGCCGTCCTTCAACATTTCGAGCAGCTTCTGGTAAATGCGCTTGTACTTGGGGCCGTCGTTTGTTCCTTCGAGGTTATCCTTGGCAGACATTTTGCCCTTTCGTCGTCACAGTCGGGTTCCAAGTCCCTTGCTCTCCGATCAGGACAAGGGAAATGGCTTTGATTCAGTTGTTTACCGATCCACTTTTTATGCAGATCAGGTAAGTCTAACAATCTTAAGACGAGTCTAAAGTCCACCTGTTAGCCTGTCAATCAACCTGATTCAGGACGTGTCCGTAAATTCACGACATACCTGTAAGTACAAGTTGTATCGTATTTTTGTAAATAATGTCAATCTTTTTGTTGACAAGAGTATTTGAATTAATCTACTCTCCATCCTGTTCCGGAAATCATTCCGGACGAGAGTGTCTTCCCGAGGCCAAAAGAGGAGAATGCATGAAACAGGGAATTTTTAGAAATTTGTGGCTTCTGATTGTGCTTATATGCTGTTCAGGAGCGGCATTTGCACAATTCAGCAGTTCGATTGAGGGCAGCGTAACCGACAGCACCGGCGCCATAGTTCCAAGCGCCAAAGTTGTATTGACAAATACAGCTACAGGTGTTACCGCATCGTCAAAAACCAACTCGTCTGGTTTGTATAAGTTTCCGTCGCTCGGACCTGGCACTTACACGGTCACGGCGACGGTCCAGGGGTTCGCGCCGGAGACGGAGTCGAACATCGTGTTGACGGCGATGCAAGTGAGGGACGTTTCTCTCAAGCTTCAACCGTCGACGGTAACCGTGAGCGTTGAGGTGAGTGCCTCGACGATGGCGGTTCAAACGGACGAAGCGAACATCGCGACCGTGACCGACGAGCAAATGGTTGCGGAACTGCCCATTCAGGGCCGCAACGTTTTCGGCGTATCCACCCAGACCCCCGGCGTTACCGGTACGGGCCTGATGGGGTCAAACAACGACATTTTTGAAGCGACAACCACGCCGGCGATCGTTGCCAACGGCGCGCCCAATCATAGCAATACCTACCTTTTGGATGGCATCTCCCTGGACGATAGCCCTTCCGGCGGCGACTCCAAGCTGGTTCCGAACCCGGACTCGGTGCAGGAAGTGGTGGTCTCCACGACCAACTACTCCGCGCAGTTCGGCAAAGCGGCCAGCTTGGTCACGCAGATCACCAGCAGGTCCGGGGCCAACGTGTTCCACGGCACTGGATACGAATACTATCAGGGCAATAACCTGACCGCCCGCACCGAGTTCCAGAACTACAAGGATCCGAACGACGGCAACCGTTATTTCCCGCCTTTCAATCACAATGAGTTCGGCGGCTCTATCGGTGGTCCGATTCGCAAGAACAAAACCTTCTTCTTCGCCAGCTATGATGCGGTCCGTTCTATGACCACGTCGGCCGGCCTTTATACGGTTGAAGACCCTGCTTTTGTGAGCTGGATGAATACCAACCAGCCCAACGCCCTTGGCACCACGCTGCTGAATACCTACAAGCCCACGGTCAACACGAATCCTGCCTCTGTGCAAACCGTGGCCCAGGCGGAAGCGGCTCAGGGTGCGGTTCCGGATGCGGCGCACAACTGCGCGACCAACGGTGGAACCATCGGCCCCTTGGGCATGCCTTGCGGCATGGCCATGATTGACCAAACCAGCGGCACCGTGAATTCGGATCACAACGGCTACCAGTACAACGGCCGTCTCGATCAGACCTTCAAAGATTCTCGCGATCGTATCTACGGCAACATGTACAACACCCACCTGGTCAATCCCTGGAACGCTGGCGTTCGCAAGCAGTTCCAACTCGATTTTCCGCAGGATGCCTGGTATGGCGCCTTCAATTACACTCACGTCTTCAATCCTTCACTCGTGAACGAGGCGGGCATCGGGTATACCAGAACCTCGGTTGACATTCCTTGCGCGCATTGTGATCTGCTTCCGACCAACATCAACGGAATCGTCGGCTTTGGCGATGGATTCGCTCCGGTCGGATTTGCGCAGAACGATCTCCACTGGAGAGACATGGTCTCGATCGTCCACGGCAAGCACGCGCTGAAGACGGGCTTCGAGATGTTCCACAACCAGGACTTCGCTCCCTTCACCATTCCCGACAATCGCGGGCAGTCCTGGGGTTTCAACAGCATCTTCGACTTTGCCGCGAGCAAGGCGGATCAATACGGCACAGTCTCCTTCGATCCTTCAACAGGTGGCGTGGCCAACAACAACCGCTACTTTGTCGACAGCACCTACGGCGCCTACATTCAGGACGACTGGAAGTTGCGCAACAATTTGACCTTGAATCTTGGTCTGCGTTGGGATGCAACCTCGAATCCTCAGGAACTTAAGGACAACCTGTCGACTCTGATTGTGCCCACCACCGGTACGGTGCTTGAGAAGATCGAGGGCATGGCGGTTGGCCTCAACGCCGATCCGTCGAAGCGTCGTCCCTTCATTGACCACAAGAAGACCTACTTCGCTCCCCGCTTTGGCTTTGCATGGCAACCGTTCGGAATGCCGGAATGGTCGGTACGCGGTGGCGCGGGCATCTTCTTTGACCGCGGTGGCAACACCAACTGGAGTGACACGGAAACGGCCAACCCGCCGATCGATTACAACTTCACCGCCAACGTGAACAACCCAGCGTCGCCTCAGCCCCCAGCCTTTGCGCTGTGCCAGAACGCGACATTCCCCTATGGTTGCCCACTGCCAGCTTCGCTGACCAGTGCGTTGCCTCCGACGAACGGACGCGGCGGTTTTGGCACGACCGGCGCTATCGGCGGACCTGACCCGCACCTGAAGATGGCTTACGCCGAGAACTACTTTATCGGCGTGCAGCGCGCCTTCAAGTCGAACTGGATTGCGGAAGTTGACTACGTACACTCCAACACCGTACACGAATATTCGATCACGAACATGAATCGCGTGGATGGCGTCAACCAGATCACCGGCAGCCTTGCGAATGGCTTCCACGAGTCTCTCGGAGCCCTGCCGAATCCGTACTTTGGCAACATCAACTACACCACCAACCAGGATGGGTCCAGCTACAACGGCTTAACGTCCTTTGTCCGCCGGTCGTTTGCTACCGGTTACACTTTTCAGGTGTCCTACACCGTACAGAAGACTATCGATCTGATGAGTGCGGCTCCAGGTGGACAGAAGGGAGCCGAGAACGCACAGGTCATCGACGCCTACAATGTCAGGGCCCAGCGCGGAGTTTCCAGCCAGGACATTCCCAAGCAACTCTCCTTCAATGGAATGTGGAAGGTCCCGACTCCACGCTTCGGCAACGGTCTGATCAAGAATACTGTTGGCGGGTGGGAAGTCAGCGCGATGGGAACTCTGATGGCAGGTCTCCCGGCCACGGTCTACACCAACGCGAGTCAGTATGACTTCAACGAGGACGGCAATAACTACGATCTTCCCAACGTTCCTTCCTTCGGACGGACGATCAAGGGCATGAGCCGCTCCAAATTCAAGAACGGCACCTTCATGACCACCGACTTTCCGTTGCCGGTGGATGCCAATGGACTTGCCACTGGTGTCGAGGGAAACTTGGGACGCAATACCTTCCGTGGTCCCGGCTTTGCCGAGACCGATGCTTCTCTCGTCAAAAACTTCAGCCTACCCTGGTTTGCTCAGGAAAAATCAAACCTTCAGATCCGTCTGGACATGTACAACGCTTTGAACCGCGTTAACATGCAGAACTGGGACACTAACCTGAACGATGGCGGTGTCGATCCGACGACGAAGCTGCCCTACGGCAACTTCGGCAAGGCTACCGGCACGGCGCAAGCCCGCACAATGCAGTTGGGTGCGCACTACAGCTTTTAACCTGAACCTGGTCAGGGAAGCTTGTTTGCCCTGACCCAACCGTTCCTTCCGGGGGCTGGGAGCATCGGAGCAATCCGGTACTCACTGCCCTCGGATTTTTTCGAATTATCTGTTTACTCTTTGGCAGTTGCAATACTGATTTCGTCAATGCACTTTCTGGAGCAGGACATGATGAATCTTGACCGTCGCGATTTCCTGGCTGGCCTCATCGGCACGGCCGCAGTTTCAGCTTTGAGCCAGGGCTTCCGTGCAACTCCGGTTTTTGCCTCGGTCGAGCCTTCCCGCCTCGCAAGCGATCCGCGCCGCCCGCAATTTCACTTTTTGCCTGCCGCCAATTGGATGAACGACCCCAACGCTCCAATCTACTTTCGCGGCAAGTACCATATGTTTTGCCAATACAATCCCAACGGCGCCTTCTGGGGCGACATGCATTGGGATCATGCCGTCAGCGCCGATATGGTGCATTGGAAGCATCTCGGCGTGGCTCTTGCACCAACGCCGGGCGGACCCGATGCGGATGGCTGTTTCTCAGGAACTGCCGCGGTGCAGGATGGACGGGTCGTCATTCTCTATACTGCCGTTCGTTCCGTGCCGGAAGCGCGAGCCACCATCAAAGACGGGGCACACAGCTATTTGGAAACTCAGTGTTTGGCCACTGCGAACGATCCCGAGCTGCGCACATGGACGAAACTGCCGGTGCCGGTGATTGCCACGCCCCCGCCGGGGATGGCGGTCAATGGTTTCCGCGATCCCTCTCCATGGCGCCAAGGGGACTGGTGGTACATGGTTATCGGTTCAGGCATTGAGGGAAAGGCAGGCGCGGTCCTTCTGTATAAGTCGAAGAATTTGCGCAACTGGGAGTTCGTGCATATTCTAGCTCAGCGCGAGGGGAGCATTGCCCTTGCTACAGAGCAACAGGCAAAGCGCGAAGTGTGGGAGTGCCCTGAGTTCTTCGCTCTGGGCAATAAACATGTTCTGATCTATTCCACATCAGGCAAGTCTTACTGGCTGGCCGGGGATTTCGATCCGTCGGCCATGACCTTTCATCCGGAACAATCGGGAGTGCTAGATTACGGCTCCTACTATGCGCCCAAGACGCAATTGGACAAGTTCGGAAACCGCATCCTGTGGGGATGGATTCCCGAAACCCGCAAGCTCGAGGAACACAAGGCCGCTGGCTGGGCGGGTGTGATGTCGCTGCCGCGCGTGCTTTCCATGGGTGGCGATGGACGGCTCAGAATCAACATGGCGGCAGAGATTAATAAACTTCGTGGACACGAACAGATCTTCCGTGTTACTGCGGAGGAGGAGCAGAACGAGCGCCAGATCAATGGATTGCGCATCAAACAATACTCGGGCGAAATTCTGTGTACCGCTCGAAAAGACGCGCAACCCTATGAACTATCGCTTTGCGGCGCCGGCGCGGACAAAGAAGTCTGGCTTACCGTGAAGTATGATCCGCTTCATCCCAGTCAAATATTGATAGATGGTACGCTGCTGCCCGTGGGCTTGGACGAGAAAGCGGATCTGGAGTTGCATTTGTATATTGATGGATCGGTGATAGAACTATTCGTAAACAAGCAAGCGGCCTGCACCAAGCGCGTCTATTGCCCCGGCAACAGCGCACATGATCTGCGCCTGCAATGGACGGGAAAGACAAGCAGCATTGTGAAGTTATCGGTTTGGAATATGGCGCCGATCTCCGCGGACAGACTCACAAATTGAACCATTGCGATGCCACTGGTTCCGACCCAGCGAAGTGCGTTCTGTCTATGTGCGGCTGGGCAGGTAAAATGCATCCAGATTATGAGGTAAGAGAGAATGCGACCCAATTCCAAACTGATCAAGGCAACACTGACAGGCGCGCTGGCCGGCCTGGTTTTCGGCTTCGATATGGTGGTTATCTCCGGCATCATCGATTCGGTGGTCCGCCTTTATGGCCTGAGCGGCTGGGGCAAGGGCATGACGATGGCGGTGTCTCCGGTGGGCACGGTGCTTGGCTGTTTTGCCGCCGGCGTCATCGGGCAGCGGTTGGGCTCGCGCACGGCGCTGCGCTGGGCCGCCGCGCTTTACTTGCTGGCCGCGTGCGGCAATGCTCTTTCCTTCGGCTGGCCGATGCTGCTGACCACCCGCTTCTTAGGCGGGTTTGGCATTGGCGCGGCGTCTGTACTGGGGCCTGTGTACATCACCGAGCTGGCTCCGGCATTGTGGCGCGGACGGCTGGTTGGTACATTTCAGTTGAATGTGGTTCTTGGCATTCTGCTTGGGTATACATCAAACTACCTGGTTCGCTTGGCGCAACTGGGTTCGATGGAATGGCGTGTGATGTTCAGTGTGGCCGTGGTTCCGGCGATCATCTTTCTGGTGGCGCTGTTTAGCATTCCCCGTTCGCCGCGCTGGTCGGTTTCGCGCGATGAGATCGACGAAGCTATGGCAGTGCTCAAACAGATGGGTGCTCCCGATCCCAAGGCGGAAGTGGCCGAGATTCAGTCGGCAATCCAATCGGAACACGCCATTGCGCACGAGCCTGTCTTCCAATGGAAGTACCGCTTCCCTCTGTTTTTGGCCATCACAATTGGTGCGTTTAACCAATTGGCGGGGATCAACGCCATCCTCTATTACCAGGGCACCATCTTCAAAGCCGCCGGCTTCAGCCAACTCTCTGGAGATCTGCAAGCCGTTGCTATCGGCGCAACCAATCTGATCTTCACCTTGGTCGGCATGAGTCTGATCGACCGTTTCGGCCGCAAGAGTCTGCTGATGGTGGGCGCTGCCGGTACGGCCGCCTGCTTGGCAGGAGTGGCCTGGATCTTCATTTCGCAGAGTCACCAGTCGGCGTTGTTGGTGTTGCTGGTTACCTATATCGCATTTTTCGCGCTGTCGCAGGGCGCGGTCATTTGGGTGTATATCGGCGAAGTCTTTCCCACCTCGGTGCGGGCCAAGGGACAGGGCGTCGGTAGTGCCAGCCACTGGATCGTGAACACCGTCATCGCCCTCACCTTTCCGGTTCTGGTGCTGAGGTATGGATCGGGCGCGCCGTTCGTCTTCTTTGCCGCGGCAACACTGTTGCAACTCGTGGTGGTTACTCTGTTCTACCCGGAAACCAAGGGCCATACCCTGGAGCAGTTGCAGCGTCGCCTGGTGAAGAACTAGGCCAATGACAATACGGAAAGTCTGCTTCTGGCTGGAAGATGGTTTCTGCCAAAGGAAAGAAAAGAGAGAATGAACCGATTCAGGCAGGATGCTAAACCGGATTTGAAACGCAGATTTCTTTTGACTGCCTCTGCCGCACTTCTTCTGCCGCGACTGGCTTGGACAGAGAGTAGCGAGCATGAGTCTTTCTGCTGGAAGCTAGAGGAGGGCGGCGATACTGCGCTCGAATCTGTTAGCGGTACCAGGGATGCAATTGCTTCTCGTTCTGGTCATGCGATCTGGGTCGGCGAAGGCCGCGACCGGGCGCTTCGCCTGGATGGATATTCGGTCTGGTTGAAACACGCAGCTTCACCGGCGGTGCTGCGTGGTGGCGCTGTCACTATTTCGGCCTGGGTCGCACTGGAGTCCTATCCTGTCAACGACGCCGCGATCCTGCAACTCGAAAGCAAAGAGAAGCCGATCTTCAGCTTCTCTATCGACAGGTTGGGATTTTTGCAACTCGGGACAAACTCTGGAGACGCGAAGGAACTATGCCGATCCACGACTTCGGTCCCTAAGTCCAAATGGGCGCATCTGGCCGCGAGCCTGGGAGACTCTGGCGCTACCCTCTACTTGGATGGAGCACCCTGCGGTCATCTTCCAGACCTTAAGAGGATGGCCTGGCAAGCGGATGAAACGTACTTTGTTTTGGGAAGATCGGCAGACTGTCCAGTGGTCGCGGAGGTCTTCCCCACAGGTGTTCTGAACGGATTGCTTCGTGACGTGCGCGTCTTCGACGGAGAACTATCGCACACAGCGATTGCTAGGATCATGGAAGAGAGAAGGCCTGCGAGCCCACCCGATCTTCAGATCAACGGTCCGTGGTGCGCGAGCGATCCGCAACGCCCGCACTGCCACGCACTGCCACCGCGCGCCTGGACCAACGAGCCGCATGGCCTGATCCACTGGAAAGGCGAATACCACCTCTTCTATCAAAAAAATCCTAACGGACCGTATTGGGGCCATATTCACTGGGGCCACATGACCAGCCCGGATCTGCTGGCGTGGACGGAAATGCCAGTCGCCCTGGCCCCCGAACCGGGGCCGGATGCAGAAGGCTGCTGGTCGGGAAGCGTCATCGAGTTTGAAGGTAAGCTGGCTGTCATCTATACCGCTGGAGATGGCAAAAGAGCGAGCATTTGTCTTGCTCTTAGCGATGATGGAATTCATTTTACGAAGCATCCCGGCAATCCAATCATTCCCGCGCCGCCACAGGGGCACGGGTTTCCCGAGTTCCGCGATCCTTTTGTCTGGCGCGAAGGCGGCTTCTACTATCTGATGATCGGTTCGGCTGTGAAAGACGTTGGCGGAACGGCTCTTCTTTACCGCTCAAAAGACCTGGTGAACTGGGAGTATCGCAAGCAGCTATATAGCGGTAGTCACAAGGACTCCGGCGTCTTCTGGGAGATGCCGATCTTTGTGAAAGCCGGTGACCTGCATGCGCTGATTGTCTGCGAAGTTCCTGGCCGGGCTTCTTACTGGGTTGGCACGTGGAAGGATGAGACCTTTACTCCCATCTCCGATACTCCGCGGCGTCTTGAACTCTTCAATCACATGCTCAGCCCCACGCCGATAATCGACAAAAACGGGGAAATTGTGGTGATGGGCATCATTCCTGACGAAAGGCATTCCAAAGCAACATGGGCTGCCGGTTGGGCGCATCTTTACTCGCTGCCAAGAGTCATCGCGGCGAATGCCAATGGTCTTCTTCGTCAGAGTCCGCATGTCAGTATCGAGCAGTGGTGCAAGCCGTTGCAGTCCATTTCCGTGATACCTCTGAGCGGCGCCGGGATTCAGGCAATAGATGGAATCGCTGAAAAGGGCCTTCGTATCCGCGCGACCTTCAGAAGAGGAGACTCCTCATCGGTTTCGGTGTTTGTGCGTCGCGCGCCGGATGGGAGGGAACAGACCGAGATCCGTTATACATGGGAAAGCGCACAACTGACCCTGAACCGCACCCAGTCGTCTCTTGATCCACCTGTCGTTCGCGACGCGCACAGCGTCGATTACACTGTTGCTGAGAAGGACTCGATTTACTTGGACATTTTTGTTGATCGTTCGGTTCTTGAAGTATATGTGGATGATCGAGCCGCCTTTTCCGCGCGCATCTATCCAAGCCTGGATCAAAGCGATGGAGTGGGTTTCTCGGCTACCGGATCAGGAGCACGAGTTGAAACAATTCGCGTAGAGCGCCTTGTAAGATCGGCTTGAAATCCTGCAATTGAGAACAGTATCAAACCGAAGTTGATCGATGAAGATGGATGGATGAACCTGCCCGGCAGGTTGCAAGCTTGAATTGCTGTCGGCTTTGAGATGGTCATTGAAAGGATATCCGCATGAAGATCGGCGTAAGCGCATTTGCCTGGACGACGAAGATCAACTCGTCTCACTATCGCCTGTTCCCAAAACTGCGCGAACAGGGCTTGCAGGGTTTTGAGATTCCACTCTTTGATCCTTCAGCTCTTGCCGCCACCGAGTTGCGCCGTGCTTTGGAGGCAAACGATCTTGAGTGCACCTTCTGCGCCATTCTTCCTGCCGAGATCAACCCCATCAGCCCTGATTCCGAGTTGCGCAAAAAGTCCCTCGCGCACCTGGTGAATTGCGTCAAAGCCGCAGCTGAAAGCGGAGCACATTTGATCGGAGGTCCAGTCTTTGCGCCCAACGGATATCTTCCCGGCCGTCGCCGCACGCAAATAGAATGGTCTTGGGCTGTCGAGTGTTTTCAGAATCTCGGTGACACGCTTGATGAGCATGAGATGACTCTCAGTATCGAACCAGTCAATCGTAGCGAATCCTTCTTTCTCAATACAGCATCCGAGGCCAAAGCTTTATGTGAGGAAATCGGCCATCCGCGCATTGGCGTCACCATCGACACTTTTCATGCCAATATAGAAGAAAAAAACATTGAGAATGCAACGGAATCCCTCGGACGGCATCTTCGGCATATCCACGCCAGCGAGAACGATCGCGGATTGCTTGGAACGGGCCATATTGATTTCTCTTCACTCATTGCGGCGCTGCACAGAATGAACTACTCCGGGTACCTGATGATTGAGGGGTTTGGTTATTCCCCGGCGGAGCACGATGCGCTCGGAGCACTGTGGGGCGATCTTTCTGTGACACCCGAGGATATTGCGTTCAAGGGCGCTGACTTCCTTCGTGCCCTTTTGTCTCAATTGCCAATGCAGTAGTCGCTTTAACGAGTCGGCAAGCTGCCGGATGGAGAGGAACTAATGAATCGTCGCAAGTTTCTTGTACGATCAATCGGATGCACGCTGTCTCTCGGACTAACGAAATCGCTGGCAGCAAAGCCAGATATTACTCCCCTCTCTGAAAAATCTATGCAGCAGAAACTCAGCCGGGATCCTTTACGTCCGCAGTATCATCTGATTCCGCTGTCGGGCGTTGTCGGAGATCCTTGCGCCCCGCGTTTCTTCAACGGCAAATATCACGTCTTCTATCACAGCAATCATGGCGGGCGCGGCTGGGGTCATGCCGCAAGTTCTGATCTGCTCCACTGGGAACACTTGCCCATTGCTCTCTCCCCCACTCCGGGATTTTATGATTCGTATGGCTGCTTCACGGGGAGCGTCTTGCCTAGCACGGATATACCGAGTGTGATTTATACCGCAGTCACAAAGGCACCGCGCGAACAGGAAACTATTCGTGCGGAAGGACTGCGGGAAGTGCAGTGCATCGCGACATCCACGGATCCAGACCTTCGTACGTGGACGAAAGTCGATCACCCCGTCATTGCATGTCCACCTGACCGGCTCAAGATCGTTGGTTTTCGTGACCCGTTCTCATGGAAAGAAGGCGACTCCTGGTACGCAGGCGTGGGCTCAGGCTTCCCGCAAAAGGGAGGGGCTGTGTTGCTCTATCGGTCGTCGGATGCCCAGCATTTCGAATATCTGCATCCTTTGGCGCAGGGGACCTGGAACGGCAAATCATTCACGAATCCGGTTGGCAGCGGCGAGATGTGGGAGTGCCCTGACTTTTTTCCTCTCGGCGAAAAACATGTGCTGCTCTATTCCACGGAGTACATTACCTATTGGGAAGTTGGCAGTTACGACGCGAAGGAACACAAGTTCCATCCCGAACAAAAAGGGTTTCTGGATCATGGTGCTTATTACGCTCCCAAGACGATGCTCGACCATCGGAATCGCCGGCTTCTGTGGGGATGGGTTCGGGAGATCCGTCCGGGTGAAGAGGTGCAGGCTGCAGGATGGTCAGGAGCTGTGTCTCTGCCACGTGTCCTGACCATAGGCCCGGGCAATCAATTGCAAATGGATGTTCCACCGGAATTCGCGTCCCTGAGAACGAACACGTTTTTCATTAAGGCACCAGGAGATTCGGCGGATCTGGAGGCGGCGCAATCGCGAAGCATCCTCCACAATCGCGCTGGAGAAGTAGTCTGTACCTTCGTGGCGGCCAACCTTGATTGCGGGCTTGAGTTGCAAATAGGATGCGCGCAGCAAGCCATGCCGCTGTTGAAAGTCGTGAACGGCGTAAGTATCGGCGAAACGCCCACCATTCTTGTGGGCGACAGAACTCTCGCACTCAGCCCGAACGAAAACGGCCATTCCACCCTGCATATCTGGATCGACGGCTCCATCATTGAACTGTTCGTTGACGCAACGCAGGTAATGACCGTGCGATCCTATTTGGCGCCTGAAGCAGGCCACGACATCCACGTGAGATGGACTGGGCGACCGCAGTCGCTCATCAACCTTATGACTTCCGACATCAAGCCCGTCTCAAGGGATCGCATGACAACCTAACGCATCCAATACCTGCACAAGTTCATCAGAAAGAACTTCTGATTGCTGTGACGTTGACGTCCTTGTTCTAGTACGTCCAGGTTTGATTTGAAGTGCGATCTGGGCTATTTGCCCCAGTGGATACTATTCAAGAAACTGCACACCTTTCATCTTGCTCCCCGATCACTCTGACTTGCCATACTGCACTGGTCAATTACCGTTACCCGCGCAAATGCCTCCCACGTGCTACAAGCCATCGGCCCAATCTACAGCAAATGCTCTGAATTGACGGTCCGATCGAGGCCGTTTTTTCACTGTACGACCTAGATCGTTTATGTGTGTGTCCGACGTAGAAGTTTTTCATATTTATGAAATTGAGACGTGGCGATCTGGTATATAGTTAAGGGTTCCTGAGAATTCACATTTATGGAGTTCCAAATGAAGCGCTTCGGTCGATTTTGCAGATCGCTGCTTCTTCCGGTGGCCATGCTCGCAGTTAGTCCAATCATGCATGCCGCCGATTCAGTTACGTCTCATCTGCCTTTGATCTTCGAGCCGAATCAAGGCCAGGCGCCAGCCGAGGTTCGGTATCGGATGCGCGGCGGCGCGCTGGAAGGTGAGTTCCAAAGGGACGGCGTTATCCTCGCGCTGCCCGGAAGTGGAAAAGCCGTCTCTCGATTGAGGATGCACCTGCTTGGTGCGCGCAAGGACACTGCGATTCGCGGTGATGGCGCACTCCAAAGCCGCACCAACTATCTGCTCGGTAATGATCCGGCGCACTGGCTGCGCGGATTGCCTAACTACGCACAAGTGCGCTACAGCGATCTTTACCCCGGAACGGATCTAGTGTTCTATGGCAACGGCAGCTTACTTGAGCACGATTTTGAGGTGATGCCTGGAGCCAATCCATCGTCCATAGCGTTCGATTTGGAAGGAGCGGAAAGCGTTACATTGGCAGACAACGGCGACCTCCGGGTCGGACTGCCGGACGGCTCTATTACGTTCAAACGTCCAATTGCCTACCAGACCGTGGCTGGCGTGCGCTGCAAGGTCGATTCCGCTTTCATCGTGGGCAAAGATGGCACGATCCGCTTCCGGCTGGGAAAATACGACCAATCCAAAAAACTTGTGATCGATCCTGTGCTTAACTTTGCAACATATCTCTCTTCGCTTGCAACGAATGCGAGCCTGATCGCGGTTGATGCCAGTGGCAACAACTACGTAGCGGGATATGCATCTTTCGGGTATCCGGTGACCTCAAGCGCGTTTGCAGGATGTACCGACTGCACGACTGATGAAACTGTGACCTTCATCAGCAAACTGAGTACCGACGGCACGACACTCGTATACTCTACCGTGCTTGGCGGTAACAGCTTCGCACAGCCTACAGGGATGGGGGTTGATGCAAACGGGAACGTGCTTGTATCTGGTTGGACCGGCGCATCCGACTTTCCGACGAAGAACGGCCAGTCGATCGCTCCACCGAACAACGCAGATCTTGGGTTTCTTGTATCGCTTTCGCCGGATGGCTCTTCTTTGAATTATGGAACGATGCTCGGTAGTCCTCCGTCGGTTTCACCGGCGGCAATGACTTACGCTACGGCCATGACTCTCGACTCGTCCGGGAACGCGTATGTAACCGGAATGACCGGCGACGGATTCTATACCACTTCTGGCGCCCTGAATCAGGCAGCCGTAAGCAACTCCCGCAATTCCTACGATGTCTATCTGGCTAAGTTCAGCCCGACAGGCACTCTCATCTACAGCGCCGTGCTGGGAACGGCCGATCCACAGAATGGGGGCGGGGGCCCCGTTGGAGCATTTGCCATCGCCGTAGACTCTGCCGGAGATGCGTTCGTCGCAGGTCAGGCTGGAACGCTTTGGCCTGTTTCCAGCAACGCCTATCTCCAGCAGATTGCCGGATCGATGCCTTACGCCACGCCATTTGTAACTGAAGTTGCACCGGACGCGAAGAGCCTGGTTTATTCCACGTATCTGGATTACGCCTATGTCGTAACTGGCATTGCGGTTTTGCCCAATGGAGATGCGCTTGTTGTGGGCGATGAAGCGGGCACAACGTACCCGACGACTTCAAACGCCTACCAGACGAACTCCGGGGCCGGCAGCGCTTTCCTCACGGAGCTCAACTCAAATGGATCGGGCTTGGTCTACTCAACCGTAATTGGGGACGGGTCCTACAAAATCAATGGCCTTGCTCTCGACCCCGATGGCGACATCTGGTTGGCGGCTGAAACCTCAAACGCACAGTTTCCGCTGGTGAATCCAATTCAGGCCACATTTCCTGAGACAAATGGCTATGCACAGCCCGTCTCAGTTGTGAATCAGTTGGACCCCACCGGCCAAACGATGAAGTTCGCTACCTTTCTGGGCGGAAACGCACCGGGATATGCCAGCGGTGTCGCAATCGATGCCAATCATAGAGCGCATGTCTCTGGTGCAGCAGAATACGGAATGTATACGACTCCAGGCGTCTATGACGGGTCGGTCCCAACGCCCGCTTCTAGCTACGGCTCGTCGACCTATGCGTACGTTGCATTGATCGACACGACTACGCCCACTGCCACGCTCTGCCTTGGAGGAACCAGCGGGCTCTCCTTTGGCTATCTTCTCCCGCAGACCTCCGCTTTGCAAAGCGTGCAGGTGTCGAACTGCGGCAACGCGTCGCTGACGATCAGTTCGATTGCGTCGAACAACGCTGCATTCACCGTGCCAGCCGGAAGCAACGGCTGCACAGGATCGATCGCTGTTGGAAGCTCATGCATAGTGAGCGTGCAGTTCATCCCAGCGGCGGTGCAAGCCTACACGGGACAGCTTACCTTTACCTCCAACGCCGCGATTTCTACGACATCGATCTCGCTTAGTGGTAGCGGCGGAGAGCCTTCCGCAGGCTTTGGGCCGCCGGGGGTTACACAGATGCTGGGTTTTTCGCCTATGCTGGTCGGGCAGACAAGCGCGACTCAATTCATCGGTCTCTATAACAATGGCACGGTTCCGCTCACCATTAATCTTTCCCAGATCACCGTGACCGCAGGCTTTGCGCTTGGCCAGGGCGGCAATTGCACGTCCTCTCTGTCTGCAAACCAATCTTGCTGGATTCCCGTTATCTTTGCCCCTACAACGGCAGGAACATTCAACGGGACGCTCTCGGTGTCGAGCAGCGATCCCGTGCATCCCACCATTACCACGTCCCTCACAGGCACCGCTTTCGCCTCGTATCCGATCGCCACAATTTCCGCGCTGTTGAATCCCTCTTATCCAATCAACAGCGGAACAGCGCCAATTTCGATGAGCGTATCTGGAACCAATTTCTTTCCGGCTTCCGTGGTGTATATCAACGGCGTGGCGCAGACCACCACTTACCAGAGCGGGACATCTCTGGCCGTCACTTTCAGCTCATCGCTGCTGAATGCGGTGGAATCGATTCCGGTTACGGTTGTGAATCCCACACCGGGAGGCGGCGTCAGCGCCTCGTATCCACTCATAGAGTATCTCGCGATTCCACTCACCGCCAGCGCATTGACAGTTGACCCAGTCGGCGGTTTGCTCTATGCAGCCATTCCCTCCAGTGCGACACAGAATCCAAACACTGTCATTCCCATCAATCCGGCAACCGGCGTCACCTTGACACCTATTCCTGTGGCCGCCGGCCCGCGCGCGCTGGCCGTCTCAGACGACGGCAGCGAACTCTATGTGGCCTCGACCGGCGTGCTTCAGCGGATCAATCTAAAAACCTATGCGATCGAAAAGTCCTTCAATCTGCCTGTGGATTCCGAATGGGGACAGACCTACGTCCAGGAAATGCATGTGGTCCCCGGCACACCGACTTCAATCGTCGTTGAGCTGTTTGCCAATGTAGACCCGGCCGAGGATGGAGCCGCGTTATACAACGATTCCGGCTTGGTCAATTGGATTCCGGGTGTAAATTCGAGCAAGAATCCTCTGGAGATGGACTCATTTACCTTCGTCTCACCCACGGCTATTTACGGATTGCCGGAGGGCAGTGCATTCTTTGCCGATCTGCAAGTGAGCACTACTGGCCTTAGCGTGATAAGTCCGGCGGGTTTCTCCTGTTGCAATCAGACTACGGGATCCCTGCTGGCATCTGATGGAAATCTGCTGTATACAAACTCAGGTGAAGTGTGGAATCCGACCACACAAAAGTTGCTGGGCACCTATCTGGAGGCGAGCGGGGATCAACTGTTCTACGCGGCCAGCGTAGTTCCCGACACCGCTAACGGACACACGTATTTCCTGGACGAATACGGACTGTATGCCCAATTCGAGGCGTTGAGCATCGAGGTCTTCGATCAGGCTGGCTACGCGCTGCAGGGGACTGTTCCGTTTACAAGCATCTACTCGCCCGACGCGACAGATCTAGTTCGATGGGGCACGAACGGCTTTGCGTTCCGATGTTTCGACAGTATCGGATCCGAGACGAGCGCGAACCAGATCGTGATTGTCACCAGTAATCTTGTTTCATCGAGTAGTGGCGCGCCGATTCCAATCTTGTCGTCCGTCTTGCCGTCGCCCGTTTATGCGGGTGGTGCTGCATATACGATGCAGGTATCCGGCAGCGGATTTACCAACGCCTCGGCTGTGCTGGTCAACGGAAACCCGCGCACGACCACCTACGTCAGCAGTAATTCGCTCACGGCACAGGTGTTGGCTTCTGATATAGCCACGATCGGTCAGCTCAATGTGCAGGTGACCACTCCTGCGCCGGGCGGTGGAACTTCGGATTACGTCAGCGCATCGATAGAAACCCCTCCGGTGACGACACCGGCCGTGACTGTAACACCGTCCGCAACGAGCACTACGACTGCACAGGCTCTGACGGTCACAATCACTGTCAGTGCTACGGCCGGAAAAGCGACTCCAACCGGCTCTGTGACCCTCTCCGGTGGCGGATACACTTCTTCCGCCTCGGCACTGTCCACCGGTGGCGCGACCATAAGCATTCCTGCCGACGCGTTGGCCACCGGCACGGACACGCTCGCTGTTGCTTACACACCGGACAGCGCCAGCGCTGCGACGTATAACAATGCAACTGGTTCCACGTCAGTGACCGTGACCGTGCCGGGGAAGAGCGCCTCTACTGTAACCATCACCCCTGCATCCCCGACGATCACGAATGAGGAAGCCGACGCAGTTTCCATCACGGTTACTGGTATGAGCGGGCAGCCGACACCAACGGGAACCGTGACGCTGACGAGCGGAACCTACGGCGTGCAGCAGACACTCGCAAGCGGCGCAATCAGCATCACCATCCCCGCCGGTGTGTTGAGCAGCAGTGCCAACACGCTGACGGTGACATACTCCGGCGACGGGACCTACGCCACTTCAAGCGGAACCGCCAGCGTCGCCGTTACGCAGGTTGTGGCCTCTGCGCCCACCCCTTCCGGGGTCTTGCCGGGCAGCAATACAACGGCAACAATCACTCTTTCGGCCGGCACTAACTACTCAGGAACGATGAATATGAACTGTGCGCTCACAGCCTCACCCATGGGTGCGCTGAGTTTGCCCACATGCAGCCTAAACCCGACGAGTGTGACCATTACGAGCGGTGGAAACGGAACGACCGTATTTACCGTTCAGACAACAGGCGCATCCAGCACGGCCATGCTTGCGCCAACCCGGAGGATGTTGCTTGGTCTTGGCGGCGGCGGAACGATTCTGGCCGGGCTACTGCTAATAGGTGTTCCTTCTCGCCGGCGTCGCTGGATCTCCATGATGGCACTGCTTTGGATCGTCGTGGCGGCGGAAGTAATCGGGTGCGGAGGAGGAGGGACTAACACCGGCTCGGGCGGCTCCGGCACTCCGGCAACCACCGCAGGGAGTTACACATTCAAAGTAACCGGGACGGATTCAGCAAACTCAACCATCACGGCTGCAACCAACGTGACGGTAACGGTGCAGTGAGTTCTGACGGAGATCGCAACCCAGGCAGGCGGATTCTGGCATTTTGGGCAGTTGACCGGTTGACCGTTAGAGCATTTTCCCTATTGCTGTAGAGTATGAAAAGAAAGCCGAAACCAAGCTTTTGCGTCGTCGGCAGTGAGCAGCGGCAGCAGTTCTGCGATGGCCTGATCAAGGGCTTCTTTCGTGCGAGCCTTGGCTGCGCGGAGCAGTTGTTTGAGCTTGGCCCAAGCTTGTTCGATGGGGTTCAGGTCGGGCGAATAGGGCGGCAGATAGAGCAGCTGGGCTTCTGCCGCCTCGATTCTTTCGCGCACTCCCTGGACCTTGTGTGAACTGAGATTGTCCATCACCACCACGTCGCCGGGCCGCAGTTTCGGACACAGAACCTCATCCAGATAGGCCAGGAATATCTCCCTGTCCGTTGCTGCCTCGATGGTCATCGTAGCAATCATGCCGCGGGTGCTGATGGCGCCCAGAATGGTGAGGATTTTCCATCGTAGCCGTTCGGGTAAAGCCATGGTTGACGGGTTCGGACCGGCGGAGTAGGCTACTTTGCGATTTTGACTGTGAAGGCGGTGGGTGTTAGGTCATCCAGCTCGTGGATGGAGCTATCAGCGAGACCGGCAGCGTGTCGGCTAGGTATTTGCGGATGAGGATGCCGAGTTTGCGGTAGCTCTCCACGATGCTGAAGATGGCGGCGATCTTGAGGCCAGCCTCTTGGCTTCCCAAGTGCAGCCAGTTCTTTCTTCCGATCGCGAAGTCGAAGACGACGCCCTTCATCGGCGCGCTGTACTGCCAAAAATGAGCTTTATGGTTCTCGCCTTTCTTGTCCGGCGTATGCACGCCTACGTGCGTTTCGTCGGCCTGGATGTAGCCGCCGGCGAGCAGATCGCGCTTCATCGTGTCGACCACGGGGATCAGTAACTCGCCCACGCGCAGCACGGCATCGTTGATCGTGGTCAGCGCTACATCGATGCCAAGATCGCGCATCAGAATCGCGCGCTGACGATAAAGCAGAAGCGCATCGCAATATTTTCTGACGATGAACTCGACGATGGTTTCTTCGGCAAAGATCGATTTCGGCGCGATGCATGTCCGCACCAGGGCGGTCACAACGCCGTGTTCAATGCAGCTTTTGCATACGCCCTTCTCGCGTTTGATCACGTGCACGAAGTGCACCGCGGGCTTCATGCCGAGCACCTCGGTCTCTTCGTAGCCGATGACCTCAGTTTCGCGTCCGCACTTGCCGCACATGCACTGCTCGGCCGCGCAGGCGACGATCTCTTCGATCCGCTTCAGATGCAAGGGTAACTCCTTGCACCCCGGATGCGGCTTGCGCTTCTTCTGCTGTTGCGCAGCCGATGACGCGGTCTGTTCTTCGCTGAGCGGGCCGCTGGCGATCTCGGTTTCGATCTCGTCGCTTGATACAGCGGGCTCAAGATCGAGCAACTGTAACTGCAGATCGGATAACTTCTCGCTCTGCTTGCCGTACTTGCGGAGCCCGGCTCGACCTCGATGCGAAGACCCGCCGCGAGCACGACCCGAAACTGCCCGCTCGGCTCCATGCTCCCCGCTCACTTCAAGAACCGCCGCGCCGCACCATCCTCAACGATCTCGACAGGAACAATCTCCTGCTGCAATCCCGCTATGCGCCTGCGCCACGCATCCAGCGTATGCACCCTTAGCCCATGTGCCGCGCAAAACTCCTTGCGCTCCTGTCCACTCTGCTTGTACTCCAAAACCAAATGCTCGACCTTCGCCTGGCTCCGGCGATGAAACCCTGTACCCATTTCGTTTGCATTCATGCCTCAACTTCAACACAGATCAAAACCCAACGGAAGAACGGGGCTGCTCGAATGCATACAATTGAAAGGGCTCTGCCGGGGATATTGACTTTCATTTGCGATGGATTTTTCTTAAGGAAAAGGCCACTCAGCTTTCTGGCTTCGGGATACAGCTAGTAAGTATCCACCGGCAGAGCCGGTGGCTTTACGGTTGCTGGCCCCTCAAAGGGGCCTTTTCGCAACCGTCCGAAACAAAAGCAAGAACAAAAGCAAAAGCCTCGTACTGCTGTCTTCACTGCCGCAGCACAGGCAATTCGAGAGAAAACATACTCCCGAAATTCTCAAAGTTCTACTGCCACCCCGGCAGAGCCGGGGGATCTCCCTTTTGAATTAGAGAGCCGCTCTAGTGTTCGTTCGCTGTCCGTGTTTCAGATTTCCAACTCAGTGTTTTTCCAGTTGCATAACACACACGCGTCATGCTGGCTGTTGTTGCGCTCCCAAATAGCGATCTGCCTGACTCAACGGATGATCGTAATTGGCGAGCCTTACATACAGAAAAACGCGGCGACCAAGGCCGCCGCGTCTTAAGCGCCTCCATCACTCGGCTTTAGAAGAACAGCTTGGCGGAAACCTGTATTTGCCGAGGTCCGTATAACACGCTGTTCGTTCCTGTCTTTACGCCGAATGCGCCGGCTGTCGACGATGCGACATAGGGGGTAATGCAGCCGTTGAAGGTGGAACCGGTTGGAACGGTAGCCACCGCACAAGATGTTGGCGTTTTCGCCGTGCTTGCGGCAGTGTAGGTGGAGAAGGTAGTGTTTTCGGCCGACACAATCTGATGGTTCGTCAGGTTGAAGGCTTCGCCGATAAATTGCATGGACACTCTGTTATGCAAGGGCACTTCACGCGTAATGCGGAAGTCGATGTTACGAACGCCTGGTCCCGCCTGACTGTTGCGCTGAATCTGCGGCGGACGGCCCATGGTGGACGCGCCGGATCCTGAGCTCATGGCGCCGCCATAGATACCGCCTTCGGCGCCTCCCGTAACCGAGCCGCTGACGCTGGCCACAATCGGGAAGCCGGTGGATTCCGTCGCGGTACCGGAGAAGGTGAATTCGTCCAGTCCCTGCTTCATCCAGCGATTGCCTTCCATGATAGCCGGCTTCCAGAGTACTGTGCCGATAAAGCGTTCGCGCATATCGATATCAGAGCGGCCGTACTCTGCCTTGATGTTGTTGGGGTCGAGGACGGCATTGCCGCCGTAGAAGGCACCATAGGCTCCGGAGACCATGTCGTCGTCCAAGGCTTTGGCCCAGGTGTAATTCAGCAGTGCCTCAAAACCGTGATCGAAGGGGCGGCGCACGGTAACTGCCATGCCGTTGTACCAGGAGTTGGCCACGCTAAAGCCAGCGTTGAGTGAAGAGAGAGAAGCATTACTGCGGTCGGCGGGCAGATAGAAGGGAACGGTCCAGAGGGTGGTAGCTCCTTTGGAATCGGTGATGTTGTACGAGCGGGTTCCGCTTGGACTTTGACCCACCAGATTGGCATCGATAAAGACCGGAAGACGAAGTCCGCGTGAACCCACATAGCCGAGTGAAAGCGACATCCTTCCTGGCAAAGTCTGTTCAATCGCCAAATCGAACTCGTGGACCAGCGGCGGAACAAAGTCAGGCGAGAGTCCATGGAAGCTGGTGACCGCAGACGACGAACCGGTCAAAGAAACAACCGTGGGCGCCGCTCCGCTGGTGGGATACAAAGCTGATGAGAGGGACGGTCCTGTGACACTGAAAGGGACATCGGGGAAGGAGAGTGCGGCCTTGGTGGTGCATTTGGCGCTGCAACCGCTGTAGTTGTAGTTGATCTGGTATATACCGTTCTCAACACGCATGGCATAGTAGGTGCTGCCTTGGTTAAGTCCGGTAAAAATTCCATAACCTCCACGCAGGACGGTTCCGGTACGCGGGTTCCAAGAGAAGCCGATGCGCGGCTGAATCCGGTCAGTTACGTTTTTGATGGTTGTGTTGTATTTGATGGCCAGAGGCGAAGAGGTGTTGGGATGTTCCGGCGCGGGCGTCAGTTGAAAATCATAGCGCGCACCCAGATTGAGGGTAAGTTTGCGGTTCACTTTCCATGAATCTTCTGCAAAGCCGTCATATATCTTCATCCAGAAATCGTCGGCGCCGGACCGCCCGCTTTCCACAGAGTTCACCTGGTCGATGGTTTGGACGAAGGTGTAGTAGTGGGAGCCGGCATAGGGATCGGTATCGCCGGTTTGGCCCGCGAAGGCGTCCGCCGCCCATTCCTGGAACTTGACTGTGTCTGTGCCAGAATACGCGTAGACGCCGCCGCCCTGGTAGAGGTTGATCATCAGTTCATGAACCAAGTTGAGGTCCCCGCCGAACTTAAGCGTATGGTTGTTCCAGACTTTGGAGAAGACATCCGTGAACTGAATGCGGTGCTCATCGGGCTCGGCAAGCCGGGGCAGTGCATTGGGCATACCGTAGGTCTCGGAGCCCATAGCTACACTCGGTCCTGAAGCATTGGCGCCGGCGGTCTCCAGGTCGCGACCCCATTGGAAACGTAAATCGTTCACTGCGCTGCTGGACACCGTCGAGGTCCAGTGCGCGATCAGGAAGCGCTCGTGGTAGCTGGTGGGGCCGTTGGTGCTGGCCGAGGTATTGGAATAGGTCGGATTGGCGCTGTAGCCGTTGGTGCTGTCAAAATCTACGAAGTTGAAGTTTGCATACACAAGATTCTTGCTGTTCAACTGGTAGTCCACACGCGGGAACCAGAGTGTCTCTCGCGCATAGCGCGACGGAGCGCTCTGCAGGCTAAGGAGGAAATTAATCGCCGCGGTGCATTGCGTACTCGTGATGGTGGTTGGACACTGTTTGGGCGTAATGTTCGTTGAATCGGCGTATGTGCCGGTCGATGTCTGGGAGACGTTGTCGCTTTCGGCGTAAAGGGCGCGGCCAACTTTGCGGAAGCCATCGGAAGTGAGGAAGTAAAAGAGTTTGTTCTTGATGATGGGACCGCCGATGCTACCACCGAACTCATTCTGCTGGTGAACAGGCTGGGTCAGCAAGAAGGGGTTGCCGTGGTTATACAACGCCGACCACTTGCTGTACGGATCAAGGGCGTTCAAATCCGGATATCGCAGGTAATAGAACAGGTCGCCATGCATGTTATCCGTGCCGCTCTTGGTGATGGCGTTTACCTGTCCTCCGGCAGCTTGGCCAAACTCTGCTGAATAGTTCGAAGCCTCGGCCTGGAACTCCTTGATCGAATCCAAGCTGTATACAAATGGCGCGCCCGAGGAACGGCCGCGCGCTTCACTGAAAAGCATCTGGTTGTTGTTCGCGCCATCCACATAATTCTGGTTATACAGGCCGCTGATGCCATGGAAGCTCACTAGGCCGGAACTGCCGTCGGCCACAACGTTGGGTGTCAACAAGACGAAATCGCTCCAGTTGCGGCCATTCACTGGCAGGTTTTGGATGATTGCCGAATCCACCTCTTGCGAGACTTCGGTCTGTTCCACATCCAGCAGAACATTTGTACTCGATACTTCGACAGTGGTCGTCTCCGACTTCACCGTCAGAGTGACATTGACGGTAAGCGTCCTGCCGACCTGAAGGGTCAACTCCGGGACTTCCACCTGACCGAAACTGCCGGCCGATGCGCCAACCTTGTAATGCCCAGGACTCAGAAAGGGCGCTTCGTAAATTCCGGCAGAATTGGTGGTGTATTGATGAACGATGCCCGTGTCGATGTTGGTGATCGTCACCGAAGCGCCAGGGACAACCGCTTGGCTGGGATCGGTCACTAATCCGGTGATCGCGCCTGCGCCTGAAGTCTGCGCACGCAAGGCAACTGAGCCTGCGTACACGGCAAGCACAGTGAGTATCAGACAGAAGATGTTCAGCTGAATTCGTTTTATGGTCATAAAGGCCTCCAAAATGCAAATGATCTTGAAATGCGCTGGCTGAGTGATTGACAGTTCGCTTCTGATTGGTTTGCGCAATGCGTAGCGCGCCGGGTGTATGAAGCTCTCCCTTCACCTCGGACGGTCCTCGCCGCCACTCATGAAGACGTCTCCGCGGCAGGTTTCCCTATATAAAGCAATATACTAGGCCAACTTGAAAATCTCGTAAACAGCGGTCTTTTTGCTCCGCTCTTTCGCCTCCTTTCTGGCGAAAGGATGGGATCGTGCGAACCCCAATGCTTTTGCCAAGAATATTGACTGCTGCATAAGGAATGCAACAGTTTAGCGCAAAGAAAGAGTCAACTCGGGCTGAGCAATACAGCCGCCCAGTTTTCGCTGAGAGGTGCGAATGCCGTCGATGGAGTCAAGGATGTCTTCCATCAGTTCGTCTCCATCGTTCGAATTACTCGAGCTTTTTACACATGGCCTGTTTTTGCTCCGGCGCGTACAAGAAGCACAACCGCCTCAAAAGAAGAATTTCGATGCGAACTGTATCAGACGCGGATTGGTGCCCGGATCGGTGCTGGTAACAACCCCGAAATTGGCGTTGTTGCTGGTGCAGCAGCTTGTGCTTGGCGGAGCGAACTGTGCCCGATTCAATAGATTGAAGAACTCCACTCTGAACTCAAAGCCGATGCGGTCTTGCTGGCCTAGCAACACTCTCTTAAATCCAGCGAGGTCAAAATTATCCACGCCATCGGAGCGCAAGGTTGAATCAACTCGCGGCTCCGTTCCGAACGTAAAGTCAGCAGGTGCGGCAAAGCATGCCGCATTGAACCAACCGCGAAGTCGACGGCTTTTGCTGGCTGGGGTGGAGCTGTTGCAGGAAGATAGCCGGTTGGGACGCGAGCCTGCTCCAAACAGGGTCACGTCATTCACTTGGCCGCTGTTGAACACGAGCGGAAATCCTCTTTGAAAGGTGGTTACGCCCTCTACGCCCCAGTTACCAAGAATTCTATTTAGCGCGCTGCTGATATGGGCCAGATAGTGTCTATCTAGTCCGAATGGTAGATCCAGCACAGAGCTAACAACCAGACGCTGGGGAACATCCTGTGAGGATAAGGAGCGTTCTCCCCGCAAGTTGTTGTTGTCCTGAATCGCGCCCACGCTGTTTTCAAGCCAGGATGTCAGAGTATCCGTGTTGCTGATCAATTTGGACTTGGTATAAGCGGCGAGAATTCCTGCTCCTGCCGAGAAACGTTTTTGGACAGTTAGTTGGAAGGAGTGGTAACTACTGTCAAACGAACCCTGGCCAGAGAGTTCAACGCTGGTGTATTGAGGGTAGGGCCTGAGCAGTTGTCCTACTGTAGTAGTCTAAGCCGCAAGGGCAAGCTCTTGCCCGTTCACCAGGAAAGGATTCGGAGTAGGCTGTAGCAGCGTAACGGCAGATTTTCCTCCATGCGCAAACTCACTTGCCGCGGCTGAAAGAAGGCCGTCAGAAATCTGATTGATCTGCTGTGAATACTGCGCTAAATGAGTTCCTCTTGATCCTACATAGGGAGAATGTCCCAACCATAGTTGAAAGTTAAGCGGCGGTTCAGCCTGATTCCTTATTGATCCGGCACGAAAGGACCGCGATGAAGCGGCATCTTTTACTGCCGGGTGTTGAAAATAGCGCTCGACCCTAGCAGGCTGTTTCTGGATGCTGCGCAGAATTCTTGACGTGCTTTTGAGAAGCTGTATGATGGCTCTTGCCGGTACGGCGGTTGTGACGCGCTGTTTCGGATTGGCGCTCAATAGCTCGTCGGGATTCAGTTCCGGCGAGTAGCTCGGCAGAAAAAACACCTCGATCTTGTCCGCGTTTTCCTCGATTCGTTGGCGAACGGCCTTGGCCTGATGCACTCTCAAGTTATTCAGGATAAGGAAGATCTTCTAAGACATATTGCGGAGAAGGCCTTTCTCTTTGTAGATCAAGTCGCGAAGGCGTCACGGATGATTTCGCTCTGAGAGGAGTCCCCCCTGGATCGATCAGCTTCCCGGACAGGGCTACCTCTGTTCAATCGCTGGACAAAACCTTGGCCACAACCTGTATACAGCTAGCTTGGCCGAGACGCGGTTCGCGTCAAGGCTCTGCGACCGCGAGCGCAGTGCTTTGTCTCAGGCCTGTGCATCTGCTAGGTTTTATTTATGAATCCTGCGCAGATCGCTCCCGTCCTGACTCCGCATGGGCGCCTCTTGCTGGCACAGGAGGAGGATGCTCTTGCGCTCGACGCCGAGGTTGCGGAGCGCTTGCAGGCGTCGTTCGCTCGCGGTGCGGGGCATGGGCTTCTGCAACTTGGAGCCGGCGAAGTGGGAACGGCGCTGCCCGCTGTCTTCTCGTACTGGCGTGAGTTTGCCGCTCGCTATGTAACCGCACTCTGCACACATACCGGCCTCTCATCAGATGTGTCCGATTCAAAGCCTGCCAAAGTAGTTGCGCCGCCAGCGGATGCGGAGTTGGAGGGTCTGGTCATGGCCGCGCCGCTCATGACGGGGGCCGAATATCTGACCAGCGCCTTGCTGCGCGCCTTGTGGCAGCAGACGGACGAGGCTCTCCGGCTGGAGTTGTCGGAACAGCAATGCGGGGTGCAGGAGTTTCTCAAGCGCCGTAATCCGGCCTGGAATCTGGTGGGCCGCGTTTGCTTCAATCTGGCGGAAAACCGCAATGATGCGGAGTCGCCCTTTGCCTTTCTGGCCACCTACACGGTACGGCTCTCGGCCCATTCCAAGGCGCAGCATCTGCCCTTGGGACAGGCTCTGCGCGAGTACGAGGGCGTAGCCAACCGAGACCGCCTCTTGTCGCTGCTGCTGCCGGTGCAAAGAGCTGCGGAGAGCTGCCCGTGGCTGAAGGCCATGGTCGATGGTGGCGAAATCTTCCATCCGCTTCGCTGGACTCCCGGTGAAGCCTTCCAGTTTTTGCGCGATTGCCCGCAACTGGAGCAGGCTGGCATCGTCGTTCGTATGCCGGCGACGTGGCCAGCGCATCGTCCGCCGCGGCCCCGCGTTACGGCCAAGGTGGGAGGCACGGCTCCGTCGCTGGTTGGCCAGGACGCGCTGCTCGACTTCCACATGGACGTCACGCTGGAGGGCGAGTCGCTGACCGCTGCCGAGATTCGCAAGCTGCTGGCCGGGACCGAAGGGCTGGCGCTGGTGCGCGGACGCTGGGTAGAGGTGGATCGCGAACAGCTCAGCCGCATGATCGACCGGTTCAGCGCGGCGGAACGCGCGGCGGCTCGCGATGGCCTTAACTTTGGCGAAGCGATGCGCATGTTGGCCGGGACCAATCTCGACGGCGCGGATGCAGACACGGAGGCGGTCGAAGCCAACTGGGCGCAGGTGACCGCCGGCCCCTGGCTTGCCGAAACCCTGAAGGGACTACGCAGCCAGGAGGGATTGGACAAGATCGATCCCGGCAAGGCGCTGAAGGGCACGCTGCGGCCTTATCAGCAGGTGGGCGTGCGCTGGCTCTATCTGCTGGCGAAGCTCGGGCTGGGAGCCTGTCTGGCCGATGACATGGGGTTGGGCAAGACCATTCAAGTACTTTCGCTGCTCCTCGTGCTCAAAAAACAGGCCCCCAAGAAGCAGGATAAGGGCAAGCCCAGTCTGCTGGTGGCTCTGGCTTCGCTGCTGGCCAACTGGGCCTCGGAACTGGAGCGCTTTGCGCCTAGCCTGAAGGTTCTTGTCGTGCATACATCGGTGCTTTCCAGCGAGACCATCAAGAACATCTCGGCGGATTCCCTGGCGGACGTAGATCTGGTGATTACCAGCTACGGCAGTCTGCTGCGCATTCCTTGGCTGACGGAAACCACCTGGCGACTTGCGGTCCTGGACGAAGCGCAGGCCATCAAGAATCCCAGCGCCAAGCAGACCCGCAGCGCCAAAAGGCTGAAGGCTGCTTCCCGCTTTGCGTTGACGGGCACTCCAGTCGAGAACCGGCTCGGAGATTTGTGGTCCATCTTCGACTTCATCAATCCAGGTTTGCTGGGTTCGGCAAAGGAGTTCACCAAGTACACCAAGCGCCTTGCCGGCCGAACACACAATCCCTATGGGCCGCTGCGGGAGCTGGTGCGTCCGTACATCTTGCGGCGGCTGAAGACCGACAAATCAGTGATCTCGGACCTGCCCGACAAGACTGAAGTGAAGGCTTTTTGCCAGCTCAGCCGCAAACAGGCAGCGCTCTATCAGCAGGCAGTGGATGACCTTGCCGAGCAGCTTGGCACAGCCGAGGGAATTCGCCGCAAGGGTCTTGTTCTCTCCTTCCTGATGCGCTTCAAGCAAATTTGCAACCATCCCTCGCAATGGCTGGGCAACAGCGCCTGGGCCGAGGCTGATAGCGGCAAGTGGGCCCGTCTGCGCGACATTGCCGAGGAGATTGCGGCTCGGCAGGAGAAGGTGCTGGTCTTCACGCAATTTCGCGAAATGACGGCCCCGCTGGCGTCTTTTCTTGGCTCGATCTTTGGGCGTCCCGGGCTGGTGCTTCATGGCGAAACCCCGGTGAAGAGCCGCAAGGAGCTGGTGCGCCGCTTTCAGGAAGATGAGTCGGTCGGATTCTTTGTGCTTTCGCTCAAGGCGGGAGGCACGGGACTCAATCTGACAGCCGCCTCGCACGTGGTTCATTTCGATCGCTGGTGGAATCCCGCGGTTGAGAACCAGGCCACGGACCGCGCCTATCGTATTGGTCAGAACAAGAATGTGCTGGTGCACAAGTTTGTCTGCCAGGGAACGGTCGAGGAAAAGATCGATGCGATGATCGAATCCAAACGCCAGATTGCGCAGGATATGCTGGAAGGCAGTGCGGATATGCTGCTAACCGAGATGAAGGACGACGAACTGCTTAAATTGGTCGCGCTCGACCTGAATTCCGCGCTCAAGGAGAGATAGAGCATGTACGACGGCTGGGGATGGAGACCGTATGTATCGGTGGCCCAGCGGCGCCAGAAGGCATTGAAAAAGATGGAAGCCCTGCGCAAGAAGGGCCGGACGATCTCCCCGGTCAGCGTCGATGGCCGCACCATCGCCAAGACCTTCTGGGGGAAGGCTTGGTGCGACAATCTGGAGTCGTACAGCGACTATGAGAATCGTCTGCCGCGCGGGCGGACCTACGTGCGCAACGGGTCGGTCGTTGATTTGCAGATTTTCCCAAACCAGATCACGGCGCTGGTCAGCGGCTCGGAGATTTACGCGGTCAAAGTGGAGATCCTGCCGGTTGCCAAGCCGCAGTGGAAGTCGATCTGCAAGGACTGCGCAGGCTCGATTGACTCGTTGGTCGAGCTACTGCAAGGACGCCTTTCAAAGGGCGTGATGGAGCGCATCAGCCAGCAGCAGACCGGCCTGTTTCCGTCGCCCCAGGAGATCAAGCTGTCGTGCAGTTGCCCGGATTGGGCGGAGATGTGCAAGCATGTCGCGGCCGTTCTCTATGGCGTCGGTGCCCGTCTGGACCAGCAGCCAGAGCTGCTCTTTCGGCTGCGCGCTGTGAACGAAAAGGAACTGATTGCCAGCGCAGGAAAGTCTCTGCCCCGCGCGAAGAAGAGTCCCGCCAAGGTGCTGGGTGGCGAGGATCTCTCCAAGCTCTTTGGGTTGGAGCTGGCTGGCTCCACGACCCGCGCGAAAACCGCATCTCCAGCCAAAGCCGCATTGGTTGCCAAGGCCGCTCGGGTCTCGAAAACGCGCGCAACCAAAGCCAACCCCGTTGACACCAAAACCAAGCTAGGGAAAAAAACCGTAAAGGCCAAGCCCTCCGTGCCATCGAAGCCGGTAGTAAAGAAAAAAGCGGTGGCCGCACCCACGAAGCCCAAGCCGGTCAAGAAGTCAGCAAGCAAGAAGCCCTCTATTCTGAAGAAGGCGGAAATCGTCTCCCCCAAAAAAGCCTTCCTGCGGCAAAGAAAAGTGCTGTCACCAGCAAAGCTAGGCCCAGCCGGCCGGTTGCCAGAAAAGCGCCTGCTGCGCCGCGCGTTTCGCAGGCAAAACCCGTCTCTATGAGGGGAGATTCCAGACCACCCCTCAAGCAATGAGAAGAGACGCGCGGAATGCAAGTTCAACGATGCAGGAGGGAGTCAGGGTCAATGCAAACATGCCTCATGACATTCCGAGACGAAGAGCGTTCGCAAAGGTAGATTTCTGCTTGGCGTTCGCCGCCATGGAGAGTACGTCCTTGCGAGCATCCTCCGCTACGCCCAGCTTCTCGGCGGCCTTGATGAAGTGGCTAGGGGTAAATCCGGTGTCCTGGCGCGGCTTTCGACGTGTTGGGCTTGCGATAGATGGCCTCGATGCACATCCGCCTCATCAGCGTTTTGACATGGCGACGGCCTACTTCAAGTCGCATGTTGGCGC
>Ga0255355_1000036_pt1 | contig 83898 bp, 78 predicted proteins | sample HBST75metaG_FD_189943 | JGI IMG/M metagenome (GOLD analysis project Ga0255355, IMG submission 189943) | Peat soil microbial communities from Stordalen Mire, Sweden - H.B.S.T75 | ecosystem: Environmental > Terrestrial > Soil > Wetlands > Peat | place: Sweden: Norrbotten County, Stordalen Mire...
GTGGTGACTTGGCCGGCGCTGAGGGCGGTGGCGCCGATGAGGGTGTCGGCGGCAGCTGCGGTGGTGAGGGCGGTGGCGGCGGTGTTGGCGGTGGCGACGGAGGCGGGGGCGCTGCCGGCTGAATATGTAGTGAGTGCCGTGGTGCCGCTTAGCCCTGCTTTTGTCGCCCCGGTGATTGTAGTGGAAGCGGAGACACCGAATACGTTCGCGCCGTTAAAGTTGCTCGTGCTGCCGATCTGGTTGATTTCCGACAGGATCGACTGATATTCGGTGTTCAGAGCGGCGGACTGCGAGGAGGTGATGCCGCTGGTGGCGCCTTCAGTGGCCAGGGTCACAGCGCGGTTGAGCAAGGTGTTGGTCTGAGACAGGGCGCCGTCGGCGGTCTGCAACATGCCGATGCCGTTGCTGGCGTTCTGCTGCGACTGAGTCAGGGCGGCAATGTTGGCCGTCAATCCCTGGGCAATCGACAAGCCAGCGGCGTCGTCGGAACCGGAGTTGATCTTCATGCCGGTGGAGAGCTGAGTCAGAGTCTTCTGCAGGTTGGCCTGCGTGTTGGACAAAGCATTCTCCGCCGTCATGGAGGAGATGTTATTCAGAATTGAAAGTGCCATGGGTGTATCTCCTTATGTTTGCCCTGTTGCGCCTGCGCTCGGCTCGTTTGTGTGGGCCTGCTTTGAGGCTCCGGTGTGTCGAGAAGGAGGTCGTCTTGGACAAACACTCTATCGGTCATCCCGGAAAATCATTTCAACTTAAAGTGCCGATTCATGACTCTATTCCTGTGCACTTTGGTCATCTATCCTTGTGGCCCATCGGCATGAAAACACAGGACCGAGCGAATCTCCTCTTTGCCCCGGTTCCATCAAGGTCTCGACCTGGATGAACAGAAAAAAGCGGCAGATTGATCGCCCGATCCAGCCTGGCGATCAATCTGCCGCTTGAGCAGAGCCAAAGAGCTTTATGCTGCTATTTCAGATAATCAAGCAGAGTTTGCGGCATAACTTTGGCCGCTGCGGCGAGCACCGCCTCGTTGTCCAGTTCAGCTTGTGACAAGTTAGTCGCCGCCGTAGCAGTGGAGATTCCGACCAGCGTCGTCTGCTGCGAAGTCAGCGTGACTTTTTCCTGACTCAAATAGGTTTCCTGCGAGTCGAGTTGATTGATGGAGTTATCCAGAGGAATGCGCTGTTCGCCTAAATAACTGGACGCGGTGGAAATGGCAGTAGTTGCCGTACCGATCTCGGCAGATGTTCCGCTCTGAAGGGCAGTGATGAGTTTGCTGAGCGAACCGATCACATTGGCCCCTGAGGTAAACAACGTGCTGCCCGGGACGTTAGTGGCGACACTCATGGAATCGCCCACCTGCACGCTGTTGATGCTGCTGTTTCCGACATATGCGTAGGCGTTCGCCACCGCGGTGCCAGTGGTAGCGCTCATGGATCCAAGCGCCGCATCGTTGGTCGTCACAGCGATGCCCACCGTGTTCGATGGGCTGCTGATGGATAACTGGCCGGCACTGTTGAAGCCCACGGTCGTACCGGCAGAAAGCGTGCCCGCCGCGACCGCGTTGGTGACGGCGGTCTGCAAATCCTGAATAGTATTGCCGGCTGCCGCCTGAAAGTTCAAGGTACCGCCTGTGGTGGCATCGCCGATGGTGGTCACAGACCCGGCCGTGAGCAAGGTTGCCGAGCTCAATGGGCTGGCAGACGAGCCCTTCGCCGAGGTGTATGTGGTTGAAGCGGCGACGAACGGCGGGGTGCTGGTCTCCGAACCTCCGAAGATGTAAGCGCCCGAGTAGGAACTGTTGGCCTGAGCAACAACCGTTGTGAGAATACTCGCAACCTGGTTAGCAACGCCCTGCCGCTGTGCGGCTGTGTCGGTTCCGCTGGCGCCAGAAGTGCCGTCCGTGATGGCGGAGTTCAATGCGGTGGCGATGGAACTGATGGCCGAATCCGCCGTCTGCATCTGGGGCAACAGAGAACTCACATTGCTCGTGTACTGGTCGACGCTTGCCGATTGAGCCAGCGCGACTACCATATTCGCCGCAGCCGAAGGATCATCGGACGGCTGGTTGACGCGCAAGCCGGTTGAGATTTGCTGCATCGCCGTCGAGAGATTCTGCTGACTCTGCTGCATGGCGTACTGCATATCGGGAAGCATACTGGTGACGCGCATAGTGACCTTCTTGCGCAGCAGTCTGCCGCGCCTCTCATCGTTTATTCCGCTGCGGCGGTGCCCATGGTGATGAGCGTCGAGAACAGCCCTTGAATGGTAGAGACAACTCGAGCCGCGGCCTCGTAGGCGGTTTGATATGTGATCAGATTGGCGGACTCTTCGTCGATTGATACCCCGGAAACAGCGCTGCGCTGGTCGTTGAGCTGCAACAGACTGGCAGTGGTCGCAGTCGACTCGGAGTTGGCGTTGGAGGTAAGACTGCCGACCTGGTAAACCAAGCTCGAGTATGCATCCGAGGGAGTTTCGCCAGACGGAAGCGCTGTGGTCTGCACTGCGCTCAAATTGGTCAGGTTGCCGCTGCTTCCCGACGTACCATCTGAACTGGCAGCGATCGCCGCAGGATCAGTGGTCGCCATGGTGATGTTGCCAGCCGTGATGGCTGGGATGACGCCAGTGGTCACTCCGGAGCTGAAAAGGGCTGCTCCGGCTACTCCGTTTTGATCGTAGCCAGTTGCCTGAGCCGCATTGATCGCGGTTGCAAACTGATTGGCGAGCGTGTTCAACTGCTTTAAAAGACCAGGAATTGTCGTGTCGCGCGTCTGAATAGTTCCGCCCAGATCGCCGCCCGTGAGCGTTGACGTAATGTTGTTTCCTCCCTGGTCGAGGACCTCTTGTGTCTTGCCATCACTGCCGGTAGCTGTCTGCAGCGTATAGCTTTGTGAACCCGCGACGAGTGTGGTTCCGTTTCCCGTCGTCACCGTCTCGCCGGTCGGAGTCTGGGTTACAGAGACATTGGTCAAGGCCGACAGCTTGAGAACAAGTTCATCCTGTTGATCCTGAAGCGTTCCACCATTTTGCCCGGTTGACTTCAGCGCGGCGATTTGCGGGTTCAGCGCGGCAATCTGAGTACTCAGCTGGTTGATCTGACTTACATCCTGAGTTACCTGGGTGTTGAGCCCGGTCTGCTGCGAGGTCAACGTACTGGAAGCCGTGTTGAACGCTGTGGCCAGATTCTGCGCGGCAGTGAGCACTGCCTGGCGTGAAGTGGAACTAGCGGCATTGGTTGAAAGGCTGGAGAGCTTTGAGAACAGGGCCGACATCTCTGTCCCAATATCGTTCGTCGAAGTGGTGAAGGTGGGCTGAATCGCCTGCATTGAAGACAGTTGCGCATTCGCTCCACTCTGGGCAGTGGTCTCCTGGTTGATCTGCGATTGCAGCAGCTCATCCCGGATACTCTGATACCCTGTCAGCTCCACGCCGTTGCCAACGCTTAAGTTGCCGTTGGTGGTTGGCGCCACCTCTTGCAGCACTGCCACTTGCCGGGTATAACCCGGCGTATTCGCGTTGGCAATATTGTTGTTGGTTACTTGCAGTTCTCCAGAAGCGACGCCCAGAGAGTGCACAGCGATGGAAAGCGATGTATTCAGCGACATAGATTACATCTCACAGGACCAGGTCTGATGTTTCAGCCTGGGCCCGCGAGCCTCCTGGATTCGTCCCGAATGGCTTCTGCACAGCAAGGCGAGCAGAGCGATGGTTTTGCCGGAGTGTGCCAGCAGTGCTGCATACTGCTGATTCAAGGCGCGGATGGCCTTGCCTGCCGCTCGAATCTTGAGACCTACTGCGGGATCGAGGCCAGAGAGCAAGGACTGCTCGGAGGAATGAACGCCTTCGCTCACAGCGTTTGCCTTCAGAGCCAAGCTTGCGCAAAGCATCTCTTGCCTGGCCACGCTCTCTTGAAATTTGGACAACGTGTTGCTGGCTATTGCATCCATGGCAACTGTGATCTCAAACGCCAACGCCTGCATTTCTTGCAGGTAAATGGCGGCGACCTGATCGCGCTTTTGGAGCGCTTCATCGTTCATTTTGAGGCCCTTCTGGAACACTTTCATTCCCGGGCAATGAACGCTTTCAGTTGCCGTTCATGCCCGTTTACTCGCCCTTGCTATCGATAATTGCGCCGGCGATTTTCGTTGCGTCAAGCTGGTATGCACCGCTGTTCACGGACTGGCTCAGCGTATCCACCTTGTCCTGACGGATCTCAGGAGAGTTCAGTGCTCGACTGGTAAGCGACTGGACCGAGAGGCTGTCGGAATGGAACGTTGTCCGATCCTGCGCCGCACTCTGGGTAGCTGTCGTGTCGCTGGTCGAAACCGGCTTCACTCCCCGGTCTGCTGGCAGCAAACTCGCTGACGGACTGTTCAATTCAACTTTCATTGCAATATCTCCTGTCTCAACGTTACAGCTATCGGCGTTTCCGGACAAACGTTTCAGTCTCTTCGTCGGTAGTTGTCAAAAAAACAGGCGATCAGCTATCATTTTCTTCACTATCCGGTATGTGCCGGCTTAGTTGTCTGTGCCGCATCCACACTTGCGTTCTCCGCCTTGTGAAGATTCTTGGCAATCATTTTGGCGATGCCGATGCCGCCGGAGGCTGTCAGCGAAGCTCCTAGCGACTGCATCGCGATTCCCTGGAACTGTTCCTTGCCACTGTCCGCATCCTCATCGGCGTCTTCGCCAGGCACCGAGCCAAAACTCTGCTCCGCCTGCTGCAGCCAACTGCCTAGAAGAATGGATTCGAAATCCTTCGAAGACTTCTCGATCTTGGAGTTCTCCGTGGCGGTCGAGGCTGCGTGCCGAAGCAGTTTCTCTGGATTCGCGGTGAGCGGACCGATGGCAACTGCGGAGTTATTGCCAAACGATGAGATACTTGCCACTTAAATCACCTCCAGGTCGGCCTGCAATCCACCTGCCGCCTTGATTGCCTGAAGAATCGAAATAATGTCATGGGAAGTGGCGCCAATCGCGTGAAGCCCCCTGATCAACTCATCCACGTTGGCCCCCTCCTGCATCTGAATCGATTGCGCAGGCGCATCGTTCACTGCGACTTTTGTTTCCGTCAGTATCTCCGGCTTGGCATTCATTCCCGGGGGAGGCTGTAGCAGTACGTGTGAGGTCACCACGTCAATCGTCAGACTTCCGTGGATCACAGAAACCGGCGAGAGCCGCACATCGCCTCCCATGACGATTGTGCCCGTACGCTCGTTGACTACCACCTTGGCCGGCGAATGGACACCGATAGAGAGGTTCTGCACGCGCGAGATAAGCACCGGCACCGAAGCCATGCCGCTGGCGGCTACATCTATATCGATTCGTCGGCTGTCCAGTGCAGAAGCGATCGCCTTCCGAAATTCCTTGTTGATCACGTCCGCAACATCACGCGCTGCGGTGAAGTCGGGGTTTTGCAACAAAAGCGAGACAGTCTGAAAGCGGCTCAAATCGACGGCCGCGTCACGCTCGACCATTCCGCCGTCAGCAATTCTCCCCACGGTCAAATGGTTGACGGTCTTCGAACTGCCGTTTCCACCTTCAGAGTATCCGCCGATAACCAGCGGTCCTTGGGCCACGGCATAGACCTGCCCATTCGGTGCGCGCAGAGCCGTCAGCAGCAACACTCCGCCGGATAGGCTCTTGGCATCGCCCACAGCCGAAGCGGTAACATCGATCTTCATTCCCGGCCGCGAAAACGGCGGCAGGGTCGCTGTGACAAAAACAGCAGCGACATCCTTTACAACCACCACGCTGGGTGCGATCTGCACCCCCATCCGCGCCAACGAGTTGGCCAGCGTCTGGACGGTAAAATAGGTCTGCTGCGTATCGCCAGTACGATTTAGACCAATCACAAGGCCATATCCAACCAGTTGGTTGTCACGCACGCCTTCAATCTGCGTTATGTCGCGAACCAGCATCTTTCGATCGGCTTCGGACCCAAACAGCGGAAACGCAACGAGGAGAAACAGCGCACCAAACATGCTGAACCGCGCCGGCCAGGCGAGGCCCTTCCGCCGTCCCACTCTGCCTGCTCTGCGCACTAAAAGTTCAATAGCCATAACACCGCCCTGGAGATGGGATTCAGCGGACGCACACCGTCCGAGATAATTCCCTTCCCCTTCATTTCGATCTCGAGATTGCTTAAAGCCGTGGATGAGACCGTGTTGCCGGGTCCGATATCGCCCGGCCGGATCATGCCGCGCACAATAATGTCTTCATGTTGATTGTTCATGAAGATCTTGCGCTCAGCTTCCACCACCAGGTTGCCATTCTGGAGTACGGCAATCACGCTGCCGGTAAGACTGGTTGCGAAAGTCGTATTGGATGCTGTCGATCCTTGTCCCTTGAGCACCTGGGCTGAATTCGCCGCCATCAGCGGATTGGTAGATGCGGGACTCCTGCCCATGACTCCGGTAATCGCAGAAGTGGTTGAAAAGCTTCGTTCACTATCGGACGTGCCCGACTGCGCGGCACTGGTTTGGACCGCAACTTGAATGGTGATGGTGTCGTTCACGTGGCGCGCCTTGTAATCGACGGAGAAGTCGCCCAGAGAACTTTCGGGCGACCATAAACTCCCCATCGTGTGCTCGTCTGTTACCGAAACCGACTTCTGCTGCAACCGCGCGAGGTAGGCTGCCCGAAGGTTCTCCGGCGACTTCGGGTTGTCCTTCTTGGCAGACGCCCAGAGTGCGAAAGTCGAAAGTGTTCCAAGCAACGCAAGAGCAGCGGCTCGTTTGAGGACGATCTGTCTCGACCGCATTTTAGAAGCTCCTTTTCAGCAGATTCGCACCGACCACTTCGGCGACATAAATCTGTTTGTGGTCCGGACTCGCGACGCGAATCTTATGGCCGACAATGCCGTTTTCAAGACTGATGACTGCAACTTGAATATGCGACCGGCCGTCGTCCATGACCATCATCGCGTGGGTACCGGCCCGCATCGTAATCAGTTTTTTCGGTTTCAAAAGCTCGCTTGCGAAGGCCGTCGAGGTGCCGGAAGCACCAGCTTCCTGTTCAACTGCTTCTTTTGGAAACCGAACGACAACATAGAAAGGGAGACATGCGGTTGGCTGATGACAGACCATTTTGACCCTGGACCTGGCGTCGGGATTCTCCGCGGCTGACCGAGCGTCGAGCGGCGCGACCGACAGGATATCGAGCGCGGGATTCGGATCGGTAGCGACGACTTGCGCAAGCAATGACACTTGATCCTCTTCGACCCGAATTCCGCTGCTGGAGAGGCTCTGAGCCACCTGGCGCGTTGTGAGCACAAAGCGCTTCTGCGCATGCTGTCCCCAGCCCACCAAGCTTATCGACACCATCAACCCAGCCGCTATCCATCTAGCTGTCATCTTCGCCCTCTGCCGCCGTCTCATTTCGACTTTCCATATTTTTACTGAGCGAGTTGATTGAGTTGCTGCAGCATTTCATCCGCGGCCTTTACCACGCGCGAATTGGATTCATACGACCGCTGCGCCAAGATCATGGCGACGAATTGGTTCACCACGCTCACGTTGGACTGTTCCAGCATGCCCTGCTGTATCGACCCCAGACCTTCCGAGCCGCCGGGGCTTCCAACCACAGGTTGACCAGACGCGGTGGTCTGCAGACAGATATTGTTGCCCACGCTGTTCAAGCCGCCGGGATTAACGAACAGCGCGGTCTGAATGCTGCCTACCTGCGCAGCTGAATTTTGGCCTGGCTGGGTCACGCTGACCGTCCCATCGCTGCCGACTGTTACGCTAAGCGCATCCGATGGAATCGTAATTGCGGGTTGCAACGGGTCGCCCTCGGCGGTTACCAGTTGCCCCTGAGAATCCGGATGGAAGGAACCATCCCGCGTATAACCAATCTGTCCATTGGGCAACAGGATCTGGAAGAATCCCGCACCTTGAATCATCAAGTCGAGAGGATTGTTGGTCGTCGTGGCGTCTCCCTGCGTCTGAATAATCTCAGTCGATGTGGGCCGGGTGCCGAGGCCCACTTGCAGGCCGGCCGCCACGGTCGTCTGCTGGGTCGCTGCTGCGCCTGGCATGATTTCATTCTGATACAGAAGGTCAGTGAAATTCACCTGACGCTGCTGGAATCCAGTAGTGCTCGAGTTGGCGAGATTGTTGGCAATATTATCCAGGTTCATCTGCTGCGCGGTCATGCCGCTGGCAGCCGTATAAAGAGCACGAAACATATCAGGTTCCTCTCAAACTGGTTCGATTCAAACTCAACATGGAATTAACTAACGCGTGGCAGGTCCTGGGCAGCCGTCTTGTCCAACTCGGTACTGAACATGGTCAACACCCGGCGCATGGTCTCTACCTCGCGCTGTGCGGAGATCAGTTCCACTGCGCTGGTCACAGGGTTGACGTTTGAACTCTCGATCATTCCCTGGCGCACTTGGGATTTGGTTGCGGCTGTGGCGGTGCCGACGGGCGCGGTATAATAACTTCCGCCCTCGCTCTGCAATTGCACTGTGGGCGCGAACTCGACCATCTTCATTCGTCCGGAAATCGCGCCATTGACAGAAATTGTGCCATCAGGGCTGATCGACACAGGCTCTCCGACGATCATGATGGGGCCGCCGTTTTCTCCCTGGACAGGATCGCCCACAGCCGTGATCAGTTGCCCTTGAGGCGAGACGCGGAAGTTTCCTCCGCGCGTGTACGAGGTACCGGATGCGGTCTGCACGGAGAAATAGCCTGGGCCCTCCACGGCAAGGTCGAGATCGTTGCCTGTTCGCGTCAGAGCGCCTTGTGAATTATCGAGTTGAGTGCCGCTAAGCACGCCGTAATCGTTAGCATCCTGGTTGAGAACGGAGAGAGACGAATCACCGGTGCTGGCCAGCATGGAACTAAAAACATTGTGGCTCGCCCGAAAGCCGACAGTGCTCACGTTCGCCACATTGTTGGCAATTGTATCGAGCGCTTTGGTGCGGGTCATGAGTCCGGTGCACGCTGCGTAGTATCCACTGCTCATTTTGTGGCCTCGAGCAGATAATCTGCACGTCGATGGCCATTTTGGGCGTGGTCTGATTTATCTCAGGTTTCACTTCATTTGAATGCAAAACACGGAGAATCTCGCGGATCGGCTTCACTGGCGATGAGGAATCGATGAGAGTCGGATGAGATGAGCCACTCATCTCTGCATCTGTCTAAGTATTGGTTGTGTTTCTGACTGTATCTTTCTCTATTAACGCAGGGTGTACTCGGTCCGGATTCTCTTACCTTGGATATCGGGACACTTCAGCTACAACACCAGAGATCAAAGGGTTAGAGGCCTAGTGGGCGTTGATGGCCAGAGTGCTCACTCCACGGGACGCACGCGATTCAAAATCGGCCCGGGCCCCAGCCAGTTCGTGCGCCGACTTGAGGATGAATCTCCAAACAGACGAGGCGGAAGAATCACTCATGCTGTGCATGGCATTCAGGACGAACAGCGGCAGCGTCCGCTCAATCTCAAATAAGGCGCCTTGATCTCTGCAGCCTCGGTCGCCATATGGCCAACCCAAAGCTGCTGGAATCTCTCCGATTCCGTGAAGCAGTCCGACCATATATGCATCCTCAGGAGAGATGCCTTCGAGAGACTCGGCAACAAGCTGAGCGTACTGGGCCACCAAGCGCGAGTGCTTCCAAACCTCAGTCGTCGCCTTATGTCTTCTGTCGCTCGCGAAGCTTCGTGAGGAGATCGCACCAAACCAGACATTTACGTCCAGGCTCGCTATGCAGTCGCCCATCCGGCTGGGACGTTCCGCAACATTTTCGTATTCTCTGCCGATCAGCCGCAAAATTTTGATCGTGGCGCCTACATCGCTCAAAACGAGTTCGGAGGCCATCCGCAGATCGATATAAGGCTCCTGCAGGAGCATGTCAAGGCCAAGTACTGTTGCCGACATCACCGGCACGATATCCAGAAAACCCGGCTTTCCCGGCGGGTTTACCTTCTGCTCCAAGAGGTCGAAGCTGCGCCATGTGGACGACGGAATCCAGCCAAAATCGACTTCCGGGTCTAAAGTTTGATTGAACACTGGTTTCCACCTGCTGTGTCCTTATCGGCACCTCTGGGCGATCTGTGCAAACGAATCCGGGGGTTTATCCATTACCCGAGAACCATTTCCGAAACACCGAAGTAACAAGAGGAGCAGTTGGCGAACGCCAGCAAGGAAGCCTCACCCGGCCCTGAAAAGCAGGTCGACATCCCTGGGGCCGCACTTCAGACGCGCCCACAGATACTCCTTGCACTTTCCAATAATGGCCTCATCCGCCTCCAGGTGCGCACCATAATTGCAGAGAATTCGTGCCATTTCGGCGGAGGAATGGACGCTTTCGAATTTCAGCTCGCTCGCAGTCGTCCCGCCGCTTCTTTCCTTGGCCTGTTCAATCTCCTGCATCTGGGTCTGGTAGTCGCTCGGCGTCACAAAACAAGGCTGGGTCTTGCACTCGGTCATCTTCTCGATAGCGTAAAGCAGCCCGTACTCGACGTTATGAACGAAGCCCACCAGCAACATATTGGTCGCAGCTACATAATGCAGAGGAATCATGGAGTAGAGTCGCATAAGCGCCGATGGAATGTTGATCTTGGACTGCATCGGGTACTTCGGTGCTGCAAATACAGGGCAACCCCATTGCGTGGCGCGGACCGCCGTGATCTGCTTTTCGCTCACCGAACCGCGCCGCACCAGGAGTTCGCCAATCTCGACTCCCGCTTCTCTCTGCTCACCCATCGCTGCCTTGAACTCGGTACTGCTCAAGAGGCCCTGACTGACCAGCATCAGTCCCAACGGCATACGCTCCAAGCGGCTCGCCGGCTCCGGCCAAGATGTCGCCAATTCTGAAAGTTTCTCTTCCGCTGCCGATGCAAAACAGGAGGAGCTGCAATACCAGCGGCCGTGCATCCTGATCCCGGCCTTGTGCGCAGAGAAATGCCGCAGGGTCATCGACCTCTCGCAGAATTCACATCGGGCGCTAATGGCCCTGAACCCGGCAGACCAAGCTTGCGTTGTGATTGATTGAATCAGCCTCATTTGTTCCATTGCTCCTCTCTTGTTATTTCGTCCGCTGCATTCATTTCTTCGGCACTCAATGGAGAGTCAAGGAAGAGACGGGTTGCGAAACCTCTGTCACGCGCAGACCATAGTTTCCATCGATCACAACTGCTTCGCCCCTGGCGATGACTATGCCGTTGAGAAGAAGTTCGATTGGCTCCTCTACCTGACGGTCAAGCTCAACCACAGATCCGCTGGTCAGGTCCATCACTTCGCGCAGGGTAAGCTGGCGCTGTCCAAAGCGGAGAGTGACATGTAATTCAACGTCCATCACCAGGTCCAGATTTACCGGATCCAGTATCATGTTTCCCGCGACCACTTTCATTACGCCTCTTGTGCCCACAACCGAATGCACAGCCCGGTAATGAAGCAGAAGCGACTCCATCAGCTCCGGATTGAAGGACATCGAAACCGATACTCGATTCGCATCCCCATCAACAACGGCGACCTGGACGGCGCTCGCGCGTTCGGACATCGGCTCGGAAGCAGAGGAAGTCTCTATCGTGAAGGTCCCATACTCACGTTCCAGTGTGGTATGAAACTTTCTCGCTGCCCCATCAACCAATTTCTTCAGGGCTTCGCTTTCCTCCACTCCGAATTGATCCACCGGCTTTTGAAGCAACTTCGACACCAACGGCATTGCCTCGGCATGGCGAAACTCCAGCAGGAACTCCCCGCGAATCGTGCCACCGAGCATGCACTTGATCCGTACCTGCCCGGATCCCTCTGAAGCCAGGTTCTCATCCTTCATGGCAACGGTCGCCCACGCCGATCCAGTGCCCGCGGTCATAGTAGCCGCCAGGGCGGCGAAGAAGGCGTCGGAAAAGGGCTGAATATTCTTATCGTCAGTCTGATTGTTCGTCATGCTATTCCTTTGTCCCATCCGGATCCTGTAAACGTGCTGTGAGCTGCGCAGCCTTCCGCTCACCGTTTCTAACCGGCAATGCCTCAAAGATTTCCACGCCTTCCACGGTAAGGCGTCCAGGTCTTTTCACCGGTGAATTCATCTTCAGGATTGTTCCCACTCTTAGGTCGATCAGGTCCTTCACGTGAACCTGCATATGCGTTATATCTGCGGAAACCACAAAGTCGCAGTCCAGAATCCGCTCGCGAAGACTGGGACCGTGGAGAGGGCGAATACTCGATACCTTCTTCGACTGCGCCGCATTCAAGTGCCTCAATAGAAAACCTACAAACGAGGTTGGCAGCACCATGGTGACGCACCCGTTGGTACTCCCAAGCTCCATCTCGAAGATCAGCAGCACCAGCTTTTCATTGGCCAGAAAAACTTGTGGAATCGCGGCCGGCTTGATGCAGCGGCTCTGTGTCAGTGACAAGGCAAGGGCCTGCCACGAGCGCTCCAGTTCCTTGACAATGAGAACGGTGACACTCTGCAATATCTCTTCGTCGATCTCGGTCATCTCGCGTGCTTCGGCCGATGCGGTTCCTGCGCCACCGAGAAGAAGATCAATGATGGGAAAGATCAGATCAACATCCATCTCCAGCAGGATATTGGTCTCCATCACGCTCAGTGAACAGGGCACAAGGTAGCTGTCAATAGCCGCCCTGCTGGAGTATTCGGTGCTAACCACCTGCTCCAGAGCAGCCAGCTTCAACCGAAGGGAAGCACCCAAGAACAGCCCCAGTGAGTTGGCGACGTTAAGGGCAAACTTCTCATGCAAGGCGGTCAAAGCACGCACATTCTCATTTGAGAGCCTGCCCGCAGAGCGGAAGTTGCAGGATTGAATGTTGCGCTGCTTCGCCTGCGGCGTGCTGCCTTTTCCTGCCTTGGCGAGTCCCTCCACAGCAGATGAAGTGCTCACAACTGCCCCCCGGTTTGGCGGCTTTCCACGCGCTTCAAAGTCGGATTCAGGAAGTTATTCCGCGCTCTTGCTTTCCCGTCAAGATGACTAAGCGAGGCGCGCAGCTTGACCATCGCAGCGGCGTGGATTTGCGAGACCCGTGATACCACAATACCAACCACCTGAGATATCTCTTTCATGGTCAGCTCTTCCTTGTAATACAACGAAAGGATGAGCTGCTCCCTCTCAGACATCTTCGACACTGCCTCGGCAAGCTGCTCTTTTCTTTCGCCTTGCAGGCAAAGATCAAAGGGATTGGCGTCATCCGGTCCCGGCGCAGATTCGATCAGGTCATAGGACTCCGAACGGTCGTGCGAAGGATCCGATCGCTGCCCCACCAGGTAGAGTCCGTCCAACTGGGTCATGGTGCTCTGCAATTCGTCCAGCCCAATCCGCATTTCGGCGGCTATCTCTTCTTCCTGAGGCTGTCGTCCCAGCTTCGCTTCCAGTCTGGCGACCGATGCAGTGATCTCGCGGCCTTTCTTGCGAAGTGTGCGAGACCCCCAGTCCAACATGCGCAGACTGTCCAGAATCGCGCCGCGGATGCGAAACTTCGCGAAGGTCGAGAACTGCGCATCCTTTGAACTGTCGTAGTTGCGGCAGGCATCGATCAGGCCAATCACCCCAGCCTGCACCAGATCTTCCATGTCGACATTTTTAGGCAACCGCTCGCGGATTCTCGCGGCAACATAATAGACCTGCGGCAACTCGCGCATCACAAGATCGTTGCGTTCCTCCATGCAATCGCCACTCGCACGGTATGCCAGTTCTGCTGTTGTCATTGCGTTACTCCCTCTGTGAGGAACTCACTCTTGCTGCTATATTCGGGACCTTGTTTCCTGTTTCTCGCAAATTGTCTGCCCATCTTCGGCTCTCTTCCTGATCGCTTCAATGGATCACCCCCACGGACTGCACCGGCGTCAATGGCGGAATCTCTCCCGGAGAAATCACCACAATCTTGGGAATGAACGGCTCCAACAGTCGGCGAAGGTAATAGCGGCCAGGAGACGAACACAGCAAAACGGGCGGCGCGGCTTGAATGTCTCTTCCAAATTCTGTACGTAATCCATCTAGCACGCGGCGTGCCAATGTGACCTGTTGAGGAGTCGAGATACTCTGGTTCGCTGGCAGGTTTGATCCGCGCAGGCATTCGTCTTCGATCGAAGTGTCGAGCGTAACGACCTTGAGCTGGCCCTGATCGTTCAGCAGCGGACGAATCAGCGCCCTTCCCTGCGTATGCCGGACGGCTTCAACCAATGCAATTGGGTTCTTGTTGTATGCGGCGCTCTCGACAAGGGTCTCAAGGATTGTGCCCAAATCGCGAATCGACACCTGCTCGCGCAAGAGTTGCTGAAGCACTTTCTGCACTTCACCCAAGCTCATGAGCTTTGGAATCAATTCATCGGCGAGCTTCGGATGCGACTCACTTAGCTTGTCGATCAGTCGTCTGGTCTCATGCCGCGAAAGCAGTTCATGCGCGTTGTGCTTGATCACCTCAGCCAGATGAGCGGCCAACACTGAAGTCGAGTCCACGACCGCATACCCAGCCGCAATGGCTTGGCCCTGCGTCTGCGGAGCGATCCACTTTGCCGGCACATCGAAGGCCGGTTCGCGGGTGTCCTGGCCCGGCAGATCGGGCGCATCTGGATTAGAGCTGATCGCCAGCAGGCAGTCCCGACGAAGTTCCCACCGCGCAACCTCTATCCCACGCAGGTAGATCACATATTCCCTCTCTCGCAGAGAGAGGTTGTCCGTGATGTGGATGGAGGGAACCAGGAAGCCTAATTGCTGGGCCAGATTCTTGCGCATCGACTTCACGCGGGCAAGAAGCTGTCCGCCTTTTTGCGCGTCAACCAGAGGCACCAACCCTACACCGACTTCGAGCATCAGCTCATCCAACTTTAAGATTGCATCCATCGGATCGACTGCCGGGGCAGCCGCCCCGCCTGGCAATGCAGTCTTTCCCAGCGCTTCCAGCTCTTCCGCTTCATCTTTTACGACTTGCGGCTTCATCTTCCACGCCACGAGCATCAGCACGGCGGCCAGGCTGAAGAAGGAAAACTTCGGAAGTCCAGGAATGAGCCCCAAGGCCGCCAGCGCGCCGCCGGCAATCCAAAGCAGACGCGGACTGCTGAAAAGCTGCTTGTTGATATTGATGCCGAGAGATTCCTTCGACGCAGCCCTGGTCACGACGATGCCGGCGGCGACGGAAACAAGCAATGAAGGCAGGATGGACACCAGGCCGTCACCGACAGTGAGGATGGTGTAGGTCTTTAAGGCTTCCTGGAAGGGCACGCCCTGTTGAAAGACTCCGATCAGGAACCCGGCAATGATATTGATGGCCATGACCAGGATGGTGGCCAGCGAATCGCGTTGGCTAAAGCGCGCCGCACCGTCCATGGCGCCGCAGAACTCCGCCTCGCGCGCCACCCGCTCACGCCTTGTTCGAGCCTGCTGCTCATTAATAATGCCGGCATTCAGATCCGCATCGATTGCCATCTGCTTGCCCGGCATGGCATCCAAAGTAAAGCGAGCCGTAACTTCAGCCGTACGCACCGTGCCGTGACTGATGACAAGGAATTGAATCGCAATCAAAGCCAGGAAGAGGACGAAGCCAACAATGTAGTTGCCTCCCACCACGAACTGGCCGAATGCCTCGATCACTTTGCCCGCGGCCGAGGTGCCTTCATTGCCATGCAACAGAATGCGCCGCGAACTGGCCAGATCGAGTGAAAGGCGTAGCAACGTGAGCATCAGAATAAGGCTGGGAAAAACCGAAAATTGCAGCGGACGGAGCACCTGGATTGCTGTAAGCAACACCAGGATGGATAGTGTGATGCTGACGGTCAGCAGCAAATCGAGAATAAAGCTGGGCAACGGCACCAGCATCACAAAAACAATGGCCACTGCGGAAATCGGCGCAATCCACTCGCTGCACTTCCGAAGGATCGTCATGATTCGTTCCATCACTGCTTTACCCCCGGCCGCGGATTGGATGAATTGGATTGGTTTTGTGTCTTCTGGCCAGAGGCGTTCCTGGAGCGCCGCTCCGCCTCACCCCTGCGCACTTCTGCCTGCGCACGGAAGACCATCGCAAGAATTTCGGCGACCGCCTGGTACAGTTTCGACGGGATGGCGTCCCCAACTTCAACACTCTTATAGAGCGCCTGCGCGAGTGGCCGGTTTTCCACCAGCATGATGCCGTTGTCGCGCGCCAGTTGTTTGATCTTTTCCGCCAGAATATTTTTTCCTTTAGCGACGACCAGAGGCGCGGGCATGTCAGTTTCATAGCGCAGGGCTACCGCAAAGTGAGTCGGGTTGGTCACGATGACGGTGGCGGTTGCTGCGGCCTTGAGGGACTGCTTCTTGCGCATGGCTCTCTGCAACTGGCGAATACGCGACTTGATGAGAGGATTGCCGTCGGTATCCTTGTATTCCTCGCGCACCTCCTGCTTGGTCATCTTCATGTCGCTCTCGATCTTCTTCCAGGTGAACAGATAATCGACCCCCGACCACGCCACAAGGACGAGACCAGATTTCCAGGTCAACTCAAACACCATCGATCCGACAAAGGTGGCAAACATTCTCATTCCCAGGCTGGACGCGTGCACCATCGAGTCCCAATGCTCTTGAACGACGCTCACTGTAATCCACATGATGGCGGAAAACGGAAGTAGCGACTTGAGCAGATTGCTCAGGCCCATGGGCGAGAAGATCTGTCCCAATTTGCTGGCGGGATTGAACCGATCGAACTTCAACGACAGCGCTTCGGGCGCAAAATTGACTCCACCCTGCGCCAGGCCTGCAAACAACGAGACCACCATTCCCGCCATCAGGATGGGAACAATCCACCGCATCACTTCCACAGCGCTCCAGAACAGCACCGGCCCGCTGGTTCCGATATCGCCCGAGGCTGCGGCATAGAGCGTATTGCGGTAAAGGACTGTCCAGTGCGTGATGGCCGTAGGCGCCATCACCACCATCACCGCAAGTACCGCACCGAGGGCAAGGATGCCAGGGAGTTCGCGCGAACGCGCAATCTGTCCCTGCTCTCGCGCCTTGTTGCGCTTTTTTGGCGTTGCCTCTTCGGTTTTGCTACTGTCGGCCATGGGTTCCTACTGCGGCTGTGACGATCGAGCCAAGTGGAGAAGATGGTCTGCTTGGCCCATCGAGTTGAGAAACAGATGTTCAAACAGACCTGGCCAATACGTTAGTGCCGAGATCAGAACCAACAGGCCGAGAATGCTCTTTACCGCTGGCCCCAGCAGCATCAGCGGAAGTTGCGGAGAAGCCTTGCCCAACAGTCCGAGAGCGATGTCGGCAACTAACGTAGCGGCAAGCACTGGTGCAGCAATCTGGATGCCAATGGCAAAGACGCTCGCACCCGCATCAAGCGCTGCCGATGTGAACGCTGCCCCGAAGTGGCCCGATGAAGGCGGCAAATAGTCGAAGCTGCGCGCCAGTGCTCCCAATATCCAAAAATGGACATTGAGGCGCAGGAAGATCAGCATCGCAATGGTCTGATGAAATGTGGCCATCACTGTCGATTCCACCTGCGTCTGTGGATCCAGGATATTCACCAGCGAGTAGCCCATCTGCACGCTCAATACACTGCCGGCCATCTGCACGCCATCGAATACGATATTTGTGGCGACTCCGAGAGCGACTCCAATCAGCAACTCGCCGAAGACCACGGTCGGCCACTGGGTGATATTCATGGGCGGAATCTTGGGAGAGATCATCGGATAAAGTAGAGCGGTCAGGGACATCACCAACACCGCCTTCACGCGCGCGGGAATCACCACGCTGCCAAAGAAAGGCGCAAAGATCATGATGCCGGTGAGTCGGACGCCGATCGTCAAGAAAGCTCCGAAGATCTGAACCAGGGAGATGTTCATTGCAGAACCGAGTGAAAGTCAGTTAGCAAGTTGATGGTGTAATGCGCCAGGTGCCGCCACATCCACGGCATCATCAGAAAGAGAGCTCCGCCGGTCACTAGCAGGCGAGGCACTTGCGAAAGGGTCTGGTCCTGCAGAGAAGTCAGCACCTGCAGGACATTGACCACCAGGCTGACAAGGATGGCAGCCAGCAGAATGGGCGCGACCAGGATGACGACTTCCTGCAGCATCAATCGAGCTAATTGAACTACCTGGTCGGTGCCCATTAGTTGAAACTCCTCATCAAAGCGCCGATAAGAAGGTGCCAGCCATCCACCATGAGAAACAGCAGCAACTTGAGTGGCGTGGAAATGACAACTGGCGGCAACTGCATCATGCCAACAGAGGTGGTAATCGACGCGACGACCATGTCGACCACCAGAAATGGAAGAAAGAGCACGGCGCCGATCTGAAACCCGGCCTTCAACTCCGACAGAATGTATGCCGGCAACAGCACGCGAAACGACAGATCGTTGATGGTCGCTGGACGTGGCTCCTTGGCCATCTCCAGAAAGAGTGCAGCATCCTTCTCACGAACGTAATGGGACATGAACTGCCGCATCGGTGCACCGGCACGCACTACCGCATCGATGGCAGTGATCTTGCCCGCCTGCAGGGGCACGACCGAGTCGCGGTAAATGACCAGGCCCACTGGCTGCATGATGAAGAACGTCATGATCACCGATAAACCGATGAGAGTTTGGTTGGACGGGGTGGTTTGAAGCCCGAGGGCCTGCCTGAGAAAGTGAAAAACGATCAGCAGCCGAGCAAACGGCGTCATACATATAAGGAGTGAAGGGACAATGGTTAGGACAGTCAGCAGAACAAAAATTGTCCACTGCGCCGAACCGCCGCCTAATCCGGTAATTCGGAGTTCATTCGGATCCGGTGCAGCGGGGCTGGACTGACCGTGTGCGAAGGAACTCGGTTGTGCGGGCAGCGCTGGACTTAGCGGCATGGACGCCTGCGCCAGCAGCATGGGCGCAGAGAGTGAGCGCGCCAGCACGTCCGCTTGTGCATTCACGGGCCACGACAAAGCCTCTGCGGATGTCGCCGCGAGTGACACCAAAAGACAGAGCAGGGCTGGAATGATTAGCCTGAATTTCACGCCTCCTCTCCCACCTTCTCTACCGCCGCTACCATCTTCTTTCTGACCCGCTTCGTGGGTTGCTTCTCGGGAACAAGTCCTTCGGAGAGGTTCATCGTCTCTGTCAGCACACCATCAAACGACTTCCCTGGGCCCAAATGCGCCAGAAGTGCGACGTTTGTGGCACCTCCACCAACAAGGAACTCCTTACCGTCCACCTGGATCACGGCTACAAATCTTTTCTCGCCGAGCGAAACCGTAGTGACCACCTGCAACCGTTTGGAACTGGATCGGGCGATCTGCTGCGCTCGGAGATTTTTCCATGAGCGAGAGATTTGCTCTTTTGCGCCTTTCCCCGTGCACGAAAGCAACCTGGCGGTGTTTCCCCATGCGCCCAGGAGCTGCTTTTTGACTTTCTTCCACACAGCGGAGACTTGGCCGTTGGCCTTCGGATGAGTCTTTGAGTTGGCTTCGCCGGGAAAAACCAGCAGCGGCCGTGCCAGGCTCTGAACTGGGACCGGCGCAACACGCTCTTTGGAGACTTGTGCCCTTGATCGCTGTGTCTTCATGAAAGGTCCGTCAGTCGTACGGCAAGGCGTTCGCCAACGACTTCAAATTCTGTCCAGCCAACGAGTTGCCCATTCACGCGCAGCGGCAGGTCACTGCTTTGGTGGTACGCAGTCTCGACGACGGAACCCTTCGTCAGGTTCAGCAAATCGCCGACTGTGAATTTCACCACCGGAATGTCCAGCACCAGCGTGCAGGGGAGCCAAGGCAGAAGTTCAGACGGATCCCGTTCCTGACCTTTTTCCACCAGCTTTGGACCCTGCAACGGTTTTGTCTCCGTCGGCGGCATCGCGCTACTCATTGCCGTATTCATTGATCTCTTTTCCCTGGCTGTCTAGTTTCCGCCGTGCCGCGTCCAGGCAGGCGTCCTGCCCGGTTGCGGATCATGCAGATGAAATTGCTCTTTGCAGGCCACGCACACCGGCCTCTCGATCATGTGAAAGCAATCGAGAGGCCGTTGTTGCGAAGGAAAGGAGGGAGGTGCCCACCTAGCAGAGGAAAACCGCTTTAAGTGGCCACTCTGTAAGGGAAAAGAGCATTGAGGAACGATGGCGCGGACTCACGGAATGCAAAATTGTTCCGGAATCGCAGCGTCTTGGTGAGGCGGATATGAGAAGCATGTGTTGGAATCTGAGCCATCCGCCCGGCAGAAACACCAAACGGATGGCCCCTAATGCAACGCTAAGAAACGTTGATTGCCATGCTCACTGGAGCATCGCGATTGTGGCCTGGGAGACCTGATTGAAGGCAGTGATCGACTTGGCGTTTGCGGAGTAGGCCTGCTGCGCCACGATCAGTTTGGCAAATTCCGCGGCGATATCAACGTTGGACCCCTCAACTTCACTTCCGACAATCGTGCCCGCTCCGTTGGTCCCAGGCACACCGGTGACGGCGACGCCAGAACTGAGGGTAGATTGGTAATTATTGCTGCCAATGTCGACAAGCCCCTGAACGTTCGCAAAGGAGGCGACGGCGACTTGTCCCAGTACAGTCGTATTCCCGTTTGTAAAGGTACCTGTGATGGTGCCATCCGTGCCCACAGCATAGGATGCGACCTTTTCGTTTAAGGAGCCATCCGTTGTGGCAGTAGTGGCGCTTGCCGCCGACGTCTGGGTAATGGTGGGACTGGAGACAGTTCCAAAGGAGATATCAATCGTTTGCGGGGAAGTCGCACCTACGGCAGTGGGGGTAAAAGTCAATGGGACAGAAGTCGTCGCCGTCATCTCACCGGTAGAACTGAACGTCAAGGTGCCTGTGCCCCCAGACAACGTCGGAGTACTCCCACCCCCCGTATTGGTAACGGCGTAGGTCCAAGTATTTGCCGTCGACCCCGCCGTATAGGTAACAGTCATTGGATACGAATTTCCCAGAGAGTCATAAACCGTAGCTGCGCCGGGAACCGTAGCTGCCGCCGCGGTTCCGGAAGCGAGATTGCCTGAAATATCGACGGTCGTGCTCGCCGCGGGCGCAGTACCAACCTGCAACGGCTGCAAGGCCGAACCACTGCTCACTACTCCGTTGACCGCGGGATATCCCAATACCAATGCCCCTGACGGCGTAGTGATCTGTCCGGCAGTGTTGGTGGTAAAGTCGCCAGCGCGCGTGTAGGCGACTTGCGAACCGTTCTGAACGACAAAGAATCCATTTCCGGAAATGGCCATATTCGACGCTACGCCCGTCGCATTCAGAGTTCCCTCGGTGAAATTCGAGTCCGTAGCGGAGACGGCAACGCCGGATCCTGTCTGGATCGGGTCGCCGGCGCCGTTCTTGGTGCCGGTCTGCGCGAATATGTCGCTGAAGGTTAAGGTCTGGTCCTTATAGCCATCGGTATCGATATTGGCCAGGTTATTGGATACCGACTGCAGCTGACTTTGAGCAGCATTCAGTCCGGACAGTGGTGTTGAAAAAGCGCCCATTACTTGCCTCCTGACATATTGTTGTTGGTGCCGGAAAAGTTCATGTTTGCGGCATTGATGGATGAGTTGATCGTGGCTGCCATGGCTCCGGAATTGGTAAAGCCGGCCGGCATCATCGTGTTGGGATCAAACGGTAGTTGGGTGGTGGCCGCCGCCGCGGCCGAAGGAGAAAGCATGGCAGTGGCGCCCCCGCTGGCGGAGGCAACATTGCTGGCCATACCCGCTCCCTGCACCGCGCCTGAGCTCCCTGTTCCTGTCGAGGACGAGGCGCTGGTAATGTCCTGATTAATGCTGATCAGCTGTTCCAGCTGGTTCAGTGAGATCATCTGACCGACCATCGCGGTGGGATCCACAGGGGCAGTGGGATCCTGATTCTGCAGTTCCTGCGCCAAAAGGCTCAGGAAGGTAGTACCCAGGCCGCTTGCACCGCTGGTCGATGTGGAGCTGCTCGAATCGGCGGCTTTGGCCTTGGCGGTCGCAGGTTTTGCGAGCCCATTGCTGGCCGTCGGCTTCAGCGAGTTCAAAACTGTTGGCATCGTATAGTTTGCTAATACACTGTGCAAGATCGTTCCTCCTCGATTGCGTTGCCGTCTTTGGATCCTACTTAAACCCTGATGTCGAGACGGGCATTGAGTCTTCCATACCCTGTTGTCGCTGCCGCAGTGGCAGAAGAGAGCTGCCGCTCGGCCATATTGTTGCTCGCATAACTTGAAGCCGCGTCGCTCGATTGATGTCTGCCGCCGCGCGATTGCTCAGACGATCCGTTTGACATACCACCGGACGTTGCTGTTCCTTGCCCGGCCATTCCCCCGTTCATATCGATGCGCACGTTGACTGCCTGATCGCCGCCCAATCTTGCCTGCATTTCCGGCAGATGCGCCGTCAATTCCTTGGCCAGTTCGCCGTGATCCAGTGAAATCTGGGCCGAAATCGAGTCCCGCGTCGTGGAAGTACTGATCGAAATATTGCCGAACTCGTTCGACCGCATGCCCACTCGCATCTCGCTCTGGCCCATACTCTGAATCAGCTTGGCGGAATTGATGATCGGCTGAGCCTGCGGTGTGGCACTCGAAACAGTAACGGCACGATCTGCCGTCTCGTTAGCGGATCCACTGATTCCCGCATGCGCTGGAGCACCCGGCGCAGGAGAAACAACTACCGTGTTCTGCACGGGAATCGTTGCCGCAACCGTGTGAGTTGCGAAGTTCATCTGAACCGGCGGCGCATTTACCCCTTGCGAAGAGGGGATGCTCTGACTTTGATCCCCCGATGTTGAGGCGGATTGAGAACCTGTCTGGTCCGATGCGGACTGCGTATGTTGCTTGACTCCAGAGGCGTCGCTGACTGTGTCCTTACCATTGGTGACAGAGTTGGAAGATGGTTTCGTCGCCGAAGTTGAACTCAGACTCGATACGCCGGCCTTAGCCATTCCGGGTAGTCCGGCACCCGGCTGATTCACCGCGACAAATTGGCTGGCTGTGCCGTCGGCAAAACCGACGCTCGTTGCGGACACGCTCTGATTGGGCGCAATCGCCGCTGGCACTGCCTGATCTCCCAATGAGCCCTTCGACGCTGCAGGAAGGGCTCCCTTTGTGGATGCGTTCAGAGACGCGTGCAGAACTGGGGCGCCTTCGGCACTTACAACGGCGTTCAACGCAGCCAGAACTGCTGACGGAATTGAATTCTGTGCAGCGTTGGTGAGAACGCTTGGCGCCTGACTCGGAGCAGTGTCTGCGTCCGTGTCGCCGGCCTTCGCAGTTGCATGATGCGCTGCATTTGAATCCGGGACTTGCAACTCATTCGTCGAGGTCACTGGAGCTTTGTTCACGTCAGCGTCTGAGATATTCTTCCCTGAGTGCGATAGAGTTTCGATCGGTTTATCGGTGCTCAAACTTCCAGCTTCCGGCAGCTTCGATGCAGTTTGCGAGAAACCACTCTCCGCCGGTGAGATACTCGCCTGATCATCGACAGCTTGCTTGTTCACCCCGCCTACGTTCACGGCGGGCTGGGGAAGCGGAGCCGAATCGGCGTTCACAACGGTGTTCGAGACTCCATTCACAACGGCTTTGGAGAGCGAGTTCACCGTTGGGTCGGCAACTCCGCTTGGCGCCGGATTTGAAGCTCGATCCGCGTCCGTCCTGGCAGCACCTGTCGCGGTTGCATCGGACACCGCATTCGCAGGCAAAACCTGCACTCCGTTCGCACCTTCAGTTGAAACGCCGTTCCATGACTGCGACAAGGACTCGATCGGTGTATTTGCGCGCTGATCTCCAGTCCCCCGCAATATTGATTCAGCCTGTGACGAGCCGCTCTCCGGCTGGATGACACTCGGCTGAGCAATGACCGGCTGGGCGCCAACAGCGGGAGCGTCCATTGCAGCGTGAACAGCAGGAATTGCGTCGATGGTAGTGGACATTTTCGGCCCTGCATTCAAAACGGGGGCCGGAATCGAATCTTGAGCCGTATTGGCGACGACACCTGCAACTGCGCCAGAGGCGCGATTCTGTGTCTGCGATAGCGGTACGATCGGTGAATTTGTGCGCAGATCTAGAGCTTCCGTCGACGCTGAAGCAATCTGGAAAGAGCCGGTCACCGGCTGGGCGACATTCGACTGATTGCCCGTTAGCTGCGCCGCGGCCGCGGTCGAAGCGTCCTGAGCAGCAATCACTCCGCCAAAGGTGGTGTCCGGTGTGCTGCTGATCGACTTGGCCACGTGCGCCTGCTGCATAGGCGCAGTCTGCTGCACCGGCACGGTCTGCTGCGAATTCATTTGCGACAGAAATGCGTTGCCATCCGAAGCAGCACTGGGCGCTTGCGCATCTTCAGGCTTCTTCCGGCGGGCGGCCCCGGTGCTGCCGTCGTTCACACTGTCGGATTCAGAGGTTGCCTTCGACACCGCCAAAAGGGTGTCACTGAATGCCTGCGCGACACCGCCGGAGCCCTGCGCCGCCGCTGTGCCGGAAGTGTCCCATTGCGCGGGAGATGTCTTTTCGATATTGACAGTAGCAATCACGCTCTCTATATGGCACTTGATGGGCCAAACAAAACGCATCCATTGTCGACCCATCTGCCCTTCAATGCTTAATGGAATCAATGGTATGCGTATTCCGTCGGAATGCCAAGCGTGGCCCTCAGACTCAACTCGGCAAGATTTGCCGGAACACATATCGGCAAATCTTGCCGGGTTGAAACTCATGCGGGATTGTGATTGCCGCGAGCGTGGCGCATTTCAGGAGAGCTGTCTCCTCAGGGCGCACACATCTGCTCAAGCTATTCGCGTAGCGCAGCAGGATATGGGAGCGAGACTGGGCAGAAGAGTTGCGGGTTTATAAAGTTTTGGGCGCGATGATGTAGGCAGAAATGAACGCAAATATCCCCCTTTCAAATGGAAGACATTCAAAATGAATGGTCCTGACCCCGTGTCGTTTGAGTCTGCTCTGTAGTTTATGGCAGAAATGTTGCAACCTAGACCGAGCGGTCAGTTGCGTCCTCGCCGGGAGATGAAAACGTCGTCCAGAGTCTTCTGTTCAAGGCGGGACATATCCGAGTCGTATGCACTACGTTTCTCATCGCGCATGTCGGTAAGCATCTCGCGATTGCGACGCGCTTTTTCGTAGATCTTGACTTGCTGGTCTCGCAACTGCTCGAGCTTCGCCATCTTCTCTTCCAAGTCATTTTTATTCTGTTTGAGTTCTTCTATCTCTCCGTAGGCAGCATGAATGTTGTGTCCGACGATGGATTTGAAGACATCTTCGCGGCGAGCAACATCCACTTTGCCAAGGGCCGAATCGGTGCAGGCGAGAGCCTCGCGGGTCTGTGTGATCTCAAACAGTATTCTTTGCAGCATGCGTTCTTCTTGCTCCTCAAGAATTCCGCGCACCCGAAGCACTGCAGCGAGTGAAAATTGAAATCCCATACTAGCTCGGAATCTCCAGAAGAGACTTAACTACATTCGGAAAAGCGACAATCTGCTCGGGACGCTGGTGCAGGAAGGCGTTGAGTTGCGGCAGTATTTCCACGGCCCGGTCGAGAGTTGGATCGGCGCCCTTCTGGTAAGCGCCAATGCGAATCAAATCTTCAGACCGTGCATAGGATGCCATCAGCAGTCGCAGCGCCTTGGCCTTTTGCATGTGCTCTTCTGATGTAATATTGGGCATCAAGCGGCTCAGGCTCTCGAGCACCGAGATGGGCGGGTAGTGGTTTCTCATGGCCAGATTCCTGTCCAGGATAATGTGTCCGTCAAGCAACGATCGCACGGTATCCGCAACCGGATCCTGCTGATCATCGCCTTCCATCAGAACCGTGTAAAAAGCCGTAATGCTTCCCCCTTTGAAGCAGCCAGCCCGTTCCACCAGCCGTGCAAGCATGTTCAGCACCGAGGGCGTATACCCCTTCGCCGTAGGAGGTTCGCCCGCCGACAGACCGATCTCTCGTTGCGCCATTGCAAATCGGGTAAGCGAGTCGACAACCAGCAGCACATTCTTCCCCGTGCTGGCAAAGTATTCGGCAATGGCCGTTGCTGACAATGCCGCGCGCAGACGTAAAAGCGGAGATTGATCTGAAGTGGAAACTACCACGACGGAACGCTTTCGCCCCTCGTCGCCGATCACTTCGAGAAACTCCCCAACCTCGCGTCCGCGCTCGCCGACCAGTGCGAGCACCGTCATGTCGGCGCTGGTTCCGCGGGCCATCATGCCCAGCAACGTGCTCTTTCCGACGCCGCTGCCCCCAAAAATTCCGAGACGCTGACCGCGTCCACACGTCACAAACGCGTCAAGTGCGCGAATACCGCAACCGAGCGCCTCGCGAATAGGTACGCGATCGAGCGGCATCGGCGCCGACCCATCCACCCACACTGTCCGTTCCCCTCGATATTCGCCCTTCGAATCGATGGGTGCGCCGGTTGCGTCGATGACTCTGCCCAGCATGTCGCTGCCAACCCTGATCGATGGTCGCGTTCCCCAAGCAACGATCCGGTCTCCGAAGCGGATGCCTTGGGGATTCTGAACCGCCATCGACAACAAGGTCGAGCCGCGAAAGCCTACCACTTCGCCGGAGTATTTCTTTCCCGCCGCATTGGTAATCTCGCAGGACTCTCCGATCGAACAGAACGGCCCTTCCGACTCCACCAGGTTCCCTACCACCTGCAGCACCCGTCCGCGCCAACGCAGCGTCGAACCTCGATCGAGGCGGTCGAAGTAAGGAGCGAGTGGACGCGAAGGATTCACTTGACCTGTGGCCTCTGTGCGAGCAGATCAAAGAATCCCTGCTCAACCTCTTTCAACTGCGCGTCGATGCTGAAGTCCGCCGAACCTAGATCTGTTTCAAGCATGCAATCACTTTGGCTGAGATGCGCGTCCTCGACAACAGTAATTGTTGAACCATTCAGCGGATTGGCCAGGTATTCGCGCCACTTCCCCGCTTTCTGCGGCGATACGCGCACCGTTACGCTCGAACCGTCGTGAAGCTTCTCCACGGCCACGCGCACCAGGGCCGCGACCAACATCGGGTCCACCTGGGCTTCACGATGTAGGATCTTGGCCGATATCGCCAGAGCAAGTTGAACCACGTCGGACTCAACACGGGAGAAATAGTCCTTCCGCTCGACCACGAAACGATCCAACGCCTCGTGGATCTTGGCCGCCTCTGCTGCCGCCCTTGCTTCGTATTCGCCGCGCAGGCGCTTCTCGGTCTCAGCCGCTGCCTCAGCGCGCGCTTGATTCACAAGAGCATTGACCTCTTCTGCCGATTGGCCTGGTGCCACCTGCTGTCGCGCGTGCCCCGCTGCGCTCTCTTGCTGCCTCGCCTCCTCGAACCGGGCCAAAGAGGACTTATCCATATCCCGGTACATGAACGAGGTGATCGGGTCCGGGAATTCACAATCGCTTACTTCGCTAAACAAGGAATTCGTCATTCGACTCGCCCTTCAGTACAATTCTTCCTTCGGCCTCAAGTTGACGTGCAATCGCAACGATTTCCGTCTGCGCCTTGATTACGTCTCTACTGCGGACCGGCCCAAGTAACTCCACATCTTCCTTGAGCATATCCACAGCACGTGTAGACATGGTCCTGTAGAAGTGATTCTTCAACTCTTCGCCCGTCCCCTTCAGGGCGGTCGCCAAAACTCTCTTGTCAATCGCCGCCATCAGTTCGCGTATGTGTGCTTCGCCAACCTGAAGAAGGTCTTCAAACGTGAACATCAGATCGCGAATGCTGATCGCCAGCGTCGGTTCCTCGCTCTCAATACTCTCTAGAATCTCCTGCGCTACAGTCGTGTCGATGCAATTCATGATGTCGGCCACACTTTGGAAGCCTGAATACGCCCTCTTGCCCTGCTCTCCGACTGTTTTCAGTCGCTGACTTATCAGCGACGAGACCTTCTCCGCCATGGCTGGTGAGAAACGCCGGAGATTTGCCAATCTTTTCACCGCTTCAGCCCGAAGTTCGGGGGGCAAGTTCATCAGCAGCGCCGATGCCTGGCGATCGCCCACTTGGCCGAGTATCAAGGCAATCGCCTGCGGGTGCTCAACCTCCAAAAACCTTGCCAGCTTCTGCGGGTCGGCCCGCTGTAACGACTCAAGAGGTTTAAGCTCGCGAGCCTTGGTTAGTCTCCCCAAGATGCTTTCTGCCTCGGCCTGACCAAAAGCCTTGACCAACAAGCGCCGAGCCGTCTCATATCCGCCCTGAACCAGGTAATCGTTCCCTTGGGCCATCCGCTGGTACTCTTCGATCACCTGGATCGATACTTCCACCGGTATGGTCCCAAGACCCGCGACTTCGTCTGCAACGCACTGAAGCTCTTGCTCGTTCAGATCCCGAAAGACTGTCGCGGCAGTCTCTTCGTCGAGAATCGTGAGCAGAATTGCGGCTTTCCTAGGACCGCTGAGTTTGACCCTTTCAAGTGCGTTTGTCATCGAGCCTCTTCCCGCAGCCACGCACGCACAGCGGTTGTGCTGCTATCGGGCTCAGCCCGGACAAAGTCGGTCAGTTGCTTTTTCAGAGTCGCGGAACGTTGCGCGAGGTTGGTCACGGCGTCAGCACCTGTCCCCTCTTCAGGTCCGGGAAGCGAAGGAGCCGTCGTGGTAGCCAGTGCTGGAACCTGGGTTGCGAGAACGCGCTTTTTCAAAGGCCGGATCATCAGCAGATAGATGAGTATGAACAGGGCCAGCAAAGCTGAATATCGAATCACCGACGAGTAGTCGTTCAAGCCCTTCCGCACCCGATCAACCACGGTGACAGGCTCCAGGTCATCCGCCTCAGGGCGGTCAAACGTGAGGTTTTGTACGCTGATTACATCGCCGCGAGCCGTGTTGAACCCGATGGCCGCCTGTGCCAGATCCCCAATCATCCGAATTTCGTCGGGGGTCCGCCTATGGCGAGTCTCGACCCACTTGCCATTCTGTTGATGCCGTTCCACCGCATCGTCGAGAACTACCGCAGCCGTGAGGCGTCGAATCCCACCCGCAGGTTCAATTACATGGCGTGTAGTCTTGTTCACGCCATATGTGTTGTTATCCGTTCTCGACGACTGACCTTGATCTTTGGCGACAGCTGTTGCTGCACCTTTCTTGGCGCTGGCCACGTTGCTTGAGGTTCCAGGCACACCACCAACTCCGGCTCCCGAACCTGAGAATTCTTCTGAATGCTGCATGGTAAGCGTGGCGCTGACCGCTGGATCGTATTTCTCGTCGCTTTGTTCGCTGCTTGCAGTCTCATACTCCACATTGACCGTCGCTCGCACCCGATCGGCTCCGACCACGGGTGCGAGCGTTGCCATCAGACGCCGTGTCAATTCCTGATCTACGCTGTCCCCTCCGTCGGGAGAGCCGTTGTTCTGCCCCAGGGACTGGTGCGAATCCGCATCCACTATGACGACGTCCGTCGGCTTGAGCTCATCAACCGCCCCGGAGATCAGCCGCGAGATGGACGACGCATCTTCCCTGGACAGGGCGCCACGTTTCAGACGCAGCGTCACCGAGGCTTTTGCGCCCCGTTCTCTGTCCAAGAAGACCGAATCGCTTGCCATCACGAGATGCACACGGGCACTCTTGACATTGCTCATGGTCTGAATCGTACGCTCAAGTTCGCCTTCGAGCGCACGCTGATAGTTCACCTTCTCATCGAACTCCGTTTGCCCCCAAGAAACCTTGTCGAAGATTTCAAAACCGATGCGCCCGCTATGCGGTGAGTCATGTGACGATACCTCGAGTCGCGCTGCGTCAAGCTGATCTTTGGGAACGCTGATCGATGTGCCGTCCGGACCCACGACATAGGGTATCTTCTTGGCTGCCAACTGGGCGGAAATTGCCTGGGTATCGGCGCTCTCAAGCCCTGTCATGAGTGTTTTATAGTCAGGGTTTGCAATCATCTTCACGAAGAAGACTGCCGCTGCCAGGGTAATGCCGAGACCCACGCCAAGATAGATTCGTTGCTGCGGGCGAAGTCCTGCCCAAAACGCCTTGGCGCGGTCCATTACTGGGCCGGTACCGGCAGTTTGTTTCGTAGCCGCTATTTGGTTCTTGGCCGCCATACATTCCCATTCTCACTGCGTTCTCTGAAACGACTGCACAGAACTACATTCCTGGAACTACACATTTACGGTCATGAGCTCAAAAATGCGTATCACCTAGAACTGCATTTTCTCGATGTCCTGGTAGGCACTCACGATCTTGTTGCGAACCTGCATCATCAACTGAAAGGCAACGTCGGCCTTCTCCACCGCAATCATCACAGTACTGACATCTGTGTTACCGCCGTTGAGAAGGCTGCCAATCTGTTGTTCTGCGCCACTGTTGAGCTGGTTCACCTGTTGAAGTGCATTGGTGAGAACACCGCTGAAACTCCCTTCCGCGTTCGCAGATTCCAGCGGTGACAATTTAGGGAGAGAACCAATTGAACCAATGGCGCCAAGGCCTGAAATTGAGCTGCTCATCTTTTGAATTTCCTACCTAGCTTTTGAGAATGTCGATCGATTGCTGAATCATCTGCTTGGCCGCGGCCACTGCCGAAGCATTAAGTTGATAAGAACGGACCGAACTCATTAGATCCACCATTTCCATCACTGGATTGATTGCCGGGTACGCGACATACCCGTCCTTATTGGCATCGGGATGGCCTGGTTCGTAGCGCATGACTGGAGGCGTAGGGTCATCGACCACGTCAGAGATCTGCACGCCACCAGGGACCGGTTCATTCGAAGCGCTCGTTCGAGCCAGTGCAAACTTAAAAGTCGAGGCCCCTGGCGCCTGGAAAACCACTTCCCTCCGGCGATATGGTCCACCGGCTTCGGTGTGTGTGGTCTCCGCGTTCGCCATGTTGGCCGCGATAATCTCGGAGCGCTGACGTTCGGCTGACAGCGCCGACCCGCTAATCGACAGTGAATCGAATAGATTCATGATTGACCTCCGCCGGAGATGGCGCTAAGTATCTCGTGGAACTGGTGCTTTATCAGCTGAACGCCGACCTGGTATTGCAATTGCGTCTCAGCCATCAGCATTCCTTCTCGATCAATGTCCACATTGTTACCGTCGGGACGCTCCATCAATCCTTTGACGCTCTGCACCACAGGGGTTATTTGCGCGCTTGGCGAGCCGTACCCGGACTCACTCAGCACTCCGTTCATGGCCCTTCTTAACTCGCCCTGAAAGTCAATATCCTGCGTGTGGTAGCCAGGCGTATCAACGTTGGCCATATTCGCCGAGATCGCCTGTTCGCGGCTATTTGTGAGCCTGAGAAACGTTTCTAGTGTCGGAAGTAATGGTGTGGTCTGCGTCATGCATATCTCCTTGGAGGGAGGCCGTACTCCCTGATTTTGTTGCGCATCGTGCGAAGGCTGATCCCTAGCATCACTGCTGCGTGGGTCCGGTTCCCATGGGCCAGAGCAAGCGTGTTTTCAAGATGCATTTTCTCCAGCACGGAAATGGGCATTCCAGGAGCCGGCATCGCCGGCTGCGCAGGTTGCGGCCTTCCTAACGGCTGAAATTCCTTGTCAAAGCATTCCGCGTCGATGAGCTCGCCCTGGTGCAAGGAGAGCACGCGTCGCATGAAGTTAGCCAGCTCGCGGATGTTGCCCGGCCAGTTATAGGCTTGAAGCTTCTCGATGAAACTAGGGTCGATCTCGGGCTCCGCACAGGAAAGCTCATTGGCAAAGTTCTCGGCAAAGTGCTTGGCCAGCGCCGGAATGTCTTCCAACCGGCCGCGAAGACCGGGGATTGAAAGAGGAATAACATTCAGCCGATAGTACAAATCGTTACGGAAGCTTCCCTGTTCTACCATCGAGGCAAGGGAGGCGTTGGTTGTTGCAATAACCCGGATGTTGACGTGGATAGATCGGGTATCGCCGAGCCTCTCGAATTCGCGTTCCTGGAGAATACGCAGCAACTTGGGCTGCAGGTTCAGCGGCATCTCGCCGATTTCGTCCAAGAGGAGCGTGCCACCGTTCGCCAGTTCGAACTTGCCCGCTTTGGCTGCATTAGCGCCTGTGAAGGCTCCCTTGGCGTGCCCGAAGAGTTCGCTCTCCAGCAGGTGCTCCGGCACGGCCGCGCAATTGACGGCGATAAACGGCTTGCCGCGCCGATTGCTGTTCTGGTGAATGAACTTCGCCAGCAATTCCTTGCCGGTACCGCTCTCCGCTTCAATCAGCACGTCCGCGTCCGTACTTGCAGCAGCTCGCGCACGTTGCAGCGCCTGCAACAGCACAGGAGAGCGACCCACGATCCCGCAACTCGCGACACTTTGGTTTGCCATCGTCTTGGCAAGCTTGTTGCCGATCGGCGCCTCATTCATCCGCTGGATTACACGCGCGGCAGCAGCCTGAAGCTGCTCAAACGAAACTGGCTTTGTCAGGTAATCGAACGCCCCGCCGCGCATCGACTCCACCGCTTCAGGTACGCTTCCAAAGGCGGTCAGCAGAATGACCGCCGTGGTCGGCGAGGTCTTCTGCACCGAGCACATCACCTCAAAGCCGTCGCCATCCCGCATGTGAATGTCGCTCACCACTAAGTCAAAACTCTTCAGTTCGCAGGCGCGCTCGGCATCGCGAACGCCGCTGGCGGTTTCCACGCACCAGCCATGGCGGAGAAAATTGGCCTGCAACGCAGTACGCATACCGGGTTCGTCGTCAACTACCAATACAGTCGAGTTGCTGCCGTCAGAAGGAACACTGTTCATGCCGTGACCACTTCCAATTGAAGTAATGGAAAATGAAGCGTGAATGAGGCGCCAGAAACGACGCCGTTGGAGGCCGCTATCCAGCCACCGTGCTGTTTCATGATCTGCTGGCAAACCGCAAGGCCCAGCCCGGAGGTATCGCCACTGCCGCTGAAGCCCGGCGCAAAGATGTGGCCGATCTGATCCGGCCGAAGCCCACAGCCGGTGTCGGAAAACTCAACTCCGACCTCGTCACGGCTTTTAACGTCTGCCGCATTTTTTTCGCGCCGAAGCGACACAGTGACGCTTCCTCCTGCCGGCGTATGGCGAATAGCGTTCGAAATCAGGTTCAGAACCACTTGTTGTAGCGCGCTTTCGCTCGCCATCACTCGTGCCTGGTCGTCGTTGGCCTCAAACTCCAATGAGATTTCTGCCTGGTCTGCAAGCGGTCGTACGAACCGGATCGCATGATCAATGACGGCAGAGAGCACAACAGGGACGAGCACCATCGGCCCGGATCCGTGAAAGCTCAAGACGTTGTTCACCGTCCCGGAAAGCGAGCGGATTCCAGCGCGCAGATTGGAAACCCACTCATCACGCCGTGCTTCGTCCTGCTCTATCAGTTCTGCAAACAGTTCCAGGCTCGCTAATGGGTTTCTAATTTCATGAGCGAGAATCGAGCTGATCTCCGCCAGAGCCATCGCTTTGCGTCCGGCTTCGCGCTCATCTTCGGCGCGTTTCTGAGCTGTTATGTCGCGCAGAATCAATATGCTCTTGTCTGATGCACCGCTCGCATCCGAAGGATTGAACAGCCTGCGATTGCGAACTGCGATCCAACGTTTTCCTTGTGCGTCCCGGATGCAAAACTGCTGTTCAGAGTCACTGCCGGAGGTGCTTTCGTAAGATGATTCGAGATTTACCCCGCTCCACATCGAGATTTGGCGCAGATTCGCCTTCGATGCGTCGCCCAGACCCAATCGATCAAGTCCGAGGAGCCGCTTGCTCTCTGGATTGATCATCGTGACCTGTCCGTTACAATCCAGGACCAGCACCCCGCAGGGCATTGAGTCCACAATCTGTTGAAGCGCAAGCCGCATCCGCTCGATCTCACCCAAGCTGGTGTTCAGGGCTGCATTCCGCTCCGACAACTCCAGCCCAAGCTCGGACACTTCCTGTTGCAGTTGCCGGTAGGAATGCTCCAGTCGCGATGCAGCCGAGATGAATTCGGAGAATTCGCTGGCCAGCAGCGCGGTGCTGCGGGCCTGCATCTCTGAGCCGTTCTTCGAGCCTTCTGGCCAACGCAGGCCACGGTCGATTTCGACTTCATCGGCTCGTTCCCACAGGTGACCATCACTCTGGCCATCGGCGAGTTGGAGATTTATTGGCTCGAAATGAGAACTAGGCAGCATCTGCCTATTCAAGAAGCACGATGATGGCCAACCTGATTCGCGCCTGTGGAAAGAAAACAGGCAGGGCACAAATCGCCTCCATATATATGCATGCGGAAAACGGAGGAATCAGTTGCGAACGCTAAATGATAATATGGTCGGCCAGGATCTCCCGCCCGCTACCGGCAACGATGCTCGACCTCTCGATCACGTTACGCAACTCGCGTACGTTCCCTGGCCAGTCGTGCTGCAACAAAACTTCGAGTGCTCCCGCGCTCAGAGTGACGCCAGGAGAGAACTTCGCCAGAAATGCCTGGGCGAGATTCTCCACATCTTCAAGGCGTTCGCGCAAGGGGGGAAGTCTGATCGGGAAAATCGCGAGGCGGTAATATAGGTCCTCACGGAACAGGTTCAGCTTAACGAGTTTCTTCAGATCGGCGTTGGTCGCAGCCACCACCCGGACATCGACCTTCAGGTTGTCGTTGCCACCGATGCGCTGCACTTCGCCCTGTTCAAGAAAACGCAGAATCTTGCTTTGCAGCGAGAGCGGCATATCGCCAATCTCATCCAGGAACAGCGTCCCCCCATGTGCGGCATGGATGCGCCCAATCCGCGATTGGACAGCACCCGTGAATGCTCCTTTTGCATATCCAAACAGCTCGGCCTCAAGAAGCGACTCGGGGATCGCAGCACAGTTGATCACCACCAGAGGCTGCTTCTGGCGCAGGCTGATGAGATGGATTGCCTGCGCAACCAGGTCCTTGCCGGTACCGCTCTCCCCGGTCACCAGTACTGTCGTGTCCCGCCGAGCGACCATATGGGTCAGTTCGTAGACACGCTGCATCGGCTGCGAGTCTCCGATCATGCCACGAACCCCGACCCTTCCGTCGCTTCGCGCCCTCATTTGCTGCAACTGCTCTGGAGAAATGGCGTTGGACTGCGCCGTGCCGCCGCGATAGAGCATCTCCATCAGCTGAGACGACAGGATCGTGGGCGATGAGGTGCCTAAAACAAGTTGCCCAGTATGCGAATTCACCGAGAGAATCTGCACATTCGGGAACTGTTCCCCCACCATGGCACAGAATTCGTTGGACTCGAGGTCCGGAAGCAATGGATCAAGCAGCAGAATCTCGCTGGGACTCTCGTGCAGGCACTCGAGCGCTTCGGCGCCGCTTGCCGCTTCTGAGAGCTTCCAGCGTGCCTGGTGAAGTTTCTCACGAAGTTCGCGGCGCAACCTGCTGTTTGGACTCACCAGTAGCACGCCAATGGTGGCGCTTTCGTCCAAACGGAACTTCGGGATAGGGGGGGCGCTCATCAATCCACCTTTAGTCGCTGCCATGATTTCAATTGCATTCGTGTGATGTTAAGAATCCGTCCATCTCTAATGTTCAGGTTGCGCCCTCTGCAACTCAATCTGCACGTTGAATGGCTGCTGGCTCCAAATAAAGCCGCCCTGCTGACTCCGAATATTCGACTCGGCGAGCGCCATGTTCAGGCTCTGTGCCGCGTTCAGTGCATCGACGTGCGCGTTCATGTTGCGCGCTACGATCCGAACCGTATTCGTAGAGGGACACGAAGTGATCAGCTCGACCGTGTCCTGTGGCCGAGAAATGGCATGAGCAATCAGCAGTACGCTCGTCAAAGCCTGAAGCGTTCGCGTCCGATTGATCAAGACTGGGGGACATGTATTGGGTACTATCGAACGAAGAAACATCCCGTCATCGTCGAAAACCAGCTTGACTCCATCGACCACGTAAGCAAGCAAAGGCAAGGTTGGCGTTGCTGACAGACTCGGTTCGATGCTCTCGGCACTCACTAGCTGCTGGAGACAACTGAAGAGACCGCAGACGCGCTCAATCTCCAAAGCTGCGCTTGCCGCAAGCTCTCGCAGTTCTTCAGCGCTCATCCGATCTATATAAGGATTGCCGAAGCTCGCCCGAAGAATGGCAAGTGGCTGCGCGGCTGCATGTATGCCTTGCGACAGATTCTTGCAAAGTGTCTCCGATGTAGCTCTCTGCACCGATGGTTCTTTGGATTCGCCTTCACTAGTCATTGCTCAAAACATACCCCACACCACGGACAGTACGGATTAATTTCACTTCTTCGCTAGAGTCGATTTTGTCACGCAAGTACTTCATATAAACGTCGACGATGTTCGATGTGGAATCGATTGCGATGTTCCACACTTCTCTCATCAGCGTCGCGCGCGATACCGGTTTTCCCACGTTATTCATCAAATACTCAAGTAACGCGAACTCACGCGCTGTCAGATCGATTCGCCGCTCGCCGCGCATCACCCAGTGTTCCTCGCGGTTGATACTCAAATTGCCCACATTCGATGCACTCACCTGTGCCGCCGGAGCGGAATTGCGCCGCAGCAGACAGCGTACTCGCGCCAGCAACTCCAGAAACGAGAACGGCTTGATTAAACAATCGTCGGCTCCCTGTTCCAAGGCCAAGACCATATCTTCCGTACGATTTCGGGCCGTCAACACCAGGATCGGCAGACGAGGCTGGCTTGGACGAATCTGCTTCATCACCGCCATCCCGCTCATTTTGGGCAGGTTCAGATCGAGAATGACCAGATCGCAGGAGGATTGCTGAAGTTCAGCGCAAGCGGTCTCGCCATCGTGGCGCACCTCTACTGAATAATGTCTGCGCTTCAGTTCGCGACTGAGAAACTTGCCCAGGGGAATATCATCATCTACCACCAGGATCTTCTGACCTTCCGACGTTTTCATTTGTTCCTGGAATGGCTTGTCGGCCGGACACACCCCTGATGATTCGCCAGGGCGTATTGGATTATTTGACGCCTTTGGCGATTCGAATGGCAAACTCATTGAACGGACCTTTTCTCTAATACTACAACAATACTCGATGATTCCAAGCGGTGGATTTGGCACTGACGCTTTGTTGATTCCAAAGGAAATGCTCACACTCCAGCATTCATCCTCCCTGCACAACCGCGATGCAAGACAGATCTTTCTCATCTTTTCTCTCTGGAGTGGCCATCACAACGCCTTTCTGAGAACTTTGTTCAAACGCAAGCGACTCGTCGGCACGAAACTGAAATTCCGCGGCATCTCTTCCGATAGGTATAATCACGTGTCTGGCTTGGACGTGAGCACATTCTCTAGAAACACGAGGACCCACAGAAATGACAGACCCGAGCAGTATCCGAAAATTCGAATATCGGCCCTGTCGCATTTCAACAGGCTTTGAGATCGATTTTGTGGTGGGTGAAGATGTATTCCACGGCGCATGCAGAGATGTGAGCGATTCGGGCATTCGCGCGACGCTCGACGATTCTGTGACCGTCGGCGGAGCCGGGCGACTCACCCTTCGCCATCCGATCGGCATACTCGAGCTTGACGCGCAGGTCGCCTACATCGAGAAGCACCATGTCGGACTCGTGTTTCTTTTCAGGACGCCCTGGGAGTCTGCAAAGGCCATCGACTATATGGCTTCCATTGCAAATTACGAAGCCGATCCACTGGTGGTTCGATTCGTATAGGTCTCTGGCTGCCTGTTGCTTTATTCCTTCACTTCACTGCCGGCAAGGCGCCATTGGTGACGGTCACTGTTGGCGTTTTAGTTTCGGGCATGTACTGAATGAGGACCGTGATCCTCCGGTTGGAAGCATCCTCTGGCTGCAACGGCTTGCGCAACTTGCGATCGGCATAGCCACGCACCTGGACAATCTGTCCCGTGCGAAGGCCGCTGTCCTCCATGACGCGTCTGGCTGCGTTGGCCCGATCTGTCGACAACTCCCAGTTGCCGTAAACCTTCGAGTCAGAATAGGGTTTGGAGTCGGTGTGCCCCTCAATTGAAATCGGATTCGGCAGTTTTCCCGCCTCGCCAGATAGTATTCTCAACAAGCTCTGCATCGTAGCGGTTGGTTGCGCACTTCCATTCTCGAAGAAAGTCCCTCTGGGATCTTCCATCAATTCAATCTGCAGGCCTTCCGGGGTGACAGTCATCTCGATCAGCTTGTTCAGCTTTTCGAAGTTGGCCATTTTCCCCATGGCCCTCATCAGATCTTCCTTTAACTTGTTCATGTCCTGCTTTTTCAGAGCGCCCGCATCGCCGGCCCCTCCCAACTGCGTACCCGTCTTCTGCGCCGTGCCATTTGGATCGCGAAAATATCCTCCAACAGCTTCTTGCACAGGCTTGCTGCTGTTCATCAGCCACAGCACGATGAACAGCGCCATCAGCGCAGTGACAAAATCTGCGTAGGCCACCTTCCACGCGCCGCCGTGGTGGCCTTTGTGCTGGCCTTTTTTCTTAACGATAATGACTTGATCGTCGCGATCCATGGTTTTCTAAGCCTATGCGGCGGCGGACACCGCTGCAGGCTCTCCAGCTTTCTCCCGGCATGCCTTTTCCACTTCAAGGAAGCTGGGACGAAGATGTTCGGGAATGGCTCGGCGGCCCATTTCAACCGCCAGCATGGGAGAAGTTCCTTTGATGAAGGCAATCATCATGACGCGCAGCACCTGGTAATAGCTGTGCTCTTCGTCCACGATCTTGGACATGTTGGATGAAAGCGGCCCGACCAGTCCGTAGCACAGAAGGATACCGAGAAACGTACCGACCAGCGCGGAAGCTACCTTTTTGCCAATTTCCTCGGGCGGTCCACCTAGTGCTCCCATGGTGACAACAATCCCAAGTACAGCGGCAACGATCCCCAACCCCGGCAGCGCATCAGCCATGGTGGTTAAGGCTTCGCTGGGCTGGGTGGCCGTATGGTGATGGACATCCATATCAAGCTCCATCATCTGGTCCAGGTCGAACGCACTGACCCCGCCGGTAATCACCATGCGCATTGTGTCGCATACGAAGTCGCGGACGTGATGATCCTTCAGAAACTGCGGATACCTCGAAAAGATTACGCTCTGTGCCGGGTCTTCCACATCGGCTTCAATGGCAATTGCCCCCTCTTTTCTGGACTTTGCGAGGAGGTCGAACATCATCTTGAGTGTGTCCAAATATCGCGCTCTCGGGAAAGGGGATCCTTTGAGGATACCCGCGAGCCCGGAGACGATCTTCTTCAGAATTCGAATCGGGTTGGCCGTCAACACGGTCCCAATCGCCGCGCCGCCGATAATGAGCAATTCGGCCGGCTGCATGAGGACAGCGATCTGGCCCTTTTCCATCAGGAATCCGGCGATCACACAGACGAAGACAAGAATTATTCCGCCGATTGAAGTCATTCTCTATTCCACCTCGTCTGAAAAAGAACTTTTGCTTCATTCCAGTTGGCCTGGAAGCCAATCTAACGAAATCAGGGTCAACGCATCCCGCAAGCTCTGAATTCAAGTCGACGCAGCCATGAGTGCACGACTACGCCGCGCAACACAGGACAGACTTCCTCTGGTTTCGCACCAAATCCCACGTGATGAACGACAAAAGCTGCTTCCTTTCCATCGGCATCTGCTGGCGTCTCGTTCAACTCAAGCCATGGAGGATTGGCGCGATCCTATTGACAGCCCTTCCAGGGCGCGCAAGAACTCCGTTTCCCGTTGAGAGATCTCTCATTCTGCCAAATCCTCTGAAAGTGAGCCAAAGCCCCTTAAAGCGCCGTCCCGGGCGTCGGCTTGAGCGGTGAATCCAGGAGCCGACGCACCGTCCTTAACAACTCCTCTTGCGTGAAAGGCTTGGCTAGAAATGCATGGTCCGGACCCTGCACAGACGATGGAACGATCAAATCGCGCTTGAACCCCGACGCGTAAAGGACCTTGGTTTCTGGTCTTGCCGCCGTAACTTTCTCTGCAAGAACAGATCCACTGAAACCGGGCAACACCATATCCGTAATGACCAGAGGAATAGGCCCAGAGTACTCTGCCGCTTCGCGAAGGGCCTCGTCTGGATCGCCTGAATCAAGCACTGTGTATCCGCTGTCTGCAAGAAACCGGCGCATCAGCTTTCGTAGCGGAAGGGAATCATCGACCACCAGAATCGTCTCTGTTCCTCCGCGCACTGGATCCGCCTCCTCCTGCTTCCTCGCGCCCGGGGCTTCGTTCAAGCGGGGAAAAAGAATCTTGAATGCGGATCCCGCGCCCGGCTCGCTGTATACAGCAATGGTACCCCCACATTGCTCGACGATCCCAAATACTGTGGACAATCCAAGTCCCGTCCCTTGCCCGAGAGGTTTTGTGCTGAAGAAAGGCTCGAAGATGCGAGACTGTGTCTTCTGGTCCATGCCGGCCCCCGTATCGCTCACCGTCAGCATCACGTATCGACCAGGCTTTGTTGATGAGGACTGCCTGGAATCGCTTTCATCTATATCGGTATTCATCGTCGCAATGTCGATTTCCCCACCCTTGGGCATGGCATCGCGCGCGTTAATCACCAGATTCATCAGCACCTGGTCGATCTGACTCGGGTTCGCATTGATTCTTCCCAGGCTGCGCCCGGGCAAACTCACCAGTTGGACTCTTTCGCCGACCAGCAAGTCCAACATCTTCTCCATCCGGCTCACGGTCTCATTCAAATCCAAGGGCACGGATGCCAATTCCTGCCCAGAGCTGAAGGCAAGCAGCATCTCAACGAGATTCTTGGCGGACGTTCCTGTGTTGTGAATCTCCGCGATCATCCCCTGCACGGGTTCGGGCAGATTCTCCTCTTCATGCAGCAGCTCGCAATACCTGAGAACTCCCGCCACCAGGTTATTCAGGTCGTGAGCCACTCCTCCGGCAAGCTTGCCCACGGCTTCCATTCTTTGCGCCTGGCGAATCTGCTGCTCCATCTCGTCGGCATCGTCCTGCCGGTTCATGAGGCGAATATTGCACGCAATGATCTCTTCGTCGTTGATGCGATGGACATGTCCGGTGAGCCTGACCGCTACGCTTTCCCCACCTTTGGCCACCAGCAAAAGATTCTCATAACGAACGTGCAGCTTATCCAGCAAATCGCAAAATGCCCGTCTGGTTCCGACTGCATCTTCGAACAGACCAATCTCCCAGATCGCTTTGCCCAGCAATTCACCGCGTGAGTATCTCAGCAACTCTTCCAGCGCGGGATTCGCATCGACCACTTTCCCTGTCTCGGCGTTGAGAATCAGGATTCCATCCTGCGCTGTCTCATACAGACGCCTGTAGATAGCCTCACAACCCATGCATCTCGCTCCGGAATGCCTCGCTCTTGCGTGCCGCCCCGCGCATCTGCGCCTCCCGCAGTCTGCAGCACCAAGCGCGCAGACCCGCGCGAAGTTCGGATTGCTTCAGCAACATTACGAGTGTATGTGAAAGGACGGATGTGCGTGCAGGCGTCACCGCCCCTTCCCGAATACAGCTTCGGCAGGGCGGTGACGCCTTTGGATCAGACCGGTGTCAGGCCGACCAAGTCGCCCGGTTGGCGCGCCCGGTGGATACGAATCCCATGTCCACCGAAATCCCGCGCACACAGTGCAATAGGTGGTTGGCGATGGAAGGAAGTTTCTGCGCTGTCACGCGAAAGGACGGTCCGGAAACACTGACTGCCGCCACCGGTTGCCGTTGTGCATCGAGCACCGGTACCGCGATGCAGCGCAGTCCTTCTTCCAACTCCTCGTCGTCGACCGCATAGCCACGCCGGCGAGTCTTCTCGATTTCCCCGCGCAAAGCTTCGGGCGTTGCCACGGTGCGGTGCGTAAAGCGTTCAAAGCGAGTGCGCCGCAACACATCGGCCACTTTGTCTTCGGGCATAAATGCCAGAATTGCTTTGCCCACCGAGGTGCAATGGACCGGATTGCTTGCGCCGATCCGGGTGATCATACGCACCGAGCGCGCCGGCTCGATCTTGTCGATGTAAACCACGCGCGCGCCCTCCAGAATGCACAGATGCGCGGTTTCCTCGGTCTCTCCCACCAGGCGCCGAAGGTGCGGCTGCGCGCGATCCCGCAGGTCGTACTGCTCAATAGCACGATTGCCATAATCGAATAGCCGGAGGCCCAAGCGGAACTTGCCGGCACTGGTGCGCTCGACCATGCGGTGCCGCTCCAACACCATCAGAAAGCGGTGCGCGGTGCTTTTGTGCAGTTGCAGGGACGAGGCAACCTGCGCTAATCCCAATGGCAAATCGCTTTCCGACAACAAATCCAATACGGCAAATGCCCGGTCCAGGGCTTGAACCTTGTAGGTTCCCTGCGGTGCTACATCTCGCATTGCGGTCCTTTATTTCGTGTAATGGTTCTATATGCAGTTTGCAGAAGTTGGGACAGCATGTCAATTCATGAGACGCTGTTTCTATCATTGAGATGGTCGTACCGCAGTTTGACCACCGTCATGCAACAAGCGAAGAATCAGTGCTTGACGGCGCTCTCGATCAAGACCAGGATGGCTCGACCCGGAGGCTGAATGGTCCTCCTTCGACACCGCGGCGGAGCGGCAAGGTTCGAGGATTTTTGCTCCTTTTCCGCCCATTTTTCAGCGAGACGTGCCATTGAATCGCCAGCCCGCGTTTCGAGCCGCCACCAAATCGTCAACGCTACGCCAATAGGAGAATTGCTCCAGTCCTTCCAATCGTCGGAAGCACTACATTTCCCACCAGTCCAGCAGCAACATCCGCGGGTAGTAAAGCCCTGCGCGCAGCGGCTTGCTCTCTCCATGCAGCCGCCGCAAAACCTCCGCATACGCTTCGAGCTGTGGCCGAAACATCCCGCGCAGAGCCGCCACTTCCGCAGCCGGATCGTCGCCGCCAGCGTGCGCAGTCTTGTAGTCCACGATCCACCAGCAATCGTCTCCCTCGCTGAGCGGCGCAGCTCCGCCCAGGAAGACGCGGTCCGGCCGCACGGTCCGCACGCTGCCGGCAACGACTCCAGCCCAGCCAGCCTCGCTGGCCGCTTCAGCGTGCGGCGAAAGAATCCACGCGCCGTTGTGATCTTTCGAGGCTTGGAGCGCCAGCCGCATGGCTTCTGTGGCGATCCGTGCGGCCTGGCCCAAATCCACGCCGGTTGCGCGCACTTGCGCCGCGATGCGCGGCTCGACGCGTTCGAGAGCCGCGCGGGCGGAGTCCCAATCGTGGCTCATCCGCAGCCGGGCCAGCTCTTCGAGCAGCGAGTGGACCGCGTTACCCAGCGCACGCGAAAGCAACCCGCCTTCGTGGCGGGAATAAAGAGCCTGCGTGTCGGCCGACACGAGCCTGAGCGCAGATTGAGTCTCGGTCGTTCCCGTGCCTTGTCCGAAGACGGCCGATTCCGCGGCGTCCAGCAAGAAGGTCGCGCCCTGCGCGCGCCGGTAATCCGCAGGCAGCCGTCGCAGCAGCGTGGGCCGGATTGGGGCAGGCATCGTGAGCAAGTTGCTTTCACCAACAGCTGCGATGGACTCCAGCGTGGCCGACTCATCTTGGGTCTCTTTCCCTTTTGTGTCGTCTATCCACGAATCGAACCGTCCGCGCACCTCTTCCTCCAGCGCCGGCCAAGCCGTGGCCAGCAGGCTTCCGGAAGGCTCAGCCAAAACCCATGAATCGTCCTTGTCCTTCCTGCACGCGGGACGCGCGAACAGATGCAGCTCCTCGCGCGCGCGGGTCGAGGCGACATAGAGAATCCGCCGCATCTCCTGCGATTCCCGCTCGTGATAGACCCGATCGACCCATTGTTTGGCCTTGCCGCTGTCGCCGCCTTTGGATTGCAGGGGTGCGACCAGGAACTCGGTAATCTCGCCGCTCTCGCCGGGTTCGGCCAGTCCGCGCTCCAGCCAGGAAAGCATCCTGCGCGTGCCGCGCCCGCCGCCGGCCTGCAATTCCGGAACGATCACCACCTCGAACTCCAGTCCCTTGGATTTGTGGATGGTCATCAACTGCACGCCGCAATCGCTCGAAGCTGCAGGGTCGGGCAGGGCGGTGAGCTGGTCCAGCGCCGCGGACAGAGCCGAGCCGAGCAAATCCTCTTCGCCACCGGGCAGCCGGTCCAGGCGGCTCCAGAGCAGGTTCAGGTTGGCCCGCGCCGCCGCGTCCGCACAATCCTCTCCGCCCAGCAGAATCCAGACCTGCTCCAGCCACGTTCCCACGCGTGCTGCCGGTTGAGCCGCACGCAGCGCGCGCGCAGCAGCCACAGCCTGAAGCACGCGGTGCGCAGCCGGCCGTCCTTCTTCGCTGAGCAGAGGAAGCCGCTCCGTGAGCAGCTCGGGAACAGGCCGCGCATAAGACTCCAAGTCGCCGGCCAGCGTTTGCAGGTCCTCGAGCGAAAGCCCACACCACGGCGCGCGCAGCACGCCCAGCCAAGCCACGCGATCCTGTGGATTGAGCAGTGCCCGCGCCAGCGCCAGCGCGTCCAGAACTTCGGGCCGTGCGGCGAGCTTTTCCAGATCGACGGCGCGGAAGGGAATTGCCGCCGCGCGCAAGGCCGCCGCGATGGGCGCCAGGTGCTTCTTGGCCCTGCCCAGAACCGCGATGCGAAATTTCTTGTCCTCGCCGCCCTCGCGTGCCTGACGAGCTTCATCGATGGCGGCTTGGTGGCTCCGAATCAGGGCCACAATCTCTTCCACCTGAGCGTCGCGTGCGGTCTCGCGGTCGTCGTCCCCGCCCGACTCGGCGTTCGCTCCGCGGGGGGTCGGGGCCGCGAACTCCAGATGGAGCTCAAGGCTGGGCGCGCCATCCCGCGCATCCGTCTCGCTTCGTGACGGCTCGGCGGACGAGAAGAAAACGCCGCTGCCGTCGTCCGCCCCAAAGACCTGGGCAAAAACATCGTTGAGCCGCTCCACCAACGCGTGCGCGGCGCGGAAATTGGCGGAAAGCCGCACGGAGTCAAACAGCAGCGGCTCGTCCTCGTGAATCTCCAGGCCGTTGTCCTGGACGCGCGGAAAAAGCTCGGCGTCGGCGTCGCGAAAAGAGTAAATCGACTGCATCGGGTCGCCCACCACGAAGCAGGTGCGGCCAGGGCGTTCCGGCCACGCGGCGATCAGGCTCGAGAGCAACCGGTGCTGGCGGCGGCTGGTGTCCTGGAACTCATCCACCAGCAGGTGCCGGATCTGGTCCGAGATCGCCAGCGCTGCGTCGGTGGGCAGGCCGTCCGCACCGGTCAGAACCTGTTGGGCAATCTGCGCCACTTCGATGTAATCCACCGCGCCGGCTTCAGCAAAAACAATCTTCAGTTCGCCGGCGGCCTGGCGCAGAAGCGTGAAACAGGCGCGGACAATCTTCCAGTCATCCTCTGGATAACGCGCGGGTGGCAGCCCACGCATCGCGGCGAGCGTGGATTCAAGGCCGGGAACAGCGCCGAGAGCGGCGATCAGTTCGAGCAGCTGCGCCTTCTCGCGCTTCCGGTCAGTTGGGAAGCCCAGACGCTTGTCGACAGCTTTGCGGAACGTGCCGCCGTCGGTGAGAAGCAGTTCGGCGAGAGCCATGTGGGCCTGGCGTGATTCCTCGACGTTCTCGCTGGCAGTGAGAGGCGCAGCAGGGAACTCGGCCAGCTCGGCCAGTTCCCGGTGACGCTGGCCGCCGGTCTGGGCGCAGGCAAATCGCGCCAGAACAAGGGCTTCTTCGCGCACTCCGGCAACCTGGTCGAGAAGCCGGCCAAGCCGCTCGAGGGTTGCGCGGACCGCATTGGCAAAGGGCCGCTCCAGCCGCTCGCGCAGCGCTTCCCAGTCGGGTTCGCGTTCAAGCACAAATTCGTGCATCCAACGGTCGCGGTTGCTGAGCATCTCCACCAGCAACCCTTCCATTTCCTGCCAGTTGTTGTCGCGCCACAGCAGCAGATCCTCAATAGCCTGCCTCAGAACGGAGCCGGTCTGATCGATCTTCCGCAGCGTCTGACGGGCAGCGCGGCGATAGAGTTCGGCGGACTGGTCGAAGATATCCAGGCCGCCGCCCAGGCCTGAGAGCAACGGCAGTTGCTGGGCCAGATCGCGGCAGAAGGAGTCGATGGTAGAGATGCGCAGTTGCGCGGGCAGGTCAGGCAGGTTCCAGCCCAGCGCGCGCGAGTGGTTCAGCGCGCGCTGCGCCAGAGCGTCCATTGAAAACGCATCTGCTGCCGGTGCCAGAGTGTCGTTGCCTGCTGCCTTTTCCAGTTCGGCCAGAATGCGGTGCCGCATCTCGGCCGCGGCGGCTTTGGTGAAGGTAATAGCAACAACCTGTCCGGGCTCCTCCACTTCTGCAAGCAGGCGGAGAAAGCGCCGGGTCAGCAGGTCGGTCTTGCCCGAGCCGGCCGGGGCCTGCACCAGGATGGAGCGTTCGGCGTCGAGCGCGCGCTGGCGCTCCGGCTGATCGGGAGGCAGGGGCCTTGTGGAGCTACTCATCTGTGGCCTCTCCGTTCTCGCTCTCGTCTTCGAATTCCACTTGATGCTCCTGAATGCGGCAAAGCGACTGCAAATCGCAGCGTTCGCAGGTCTTCGGGTACTCGCGCGGGTCCACGTCGGCGTTTCCGGCCAGAAAGTTTTCTGTGAGCTGCTCGATGCAATCCCGCCAGTCAAGGAGCATCTCGGCGGTCAAAGGGTTTCTCATCAGCGCGTTGCTTTTTGCCAGCCCGGGGAAGAGCGTAGCCGCTGCATCGCCCACGCGACCCGCAAAGGCCAGTTCGCCGGGTCGCACCTTGGCGAAGACCAGCCCGCCCAGCAGTTCCTCGTCTTCCAGGGCGAATCCGGCGTAGAGCGGCAGTTGCACGTCGTCGGGCCGAGGCGGATCCCAAGCGCTCGGAGCCACGTTGCCGGTTTTGTAGTCGATCACCAGCATGGATCCGTCGTTAAGCTCATCTATGCGGTCCAGACGCAGCCTCAGAGCCAGACCTGTGAGTTCGATCGTCCGGTCCACCTCAGTTGCTGCCACAGAAAAAGGTACGCGCGCAGCTTCGTACTCTAGCCACTCTGTCACCAGCCGAATCAGGCGCTGCTCTTCGAGTTCCAAGTAGCGGCGCGGCATTTGCTCGCGGGCCGCACGGGGCATCTCCTTCTGCAGCACAGTTCCGACGTGGCCCGCAACGAAGGACCGTCGGTCGCTCAGGCTTTGAAGCTCGTTGGAAGTCCGAATTCCATCCGGCGGCCCTGACCAGACCGAGTGCAGGACGGCGTGGAGCAGTTGGCCGCGTTGCGAGGGCGTCAGACCTGCTTCTGCAGGATTCCAGCCGCGTGCAGCGAGCCGCGCCGTCGCAAAGGCCTTGAAGGGACATTGCGACTGCGAAGTCAACACGCTGGAACCGCCCTCGGCTTTGCCGGCAGGAAACGGCACGCGGCTGAAGTCTTCGAAAAGGACGGTCTGTGGAGTCGAAGTACCTGCCAGGCACAGTTCGTCCGGTAAGGCTTTGGGCTGTCCGGCGAACTGGACCGCAAGCCGCGAAGGGCGCATTTCAGTCTCCGCGGTCTGGCGGGCAAAGCTGAAGTGGACCTCGGGCGCGGAGGCCAGCAGGCGCATGGTGATGGCCTGAGCCAAATCCCAATCGAGCTGCGGCGCGGCATGGGGCATTCCCGCTTCGCGCTGCACGTCGGGCGGAAGCAGTGGGTGCAGAGGCCCTGTGGCCGGCCAAGCCTCTTCATTTGCTCCCAGGAACCAGACGGCGTCGGCGGTGAGGCCGGCGGACTCTGCGGGACCGGCGATCTGAAGGTGCGCGTCGCGCGACTCGGGAGCGAAGAGGGTTTCGTTGAGCGTGCGATCAAGCTGGGAAAGAAACTCCGTCCAACTCATGCGTCGGCCGTCGAAGCCCAGAGAGCCGCAGGTCTCCAGGGCCTGTTGCCACCGTCGGGTGGCCTGAAACTCGGCGCTCGACAGTGGACGAGTCCGGGCAAAGCCTATTGCATTGAGCAGCTCGGGAACCAGTTCCGCCCACTCGATGGGGCTCTGTGGACGGTGCGAGGCGGCCTGCAGAAGGCGGCGCGCCTGAAGCACGCGCTGAACCCAGGCCGCGGGAACCATGCTGGAGGCAAGGCGCTGGTCAACGAAGGCGTCCAGAGTCCACCGCGTGCGTTCCAGACCGCGCTGGCGCAGGGCGCGCATGGTTGCCTGCAGCGCGGCGGTCTCCTCGGAGTTGGCGGCGAAACCTGTGGAAAGCAGCCAGTCCAGCTCGTCCTCTCGGAGCGGTGCAGAAAGCCAGCGCAGCAGTAGGTGTGCGGCGCGGGCCGGGGCCACCTGGATGAGCGGAATCCCGAGAGAAAACTCGAAGAGCGGTGCGGTTCCGGCGGCGGAAAGCTCAAGAAAGGCGCGTTCCAGTTCGCCGCGGCAGGCGCGAGCATCCTGAGTGACGATCAGCAGGCGGCATTGCGGGTCGGAGGCCAGCCTTCGGCCCGCCCAAAGAGAGCAAGCTTTGAGTTCGGTCTGGGCGTCGGGGGCAGCGTGGAAATGAACTTCGGCAGCCGCAGATGCCGGCTCAGCCTCCTTCCATTTGCCCCACGCGTCGAAAAGCGCGCGCTGGGGGGGCAGAATGCGGTCGAATCCGGCTAGAAGCAGGGGCAGGCGCGGGCTCGCATCCGCTTCGAGCATAGGAATCAATTCGAGCGGCAGGCGGCTGGGGCTGAGGAGGCTCGCAGCGCGGCAGCTTTCGTCAAAAGCAGTAAGCCAGGCACTGAAGGACGCCGCGTCCTGCTGCCAGGCGCCTCGTGCCGATTTTTGCAGAAAACGTGGTGCGTAGGCGCAGATCAGACCATGAGCCTCCATGGCCAAGGCGGCAAGGCGGTGGCGCGGACCCTCCAGCAGCGTGGCCAACGAGCGATCCTGCCCGGCGATCTCCACCCAGAGAGCCTCTTCCTGGGCTGGATTCAGCAGCAAGCGAGCGTCGCCCTGGTCCGTGGCGCGCTCCTCCCATGCAGTGCGCGCAAAGCTCTTCCAGTCCTGAATATTCGGCACAGGCCAGGCTGTGAGACCTTCGGCCTGGCGGGCGCGATGGAAGGCCGAAACCAGTGCCCGGGCGGCGCGTTCGCTGGCTGTCACCACCCGGCCGCCGCTCAAAAGCCACCGGTCGATCTCGCCACCGCCGCTGGCTGCTTGCGCCTCCATAAAATCTCCCATTCCAGCGTTATACGCTGCACGGCTGAGGAAATCTCAAACCGGCAGAAGGTGAGACAGTCGGTAGTACACTGGCCAGTGATGCGGCGATTATTGGTTTTCTCTTTGCTGGTGGTGGTTGGGTTGGCCGGGTGCCGTTCAGGGCAGAAGCCGGGTGCGGGGCCGTCTGCCGGCCAGCAGGTCGCGGCGCAGAACTACAGGGTTTACAAGCTGCGTGGCAAGGTGGTTTCCACCAATGCCGCGAAAGGCGAGGTGACGCTGAACCACGAGGCCATTCCAGGCTTCATGGGAGCCATGACCATGCCGTACAAGCTGAAGGATCCGAGCATTCTGGGCGAACTGCATCCGGGCGATGTAATCACCGCCGACATGCTGGTGTCGCAGGATCCGGACGCGGATGTTCTGCTGGATCACATTGTTGTCGTGGCCCAGGCCAAGCCGGATTACCGGCCCAAGGTCAGCTACCATGTGCCAGCGCCGGGCGATCTGACGCCAGATTTCAAGTTGCGCAACCAGGACGGGCGGGCGATACACCTTGCCCAGTTCCGCGGCAAGGCGCTGCTGATCACCTTCATCTATACGCGCTGCCCTCTGCCCAACTTCTGCCCGCGGGTGACACGGAACTTCGCCGCGATCGAGAAGCAATTGGCGACAAGCCCAGCGCTCTCGGCCAAGACCCACCTGCTGTGCATCAGTTTCGATCCGGAGCACGATACGCCGGAGAGGTTGAGGGCCTATGGCGCCACCTACATGGGTAGCGATGCAAAGAACGCTTTTGCCAATTGGGATTTTGCCGTGCCGGAGAAACCGGTCTTGGCGGAGATGGCCAAATTCTTCGACCTGGGAATGACCAACGAAGCCGATGCGACGATTACGCACACGCTTTCCACCACGCTGATCGGTCCAGACGGCAAGGTGGTGCGCTTTTATCCGGGCAACGAGTGGACGGCGGAGCAACTTACCGCAGATGTTCGGCAAGTGATAGGGAGCTAGACGGTGATCGTGGTTTTGATGGGTGTGAGCGGATCGGGGAAGTCCACGTTGGCGGGTGCGCTGGTCGCGCGGACAGGCTGGGCCTTTGCGGAGGGGGACGACTACCATTCCGAGGCCAACCGCGCCAAGATGAAGGCCGGAATTCCCCTGACCGATGAGGACCGGCTGCCCTGGCTGGACGCGCTGCACGCGGTTCTGGAGGGTTGGCAGCACCAGGGAGCCAGTGGAATTCTGACCTGTTCCGCGCTCAAACGGAGCTATCGCGAGCGGCTGATGGGCGGAATCGACGGTGTGCGCCTGGTGTGGCTGGATCCGGATCGGACCACGCTCGAATACCGCATGGCTCATCGCCAAGGCCACTACATGAATCCCAATCTGCTGGACAGCCAGATTGCCACGCTCGAGCCTCCTGTGGGCGAAGATGTCTTCCATCTGGCGGGCGGCGAAAGCGCGGAAGCGGCAGCCGACCGGGTGCTGAGCTGGCTCAGTTCCTGATCTACGGCAATGAATCGCCGGAGCGGCGCAACTCATCCATTCAAGTAGACTCTCTGATCGATCTTCCTTGAGGTTGTGCATGGCGAAAGTGACATTGCTTTTTGCGGCTCTTTTGATTGCCCTGGGCCTGGTTGGCTACCTGGGCACCGGCAGCGCCCACCCCACGGCTCTGATTCCCACCTGGATTGGCTTGGCCCTCGGCGTTTTCGGTTGGCTGGCCATCAGCCCCAACGAAGGCCGGCGCAAGCTGTTCATGCACGTCAACGTGACCATCGGCCTGGTCGGTTTTCTGGGCGGCGCGGTAGAGGCGGTACGCGGATATGTTCACGCCACCTCGGCGGGGCTTGAGCCGGATACGATTGCCCTGGCGTCGAAGGCCACTCTGGCTGGACTGATGCTGATTTACGTCATCCTCTGCGTGCGGTCGTTCATTGCCGCGCGGCGTACGGGGAAGGTCTAGCGCATGGGCACCATGCGAAGCGGCGGATTGGGCATGGGAGGGTCGCACTCCGAGCGCTCTCCGCGCGGTGGCGGGGCACGGGCGGGGAAGGCAGATTTGCCCAAGCGCAAAACCAGCTTGAAGAAAATGTGGCCGCAGATCAAAGCGCTGGTGGCGCCTCGGCTGGGGTTGTTGTTGGCCGGTATGGGGTTGATGGTGATCAACCGCGTGGCGGGCCTGGTGCTTCCCTATACCGCAAAACCGCTGCTGGACAATGTGCTGAATCCTGCGCATGCGCGGCCGGACTTGCTGCCCAAGATCATTGCGCTGGTGTTTTCGGCGATGGTGGTCCAGGCGATTACCTCGTTTTCGCTGACGCAACTGCTCTCCAAGGCCGGCCAAAGGCTGATCGCGGAGATGCGCCGCCAGGTTCAGCGCCACGTGGGGCTGCTTTCCGTCTCCTACTACGACGAGAACCGCACCGGCACGCTGGTGGCGCGCATCATGTCCGACGTCGAAGGCGTGCGCAACCTGGTCGGAACCGGCCTCGTGGAGTTTGTGGGCGGCCTGCTCACCGCAGTGCTGGCGTTTCTTTATCTGTTGCACCGCAGCGCCACAGTCACGCTGACCGTTTTTGCGGTGATGGGCGCGTTTGTCTTCGTTTTGCAATATGGCTTTAAGGTCATTCGTCCGATCTTCCGGGAGCGCGCTAAGATCAATGCCGAAGTGACGGGTCGCCTCACCGAATCGCTGGGCGGAGTCCGGGTCATCAAGGGCTACCACGCCGAGGAGCGGGAGGCCGGGGTCTTCGCCAAGGGCGTGGAGCGGCTGCTGTCCAATGTAATGAAGTCGCTGACCATGACCAGTTCGCTCTCCGCCGCATCGACCACCGTTCTGGGGCTGGTCTCGGCGCTGGTCATGTGGCTGGGTGGCCATCGCGTGCTGGCCGGCACCTGGACCGTGGGCGACTACTTCAGCTACAACATGTTTCTTGCCTTCATGATCGCGCCGGTCTTTCAGATCGTGAACATCGGCACACAACTGACCGAGGCTTTTGCCGGCCTCGACCGCACCGGCGAAATCATGTCGGAACTTGAAGAGAACCAGAGTCCCGGGCGCACGCAGAAGATGCCGCCGATCCACGGCACGGTGCAGTTTGAGAATGTGGAGTTTGCGTACGACCCGGAGAAGCCGGTGCTGCACGGAATCGACTTCAAGGCCGAGCCTGGCACGGTGACCGCGCTGGTGGGCTCCTCGGGCTCGGGCAAGTCCACCATCATCAGCCTGCTGTGCGCTTTCCACACCCCCTTGCAGGGGGCCGTGCTGGTAGATGGTGTGAACCTCGCGCACGTGGACCTGAACACTTTCCGGTCGCAGTTGGGCGTAGTGCTGCAGGACTCGTTCCTTTTCGACGGCACCATTCGCGAGAACATCCTATTTTCGCGCCCTGACGCCACCGAGGAGCAGTTTCTGTTTGCCTGCCGGACGGCGCGCGTGGACGAGTTTGCCGAGCGCTTTCCCGAGGCGTACGACACGATTGTGGGCGAGCGGGGCGTGAAGCTTTCCGGCGGGCAGAGGCAAAGGCTTTCGATTGCGCGCGCTCTCTTGGCCGAACCGCGCATCCTGATTCTGGATGAGGCGACCAGCTCTCTCGACTCAGAATCCGAAGCCATGATCCAGGCCGGGCTGAGCCAGTTGATGCAGGGACGGACCACGTTCGTGATTGCCCACCGGCTTTCGACCATCCGGCGCGCCGAGCAGATTCTGGTCGTGGAAGAGGGGCGCATCGTGGAGCGCGGCAACCACGCGGAACTCTTCGCCTTGGGCGGCCGCTATTACGACCTCTACACTCGGCAGCATGGCTTGGAAGAGAATCTGTTCCTGGCGCCCGGCGAAGGGGATGCGGTAGAGGCGGAGTGAACCTACCGGAAACGAAGGAGATGAGTGCGGTCTTCCTTGCGCAGTTTCTTGCGTAGAATTAAGCCCCCAAGCGCATAGTGTTTCTAGTAGGAGAGCGACCTCAGTCGAAGGGTAACGCCAGCGGCAGGGTAACGCCGGCCTCCCGGCCGGCTGTAGCGCGGACGTCCTCGTCCGCGCTCGGAGTTTATGAGCGCATGATGTCTTCAAAAAGGGGCTTTTCTGATGCCGAATCTGGGCCTTTTTGCTTCATTTTTGGGAAAAAACTGGCCAAAATTCGCTTGAAGGCTCGGTTTTTCATCGGGTTTTATGCCTGAAACCTTGGGTTTTGTACCTTTTTGCCTGTGGAAATCTTTCACTTTCTCGTTTATAAGCCGTTTTGTTTCAGTATTTTATGAAGACAAAAGCGAAGAAAAAGTGAATTCACCCCCCCAGCGGGGGACCCCTTTCGGCCTCCCGATTTCCTGAACGGAAACCGGGATTGAGCCGCTTATCTTGATTGTGCTCCGCTGGGTGTCAATGATCTGCAAAAAATCTGCGGTGCCGGCTTACCAGCCTGTGGTGAAAGTCGAGATCGCCTGAGAACATCTCTCAGGAGCTAAAGCACATCGCTCCCTATGAACAAAAAGGTTGAATGAACAGTTTTATGGACAAAATCAGCGAGTTAGCTTCCGCTTCGCGGAAATAGCAAGTTAGCGAGTTGGCGGCAGTTCATTTCAGCCGTAACTCGTCGTGGCGAGTCGGGCTGCTCTCGATCCATCATTTGCGGCACGACTAAGGTCGTGCGCTTTCAAAACCCGACTTTCGCCACAGGCGTTTATGCCTTCTCTTGCGCTTCTTTTTTCGCGGAAACCACGCTCTTGTGGTGGCGCACGTCGTCGCCTTCGATCCAGAAGATCACGTCCTCGGAGATGCTGGTGGCATGGTCGGCAACACGCTCCAGGGCGCGGCTGATCATGAGGGCGTTCAAGGCTTGGGGGGCAAGATAGCTCTCTTCTTCCATGACCTTGGTGAGAGCTTTATAGGCCGCCTTGTTCATGGCGTCCACGGCGTCGTCCATATCCATGACGGCGCGGGCCATATCGGCATCGCCTTCGATGAAGGACTGGAGGCTCTTGCGGACCATTTCGGCGGCCAGAGTGGCCATGCGGGGAATGTCCACGGGCAAATCGGCGGAGGCCATTTGCTCCATGTTCCGGACGCGGTCGCTGATGGCTTTGGCGGAGTCGCCGACACGCTCGAGGTCGGCGTTGATCTTGATGACGCTGAGGATGAAGCGCAGGTCGATGGCCATGGGCTGCTCCATCGCCAGAAGATCGAGGGCCGACTGGTCGATTTCGCGTTCCAGGCGGTTGATGGCGATTTCCGAGCGGCTCACCAGATCGCAGATGGACATGTCGCGCACGCGATAGGCCTCAATGGCGCGCTGGATGGCCTGCTCGGCCAACCCCGCCATGACCAGCAACTGCTCTTTGAGTTCGTCCAGGGATTGCTGAAAGCGTATGCGCGTCATCCGAACCTGCCTGTGATGTAATCCTCTGTCCGCTTGTCCGAGGGGTTGGTGAAGATCTTGTGGGTCGAATCGAACTCCACCATGCGGCCGTTCAGGAAGAAACCCGTTTTCTCCGCGACGCGGGCAGCCTGCTGCATATTGTGAGTCACAATCACGATGGTGTACTGCGATTTCAACTGAAAAATCAAATCTTCGATTTTCGCAGTGGAAACCGGGTCGAGGGCCGAGGCCGGTTCGTCCATCAGGAGCACTTCCGGGTCCACCGCAAGGGCGCGGGCGATACACAGGCGCTGCTGCTGACCGCCGGAGAGGCTGGCGCCGGACTTCTTTTTCAGGTCGTCCTTGACCTCGTCCCACAGGGCGGAGTTCTTGAGCGACTTTTCCACGATTTCGTCGAGGACGTGGCGGTTGCTGTAGCCATTCAGCTTGAGGCCCGCGGCCACGTTGTCGTAGATGGACATGGTGGGAAAGGGATTGGGCCGCTGGAAGACCATGCCGACGCGGCGACGGATTTCGACCGGCTTGATGTCGTTGTAAATGTCCAGATCGCCGATGCGCACCGTGCCGGTGACGCGGGCGATGGGATTGGTCTCATGCATGCGATTGAGGCAGCGCACAAAAGTGCTTTTGCCGCAGCCGGAGGGGCCGATCAGCGCCGTCGCATGGTTGGCCGGTATGTTCAGATTGATGTCCTGCAGCGTGTGATTGGTGCCGTACCACGCGTTCAGGTTGGTAACCTCAATGCCGACGCCCACTTAACTTGCCCCTTTCAAAACGCCGCGGCTGGTCACATAGCGCACCAGAGAAACCGCGAGCAAAATCAGCACAATCAAAACCAGCGCTCCCGCCCACGCCAACCGGTGCCAGTCGTCGTAGGGAGAAAGGGCGTAGACGTAAATCTGCAACGGCAAGGCCGCCATGGGCTCGTTGAGATTGGTGCTCCAGTTGGAGTTGCCAAAGGCGGTGAAGATGAGCGGCGCCGTTTCTCCCGCCACGCGGGCAAAGGCCAGCATACATCCTGTGATGATGCCGGGCGAAGCGGTCTTGACGGTGATGGAGAGCACCGAGCGCCAATTGGGCACGCCTAGGGCGAGGGCCGCTTCGCGCACCGCGTGCGGGACCATCAGGAGCATTTCTTCGGTGGTACGGCAGACGGTGGGAATCATCATGACGCCCAGGGCTACGCCGCCCGAGAAACCGGAAAAATGCGTGGGGACCACGACCAGCGAGTAGATGGCGATGCCCATGACGATGGAGGGAACGCCGTTGAGCACATCGGCGGTGAAGCGAACGGCGTTGGCCAGCTTGGTGCCGCGGCCGAACTCGGCCAGAAAGATGCCGCCGGCGATGCCGATGGGAACGCCGATCATGCTGCCCACGGCCAGCAGGATTGCCGAGCCGACGATGGCGTTGGCCATGCCGCCGCCCAGTTCGCCGACCGGCTTGGGAATCTTGGTAAAGAAGTCCAGATTCAGGGAACTGGCGCCCTTGTAGACGAGGTAGATGAAGATGGCTACCAGGGGCGCCACCACCAGCACGGTGGAAAGCACCGCGAGGCCAGTGGCCGCGCCATCGATCCCCGCCCGGATTCTCGCCTTCAGCTTGTGTTCGTCCCGCACAGTTGGATCTCCAAAAACAGCTAACAGCTGACAGTTGACAGCTAACAGTTAAAGGCTGCAAGCATGACGCTTGCTACTTTCAGCTTCTAGTTCACGCGCGCCGGAGCGCCGCGGGTGACCGCCCAGACCAGCAGGCGGGCAAATGCGTTGACGATGATGGTGACAATGAAGAGCGCCAAGCCGATTTCCATCAAGGCGCTCAGATGCAGATCGCCGGAGGCTTCAGCAAACTCGTTGGCGATAACCGAGGCCATGGAGCTTCCATTGGAGAACAGGGAACGGTGAATCTCCGGGCTGTTGCCGATGACCATGGTGACCGCCATAGTTTCGCCCAGGGCACGTCCCAGGCCCAGAATCACGGCGCCCACGATGCCGATGCGGGCATTGCGCAGGACGCCCATGCGGATCATTTCCCAACGGGTGGCGCCCAGGGCCAACACCGCCTCGCGCTGGGAGTGGGGCACGGCGCTCATCACTTCGCGCGTCAGCGAAGAGATGATGGGCAGAATCATGATGGCCAGGATGACGCCGGCCGAGACAAAACCCAGGCCGGTGGGATTGTCGTCGCTGAAAAAACCGGTCCAGCCGAAGAGCTTGGTCATCCAGGGGTTGAAATGCTCGCGGAGCAGGGGCACCAGCACAAAGACCGCCCACAAGCCATAGATCACACTGGGAATGGCCGCCAGCAGTTCGGTGATGAAGGCCAGAGGAGCGCGCAGGAAGCCGGGGCACATCTCCGTCAAATAGACCGCGACGCCGATGGCCAGCGGCACTGCGAGCAGGAGGGCCAGAAACGAGGAAACCAGTGTGCCGTAGACGAAGGGCAGAGCGCTGAAGTGGCCGTTAACCGGGTCCCAGTATTGAGGGAGACCGGTGTACGAGTCGATGGAGGCCTTGTAGAAGAAGTCCAGGCCGAATTTCTCCCAGGCCAGGTGGGAGCGGAGCACCAGCTCGACGGCGATCAGCACGACAATGCCGAAGATGCTGAGGGCGCAGAGCACCATGAGCCAATGGAAACCCCGATCCGCCAGCGCCGAGTTGCCCCGGGCGAGGAGGAACGAGCGAATCGCAGACGCCTCCTGCGGCGCGGGAGCCGGCGAGGTTGCCCCGTCGGGTGCGCCCGGCTCGGGCAGAGTTTGAGGTTGGGAGATTCGTATCTCGGGCACTTGGGCTATCACCTAGAGTAGGCTAAACGGCGAAGATGAACAGGAGGTTACAACCCCGCGAAATCAAGCGCATACAACGATAAAAACCCCGCGAACGGCCTGCTTTTCGCCCTCATGGAGTTTTCACTTGTGACTGCGCCCAGGATAACGCCCCCGGCGCCATGAACCAGTGAAAACAATTTCCCCATTGGTTTTATTTTTTGGTTAAGCTGGAAGACTGGAATTCCAAAGGCCCGATCTCATGCGCGTAATTCTCTCGGTTCTCGTTCTCGCCCTCGCCAGTATTTCCCTTCAAGCTCAATCCGCAGCCGTAGAGCCGCCGGTCGACCCAGCCCATCACGATTGGAAGGCAGGGTGGATCACGCACCCCACCGCTCCCCTGCGCGATCCACTGGTGCTGCACTTCCGCCGCACGCTGACGCTGGCCGCCGTTCCCGCAGCTTACCCTGTTCGCGTGAGCGCCGACAACCGCTTTGTTCTGTGGGTCAACGGGCACCGCGTGGGCGACGGCCCGGCCCGCGGCGACCTGACCCACTGGCGCTACGAGCGCTTCGACATTGCGCCGCTGCTCAAGGCCGGGTCCAACCTGATTACGGCGACGGTATGGAACTTTGGCGTCTACGCGCCGGTTGCGCAGATGAGCGACCGCACCGCTTTCCTGCTGGAGAGCGAGGCCGCGGGCGCCGATTCCATCAGCACGCCGAAGGACTGGCAGGTGGAAATCGAGGCCGGCCAGCGCACGCTGCCCCGCGCCCCCAACGGCTTCTGGGAGTACATGGCTTCCGGTCCCGGCGAAACGATCGATGCCGCTCTCTACGACTGGAGCTGGAACGATGCGGGCGGTGCTGGCTCCGGCTGGGTTGCTGCCGCCTCGCCGATCCGCGAGAGCATTTTCTCCAGCGTGAACCGAGCGCACTCCGCCGACACGACCGGCGACAATCCCTGGGGACTGGTTCCGGACGGGCTGCCGCACATGGAGTACTCGCCTATTGCGCCAGGCTCGTCTGTGAGGACTGATTTGCCGGCGCTGAGCGCTTTCCCGGGCGCGCCGGTCACTGTGGCTGCCGGCAGCCACGTGCACCTGCTGCTGGACCGCAAGGCGCTCACCACAGCGTATCCGCTGCTGACCGTCTCTGGCGGTAAGGGAGCGCAAATCCGGCTCATCTACGCCGAGGCGCTTTACGACAAGGACATGCACAAGGGCGACCGCGACGAAGTGGCCGACCGCAGGGCCGTGGGGATGACGGACAGCTTTCTGCCCGACGGCGGGGCGCATCGCAGCTTTGAGCCGTCGTGGTGGAGGACATGGCGCTACCTGGAACTCGACATTCAGACCGGAGCCGAGCCACTCGAACTGGAATCGCTGAAGGCCAACTTCACCGCCTATCCGTTCCAGGAGCGGGCCAGCTTCAAATCCGGCGATCCGCAATTGGACAAGATATGGGAGATCAGTTGGCGCACGGCGCGGCTGGACGCTCATGAAACCTACATGGACACGCCCTACTACGAGCAGCTCCAGTACATTGGCGACACGCGCGTGCAGGCGCTGATTTCCTATGCCGTGGCCGGGGACGACCGATTGGGGCGCCAGGCACTTGAGGCTTTTGACGACTCGCGGACGCCGGACGGCATTACGCGCAGCCGCTACCCGAGCGCACTGCCGCAATCCATCCCAACTTTCTCGCTGATCTGGGTGGGGATGATCCACGACTACTGGATGTATCGGCCCGATCCGGAGCCGGCGCGGGCCTCGCTGCCGGGAACACGGACCGTTCTGGATTGGTTCCACAAATACGAACAGCCGGACGGACTGCTGCACGAAGTGCCGTGGTGGAGCTTCATCGACTGGGTGAACAAGGGAGAAATCCCGACCTACGCTGCGAATGGCGAGTCTTGCGTCACGTCGCTGGAATATCTGAGCGCGCTGGATGACGCCACGGCCCTGGAAAGGAACCTGGGCGATCCGCTGCTGGCCGCACGGTACAAGGAGCGCGCCGCGCACGTGCGCACCGGACTATATGACAAGTGCTGGAGCGCCACGCAAGGGCTGCTGGCCGACACGCCGGAGCAGAAGGGCTTCAGCCAGCAGGCGAACATTCTGGCGGTTCTCTACGATGTGATTCCAAAGGCGCAACAACAGGAAGTGTTGCGCAAGGTGCTGCCGATTGAGCCGGGAACCACGCCGGATGGGGTTCTCTCGGCCTCGTGGTACTTCCGCTTCTATCTGGCGCGCGCGCTGGACCACGCGGGAATGGCGGACCAGTATCTGGCCGCTCTGGACCCATGGCGGAAGCTGTTGCCGCTGCACTTCAGCACCTGGCCGGAGATGCCGGGCGACACGCGCTCCGACTCGCACGCCTGGACATCGCATCCCATCTACGATCTGCTCACGCTGGTGGCGGGCGTGGAGCCGGCGAGCGCTGGCTTTGCTACCGTGCGCCTCGCTCCGCACCTGGGCGCGCTGCCCTCGCTCACGGCCAGTTACCCGCATCCGCAGGGCGAGATCAAGATGGACTACCGGCGCGTGGGGAACGGACTGGATGCTACGGTTACGCTTCCCGGCAAACTGAGTGGCAGCTTCGAGTTGAACGGCAAGAGCTGGCCGTTGCAGCCGGGGGTCAACCACGTCGAGGCCCGCTGACCGCGAAGGCGGACAGTGCTTCACCTCCGGGCGGCTTTCACAGGTCGTCCGGAATCCCATTTCGTGAAGCAGCAGGCCGGAAGTTTAAGAGCGTTCTCGAACCGTTGAGCTGCAAAATCGATGTATTCAAGGGGAAAACTGTTTCCCGAAGATGAAAAACGTGCTACAAATCCATCATGGTCAAGGGTAAAAGCACGACGCCGACCGGACACGTCAACCTGAGAATGCTGGCAGAGCATCTGGGCCTTTCGCAGACCACCATTTCTCTGGTGCTGAACGACTCTCCTTCGGCCAAGTCCATTCCTCAGGAGACGCGCGACCGGGTGATGGAGGCCGCGCAGCGGCTCAACTACCGGCCCAACTACTTTGCGCGTTCGCTGCGCCAGAGCCGCTCCTTGAGCGTGGGCGTGCTGGCCCCTGACCTGAGCGAGGGCTACTTTACGCGTGTGATGAGCGGCGTGGTGGAAGAGCTGACCGCGGCCAATTATTTCTATTTCACCGCCTGCCACGATTGGAAGCGCGAGCTGATTGAACAGTACCCGCGGATGCTGGTGGAGCGCGCGGTGGACGGATTTCTGCTGCTGAACACGCCGGCGGACAGCATTGAGGTACCCGTGCCGGTGGTGGCCATCTCCGCACACAGCGCGGCCGCCAACGTGACCAATATCGTGCTGGACCATCACCTGGCGGTCCAGCAGGCGCTGAGCCATCTTTATGAACTCGGGCATCGGCGCATCGCCTTCATGCGCGGACCGCGCGCCATTCCCGACTCGGAGTTCCGCTGGATTGCCATTCAGGAAGTGGCCAAGGAGATCGGGATCAAGATCGATCCAGCGCACGTAATCCGCATCGACACCGCCGGATGGTCGATGAAGACCGGCTACCATCCCATGGCTCCCGAGATCGGCTACAAGCCGATGGCTGCGCTGCTTGAAAAAAGACGCGACTTCACGGCCATCTTTTGCTTCAACGATATTGCGGCCATCGGCGCCATTCGCGCGCTGAAGGACGCGGGGCTGTCGACGCCCGGAGATGTTTCGGTGGTGGGATTCGACGACATCCAGTCGGCGGCCTACTCCACGCCCTCACTGACCACCGTGCGCCAGCCGCTGCTGGAGATGGGCAGGCGCGGCGCCCAGGTGCTGCTGGAACGGATCGCCAATCGCGAAAAGGAGTTCCCTTCCGAGATTGTGATGGCTCCGGAGCTGATTGTTCGCGAGTCCACCGGGCCGGCACCGGGGAAATGATTGAGCGACTCGTACTCCAGTTGTACTTCGCCAGAATGAGAACAAGGGCCCGGGCCTAAACAGGCTGCAGAAAAAGGATCTGTGGAGATACTTTTTCTCCACAGGGATTTGGTTAGAGTTTTATAAACAAAATCAGCAAGTTAGCTTCCGCTTCGCGGAAATCGCGAGTTAGCGAGTTGGCGGCAGTTCATTCCAGTCCTAACTCGTCGTGGCGAGTTAGGCTGCTCAGGAGCAGACCGACTCAAGCCAGCGGCTGATGTAAACCTGGGCGTGGGCCTCGCCGCAGTAGTGGCGCGCGTGGGGCTCGTCCGCAGCCTCCCTGGTCCATTTGTAGATGATGAGCCGGGCATCGTTGCAATGGATCACAATCCACCGCACTGGATTGTCGCTGGTGGTTCCGCAAATCTCGCACCGGTAGGTTGTGTCGATCATCGTTCGCTCCCGCAGGATTCTTTCCTTTTGCGGCTGTGGCCATTCCGCCCACCCATGCTAGCACCCGGAGCCGCGACCTGCCGTCCACAGGTCAGATGGCCAAGTGAACTAGTGCTACAGTTGTACTTCGCCGGAATGCTGCAAGAGAACAAGGGCCCGAGCCTAAAGGCCCCTCTGTTTTGCGGCTGACTCAGGGGCCTGAAGGCCCCTGCTCTCTCCATAAAGGTCAATCTACAACTGCAGTACCAGGGAAGGCCCGTCCCTTATCGAGCCGGGAACTGATCCCTGATCCCCGTTTGCGCTACTCCAGCATTTGCAGGTCGAGAGGCTCTTCCAGCAGGCAATCCATGGTGCGGATGGTGGTGAGAGCGCGGGTCAGGGCCGAACTCTTGCACGGCTCCACGGTCACTACGAAGGGTAGGGCGTGCTGCGGGAAGCCGGGCTTCTGCACGATGGCGCGAATGTTGATGCGATCGGCGGCCAAGGCCCCGGTAATCTCCGCCACAATGCCCGGACGGTCGTCCACCAGGAAGCGGATGTAATGGGGAACCTCAAACTCGCCGCCCACTCGAGCTGGAACCGAGGGAACCTCGACCCGCCGCGAACCGTGCGCCAGGGCCAGCAGGTCGCTGACTACTGCAACGGCCGTGGGCTGACCGCCGGCGCCGTGGCCGGAGAAGACCACATCCCCACCGTAGCGCCCGGTCAGAATCACCATGTTCTCCGTGCCACGCGACCAGGCCAAGGGCGAATTGCGGTCCACCAGCATGGGGCCCACGGTGGCGGCCACTTCCCCGCCGTTGCGCTCGCCGCGCGCAATCTGGCGGATGGTGCAGCCCAGATCGCGCGCGTAGCTGAAGTCCACGGCAGAAACCTTGGTGATGGACCGCGGCACAATCTCCTCGGGGTCCAGCACCACGCGCAAGGCCAGGCGCATCAGGATGGCCAGCTTGGCGCGAGCGTCAAAGCCGCCTACATCCTCAGTGGGATCGGCCTCGGCATAGCCCTGGGCCTGCGCCGCCGCCAGCACATCGGCGTATTCCGCGCCCTCCTGCATTTTGCTCAGGATGAAGTTGCAGGTGCCGTTCAGAATGCCCTCGACGCGCTCGATACGATCGCCGGCCAGCCCCTGCTCGAGGCCAGGAATCACGGGAATTCCGCCCGCCACTGCCGCGCCGTATTTCAGATGGCCGCCGCTGGCCTTGGCCAACATCTCCAGTTCCACGCCTTGGTACGCAATCAGCTTTTTGTTGGCCGTGACCACGTTCTTGCCGGCCTTCAGTGCCTTGCGCACCCAGTTCCCGGCCGGGTCGAGGCCGCCTACCAACTCCACCACCGCGTCCACATCGGCGTTCAGCACCGCCGCAGCGTCCGCGCTCCACACCACGCTGGACGGGACCCAGTCCACGCGTTTGCGCTCCACATCGCGATTGAAGATGTGAGTCAACTCCAGGCCCTGGGGCTTGGAATCCACCAGGATACGCGCCACTGAACTGCCGACCGTGCCGAATCCAAACAGTGCAATGCGCAACGGGTGGCGGGCATGTTTCGTGGGTGCTGCCGGAGCGGGAACCTGTTGCGACGAGGGGGGGATGTTCGCTTCAGACACGGCTTCTCCTCTTGGAGTGGGATGAAACTTCGCGATAACCAGATCATACCTGAGCGTTGTCTCGGGGCTTCCCGCAGTTTGCCCGTGGCGGACGGCTCTCTGTCTTCCCGGCAAAGCAGAAAAGTGGTTCGAAATTTTGCCGCAGCGGTTTGCAGATTTTATCGGGAACGGGAATACCATGAAAATCCATGGCCACACTCTTCGAAAAACTGAACCTCGGAGACCGGCAGCAGATCGTGGTGCTTCACGCGCCGGCCAGCTTTGAACCGGAGCTTGCCCGCCTGCCGGTCCTGACCATCCACCATCACCTGGAGTCGATTGCGGAAGCCGGCTTCCTGATCGGCTTCGTGACTCGAAAAGCGGAAGTGGAAGCGCTTGCCCCGGAGGTCGCCGCGCGGGCCAAGGGCGATGCCGTCGTGTGGTTCGCTTATCCCAAGGGCACATCGAAAAAGTTGAAGTGCGACTTCAACCGCGACACCGGCTGGGACGCGCTGAATGCCCTGGGATTTGAAACCGTGCGCGCGGTCGCCATCGACGAAGACTGGACTGCGCTGCGTTTCCGGCGGCGGGAGTTCATCAAGGCGCGGGCGAAGTGAGGATTGCGGGGCGGACGCTGGCTCGCTGATTGGCAAGTGTGGTGAGTCGGAGGTTCGTTGAAGAACAACTGCAGATCCTTCGCTTTGCTCAGGATGACAAGCCAGTTATGTGGTGAATGAACGATTCACCACGTCAACGCGTCTCGACGGCGAACAGGCCCGGCATCACCTGGCCCGCCCTGCCTTCGACCACCTGGGTAAACGCCGAAGCATTCAGCGGCGGTTCGGGGCCGATGTAGACCGTACGGGCTCCGCCTTGGCGCGCCCAGTGGACAAAGTTCGCCGCCGGATAGACAGAACCGGAAGTCCCCACCACCAGCATCAGCGTGGCCTTGCGGATCTCTTCCTGGATGCGATCCATTTCCAGGGGGATTTCGCCGAAGAAAACAATGTGCGGACGCAGACGCCCGCCGCACGCGCAGTGCTTGACCTCATCCAGATTGTGATAGATCGTGCGGTCCGCGACCGGGGGCCGTCCGCAATTGCGGTCGCAATGGGCCATGGCCAATTCGCCATGCATATGAACGAGCCGCACCGAGCCGGCGCGTTCATGCAGGTCATCCACATTCTGCGTACAGAGAAAAAAGCGGTCGCCCAGCTTGGCTTCGAGCTCCGCGAGGGCAATATGCGCCGGGTTCGGGTTGGCCTTTTCGCCCGCCGCGCGTCGTTGGGCGTAAAAGTCCCACACCCGCCAGGGATCGCGCTGCCAGGCTTCAGGTGTGCATATATCCTCGACGCTGCTGCCGGCCCACAATCCGTCTTCGGCGCGAAAGGTGGGCAAGCCACTCTCCGCGCTGATTCCCGCACCTGTTAACACAAAAACCTTGTCGTTTGCACTTACCGAAACCGTGCTCAAAACTTGCCTCCGAGAGTTGACAGTTAACCTGTGACCGGTGACAGCCATTGATCTGGCCCTATTCTGTTGCCACGTGGAAGAAGAAAGAACAACCGCAGATCCTTCGACTCCGCTACGCTTCGCTCAGGATGACAGTTTTGTGACGGTGCAATTGTCTAGCGCCAGAATAGTAATAGCTAAACGCTGAGACCTATTCGGATACAGCGCCTAGCTGATTCCTGACCCCTGATCCCTGGCTTTTACGGCTCCAGGAGAATCTTTCCTGTTGTTTTGCGGTCTTCGAGGTCGGTCTGCGCCTGAGCGGCGTCCGCCAATGGATACACATGCTCCGTGCGCAGCTTGAGTTCTCCTTTGTCTGCCCAGCCCAGGACTTCACCCGCGCGCCAATCCAGCTCCGCCCGCGTGGCTACGTAGTGCCACAGGGTGGGGCGCGTGACAAAGAGAGAGCCCTTGCTGCTGAGTTGAATCAGGTCGAAGGCAGGGACGGGGCCGCTGGAGGCGCCGAAGAGGGCCACGAGGCCGCGCGGGCGGAGGCAGTTGAGGCTCTTTGAAAAAGTAGTTTTGCCCACCGAGTCGTAGACCACGTCCACACCCTTGCCCCCGGTCAGGCGTTTCACCTCAGCCTCGAAATCCTGCTTGGTGTAGAGAATCACGTCCGTTGCGCCGGCCTCGCGGGAGAGCTCCGCCTTCTCCTTGGTGGAGACGGTGGTGATCACGCGCGCGCCCAGCCTGGTAGCGATCTGCGTCAGGAGCAGACCCACGCCGCCCGCGCCGGCATGAATCAGGGCCGTGTCTCCAGCCTTGAGCGGATAACAGGAGTAGGCGAGATAGTGCGCGGTCATCCCCTGCAGCATGACCGCGGCGGCCTGCTCCGGAGTGAGCCCGGCCGGCACTTTGACCAACTGCGAGGCTGGAACCAGCGCGTACTCCGCGTAGCTGCCCAGCACGCCCACCGACGCTACCAGGTCGCCGGCGGCAAAGCCGGTCACCCCCGGGCCCAATTCCTCCACGGTTCCGGAGGCTTCACTGCCGGGCGTCAGGGGCAACGAAGCCTTGTACACGCCCTTGCGGAAGTAGATCTCAATGAAGTTGACGCCTACCGCTTCCACGCGGATCAACACCTGGCCCGGTCCCGGCTCGGGAATGGGCAAATCGGCCAATTGGAGAGCTTCCGGGCCGCCGGTCTCAAGAATTTGGATGGCTTTCATGACAGGGCAAGGATGCATCTTTAGGCCGGGCGGGTGCAAGGGCATACATCAGTGCGCTTCTCCCAATACGGGACTTGCGGGCTGCCTTCTGGTCTTCAGCCCACATCCAGGCGGTGATGGCTTCCCGGACGTTCTCGAGCGCTTCCTTCTCATCTCGCCCCTGAGAGACACATCCCGGAAAGGCAGGGCATTCTGCCACGATCCAGCCATCTTCGGCGGGCTCCAGCGTAACGTGAAACATCATATCGAGATGCCTCCTGCCCGGGGGGCTACCCCGTGAGTTTAGCGCTTGCGAGGCGGTTGAGACTGATTCCCTGCTCGGCCGCCTCCAGCGCCAGCGCCCGATGCACCTGCGGCGGAATGCGCACGCGAAACTCACCGCTGTAACGCCTTTCTGCCAACGGAGCAGGCGGCGCCTCGCCGTTCTCAATCATGTCTGCCACGCACGCGGCCACCACCTTGCGAATCCCGGCAAGAGCCAGTTCGGGAGCCGAGGCCAGCCAACTCAACGATGGAAACTCCGCACACAGACCGAGATACTCGCCATCCTCTGGCGACCAGGTGACGCGATACGTGTAGTGGTCAACGCTTTTTGGGCTCATCAGGCTTCTCCATCGTGTCGTTCCCGCTCGTGCCGTCTTTCTCTCGCAACCTCTCCAGGGCCAGCAGAACCTGCCGAACCTGATAAGGCTTGGCCTTGCCCTTGGAATTCTGGATATTCACGCGCGGATCACCGGGCCAGGGCGTCTTGAAAACCGCATGGCTTGACCCGCTCTGGCGCGGCTCGCCGAAATAGGCCACGCAAACCTTATACAAATCCGCAAAGCGAATCTGCGCCGGGCTATTGCGCATCCTGTCGACGATCGTGTCGATTCCCGCCACATCGCATGGTACCAATAATGGAACCATTTTGCAAAATAAATTTCGCCAGCAACACAAGTCGCGGAGAGGACACCAAAATAACGAACCCCGCCCGGATGTACCCGGACGGGGCTTGCTGTTTTTCTGTTCCCTGTTCCCTGTTCCCTGCCTTTTTACCCTTCCGGCAGCAGGCTCGACTCTTCCGGGGCGCGCAGGCGCACCATGTGGTCGATGGCGTAGGGGAAGCGATTGTTGCTGGTGTAGTAGTGGCGCACCTGCAACTCGCCCAGGAGGCCGATGGCCAGCATCTGGATGCCGGCCAGAATCAGCACGCCGGCGATGACGAAGAGCGGGCCGTGTTGATCCATCACGTTCTGGTGGGGGTTGACGACCTTCATGCCGAGCAAGATGGCCGAGATGAAGCTGCCCGCCATGATGCCCAATGCGCCGAAGCTGCCGAAGAAATGCAGGGGGCGGCTCATGTACTTGAGCAGAAAGCGGATCGTGAGCAGATCGAAGAAGACGCGGAAGGTCCGGCCGATGCCGTAGTGGCTTTTGCCCCGCTCGCGATTCACATTCTTGATGGGAATTTCGCAGATGGACGCGCCATACCAGCTGGCCAAGGCGGGAATAAAGCGGTGCATCTCGCCATAGAGCGGGATGTTGTGAATCACTTCGCGGCGATAGGCCTTGAAGGTGGTGCCGAAGTCGTGGATATTCACGCCTGACAGCTTGGCCATGAGCCAGTTGGCGCAGCGCGAGGGAAAACGGCGCATCACATAGCTGTCAATGCGCTTTTCGCGCCAGCCGGAGACCACGTCGTAGCCCTCTTCCAGCTTTTCAAGGAAGGCGGGAATGTCGTTGGGGTCGTGCTGCAGATCGCCGTCCATGGCCATGATGAACTCGCCCGAAGCGTGGTCGAATCCGGCGGCCAACGCCGAGGTCTGCCCGAAATTGCGGCGCAGCTTGATGACCAGCACGCGGCTATCGACCGCGGCAATCTCTTCTAAAAGCTTATAGGTGCGGTCGTTGGACCCGTCGTCCACCAGCACCAGCTCGAAACTATCGCCCACCTGCTCCATCACTTGCTTGAGGCGGTCGTACAACACAGTGACGTTTTCCTCTTCGTTGTGAAAAGGAACAACAATTGAATATTTCGGCATGTCACTAGTATAGACGGGGTTGGGATGGAATCGATTCAGGATTTCCCCCGAAATCGGCGCTTCCCGGTGCGGGCGGAGGGTCTGGCAACCCTCTGCTTAGCTGGCTGGAGCAGGTATAGGGAACCTGAGGTTCGCAGCGTCACTTGTGGCCTGGTCGCTCGACGGAAAGCGTTGAAAATGCAGATCCTTCGCTCTGCTCAGGATGACAATGGCCATGGGGCAAACTGAAAAGGGTTTTGCGGCAAGCACAGGAGACGGGAAACTAGCGGTCCAGCTCTTCCATCATGGCCTGCATCTCGCTCAGCGCATGACGATTGCCGCTGCGGGCTGCGCAGGAAATGCCGTCCTTGAGCCGTTCCCTGGCCTCTGGCTTGCGTCCGGCCGTGGCCAGCGCCTGGGCCGACATGAAGTAGGCCGCCGTATAGTCCGGATCGTAGCTGAGCAGGGTGGTGAACTCCTGGAGCGCCGCATCCGTCTCGCCCCGTCCGACCAGTTCCATGGCCACTCCGTACCGCGCAAAACTGTTCTTGGGATCCAGCTCGAGAATCTCTTTCAGTCCTTGAATCTTGTCCATTTCTCTCGTTCTTGCGCCCTGTGCGGCGTGGGGGGATTTGCGTAATCTGCGTCGATTGCCGAAACTGGAACTGGAAACCTTATCGGCCCGACCCGTCGCAAGTTTCATTCTACCCGGCGACCAGTCAGCCGGAACGGCATCCAACGAACGGAGCAGCCGAACCATGAGTTCTACTGAAATCACACTCCCAGCCCGCACGGTCGCCAGCACCCAGTCCGAGATGACGGAGATTGTTCTGCCCAACGACACCAACACGCTGGGCAACCTGCTGGGCGGGCGGCTCATGCATTTTATCGATTTGACCGGCGCCATCGCCGCCTACCGGCACGCCCGCAACTATATCGTGACCGCCGCCATGGACCACATCGACTTCATCCAGCCGGTGCACCTGGGCGATCTGGTGACGCTCAGGTCCAGCGTCAACCGGGCCTTCAACACCTCAGTGGAGGTGGGCGTGAAGGCGTGGGTGGAACATCCGCAAACCGGCGAACTGCGCCATGTGGCCAGCGCCTACCTGGTTTTTGTGGCCATCGACGAGAAGGGCAAGCGCGTTCGCGTTCCCCCGGTGCTGCCAGAGACGGCAGACGAGCAGCGCCGCTATGCCGACGCCCTGCTGCGCCGCGAGCATCGGGAGGCGGAAGCTGCACGCCGCAAAGTCGAGCGCCGCGCCACAGCAAATCAAGAAAACACAGCCGAACCCCAGTCGAAATAGAACGCAACCCGCAACGAAAGACCGCACCCTAAAGGAGCAACCCACACTATGGCGCACTCACCTGCCATGCCTTCGCCCGTGGCACTTCCGGGCATCTCGAAGATTGTCGCCGTCGGTTCCGGCAAGGGCGGGGTGGGCAAAACCACCGTCGCCGTGAACCTGGCCATCGCGCTGTCCAAGCTGGGCCAGCGCGTGGGCCTGATCGACGCCGACATCTACGGCCCTAACGTGCCCATGATGATGGGTTCGACCCAACATCCCAAGGTTGGCGCGGACAACCGCATCGAACCCAATTTGACCCACGGCATCAAGACCATCTCCATCGGCTACATCTCCCCCGGCGACAAGCCGCTGGTGATGCGCGGACCGATGCTGCACCAGATCATCCGCCAGTTTCTGCAGCAGGTGGATTGGGGCGAACTCGATTACCTGATCGTCGACCTGCCTCCGGGCACCGGCGACGTGGTCATCTCGCTGGTACAGACCGTGCCGCTGACCGGCGCCGTGGTGGTTTCCACGCCCAGTGACGTGGCCCTGCAGGACGCGCGCAAGGCCCTGGAGATGTTCTCGCAGGTGAATGTGGAAGTGCTGGGCATTGTCGAGAACATGAGCCACTTCACCTGCCCCCATTGCCACGAGGTGATCGACATCTTCTCGAAGGGCGGCGCCGAGCGTACCGCGCTGCAGTTCAATGTTCCCTTCCTGGGCTCCATCGAACTGGTTCCCGCCATCCGCGAGGGTGGGGATCGCGGCCTGCCCGTTGCGCTGGCCGGACCCAAAAGCCCGCAAGCGGCCGAGTTCTACGCGGTGGCTGAAAAACTGATGGAGCGCGCAGAAGCAGCAGCGGCTGCCGCGACAGACGTGATCGAAATCAGCTAGGGACGGCCGCGTCGGCAAGCCGCAGTCGGAAACAGAAAAAGAGCGGGGCATGATGCCCCGCTCTTTTTCTGTTTCCGACTGCGGCTTTAGCGCCAGTGCCCTTCAACGAGCACCCATTCGCCATGGCGATGAACCCACCGGTGGGCTACCCAATGCGCACCGGGATGCGGAGGACGATCCCAACGGCCGGGCGTCCACACATAGTGGTCGCCTTCCCAGTGGTGATAGCCGTCGATCCACACAAACCCGCGCTCCGGCGGCGGCGGACGCCTCTCGACCACCGGGGGCGGAGGGGCAATGACAATTCTGACCTGCGCAAACGACGCGGCAGGAAACAGGGTGAGAGCAAGCAGTATGGCCAGAGCCGTTTTTTTCACCATCAATCAAGTCCTCCACTGGTTTTTGTACGTTGCCGGAGCGTGCGCTCCGGGGTGTCTGATCGTTTTGAACGCGTTGCCGGGGAAATAGTTGCGCTTTTTCCTTGGATGCACACTCGCCTGGGACAGTTATCATCACAGGATGAAACGGGTTCTCTTGTCCTGGAGCAGCGGTAAAGACAGTGCCTGGGCGCTCCACCTGTTGCGCCGGCAGCCGGATGTGGAACTGGTGGGCCTGCTCACTACGCTGAACAGCGAATTCGATCGCGTGGCGATGCATGGGACGCGGCACTCCGTGCTGGAAGCGCAGGCCGCAGCCGCCGGATTGCCCTTGTGGGTGGTGCCATTGCCCTGGCCCTGCTCGAATGAAATTTATGAGGAGCGCATGAGCGAGGCCTGCAACCGCGCCATCGAAGAAAAGGTGGAGGCCGTTGCCTTTGGCGACCTGTTTCTTCCCGACGTGCGCGCCTACCGCGAGGCGCAGTTGAAGCCCACCGGCCTCAAGCCCATCTTTCCGCTGTGGGAGATGCCGACCGATGCGCTGGCCCAGGAGATGATAGCCGGCGGACTCAAGGCAAAGGTGGTCTGCGTGGACACGCGGCAGTTGCCGGACTCGTTTTGCGGTCGCGATTTCGATGCTGAATTGCTGCGCGATTTACCGCCGCAGATCGACCCTTGCGGGGAGCGCGGCGAATTTCACACCTGCGTCTACGATGGGCCGATGTTTCGGGCGCCGATCCGGCTGGAGGCGGGAGAGATTGTGAACCGCGACGGCTTCGTTTTCGCCGACTTTCAGGCTGCGGCTGCGGTCATGGCGCGGGACTGAAGACGGCACACGAGTTCGGGTGCCCCACATCTCCGGGTGCCTTCTTTGCACCCGGAGATGTGGGATGTATATCGTGCGAGGTTATGGATCCAGCCCGATTGGGTTGATACGGAGCAGAGCAAAAGCAACCGCAGATCCTTCGACTTCGCTGCGCTTCGCTCAGGATGACAGCTCTTAGGTAACGCAATCCTCTGGGGCTTCATCCATAAGAGCCGGGAAGCAAGACCGGCGCTCAGGCTACCTTCGCGCCTTCAAGCTCTTCGGTCAGGGCTTCGGCAGCCTTCACGCAGGCGGCGCGATCCACATCCAGGTGCGTGACCAGGCGGATTGCACCCGGGCCGACGATGCTGGTGAGAATACCGCGCGCCTTGAGCCGCGCCACCAAATCCTCTGCGCCTGCCGGGCTGGCCATACGGAAGATCACGATGTTGGTCTCGATGGTCTTGAGGTCGATGGTGACGCCTTCCAGGTGAGAGAGCGCCTCGGCCAGCAGCCGCGCATTGGCGTGGTCTTCCTTGAGCCGCGCGGGGCCCTTCTCGAGAGCCATCAGGCCAGCCGCGGCAAGTATGCCCGCCTGCCGCATTCCGCCGCCCAGAGCCTTGCGGAAGAGCCGCGCCCGCGCCATCAGTTCCGCCGAGCCGGTCAGCATGGACCCCACCGGCGCACCCAGCCCCTTGGAGAGACAGAACATCACCGTATCGAAGCCGCGGGTGAGCGTCTTCACGTCCACGCCCAGAGCCACGGCGGCATTGAAGATGCGCGCGCCATCGAGGTGCGTGGGGAGATTGTGTGCCTTGGCGCCCGCCCAAATCTCTTCGAGGACTGTGAGAGGCGTGACGCGGCCGCCGGCCATGTTGGCGGTGTTCTCAATCTCGATCAGTCCGGTGGCGGCGCGAAAGGCTCCGCGGGCGTAAATGGCCGGCTCAATCTGCTTCCAGGTCAGAATGCCGCGCTCGCCGGGGACGGGGCGAATGAGGCAGCCGGAAAACACGGCCGTTGTCGCCATTTCCCAATCCAGAATGTGCGCGCGCGATTCGGCAATCACTTCCTGGCCCGGCTGGGTGTGCAGGCGGATGCCGATCTGGTTGCCCATGGTTCCGGTGGGCACAAACAGCGCCGCTTCCCGGCCGAAGAGCTCCGCCGCGCGCCGCTCCAGATGGTTGACGGTGGGGTCCTCGCCATAAACGTCGTCGCCCACCTCGGCCGCAGCCATGGCCGTGCGCATCTCCAGCGAAGGCCGCGTAACCGTATCCGAACGCAAATCGATAATTTCCGCCAATGTGTTTCCCTTTCGTGTTTGGTCTGTTGAGTGCTGTAAGTCGACGGCTAGATCTTTGACCGCCAGGAAATGTTTTTCGCTCTAATACTGCAGTTGCAGATCCTTGGTTGGCGGGATTCCTGAACGGCCCGGGCCTGAAGGCCCCGTCAAAAATCTGCTATTTCAGGGGGTTGAAGCCCCCTGCTCCCTCCGTGTTTTCCGAAGTACAACTGCGGGGGGTTAAGACCCAGTGCTCCCTGACCGCTGATCCCTGTTCCCTGTTCCCTGTTCCCTGCTTTTAGGGTATTTGCGCCATGGGCAGCTCCATCACCGGCGTTGGCTTTCCATCCTTCAACGCATAGGCCCATAGCCCGTGGAAGTTTTCCCGCAGTCCAGCATGTGCCTTGAGGAAAGCGCTCAGCACGGCCATGGCTTCGGTGCGCTGGGCCGCGGGGTCGGTGACTCCGGTGGATTCATAGCTCACGCCCAGGTCGCTTTGACCCAGCGTCAAGTCGAGCCGCACCGCGTCAATCTTCCAGGTGCGCGGGCCGTCGGGCAGCGTCAGAGGAAATGCATCCTGCGGGGAGTTCTTGATCTGCGTCTGTTCGTTGCCCAGCTTTTCGAGATTCGGCGAAGAAAGGAAGTCCACCGGCACCAGCAAGGTGCGCGCGGCCTCGTAGCCGTACCACGCCGCCCAGGGCGCATCGGACCTGGCCAGATCGCGGGCGTGCGACCACCACCAGACGCCGTCGTGCCCGTCCAGAATGCCTTGCCGCACCGTCAGTCCGCCGAGTTTCCACCCGGCTGAAGCGCCCGAGCCCTCATAAACCAAAATAAAGCCCATCTGCCCGCCCAAGGGAGCGCCCGCGGCATCGGCCAGCACCACGGCGTAGCGTCCCGGCGGCAGAGCGCGCATGGTGATGGTCACCGTCAGCGAGCCACTCGAGTTGGAGCAGAAGAATTGCGTATCGGCCGGAGCGGTCAGCGTGCTGGCGTCCAGCAGGTAGAGGTTGCGCAGTTGAACCTGGCCGCCCTTCATCAGCGGCGCACTGCCTTCCACCACGGAGCGGATTCCGTCCCACTGCTGGGCCACGGCGGGCAACAAGACCGACTGCAGCGCGGCATAATCCTGCTGCGCCACGGCGGTCGCCAGTTTTCCCCCAGCGGCCGCCAACGCATCGCGATCCAACGAAAGCAGTTCAGCCTGCGTGGTGCAACTGGTGGCGCTTAACACCGACGGCATCGCCAGCAACACCGGTACAACCGCCAGAGCGGCCAACCCTTTCCAGCACAAGAACATGTTTTTTGGGAATCCTCTCCGCCCGCCGCATCTCTTTTCGAGCGCTGCCCGGTCACTGATAGTCTATTACTATGGAGCGGTTGCGGAAGGCCGCGTGTTGAAGCGTGTACATTGCGCCTCAGGCGCAGCAGCCGGGCCGGGGAGCCGGTTCCCATGCGCACATTCATCCCGATCAATTCTTTGTTGGCGACTCAGCCCCGGCGCGCGCGGTGGTTCACTCTTCTGTCGCTTCTGGCGGCGGTTCTCTGCGCAGCGCCAATGCTTTCAGCCCAGCAGCCAGCAACCACCCCGGTGCACCGGCCAGCGCATCACAGGCGCGCCGCCGCAGTTCCTCCGCAGGCCGCAGCCGCTCCGGTGGTCGAAGCTCCGCCCGAGCCGGTCCTCCCCAAGTGGCCGGTGAATGAAACGCCGACCCTGGCCGCCGTGATCTGGGACAGCCATGGCCTGCGCATCGACGCCCAAAACTCCAGCCTGCACCAGATTCTTCAGGATGTTTCCGCGGCTACCGGCGTCAAGGTGGAAGGCATGGGCTCGGATGAACGCATCTTTGGCGCGTACGGGCCGGGCCAGGCACGCGATGTGCTCTCCCAGCTTCTGCAGGGTTCCGGCTACAACATTCTGATGGTCGGCGATCAGGGCCAGGGCGCCCCGCGCCAGATTGTACTCAGCTCCCGCCGCGGCGGAGAGACGCACCCGCAGGCCAACGGCGCCCCCGCGGCCGAGCAGGACGATGACGCCGATACCGAAGAGCCGCCGCCAGCGCAGACGCCACCCCCCGGCCGGCCCATTTTCGCCCCCGGGTCTCAGCCCCGTACCCCGCAGCAGATCATGCAGGAGATGCAACAGCGCCAGCAGATGCTGCAGCAGCGCGAGCAGCCGGCTCCGCCTCCGACGCCGGTCCAGCCGCAGCAGTAGTGCCCGTTTGAGTGCAGGTACGCTTTTGTCGAAGGAAGCGTTCAGCGGGAAGACCATTCATCCGTTTGCGCAGGCAGGTTCACGCGCTTGATGTCCGTCTGGAAGCGGGAAGTTTTGCGCAGCGAATCCCATACCCTGTCGACATTCAAGTAAATCAGCGCTCCGGCATGTTCGTCACAGGCTGTGTCCAGCCATTTCAACGCCGACTCCGAGTCGTTCAGAGCGGCGTAAACGGCGGCAATTTCGGCAGCAGAAACATACCGCGCCGTGGAAGCCTGCTCAAGTCCAGCCAATATCTTGCGGGCGTCGGCCTGGCGATGCGTTTGCGCATAGTACCGCGCCAGGTAGGAGTTCGCGGAAAACAGCCGGGAAAGGCAACTTTTCATTTCCTATCTGCGGTCGGTGAGCGCTTTTGCGATGATGCGCTCGCCGAAATGTGTCCGTGTTGGGAAGTGAAAATCCGAGTTGACGGTCATTCACCCTGCGCGTTACGCCGAGTGAGTGGATCGATGCTTCAACCGAGAGGCATCGATCCAGCTTGCGAGTTTGGCAATATCAACCGCGTCAGCGTTGGAACTTCAAAGCAAACTGAAGGACACGCGGAGCCTGCGCCTCAGTGATTTGCCCGAAGGCAGGCGAGTTCATGTCGAAGACGGGCGGGATCAGGTTGGTATGGTTTGTCACGTTGAAGGCTTCAGCCCGGAACTGCACTTTTGACTTGTCACCCAGCGCAAAGCTCTTGTCGAGTGAAGCGTCCAGACTCCCATAGGCAGGGCCATCGACGCTGTTTCGCCCCTCGTTGCCGAACTGCCCGGCGTTCGCAACCGGATCGAGCCGCTGAAATGCGGAAGGAGATACCCATTGCGACACTTTGTGTGGGGCGCCGCTATTCGGATTGCCGACGGCATTGGGCCGGTCTCCGAACATACCGGAAACTCCGGGATGCGGTGCCTGCAACGAGACGTTCGCCGAGTCATAAACGGTGAAGGGCGTGCTGGAATTTACGGCTAACAGGGCATTGAATTGCCAGCCATCCAGAATAGTACGGGGCAGACTTGTGAGACTCCGCGCAAAGGGAATCACGTAGGTCACGCTCCCGGCAAAACGATGGCGGGAATCGAAGAGCGAGCGTCCGTGTTCAGTGCTCAGATCCTGGTTGTTCTGGGCTATGTCAAGCTCCCCAAGCACGAGCCAGGGAGCAGGGCCGGACATATGAAGGCTCGATGAGTAGTCCAGATCCTTTGAGAAGGTGTAGGCCAGCGTGTAGTTCAGGTCCGGCGTGCCGTGCCGCGTCAGTGAAACCTGCGCCGAGTGGAAGGTCGAGTTCGCATTACCTTCCACCAGCCCGGCGGTACCCAACGTGCAGGTGCCAGTGGTCAGCGTGCAACCGGAGTAGAGCCTGCGCCGCGGGGAGTTCGCAAAGGTGGCGCCGGGCTGATAGATGGCAGGATTCGCCTCAACCAACCGCGGCATGCGGGTTCCCTTCGATCCGATGTACCCGACGGAGAGGTTCTGCTTCCCGAGGCTCTGGTCGATAGTAAGATTCCAGTCCTGCGCATAGGGCGGCAGTAGTTTGCTATCGATGGTGAAAGTGGAGGCCGGTAGAGCAACCTGACCGGGCCCAAATGGGTTGGTTACGGTACCGAGCGGGTTGGCATAGTTGATTTTTGTGTATCCGGTGAGAGTCCGGACGACTGTCTGAGGGAGCGCGGAACTGGTGGCGCGGAACGGCATGCCCACGCCGTTCAGCAGTTCGTCGTAGAAGATGCCATAGGCTGAGCGGATCACCGTGCGGCTGTTGCCTAGCGGGTTCCATGCGAAGCCGATACGGGGCGCCCAGTCACTTTTGAAGATGGGGGCAATGGTGTTGGGTACACCGGAGTCGCCGGGAAACAGGAGGCCGTTTGGAGCGTTGGGGTAAACGGTGGATTGGTGGCCCGGCGCAAACTCCATCATGCGATTGTGGATGTCCCGGAACGGGGTAGTGACCTCGTAACGCACTCCGTAGTTCAGCGTAAGCGTGGAGCTGATGCGGTACTCGTCCTGCGCGTAGGAGCCTAACTCCCAGCCACGAAGTTCACGCGTGAAGTCGCCTCCGGCCTGGGTGAAGATATCCGGCTTACCCAGCAGGAAGTTGGCCATCGAGTTGTTGGTGTATCCCTGGACGGTGAAGGAGAAGGTGCCGGAAGCGAAGTTCGATTGGTACCCGTTGAGCTGGGTCTGGCGGAACTGGCCGCCGTAGCTGGTGACGTGTTTGCCCTGCGTGTGGGCCAGGTTCGCGCTGACTGCGTAGTCGTTCTGTGTGCTGTCGCGCGGGTTGATGACCGGATCGCCCACGTTGGAGTAACCCTGGGTCATGATGAGCGGCGCACCCGTGGCTGAAGCCCATGTGGAGGCGTATCCAAAGCCGAACGACTGAGGTGAGAAGCCGGAGAATCGCTTATCCAGAACGACGTGATTCTGAAAGAAACTGACATTTGCAGTCAGCACCGTATGCGGAGAAAAGGTGTGCGTTTCAGTGAGTCCGCCCAGGTGCGTGTTGGAGTAGTAGCCAACGGGAAATCCTGGAACATCGGCGCCGAGTTCCGAATACGGACTCTGGAGTCCCATCGTTGAGTAGCTGTAGCGCGCGCTCAAAACATCCACGCTGCGCAACAGCCAGTCGGCTTTTGCGCCGCCCTGGTCACTGACTAACTGGCTCAGGTTTGTGGTTTGGGCCAGGTGCGGGTTTTCCGGCGTGTTGGGAATGGGAAAGAACTGGAGGTATTTCGCGGTGATCGGGCTGATTTGACCGGAAAGATTGTTGCTGAACGGCGCTAGTGTGCCATTCAGAAGAATGGGCGCATCGGCCGAGAAGTCGCCGCTACGTTCCGCCACCGTCGGCACCACCACGCCATGGGTGATGTCCTGATTTTCGCGGAGACCTTCGTAGTAGGTGAAGAAGTAGGCGCGGTTATGCACGATGGGGCCGCCGATCGTGCCGCCGTACTGGTTCTGCTTGAGCTCTTCCTTGCGCGGCGCAAAGTAGTTGTTCGCATTGAGCGCGTCGTTGCGCAGGAACTCATACAGCGTTCCGTGGATCTGATTCGTTCCTGAACGGGTGACAATGGTGGTAATGCCACCGCTGGTTCCACCGAACTCAGCCGGCGCGGTCGTGGTCAGGATGCGGAACTCAGCCATTGAGTCGGCTGGCGGCCGGTATGCGTACCCGCCGTCCATGCGGTTGATGTTACGCATGCCATCCACGAGGAAGGTATTGGACTCCGGACGCATGCCGTTGACTTCATAATTTTGTCCAATTCTCCGGAAGTTACCCTGCACCGTCAAACCCGAGGAGGTTGGACGCACTCCGGGTTGGAGAATGCCGAGCTGGGAGAAGTTGCGGCCATTGAGCGGCAGATTCGCAATCTCGGCTTCGCTCACCACTGCGCCTTGCGCGATCTCATTGGTTTGCAGTCCGGCGGCCTCAGCGCTCACCTCGACGGTCTGCTGGTCGGTCGGGGGAACAAGCTGTACAGCAATCTGTGACTGGTTTCCAACATCAAGGTGTATCCCCGAGTTGGCCCAGACTGCGAAGCCCGGAGACCGTACTTCGACCCGATAGTCGCCGATGAACAATTCCTGAAACGAGAACTCACCACGGCTGTCGGTTCGCTCTACGTGCTGCTGGGCTGTGCCGATCGAGGTGATCACGACTTCAGCGCCCGGCACAACAGCCTTGGTTGTATCCGTGACGACGCCTCTCAAGGAGGCGGTTGCGCTTTGACCTGCGGCATTTGGCAGAACCGCTATTGTCAACGCAAGACAAAGAAGTAGAACAATGCGTTTCATTGTGTGGCCTCATATGCTAAATGTGGTGAACCTACGAATCGTACATGGCGCACGGCTTGCGAACATCGATAGAAAGGTGGACTCAGGGACCATGCTTCCGGTGGAGAGATGCGCCCATGCACACATGATCGCGGTCTTTCCCAAAGGGTTGAGACCAACACGGGTTCGATCCGTGTACAAGGCAGCGTGCAGCTGAAAAGGGATTTCTATTGTCTGTCTGCCGATTGCTTTGGAGAAGTCGCCAATAAGCGGCGAACCCTCTCAAACCGAGTGGCCAGTGATCGCCATCTGGGCAATGCGCTCACCGAACACAGGTTAAGCGGGGATCTGCGGAGTAGTCCCCATAACGCCGCAGAGCCCAGAATCGCTGTTATGCCTAAAGCGGGGAACCCGGAAATGATCAGGCAGGCATTCCCTGGAAGCCCGTTGGAATTCGGGCAACTGCGGCGAGATTCGCTTCTTGCCCAAAGAGCCGGAGTTTTTGGGCAAAAAACCTCAGGGTTTATAATCCAGCGATTTTGCAGGGTTTATGCGCGGGATGAAGCCTGTACCCTTTACCGAAGTGAGTTTTCCGCAGCCGGAGAGGCCACGCGGCGCGCCCACCTCTTGAAAGGAACGCGTCCATCTCTTGAAATTTCAGTTGCAGTGCGCCGATAAGGCGGGTTGCAGCTTTCCTGGTGAAAGCTGCTGCTGGAGGAGCATTCCGCGGCAAGCGTCGTCCTTGACCGCCCGGCAGGAACGCCCCTGGGCCTTTAGACCACGCGCGCGGCCTGGGCACGCGCCTTCACTACCACCCGCTGTTCACGCGGCCGAATCAGCGCAAATCCCACGCGCAGGATCCCGTATGCCGCCAGGATCCCAAAGGCCATGGCGCCAATGGACGCCGCTACCAACATCACCAAATTCAGTACATCCGTCATCGGTGCCACTCTGCTTGAATCTCCTTGGGGCCAGAATATCGCCGCGCTTTCAGCCGCAGGCGGGTAAAACTGCCCACACCAGCCCAAAAGCGTTGTCTGCGATTGTCGCAGAAGAACGCGCTGCGTTGACCCTTATTTCTATTGACCAATAGAATACCTCTAGAGTGTTACATTTTGGTAGTCGTGTCCCGATTCGGTAATTCTGCCGATCGCACAGCACGGAACCGCTCACTGCTCCCCATTTCCCTCATTATGGCCATTACTCACATCTCGGTGCGCGGGGCGCGCCAGCACAATTTGCGCGACATCAATGTGCGCATTCCCCGCAATACGCTGACGGTCGTCACCGGCCTGTCCGGTTCCGGCAAGAGCTCGCTGGCCTTCGACACCATCTATGCCGAGGGGCAGCGGCGCTACGTGGAAACCCTTTCCGCCTACGCGCGCCAGTTTCTCGACCAGATCGAGCGGCCCGACGTGGACTCCATTGAAGGCCTCAGCCCGGCCATCTCCATCGAACAGAAGACCACCAGCCGCAGCCCCCGCTCTACCGTGGGCACCATTACGGAGATCTACGACTACCTGCGCCTGCTCTACGCCTCGGTGGGCACGCCCCACTGCCCCAACTGCGGCCGCCCCATCGCGCGCCAGACCGCGGACCAGATCGTCCAGCGCATTCTGGAACTGGGCATGGGCGAGCGCGTCACCGTGATGGCGCCCATTGTGCGCGGCCGCAAGGGCGAGTTCCGCGACATGCTCGACCAGCTCGACCAGCAGGGCTTCCGCGCCCGCGTGGACGGCGAGATGCAGGACCTCTCCGAGCCTCTGAACCTGGACCGGCGCAAGAACCACACTATCGAGGCGGTGGTGGACCGGATTCTGCTCAAAGTCCCGACGCCCGACGCGCCGCCCCTGCCGAACGGCAAGCCCTCGGTGGAAAAGCGCCTGGACGCCGCCGTGTCCAAGGCTCTGCAACTGGCTAACGGGCTGGTGCTGGCCGCCATCACAGGCGGCGAAGAGCAGCTATTTTCCGCCTCCATGTCCTGCCCCGATTGCGGCCTCGACGTGCCCAAGCTCGAGCCGCGCAGCTTCAGCTTCAACTCGGCATTTGGCGCTTGCCCGGAGTGCCACGGCCTGGGCTCGCTTTACGACCTGGACCCCGCCAAGGTGATCACCGACTGGTCCAAGCCCCTGCTGGACGGCGGCCTCGGACCCGGCTCTTCTTCGCAATACCTGCTGAAGCTCATCCACCTGGCCGCTGACCGCTACAAGATCGACATCAAAACCCCGTTTGAGGAACTGCCCCCGCGCCAGCAGCACATTCTGGTCTACGGGCCGCCCAAGAACGAGGCTCCCCGCACCGGCTTCCACGGCATTTTGACTTATCTCCGCGACTCCATCGACGAGGCCCGCAGCGACACGTACCGCGAGTACATGATGAATTACATGTCCGCGACGCCCTGCCCCATCTGCCGCGGCAAACGGTTGCGCCCCGAGTCCCTGGCCGTGAAAATCGGCGGGCTCTCCATCGCCGACTTCACTGCCCTGCCCCTGAACCGCGCACTCTCGGCGGCCATCAACCTGAAATTCACGGCGCGCGAAGCTCTGATCGCCGAACGCATCCGCCACGAAGTTGTGGAGCGCCTGGAGTTTCTCTGCGAGGTCGGGCTCACCTATCTTGCGCTGGACCGCAATGCCGCCACTCTCTCCGGCGGCGAAGGCCAGCGCATCCGGCTGGCCACGCAAATCGGCTCGCGGTTGCGCGGCGTTCTGTACGTGTTGGACGAGCCTTCGATCGGTCTGCACCAGCGGGACAATAACCGCCTGATCCAGGCCCTGGAGCGGCTGCGCGACCTGGGCAACACCGTTCTGGTGGTGGAGCACGACGAAGACACCATCCGCCACGCCGATTACGTGGTCGACCTGGGCCCCGGCGCAGGCCGCCTGGGCGGCTACGTGGTGGCGGAGGGCACGCCGGAGCAGATCATGGCCTGCCCGGAGTCCCTCACCGGACGCTATCTCTCCGGCGCGTCCACCATGCTGCAGCGCGACAAGCCGCGGCCCCTTACCGGCAAATGGCTCACCATCACCGGCGCCCGCGAGCACAACCTGCAGGACATCAATATCCGCGTCCCGCTGGGCGTGATGACCGTGGTCACCGGCGTCAGCGGCTCGGGCAAGAGCACGCTGATCAACGACATTTTGTATCGCTCGCTGGCCCAGTCCATCTACGGCTCGCGCGAGGAACCCGGCGCGCATGAATCCCTGACCGGCGTGGAACAAATCGACAAGGTCGTCCGCATCGACCAATCGCCTATTGGCCGCACGCCGCGCTCCAACCCCTGCACGTACACCCAGGTTTTCTCGCCGATCCGCGACCTCTTCGCGATGCTGCCCGAGTCCCGCGAACGCGGCTACAAGCCGGGGCGCTTCAGCTTCAACGTCTCCGGGGGCCGTTGCGAGGCCTGCCAGGGCGACGGCCAGCGCAAGATCGAAATGAACTTCATGCCCGACGTCTACGTGGAGTGCGAGGTCTGCAACGGCCGCCGCTACAACCAGGAGACGCTGGCCGTGAAATTCAAGGGCCACTCCATCGCCGACATTCTGGAACTCACCATCGAAGACGCTCTGGCGGTGCTGGAAGATGTGCCGCAGGTGCGCCAGAAGCTGCAAACGCTGGTGGACGTGGGCCTCGGCTACGTACACCTGGGCCAAAGCGCCACCACCCTCTCCGGCGGCGAAGCGCAGCGCATGAAGCTGGCGCGTGAACTGAGCAAACGCCAGACCGGGCGCACTCTCTATTTGCTGGACGAGCCCACCACCGGCCTCCACTTCGACGACGTGCGCAAGCTGCTCGAAGTGCTGCACCGCCTGGCCGACCTGGGCAACTCGGTCATCATCATCGAGCACAATCTGGACGTGATCCGCAACGCCGACTGGATTCTCGATCTGGGCCCCGAGGGCGGCGAAGACGGCGGCCGCATTGTCGCCGCAGGCCGTCCCGCCAAGATTGCCGCCACGCCCGACTCCTACACTGGCCAGTTTCTGGCCCGCTATTACACTGGACCCGACGGGCACCTGCTGCCGATGGATATTGACGCCGAACCGGATCCAGTCGAAGAAACGCCAGCACAGAACGCAACTCCGGACGCCTCGGTTCCTGCCGCCAGCACTCCCGCCAACGGCGCCAAGACCAAAGCCGGCAAACCCACGAAGCGCGCCGCGGCCCCCAAGAAGGATGCGGCCAGGAAATCCGGCCCACGCAAGAAGAAAACGGGAATCCCCGAAGCGAGAACGGCATGACCGAGCAGCCTCCTCAGCCGCATCAAGACGAGTCATCCCTGGACCAGGAGGCCGACCCCATGTTCGAGAGCGACGCCGATGAGCGGGACGACACCAGCGCCGAGTTGGCGGCGATGGGCTTTCGCCCGTTCATCAGCCGCGCACAACCAGTGTGGGCAATTGCTCAGGAGGAGGAATTGCGCGAACTTCGGACGACCGAGGCCGAGCCGCCGCTCTTCCAGTCCTTCCTCCAAACGGAAACCATCTCCCCGACGCGCATCCCGCACCTCGGCCACCTGGCCCTGTTGGGGGCGATGGCACTTTTTGGCCTGCTCTGCGCCAGCCTACTCACCCGCTCCGCCCTCCACTTCCACCTCTTCGGCGTCTCCACCGTCAAGCAGGCGATGGACGACTTCCGTTACACGCTGGGCAGCCAGACCGCCTTTTATCTGCTCGCCTTCCTCGCCAGCCTGGTCTTCTTTCCACTGCTCTGGGGCAAGGGCCTCTTTGCCGGAATGCAGTGGAATGCCTCTTCCGCCGCCGCGCACCGCTGGCGCCTGATCAGCGCGGCAGTGATCTGCTTTGTCCTGGCCATGATCGACGGAATGCTGCTCCCCGGCCCCAACGACACCCCCATCGACAAGGTCCTTCGCACTCCCGACGCTCCCTGGCTGCTGTTTGCCTTCGGCATCACGCTGGCGCCTTTCTTTGAGGAAATCGCCTTCCGCGGCTTTCTTTTGCCCGCTCTGTGCACCGCCTGGGACTGGCTCAATGAGCAAACCAACGGCCAGACCGCCCGCCCTCTCGGCCCCCATGGTCATCCGCAGTGGTCCATCCCCGCCATGATCGCCGGCTCCATCCTCACCAGCGTTCCCTTCGCGCTGATGCACGCCGAACAGACCGGCTACTCCCTGGGTCCGTTCCTGCTGCTGCTCTGCGTCAGCATGGTCCTCTGCTGGGCCCGCCTCAGCACCCGTTCCCTCGCCGCCAGCGTCCTGGTCCACGCCTGCTACAACTTCATGCTCTTCTTCTTCATGCTGCTCGGCACAGGCGGGTTCCGGCATCTGGACAAGATGTGAAAGAGGCAGGGATCAAGGATCAGGCCGGCCTTGCATGGAATGCTATTTGGTAATTCCCGGATTGGCGACGGGACTGGCGCAATAGCGAATCCGGCCCCTGCGGCGTTTCGAGGGCCTATGTGATGGTTGCCGCGGAAGACCTATTCAGTGAGTGATGTGGGCCAACCCAGGTTATGATCCGGGAACCACTACTGGGAACGGGGCGAGGGCCAAGGATTTGTTGACTGTCCGAAAAGATTAGGTGTCATTCGATCTCGACTATTATGGCGAGTTGTATGCTTGACATGCATCCATCGCCTCACGTCTCAGATGCACCGACACATGCTTGAACAAACCAGGCAGCTAATTA
>Ga0255355_1000042_pt1 | contig 77357 bp, 69 predicted proteins | sample HBST75metaG_FD_189943 | JGI IMG/M metagenome (GOLD analysis project Ga0255355, IMG submission 189943) | Peat soil microbial communities from Stordalen Mire, Sweden - H.B.S.T75 | ecosystem: Environmental > Terrestrial > Soil > Wetlands > Peat | place: Sweden: Norrbotten County, Stordalen Mire...
CCCTTTCCGGAGCCGTAACCACGCCTCGATAACGTAGTTATGACACAGAAAAGACGGCCTTTCCAGCTATTTCTCTTCCCCAGAATCTCCCAAATCGACAAGCGACCTGTGAGATATGCGGGCTAAAGGCCTCCGATTTTTGTCAGCCCATTTTCAGGGGGTTAAAACCCCCTGCTCCCTCCGCAATCGACGATCTCATAAAGGACAACGAGCCCCCGTCTCATCTCCCGCGGGTCGGCTGCGCCGGTCAGAAAGCAGGATCGCTGGATTGGGACCGCTCTGATGTAAACTGGTAAGAGCGAGTCCGCGGCCTCACCAGGCACGCACATGACCGCGCCGTTGAAGCCGCGCGCAATTCCGTTGCGTGTGTGTGCAGAGACACCCCGAGAAGGAGAAACACCCAACTTATGGCCAAGATTGCCAAAACTGGTGACCGCAAGAAGATCATGGACACGACGAAGTCGACCGACTGTCCCAAGTGCAGCAAGCCCACGCGTATCGTCAAGCGCGTCAAGGACCGCGAGCGCGGCATCCCCGGCGGCGTTTACATCTCGTGCTCTGCGTGCGAGTTCTACGAGAAGCTCTAGGCGCCGCTTGAACTTCGGCGCAGAAGAAAGCCCGGCCGACCGCCGGGCTTTTTCATTCCGCGAACGTGCCGCGGACTGTCACCAAAAACTGGCGATTGTGCAACGGTGCGGGCTTCGCCGGCGACTCAGCGCACAACCTCTCAACCGACGCTGCAAGACAACCGTGAGCTTTTCCCCTCTTTTTACGCCTTCCCAAAGCGATAGCGGGGCACGACGTTCAAATCCACACCCGGCCCGTAATAAGATCGGAGAGGCGCTGAGAGGACCTCAGCTCTCCGCGAGATGATTCCCATGGATGCGACCGCCGATACCGAACAGCAAGTCCGACGCGGGCTCCACTCGTCGTTGATCAGCATAGGTTCGAATTTTCTTCTCGCGCTGTGCAAGTGCTTCGCCGGGTTCGTCGGCCATTCCTTCGCACTGTTCGCCGACGGCATCGAATCGCTCTCCGATGTATTCAGTTCCTCCGCCGTCTATTTAGGTCTGCGCGTGGCCATCAAGCCGCCCGACAAAGACCATCCCTACGGACATGGCAAAGCCGAGCCGATTGCTGCTGCCGTCGTCAGCCTGGCGCTGGGGGCAGCAGGAATCGCCATCGCGGTGGAGGCCGTCTCCCTGATCCGCACGCCGCACCCGCTTCCCTTTGCGTACACACTCTGGGTTTTGCTGGCCGTGGTGATCGTGAAGATCCTGCTTTCGCGCTACGTTTCTGCGGTGGCCGAGAATATCGACAGTACCGCCGTGCGCGGAGATGCGTGGCACCACCTCAGCGACGCCATCACCTCGACATTCGCTTTTGTCGGCATCTCCATTGCCATCTGGACCAAGAACCCGAGCGCGGACGATTGGGCGGCGCTCTGTGCTTCTCCCGTCATTCTCTTCAACGCCTGGCGCCAGCTCCGTGCGCCTCTGGCGGAGCTTTTGGACACGGCCCCTCCACCCGAAATCGAAGATAACGTCCGCCGTGTGGCGGCGCTGGTTCCAGGAGTGATCGGGCTGGAAAAGTGCTTTGTGCGCAAGGTCGGATTCAGGTACTACGTCGACCTTCATGTGGTGGTCAACGGGGACTTGAGCGTTCGATCCGGGCATACCATCTCGCACGATGTGGAGAATTGCGTTCTTGCCGAGGTCAACCGCGTCGCCAAGGTCCTGGTGCACATCGAGCCGGAAGAAGAGCTGCTGTTCCCCAATAACGACCAGATGTGAGCGGACAGCAACACCCAGCGTCCCGGCCGATCCCGGTCCGCTGATCCCTGATCCCTTGCTTAGTACTTCAGTTGCATTTCGTCTGCGTGCTGCACAAAAGAACAAGGGCCCGGGCCTAAAGGCCCCTGTGTTTTGCGACGGTTTCAGGGGCCTGAAGGCCCCTGCTCCCTCCGTAACGGTCGATCTGCAACTGTAGTATTAGAGCACTTCAGCCATTTCCTTCAGAATCGCCTCGGCAGCTTCGGCCGGGTCCGGCGCCTGCGTAATGGGCCGGCCCACCACCAGGTAGCTGGCGCCCTGACGCAAGGCGTCGCCGGGGGTGGCGATGCGCTTCTGGTCGCCGATGACCGAACCTGCAGGCCGGATTCCGGGAATCACCAGCACACCTGCCGGACCGGTGAGAGCGCGCAGCTGCGCAACCTCCTGGGGCGAGCAGACAAATCCGCGCATCCCGGCGTCAAGGCCCATCCGCGCCAGCAGTTCCACCTGCTTGGCCGGCGAGCGATCCACTCCGACGGAATTTACCTGGGTCTTGTCCATGCTGGTCAGCACGGTGACGGCCAGCAATTCGGGGGGATTGGCCACCCCGTCCAGCGCAGCGCGGGCCGCTGCCAGCATGGCTGGGCCACCGGCAGCATGGACGGTCATCATGCGCACGCCAAGGTCGGCGGCCGAGCGAGCCGCCCCGGCTACCGTGTTGGGAATGTCGTGAAATTTCAAATCGAGGAAAACCGAGTGGCCGCGCGCCACCAGAGGCTTCAGAACCGCCGGTCCAGCAGCGACAAACAGTTCCAGTCCCACCTTGAACCAGTGGCAGGTGTTTTCCAGCTGGCAGACAAGATTGGCTGCCGAGGCCGCATCGGGCACATCGAGAGCCACGATCAGGCGCTTGCGCGCTTCCTCCAGCGGGTCGGCCGCCACGGCGCGTCCGAAGCCGACAGTAGGGTTCAGCCTTTCAGGGATGGGCATACTTTCATCCTACAGGGGAACCAGAAAGTCTTCTTTGCTGTGGAGCATAAGGCAATCGCATTAAGTTGTTTCAATGCCGCAGAAATGACCCAGCGCGGCACTACGGGGCATGAATCACACGATCGGGATGCTGCCCCAGGGTTGCGCTACGCTTCACCCTGGGCTATTTTCAGCTCTTCCCTCCGGGAAGACCGCCGTGGACGCACCTGGCCCGCAACTCAGGCTTTGACGGCGACTGGCTCCTTGACGGTCAGGCACAGCGCGGACTGATCCTTCCTGGGCAGGAACCGGCAAAGATACAGGATGGGATCTTCGGCGGCAGCCATCTGGCGGAGATGATATTTCCAGACGTCGGGCTTGATGGTGCGCCGCGTGTAGGGCTTGCGCGTGACCTGCACCACCTCGCCGTTGGAGTTTACCCTGGGATAGGTGATGGCGGGAATCATGAAGCTCATCTGCGCGCCCGTCCGCCAGAAACACTGGGCGAACTCGTGGGAGAACAAGAGGGTAAAATGGCGGCCTTCGCCGGCCAGCAGGGTAAGCGCCTGCTCGGAGCCGGGCCAACTGGGAACTACATGATTGACAAACCAGCGGCGAAATTCAAACCCATTGAACTGAGCCTGGTTGAGCAACAATCGCAGCAACTCTTTCCGATTCATTCCATTTTTCCTGGTTGAAGAAATAGATACGGAGTCTGTGGTGCGATCGACTCCTGGTCCAAAACCGTGTTGCAGTCGTCTGGAAACTCGTTCAAAATGAGGGATCTTCGACCGTCCCTTCTGAATGGTTAACGTCAAACAAGCGCAAGTTTCCTTTTTCCGTCGAGCGCGAGCGTCCCAAAAGCGAGAGGCCGCTTGGCGCCGGAAGTTGGCTTTCAGAGGCTGGAGAGTAAGACTGGTATCGTCGATAGCGGGGAATCACTTCGGGATGGTCTCCTTCATAAAGATGCCGAGGAGGGCTCTCGGGCTGCATTGACCAGGGCGAGCCAACCGGGGCCAGCGCCTAAGGACAAACGAGGAGGGGGTTTGGGGTTGAAGAAAATTTTCTTGAGGGTGTGCGTCCTGGGAGTTCTGTGGCTGGGAGCGGCTGGTCTGGGCTGGGCCGCCGGGGTGCATACCAATCCCCTCAACCACGATCCGCTGGTGCGCGAGGCCTTCGACCACTTCTACAACCTCGACTACACGGGCGCCGTGGAGCGCTTTGAGCGCTTCCATGCAATGCACCCGGGCGATCCCCAGGGCACCGTTCTGCTGCTGGACGCCGTGTTGTTTCAGGAACTCTATCGGCAGGACCTGCTGGACACTACCTTCTACGCCAACGACGGATTTCTGACGGGCCGTCACGCCGTGGTGGATGAGGATCCCAAGACCCGCGACCGCATCATGGCGCTTGCGGACGAAGCCATCCACGAGGCCGACTGGCGCCTGGGCCGCAACCCCAACGACGTGGACGCTCTCTATGCCCGCGGTTGGGCGCGCGCGCTGAAATGCACCTACCTGGCCATGGTGCAGCGTGGCTTTGGCGCCGGGATGCGCCTGGCCATGAAGGCCAAGGACGACCATGTGCGCGTCCTGCAACTCGACCCGGATTATGTGGACGCGAAGCTGGTGGTGGGCGTCTACGAGTACGTGGTGGGGGCGCTGCCCACGCCGTTCAAGTTCCTGATCGGCTTCATGGGGATCACCGGCTCCAAGTCGCGGGGCCTGGAGATGCTCAACGACGACGCCAATCGGGGCGCGGTCACCAACATCGAGGCGCGCACCGTGATTGCCCTCTTCCTGCGCCGCGAAGCCAGATACCGTGAAGCGATCGAGGGCGTGCGCAAACTGAAGAGCCAGTACCCGCACGACTTTCTCTTCTGCCTGGAAGAGGCCAACCTGCGCAAGGATGCGGGCGAGGGTATGGCGGCCGTTGCGGCGTATCGGGAGATCGTCGCCAGCAGCGCCAAGCCGGGATATTTTGCCGAGGCGCGGATGGAACTGGCGTATTTTGGGCTGGGCGACGCACTGCGCGGGCAGCGCCACTACGGCGAGGCGGCGCAAGCCTATGAACAGGCCGCCTGGACCAAGAATGCGGGCGCGGAGCTGAAGATTCGCTCGCTGCTGGACGCCGGCGAGTGCCACGACCTGAACGGGGAGCGCCCGCTCGCGATCCGCGACTACCAGGCAGCCATCGACGCCGGCCCCTCAACCTCCCGCGCCGACACCGCGAGAAAACGGCTGCGTAGCCCCTACCACGGAGTTTGAGGACCCTTCCACGCCATCACAAACCGGCGTGATACAGGGCACATCACGGTACCGCATTGCGGTGTCAATGTTGCGAGCGGACATTTCCGGGGAGAAATCTCTTTGGGGACGTGCGGAACGCTGACGCGTAGCTACTTCAAGGGCTGCGCAGCCGGTTTTTATAGGCGGACGCTCTCTTACCTTCTCCCTCTTCTCCCGAAAATCGTCCGGTTGTGAGGAGGGATTGGCGTATGTCTTCCTCTCCATCCCGTCACTTGACATTGTTTGCGCGCGAAGTGTGTGCCGTTTTTCAGGCCACGCGGGTAGAACTGCGTCCCGAGGAGTTCGGATCGGTGCGTCGGATTCCTGGTGCGCTCACCCGCACGCTCCCAAGTAAAAACACAGTCTTCAAAGCCGTGAGCCAGGGCCGGAAGCAGGACTGCGCCTCAAGCGCGACTCGGCCCCGTGGGGCTGCGGGATGTACCGGTCTGGCTGCAAATCGGCCGAGGCCGCAAGCGGAGGAATCATGCAGAGTGTAGCCAGCGATGTTTTGAGTCCCCATGAAAAATTGCTGATCGACCAGACGGTTGCGCAGCATGAAGGCCACCCCGGCGCGCTGCTGGGAATTCTGGAAACGGTGCAAGCCGCCAACGCGCACAAATTCCTCTCGCTGGAGGCGTTGCGCTACATTGCGGAGCAGACTGGCATTCCTCCGGCCACGATCTACTCCACCGCGACCTTCTATGCGCTCTTCAACCTCGATCCGCAGGGCGACAACGTGATCTGCGTCTGCCGCGGAACCGCATGCCACACCCGCGGCTCGCGCGATCTGCTGGCCAAAGTGTGCCTGGACCTGGGGCTCAGCGATCCAGAGCAGGACGAGGCGAACGACGCCGACAAGCTGGCACTGACCACCGCCGACCGCCGCTTCACCCTTCGCACTGTTGCCTGCTTCGGCCAGTGCGCGCTGGCCCCGGTGGCCGAAGTGAATCACCACATCCTCAGTCACGTGAACGAGCGCACGCTGCTCAGAGAGATCAAAACTCTGACCAAGGGGGGAAAATAATGCCGCGCATTCTCGATATTGGCAGCTTCAACGCGGTTCGCGAATCCGGACTGGCCAAACTCATGCCCTCCATTCCGCGCCTGACCGTGGGTATGGGAACCTGTGGCCGGGGCAACGGGGCCGAAGAGGTGTATCACGCTCTGAATGAGGCGATCCAGCGCGACGGGCTGGATGTGATGCTGGCCGGCGTGGGCTGCTTCGGCTCCTGCTTCCAGGAGCCGCTGGTCAACTTCCGGCTGCCGGGCAATCCGCTGCTGGTGCTGCACCGCGTGCAGGCCAACGACGCGGCGCGCATCCTGGAGAGCGTCTCTTCCGGCAAGCCTCCCGCCGATCTGGTCTACTGCAAGATCGAGGAGTGGGACCACATCACGGCCCGGCTGAAATACGGCCAGGGCTACGCGGAGATTCCGGCCTGGAACGCGATTCCCTTCTTCAAGCAGCAGAAGAAGATTGTGCTGCGCAACTGCGGGCTCATCAACCCCTCCGACATTGAGGAATACATTGCGGTGGGCGGCTACCAGGCCCTCTACAAAGTGCTCATCGACGGACGCGCCGACAACGTGATCGAGCAGATCAAAGCCTCGCGTCTGCGCGGACGTGGCGGGGCAGGCTTCCTTACCGGCAACAAGTGGGATTTCCTGGCCAAGGCCAAGGCCGACGCAAAGTACATGGTCTGCAATGCCGACGAGGGCGACCCCGGCGCCTACATGAACCGCAACGAGATCGAGGGCGACCCGCATTCGCTGCTGGAAGGCATGGTTATTGGCGCATACGCTACCGGCGCCACGCAGGGCATTATCTATGTGCGCGCGGAGTACCCGCTGGCGGTCAGCCGGCTGGAGAGGGCCCTAGAGCAGGCGCGCGAATACGGGCTGCTGGGGGCAAACATCCTGGACCGCGGCTTCAACTTCAACATCGAGCTGGTGCAGGGCGCGGGCGCGTTTGTGTGCGGCGAAGAAACCGCCCTGATTGCCTCGCTGGAAGGCCAGGCCGGCCGGCCGCATCCCCGTCCGCCGTTTCCCGCGCAGAAGGGGCTCTGGGACAAGCCGACCAACATCAACAACGTGGAGACGTGGTGCAACATTGCGCCCATCGTCACGCGCGGGCCGGCCTGGTTCTCAGAGACCGGCAGCGTGAAGAGCCCCGGAACGAAAGTCTTTTCGCTGGTGGGAAAGATCCAGAACACCGGCCTGGTGGAAATGCCGCTGGGCACGCCGCTGAAGAGCTTTATCTATGACGCTGGCGAAGGCGCGATTGCCGGCCGTCATGTGAAATCCGTACAGACAGGCGGACCTTCCGGCGGGTGCATTCCCGTGGAAATGCTCGACACGCCGGTCGATTACGAGAGCCTGGCACAGTTGGGTTCCATCATGGGCTCCGGCGGCATGGTGGTGATGGACGAAGACAACTGCATGGTCGACGTGGCCCGCTACTTTGTCGAGTTCACGCATTCCGAGTCCTGCGGCAAGTGCGTTCCCTGCCGCGCGGGCCTGAACAAGGCGCTGCGCATTCTCAACGCCATCACCAACGGCAGCGGAAGACTCGAGGACATGAGCCTGCTGGACGAGCTGGGGCGCATGATTCGCGAGTGCTCGCTGTGCGGACTGGGGCAGACCGCGCCCAATCCCGTGCTGACCACCCTGCGCCACTTCCGCGAGGAGTACGAAGACCACATTGTGGCGCACCGTTGCCGAGCCGGGGTTTGCCAGGATTTGGCGCTCTCTCCCTGCGAGAACAGTTGCCCGTTGCGGATGAACATTCCACGATTCCTCGAGCTTTACAGGGAGGGCCGTCTGGAAGACGCCTTCGAGTCCGTGATTCTGGACAATCCTCTCCCCGCCTCCACCGGAAGAGTCTGCCAGCATCCCTGCGACAACCGCTGCCGGCGGCAATCCTTCGACGAAGTGGTGAACATGCGCGAGGTGCATCGCTTCCTGGCCGACCAGATCTACCAGTCCGACCGCTTCGAACCCATGCTGGAGCGCATCCGCGCGCGCAAGCTCCCTTCTACCGGCCGCACCGTAGCTGTGGCCGGCGCAGGCCCAACGGGGCTCACCGCGGCCTTCTACCTGGCCATGCTGGGCCACGACGTGACCATCTTCGAGGAGCGCGGCGAGGCCGGTGGAATGCTGCGCTTTGCGATTCCCGAGTACCGGCTGCCGAAATCGGTTCTGCGGCGGGAGCTGGACCTGATTGAAGGCGTTGGGGTCAAAATGGCCTTCAACACCAGGGTCGGATTCGACTTGCCGCTGAACGAGTTGGACAGCCGCTTCGACGCGGTTTTCCTCTCCATCGGAACCTGGAAGGAGTCCTGGCTCTATCTGCCCGGCACCGAGTTGCACAACGTCCATCCCGCGCTTCCCTTCCTGGAGTCGGTGGCTCATGGCGAAACGGCCTTTATCGGCTCCCGGGTCGCCATCATCGGCGGCGGCAATGCGGCGATCGATTCGGCCCGCACCGCGCTGCGCCTGGGCGCCAGCGCCACTATCCTTTATCGCCGCGAGCGCCAGGACATGCCCGCCATCGACGAGGAGATCCAGGCGGCCGAAGACGAGGGCGTGCGCTTTGTCTTTCTGGCCGCGCCGCACCGCATCATCGGGGGCGCGGACGGCAAAGTGAAAGCTATCGAGATTGTGAAAACGCGCCTCGGCGAGTACGACAAGTCCGGGCGCAAGCGGCCGATTCCCACCGATGAAGTGCAGCGCTTCGAGTGCGACTCTGTGATTCTGGCGGTGGGCGAAACTTTCGACCAGGATTTCTGCCGCGCCTCCGGCCTGGCACTCAAGGAGGAAGGCACGATCATTGTGGATCGCTTCACCTTTGAAACCAGTCGCCCCAACTTCTATGCCGGCGGCGACGTGATTACCGGCGCATCCAACGTCTCGAACGCGATGAGCGGCGGCAAGCAGGCAGCGCGCAACATCGACGAGCGCCTGATGGGCGAGGAGCGCTGGGAGCGGCTCTTCCCCGAAATTGAATTCAGCCAGACCGCACCCGGAGAACCAAGCCTGAGCCGCCGCCACAGCTCGCGCGCGCTGGACGCGGAGTTGCGCGCTCATTCCCAGCAGGAGGTGGTGGCCGGCCTGGAGCCCGAAGAGGCGCTCGAGGAGTGCCGCCGCTGCCTGCGCTGCGACTTGCGAGCCGTCACGAATGCCAAGTGAGCCAGACGAAGAGAGAAAGGAGCGACCCGTTGCCGACCAAAACCATTTCCGTTCGAATCGATGGTGAACTGGTGACCGCCCAAGAGGGGCAGACGATTCTGGAGGCGGCCCGCGTCCACGGGAAGCAGATTCCGACTCTCTGCTATCTGAAGGGCTTGAGCGCGGTGGCAGCCTGCCGCGTGTGCGTCGTGGAACTGGCCGGCACGGACCGCCTGCTCCCGGCCTGCACCACGCCCATCCAGGAGGGAATGTCGATCCAGACCACCTCGGCCAAGCTCACGCTTTATCGCCGCATGGCTGTCGAGTTGCTGCTGGTGGAGCGCAACCACATCTGCTCGGCCTGCGTCTCCAACGGCCATTGCGAGCTTCAGTCGCTGGCTCGTTCGCTGGGCGTGACCCATGTCCGTTATTCCTACAACAATCCGCGGCTCACGGTGGACATGAGCCACCCGCGCTTCGTCCTCGACCACAACCGCTGCATACTCTGTACGCGCTGCGTGCGCACCTGCGCGGAGGTGGAGGGAGCGCATGTGTGGGAGGTGGCTTCACGCGGCATTCACTCCCGCATTGTCAGCGATCTGAAGGACGACTGGGGCCATGCGCGCAACTGCACCGCCTGCGGCAAGTGTGTTCAGGCCTGCCCCACCGGAGCGCTGGCGGAAAAGGGATTCTCCGTGATGGAGATGGTCAAGGACAGCGACGCCATTACGCGCGTTGCTGTGCAAAGAGCGCATGCCGCGAACGGCGTTCACTAGGCCTCTGACCGGGTGATTTCGCACCATTGAGTTCATACTTTCCCAGGTCTCAAAAGCGAGACCTGGCGCACCCTGCATTGGCATCACTTCAAGCGGTCAGAGAATCGGCTTGGCGAGAAACCCAACCGTTTTCCCCGGCGCTCCGTTCAGGTCGAAAACGATGATCTCGTTTTCGCCCTCCTTCAGCCATGGAGCCGGAAGATAGAGCGTTCTTTGCGGTCCGGCCTTCCAGAAGCGACCCAGGGGCCGGCCGTTGATCCACACCTGGCCTTTGCCGAACTGCCGCGTGTCCACAAACGTATCGGCGGGCTTCTGCACCGTGAAAACTCCGTGGGAAAAGCACGCCCCGGTGCAGGGCGCAGGCGCGAACGGCATTGAACTCACCTGCTGCATGGAGAGTGGATAGATCTGCCACCCGGAAAGCGGCTTGCCTGCGAGCGTGACGCGGCGCGTAATGCCCGCGCGCTCGCCATTGATCTGGTGGCCGAAGTTCACCCGCCCGGTGTTCTCGACCAGAATGTCGAGCCGTGCGTTCACATGCGCCGGGTGGATGGTCAACGAGTCCTTGCGCGAGCGCCGGTCGAGCGTTCCGGCCAGAACTCCATCGAGATAAATCTGCGCATAACTGTGCAGCTCGTCCAGCCGCAACTTTCCGCTCCCGGCATTGGCCAGCGTGGTGCGATAGAGGATGTAGCCGTAACTCTGACCCACATCTTCCATGGAAAGAGTCCGCTGGGAGGTTACAGGCTGCGGCAGATTCTCCCAGAGCGAGGCCGAAGCTTTCAGTGTTACCGGCTCCAGGGCGCGCACCGGAAGAGGCCTGGGCGGAGCGGGCGGAGTTTTCCCGGTCGCTTGTCGAATCACATCGCGGAAGAGAAAAAACTTCGGCCCCAGCGCGCCGCTCTCGCTGACCGGCGCATCATAGTCGTAACTGGTCACATCCGGCTGGTACCGCTTCAGGCTGACGTTGGCGCCGCTCATCCAGCCAAAGCTGGTGCCCCCGTGAAACATATACAAGTTCACGGAATAGCCCTTTTCCAGCATCCATTTCAGCTCGGCGGCTTCGGCGGCGGGGTCGGCGCGATGATGTTTTTCTCCCCAGTGGTCGAACCATCCGTCCCAGTATTCCCCACACATCCTGGGGCCCGTGGGGTGCACTTTTTCGAGCGCTGTAAAGTCCAGCTTGGCTTCGCCGGTGCCAAAGTTGATGGCCGCGGGCAGTTCCGGAAGCGAGCCTCGATTCAGGTCGGTGACGCCGTCGGCGGTGAACATCATGGCGCCCTTGAAGCCCGCGTCCAGCAGGAGGTGGTGGATCTTCTCCATGTACGCGTGGTCGGCACCGTAGGAGCCGTACTCGTTCTCCACCTGAACCGCGATGATCGGCCCGCCATTGGTGCTCTGCAACGGGGCCAGTTCCTCGCCCAGCCGGTGCAGCCAGCGGTTTGCCGCGGCCATGAAAGCAGGATTGGAGGTGCGCACCGCCATCTTCGGGTCCTTCAGCAGCCAGGATGGCAAGCCCCCAAAATCCCACTCGGCGCAGACGTAGGGGCCGGGACGCAGAATCACGTAAAGCCCCTCCTGCTGTGCCTCGCGCACGAACTCCGCAATGTCGTTCTGCCCGGTAAAGTCGAATTGGCCCGGCTCGGGCTCGTGCATATCCCAGAAGACGTAGGTCTCCACCGTGTTCAGGCCCATGGCCTTGGCCTTCTGTAGACGATCCCGCCAGTAGGCTCGCGGGACGCGCGCCGAATGCATGGCGCCGGAGATGATCTGGAACGGCTTTCCGTCCATCTCGAAATGGTCGCCGTGGACGCGCAATTGATGTGCGGGCGGCGCCGGAACCAACTCTTCTCCAAACCCTGTTCCGGCCAGGAACAAGCTGGATGCCAGTAAAGCCACAAAGACGATCGAGTGAACCCTTTTCATGAAATTTCTATCTTTCCGTTGCGCCCAGCAAGAAGCGCTTTCTTACAAAACCAACCCGGCCTGGCCCCCAGCGTCGCCGCCCGAAAAAGTGCGCAACGATCTCCGCCAAGCGGAAGTCCAGCGGTCTCCCGAATTCGTTGTTCAAAGGATGTTGCTCTTCACAGGATACAAACTCCAGCGAATGCCCTGCCCTTTCCGCCTCCATCCAACGCGCAGTAGAGCGGCGGCTCCCTTTGACCCGCTCTCCAGTCGGACAGGGCTCTTTCCCCAGCCTCCGGCCGAGCATCGAGCTTCCCAACTGCCTTGTTCCTTGGACTGTTGGATGATGAGTCCGCCAACTGGATTCGCACATCAAATGCTTGAATAGGCAGCAGAAGCATTTGTCCCAACCGGCCGGCGCCCGTAGAATCACTATTGGCGGCCGGTTGCGCTAATCTAAAACAGCATCAGGTATCGATGAGCGAACAGGAACAAGGGATTCCCATTCAGGCGCCTGCGGTTTCGCCGGCGTGGATCAGGATCGAGCGGGCGCGGCACCCCCAGCGGCCCTACCCCATGGACTTCATCGAACGAATCTTCACTGATTTCAGCGAGATTCACGGGGATCGCGCCTTTGGCGACGATGAGGCGGTGGCGTGCGGTATGGCCCGGCTCGGCTCCGACGAAGTGATGGTCATCGGCAACCGCAAGGGCGGATCGACCAAGGACCGGGTGCGCCGCAACTTCGGCATGCCCCATCCCGAGGGCTACCGTAAGGCTCTCCGCTGCATGAAGATCGCCGAAAAGTTTTCCCGCCCGGTCATCAGCTTCATCGACCTCCCCGGCGCCTACCCCGGCCTGGGCGCCGAGGAGCGCGGTCAGGCCGAGGCCATTGCCCGCAACATTCTGGAGATGTCGCGCCTGCGTGTGCCCACCATCTCCGTGATCAGCGGCGAAGGCGGCTCCGGCGGCGCGCTTGCCCTGGCCGTCAGCGACCGCGTTTTGATTCTTGAAAACGCGCTCTACTTCGTGATTACCCCGGAGTCCTGCGCGGCCATCATGTGGCGCGACGCAGCCAACAAGCAGTTGGCCGCCGAGGCCATGCGCATCTCCGCCCCTGAAGTTGCCTCCCTGGGCTGCGTGGACGAGATCGTTCCCGAGCCGCCCGAGGGCATCCACACCGACCGCGAGGCCGGCACAGGCCTGCTCGGCGCGGCGCTCAAAAAGCATCTGGAAGAACTCAAGGCCATGCCCGTGGACGCCATGGTGGCCGCGCGCCAGGCCAAGTTCCGCAACATCGCACAGTTTTATACGGAAGGTTAGCCCTGGTGGCCCATCGGCTCGTGATCCAACCCGGCAACTCTGGCTCCCGGTCGAATGAGCCGGCTTCCACGCGCACCCTGGCCGGAGGGCGCCGATGAGCCAATCCCCGCCCCGCGGCTTGCGCCTGCGCGCTTACCTGCAATTCCTCGCCGCAATTGTCTACTTCTTTGTTGCCGAGGGGCTTGCCCGCCGCGGCGCCATGGGGCTGGTCCAGGAACAATGGATGCCGCTGGCCAGCCAGATCATGCTGGTCTTCCTTCTGCTCTTCGGCTATGCAGCGATGGGCTACTGGCTGGACCGCGAACAGCACCCCATCGCGGTGCAGGGGCTGCCGCGCCGTCCGGGATGGAAGAACGAGGCAGGGCTTGGCCTGGCTATCGGCTGGTCGCTGGCGGTGGTCTGTGCGCTTCCCATGGTGCTGGCTGGCGGCATTGCCATCGTCCTGGTGCTCGATCCCTCGGCGTGGGGATGGCTGCTGGCCGACACCGCGTTTTTCGCGCTGACCGCATTGGCCGAGGAGATTGCCTTTCGCGGTTACGGATTCCAACGCTTTGCCCAGGCGGTCGGGGGGCTCGGCGCGGCCATTGGTTTTGCGGCCTTCTACGCCATTATCCAGGGGCTCACTCCGGGATCGAGCCGGGTCAGCATGGCCGTCTCCGTCGTCTTCGGCCTGGTGCTCTCCACGGCCTACCTGCGCACCAAGGCTCTGTGGCTAAGCTGGGGGTTGAACTTCGGCTGGAAGGCCAGCCGCGCCCTGCTCTTCGGCCTCACCATCAGCGGCGTCAACAGCCACTCTCCGGTGATCCAGGGCAACCCCATGGGCGCCTTCTGGCTGACCGGCGGCGGCTTCGGCCTGGATGGCAGCTGGCTGGCATTCTTTGTTCTTCTGGTCGCGCTTCCAGTGGTCTATCGCCTGACCCGCGATCTCGACTACCGCTACAACGTGCCCATCTTCGTGCCTGCAGGCATTCCGGTCGACCTGGACGCCGCTTCACGTCGCCAGCATGAAGCGGCCATGGGCCCAGCGCAACCGACAGCCGCCCCGCTGGTGCAGATTCTTCCCATAGCGCCGCAGCCCGCGCCACCGATCTCCGAGAGCAATCCCGCCGAGCGTCCGCCAGAGCCAAGCTAGATTTCGGCTGCACGGATGAGATATTGGGCACAGAACAAGAGAGGCGCCATTCATTGCGAATGGCGCCTCTTTTTGTTTTTCATGCGGGCAACACTATGCGGGCTTGACGGGTTCTTCCGGCGATTCGATCTCCGGCTCCGCGGTCTTCCCTTCCGCTGTTTCCGCGGATTCGTCCTCGACCACAACGCCCTCGGCTTCTTCTGACGCAGCCTCTTCGGTTTCCTGCTCCGCGAGAGCCGGGCCCAGAAGCAGATCCACGCGATAGCCGGCGGACTCGGCGCTCTCCAGGGCTTCCTGGATGGTCTTGCTCATCTCTTCCACGTCCGCGCGCTTGGGTGAGGGCTCGCCCGCCAACCGCAACAGCGCCGGCATCTGCAACCACCAGAGCAGTTCCTCGTAGGCCTCGGAGATCAGGTACTCATGCTGACCGGCCTCATGCACGCCGGTCAGCCAGCGCACATCCGGATCCAGCCACAACGACGGCGCCAGCGCCACCCGCTCTTCCGCGTCCGTCTCAACTGCGGGAAGGCCGGGAACCTCTTCGGGCGCTTGTTGAGGGTCTTTCCCCGTTACAGGGCCAGGGGCCTCGGCAGCGGTTTCGGCCTCAGCGACGGGTGCAGGCGTCTCCTCCGCTTTTCCAACGCCAGCCCCGGTAAGGAGCAACACCTTGATGCGCGCCGCCACCCGCCAGCCCTCTTCGCCTTCAAATCCAAGGGCGGTAAAGGCCTGGGCAAACGGCTCCCGCAGGCGCAGGCGATCGAAGAGATCCAAAGCCACGCGCTCCGGATTCTCCGCGTCAATCGATTCTGCCAACAGCTCCAGCACGCACCAGCCGAGCACCGGGCCCCACATGGCCGTGGCCGTGAACTGCGGGCTGGGGCTGGGCAACATGCGCCGTGCGGCAGGGGTCCACGGCGCCGGGAACAGCGCCTCGACCGCGGGAATGCGCATGGCGGCACGCAGACGCTGCCGGAAGACCGGCCCCAGCAGTCCGGGATTGGCCGGTTGCACACCGGCGGCCAGGGGGCTTGCGGCCCCGGCTCGCGAGACGTAAGCTTTTTGCGCCGCGGCGAGAAAACTCTCGCAGCGCGCCCAGGCCTGCCCATAGAATTCGCCGCGCTCCCGCTCAATTTTCTTGCTGCTTCCCGCCGGAGAAGTGCGCGGATGTTCTGCCAGATCAGCGAAGAGGCGCACCAAGCCGGAGTCCAGCTGCGCGCGCAGCGCATCGTGGACCGGCCGCAGTTCCAGGTTCACCAGCGCGTCTTCCAGGCTGGGGACGCCGCGCCCGTTGAGCTGGTCACAAAGCCTATCCCAGGGCTGCTCCGCCGTGGCGAAGAGAGCGCGCCAATCCAGGAATACGTGGCACTTGTAGGCACCCAGCTCGAGCGTGAGGCCGCGTTCGCACAGGTCGCTGCCCCGCCGCAGATATTCGAGTCCAGTCAGCGAGTCGCGCCAGGCCAGGATGGCGTTGGGGCTGCCGTTGATCCCCATCCCCTCCCCCAGCCGCTGCTGGCGCAGTTGGCCGCTGCCCTTGTCGGCGTAGGCAGCGGAGAAGTCGACGGTACCCTTCGTTGCGCCATAGCGGTTGTTATAGACCACCAGCGCGGATTCGCTTCCGTTACGGTTCGAGTAAGCAAAGACGTTCTCGTCCACCGAACCGTTCTCGTGGAAGAAGTCGTAGAGCAGGAAGTTGTTGCTGCCGGCGAAGAGCCAGCGGCGCTTGAGCAGGGGCGCAATCTCGCGCTGATGCCGCTCCACCAGCCAATGATCGGGATTCTCCTCGTAGCGCGGACGGTAATACTCCATCCCGTACTTTTCCGTGAAGCCTTCCACCTGGCCGTGGCCGAACATGGGCAGACCGGGCAGCGTCGACATCATCGCCGCCACGCCAAAGCACTTGTCGCCCTTACCAAACTGGTCGATGGCGGTGCGCTCGTCGGGATTGCTCATGAAGTTCACGTAGCGCTTCATGATGTCGGGATCGAACTCCAGCGTGTTCTTGATGACCGAGCGGTACTTCGCGTTGTCCTCGTCGCGCAGCATCACCATGAAGGCGCTGTTGTAGACGCGATGCATCCCCAGGGTGCGGACAAAATAGCCTTCCATCAGCCAGAAGGCCTCGGCCAAGAGCAGCGTGCCGGGAACTTCGGCGGCCACGCGATCCACCACCTCGCGCCAGAACTCGTGCGGCATCGCGCGGTCGAAATCCGCCTGACTCAGGCCGTATTCGGCACGCGAGGGAATGGCGCCGCTGGACCCTGGGCCGGGAAACCACAAGCGGTGAAAATGGCGCTTGGCCAGCGTCATCGCGGCATCAAAACGAATCACCGGAAAGAGCCGCGCCACGTGCAGAATGGTCTGGATCACCTGCTCCCTGACCGCCGCATTCAGGTAATCGAGCTGCGCCGTGTCGTTCCAGGGAAAGCTGGTTCCGTCGTTGCCGTGGTAAATGTAGCGGGTCTCGCCGCTGGCCCGGTCGCGGCGGCGGAAAACGACCGCGGCGTCGGACTGCGTAAAGTAGTGGTCCTCGATCTTGATTTCGACGCGCCCGTCCTGCGATAGATCGGGGCCGTTGAACGTGTAGGAGGGGTACGGCGTCTCGTTGCGGGAGATGAACCAGTCGGGGTGCTCCACCACCCAGGGCGAGTCGATGCCCATGTGGTTCGGCACCATGTCGCTGGCCAGCCGGATGCCATGCCGATAGGCGCGGTCGCGCAGGTTGGTGTACGCCGCCTCGCCGCCCAGATCTTCGGCGATGGCGTAGTCAAAGAGCGAGTAAGCAGAAGCCACGGCGTCGGAGTTGCCGCAGAGCTGCTTGATGGTCTTCGAGGCACGGCTCCGCTCCCACACGCCGATCAGCCACAGGGAGTTCAGCCCGCGGTCGGCCAGGGTCTGCAGCGCCTCGTCAGGAATCTCGTCCAGCCGGGAGATCTGCCGCCCATATTGCCGGCTCAACTGCGCCAGCCAAACATACGTGCTCTTGGCGATCAGCACCGCGGTCGGCATCCAGGCCGTGTCGGCGGAGAACTTCTCGTATTCGTGGGCGGCGTCGCCGAAGGTCGGAACATCGGCCGTACTCACCACCGAGGGCCATTGGGCCTGGCCGGTCTTGCGCCGATGTGCCTCCGCCGCGGCCGCCGTCGCCGAAGGAGGATTGAACTGCATCCAGATGGCCAGCTCCTCCTCGTGCAGAATTTCGCCGGCAATCAGCAGAAAACGCTCCAGGCTGTCGCCCAGCAGAGGCTTCCAGAGCTTCCGTATCAGCGCCAATTGGTCGCTCAGCGAGCCCGGCGCGCCCACCGCGGGAGCCCGCAACAGGTCCAGCAGGTTCATCGGCTTGGCGTCCGGCAGCGGAATCAGCGGGCGAGTGGCAAAGTAGTCAGGCAGTTGCTGCGTCACCTGGCGATAGACGGTCTTCTCCGCCAGGGTCTTGTCCTCGAACAGCTCTTCGAAGGGCCGGAAAGCCTCATTGCGGTTGGCCGTCCATAGCAGCAGCAATTCTTCCAGGGCGGCCGCGCGGTGCGGTGTTCCATCGGTGGTGCCGGCCAGCCATTGCCTTGGCGTTTCCTGGCCACGGACGATGGAAATGCCGGGAAACTGCTCCACAAACGTCAGCAGCATCCGGTCCAGTTCCTCGGCGCCGACCTTCGCGGAAAACCAGTCGAGCGCGGAGGTCATCACGGCGGGGTCGAATTGCTCCCGGTAGCGCGCCATCAGCACGTGGCTGGCTTCGTCGATCAGCCCCATGGCGTAGAGTTTGCCGGCATGAATCGCCAGTTCCGGGTGCTTTTCAACGTCCCGGACCTGGTTCATCCGGTAGGCAAACTCACGGCACGCGGCCAGATTGGCAAAAACCACGTTGCCTGTGTAGGAAAAAAGCGACTCCGCGAACTGGTAGCGCTCCCGGGCGCTCTGCGCAATGTGGAACTCCATCATAAGGAACCGTTCTCCCCGAACTTTTTCCGGCTTTGCTTGGGCCGCTTGCTGCGGATGCCCTGCGCGACGGAAGGCGCGGCGCCGGCCTGGGTTTCAGCCCATCCGAGCCCCACCAACGCCGCCAAAAGGTAAAGGTACATCAAAGAGGATAAAGCCGCATTGAACTTCCGATTCTATCCCTCGCGGCGCAGGATTGGCTGCCTGCCGTTCGACAGACAAAACCAGGCCCCTGGGAGGGGCTTGCCCATAGGGTCACCACTTGCCCAAAAAGTCGGACCTGCACCCAAGAATGCCCCGGTCAGTGCCCGCAGTCGATGGAGTGAAGGGGTGAGTGGATGCTGATGAAGCGGTAATTGCCGGGTCGGCGGTCAATTCAGCCACAACGCAAAGCCGAACCTGACAATTGGCAATCTTCCCCAACTCGACCGAATGCTATACTCCGGCAGTCCATCGGGAGGTCGTCATGGCGCGGCGGTCATTTCTTCGTCAACTCATTGCATTGCCTTTTGTCGGAGTGGCGTCTTCGTTCGCTCAAGGGACGGTCCATAAACCCCTGAACATCATGATGAAAAGTGCGTGGGGATCAGACGATCCAACCAAGGCCGCATTTCCGTTTCTTCACGGCCTCGCACTTTCTGAAGCGGGACATTCGGTGCAGATTTTCTTGCTTGGTGAGGCAGTTTCGCTGATGCGGTCGTCTGTAGCAGCCGCCGTGGTGCCGGTAGGGTGGCCGCCACTCGGCGAAATTATGAAGAAAGTAGCTGACCGGAAGGTTCAGATCTACGCGTGTGGAGCCTGCTCTCGCGCCCGCAGTGTCGTGCAGACGGATCTGGACCAGTGGGGAGCGAAGTTCGGCAACCCGACGATCTTCGTTTCGCTCGTGGAATGGGCCGATCGCGTGATTACTGAATAACTCCACAGCTAATCGAGCGCCTTGTGGAAACGCAGGATGGCGAGTGTGAGCAGTGCAAAGCCCAGCCCGGCCATCGCTGCCATCTGCGGCCACAGTACATCCATGCCCACGCCCTTCAGATAGACGCCTCGCAGCACGATGAGAAAGTAGCGCAACGGAATGGCGTAGCTGCACAACTGCATCCAGTGCGGCATGGTGGCGATGGGAAATCCGAAGCCGGAAAACGTGATGGCCGGCATGATGAAGAAGAAGGCGGTCACCATGGCCTGTTGCTGCGTGGACGAAACGGTTGAAATCAGCAGGCCCACGCCCAACATGCAAAGCAGGAAAAGCACGGCTCCAACCAGCAGCACCAGCACGCTGCCGCGAAACGGAACCTGGAACCAGAGCGTGCCGACCACGGCGATCAGGGAAACATCCAGCAGTCCAATCAGGAAAAACGGCAGCGTCTTGCCGAGGATGAACTCGAACGGGCGGATGGGCGTGACCATGATCTGTTCGAGCGTTCCGATCTCGCGCTCGCGCACCACGGCGAAGGCCGTAAGAATGATGACCAGCACCAGCGTCAGGCTGCCGACGATTCCGGGCACGAAGAACCAGCGGCTGCTCAGGCCGGGGTTGTACCAGGGGCGCGCTTCGAGGCTCACCGAGGGCATCACCTCCACCAGTTGCGGCGCGATGCGGTGGATGTGGTCAAGTTGGTACTCCTGCGCGAAGCGCAGTGCAATTTGGTTGATATAGCCCGAGGCGACCAGAGCGGTGTTGGAGTTGGTCGCGTCCACAATCACTTGCAGCGGCGCGGTCTGGCCCTTGCGCAGATTCTGCGCGAAGCCGGCGTGAATCTCCAGGCCGACGGTGGCGTCTCCGCGCTCGATCATGTCGCCCAACTGGCGCGAATCGGTGAGCTGCCGTTGCACGTCGAAGTACGGGCTCGAAGTGAATCGAGAGACCAGTTCGCGGCTCTCCTGGCTGTGGTCCAGGTCCACCACCACCGTGGGAACGTGATGAATATCGAAGGTCGCGGCGTAGCCGAAGACCAACATCTGAATGATGGGCGGTCCGATGAGGACAAAGCGCGTCCGCTTGTCGCGGAAGACTTGAATGAACTCCTTGATCAGCATCTGCTTGAGTCGCCTGAACATCGATTCTCCTTATTCCAGTCGCTTGTGGAAGCTGCGCGTGGCAAGCAGGGCCAGCACGAAAGTAAAGATGGCGAGCGGCACCAGGTCGGCATAGAGCATGGAAGCGGGCGACCCCTTGAGAAAAATCTTCTTGAGCACCGAAACGTAGTAGCGGGCCGGAAGAATGCGCGTAATCCATTGCAGCGGAACCGGCATCTGCTCGATGGCGAAGAGAAATCCCGAGAGCAAAAACGCGGGAAGAAAGGTGATGAGCAACGCGATCTGGCTGGCGGCAAACTGGCCTTTCGCCAGCACAGAGATGAAGAAGCCCAGCGACAGCACCACGATCAAGAACATGGCCGAAGCCACCAGCAGCGTAACGTACGAGCCGCGAAACGGCACATGGAACCAATAGATCGCGATGGCGGCGCTGATGACGGTGTCCACCATACCGAGAACAAAATAAGGCGCGAGTTTGCCCAGCATGATTTCCATCGCGGTGACGGGCGTGGAGATGAGCTGCTCCATGGTACCGCGCTCCCACTCGCGCGCAATGGTCAGCGAAGTGAGAAACGCGCCGATCACCGACATCACCAGCGCCAGCACGCCGGGGATGATGAAGGCGCTGCTTTCGAGATCCTCGTTATACCAGGTGCGGGTCTCCACGCTCATCACAGTTGGCTGCAGCGCAATGCCCCGCCGGCGCAGCCAGTCGAGTTGAATCTCAGACGAGTAACTTTGTACCACTGCTTGCGCATAACCCATCAGCACGTTGGCCGTGTTGTCGTCTGAGGCATCAACGAGCGCCTGCACCTGCGCAGGTCGGCCATCGCGCAGACGCTGAGAGAAATCCCACGGCACCACGATTCCCATCTTCGCGTGTCCATCATCGAGCGCGCGGGAGAGCGCGGAATAATCGTTCACCACGCGGATCACATGAAAATATTCGCTAACCTGGAAGTGCTTCAGCAGATCCTGGCTCTGCTGGCTACCGTCCTGGTCAAAGACATAGACCGGCAGCCCTTTCAGGTCGAGGTTCACGCCGTAGCCGAAGAGAATCACCAGAATTGCCGGCATGACGATCACAATCGCCAGGCTGCGCGCGTCGCGCAGAATCTGCACAACCTCTTTTCTTGCAATGGCCGCAAGGCGCGTCGGGCTCATGGTTTGCGCTCCTCTGCCGCTTCGCGTCCCGTGGTCAGCGAGACAAAAACATCTTCCAGACTTGGACGAATCTGCTCCATGCGCTGGATGGTAATTTTGCGTTCAGTCAGATAACTCCTCAGCCGCGGAAGTGCTGCGGCCGCATCGTCGACCACCAGGTGAAGCGAGTTCCCAAAGACCGCCGCATCGATCAACCCCGGAGCCGTTTGCAGCGCTTCCACGGCATCGCCCAGCGGCTCGCATTCTACCAACAGAAGATCGCCCTTCATCGAATCCCGCTTTAACTCCGACGGCGTGCCCAGCGCAACGATCTTTCCGCGGAAGATGAGCGCCAGCCGGTTGCAGTATTCGGCTTCTTCCATGTAATGCGTGGTCACAAAAACGGTGACACCCTCTGAAGCCATCTGGTGAATCAAATCCCAAAACTGTCGCCGCGAAATCGGATCGACGCCGGAGGTCGGCTCATCCAGAAAGATGATCGGCGGCCTATGCAGCACCGCGCAACCCAGCGCCAGCCGCTGTTTCCAGCCACCCGGGAGCGTTCCGGTAATCAGGTTCTCCTGCCCCTTCAAGTTAGCCATGGTCAGCGCCCACTCGATGCGCTCCTTGAGTTGATTGGAGGGCACGCTGTAGAGACCGGCGAAGAGGCGCAGGTTTTCGATCACCTTGAGATCGTTGTAGAGCGAGAACTTTTGCGACATGTAACCGATGTTCTGGCGCACGTCTTCCGGTTTGCGGCCCACGTCGAAGCCCGCCACCGTCGCGCGTCCTGAGGTTGGCTTGAGCAGTCCGCACAACATGCGAATGGTGGTGGATTTGCCGGCACCGTTGGGGCCGAGAAAGCCGAAGACTTCGCCCTTGCGTACCGCAAGATCGATGTGATCCACAGCCACAAAATCGCCGAAACGCTTGACGAGGCTTTCCACCACGACGGAGTTGACGGCTTCAGGCATGCGCGGCCTCTTGCTTGCCAACCGCATCAACGAAGAGGTCTTCGATGGTGGGAGCTACCTGTTGAATGGCCTCAAAAGAAATGTTCGCGCGCTTGAGCCGAGCTTCGAATTCCGGAATGCGCCGGGCCGCATCATCCACCACCACGTGCAGACCGTCGCCTGTGAGCAGCAGGCTTGAAATTCCCTCGGCGTGCTCAATCTCCTCGCGCACGCGGCGAGGCTCGGGCGCGGCAATCGATAAAACGCCTTTGCCCATGCGGGCTTTCAGGTTCGACGGCGTGTCGCAGAACAGAAGCTTGCCACGATGGAGCAACGCCACGCGATGGCAGCGCTCCGCTTCATCCAGATAAGCCGTCGAGGTCAGAATCGCGACACCCTCGGCAATCAGCTCGTAGAGAATGCGCCAGAAATCGCGGCGCGAAACCGGATCGACGCCGGTAGTCGGTTCATCCAACAGAATCACCTTGGGCCGATGAATCAGCGCGCACACTAAGCCGAGTTTCTGCTTCATGCCGCCGGAAAGTTTGCCTCCCAATCGCTTGCGGAATTCGCTCATGCCTGCGGCCACCAGCAACTGCGTGGAGCGGGCGTCGCGTTCAGCCCGCTCCACTCCGAAGAGGTCAGCATAGAAACGGATGTTCTCATCGACGGTGAGGTCTTCGTAAAGCCCGAAGCGCTGCGGCATATAACTCAGCGCGTGTTTGGCCCCTTCGGGATCGCGGGCCACGTTGAAGCCTGCAACCGTTGCTTTGCCCGCATCGGGCGGCAGGATGCCGGCCAACATCCGCAGCGTCGTCGTCTTTCCTGCTCCGTCGGGGCCGACCAGCCCGAAGATCTCGCCGGGCTGCACATCGAAGCTCAAGGCATCTACGGCACACACGCCGGGAAAACTCTTGGTCAGGCCTTCGAGCACGATCGCGGATTGGAGCGGTTCCGTCATTTCGCCGGCGCCGGAGAGGCGTTCGTATTTTGCGCGTTGGTGTTAAGAGCGATGTGCGCATCGGCGGGCATGCCCGGCTTCAATTCATGAGTCGGATTGTCGATATCGATCTTGATGCGGTAGACCAGAGTTACTCGCTCCTTGAAGGTCTGCACGCTCTTGGGCGTGAACTCGGCTGTCGAAGAAATGAACGAGATGCGTCCGTGGTATTGCTTGCCGGAATACGTATCTGTAGTGACAGTGGCGTCCTGGCCCCAGCGGATGCGGCCCAGGTCGGTTTCGGCAATGTAGGCGCGAAGCCAGATATGGTCGAGGTCCGAGAGCGTCACCACCGGAGAACCGGGCGAGACGACCTCGCCGAGTTCCGCCTGGCGCACGCTGACGACTCCATTCGAAGGCGCGCGAAGAATCGTGTAACCAAGAGTCACTTGCGAGAGGCCTAGGTTCGCGCCCGCCTCGTTGAGATTGGCGCGCGCGATGGCGATATCTTCCTTGCGGCTGCCTTCTCGGGCTTCGCTCAAGCGTTGCCTGGCAGTCTGGAACGTGGCCTGTGCGCGCTTCAATGCGGTGGCTGCAAGGTCGCGATCCTGCGCTGAGATTTCGTCCTTGGCGAAGAGACGCTGGGCGCGATCATTGTCGAGTTTTTTCTCGTTCAAGTCGGCTTCCGCGTCGACGACGCTCTGCTCCGAGGCTTTCACTTCCTGCTCGCGGGTACCGGCCAGGGTAAGTGCGAGATTCGATTGACGCACGCCCACAGCGGCCTGATCGATGCGGACGCGTTGCTTGAAATCTGCATCTTCCAATCGCGCCAGCAGTGCGCCCTGCTGCACCTGTTGGCCTTCCTCGACAGGCAGTTCCACAATGCTCCCCTGCACCTTGAAGCTGACCAGGCTCTCGTGCGCCTCAATGTTGCCGGACAGCGCGAGTTCGGTCACGGGCGCCGGCTTCCGGGTCAGATGCGGGTAAAAATAAAAGCCCGCGGCAACGGCCGCAGCCAGCAGGATTACGACAGGAATCAATCGCTTCATCGCTTCAAACCTCGCATTTGGCGCAGCCAATAGTGGCGCGGCCGGCAACGCTCCTCATGGATTGACTACAAATTGCGCAATGTTCTTTTCCGTGTCGCCCATGGCGCGCGCCAGGGCAAACTTTGCATCCACGTGGCTGGAAACGGCCAGAATGTAATTCTCCTCCGCGCGCGCCAACTCATCCTGGGCGGTGACCACTTCAACATTGTTGGCCGTGCCCGCTTGAAAACGATCCTGCGACAATTCCAGTTCGCGATGCGCCAGATCCTGGCCTTCGCGCGCCACTGCCACTTGCTGAGACGCGGAATCCAGATTGAGCAACGCCTCGCGCAAGTCTTCATCGATGCCGCGACGCATATCGGCAATCTGATCGTCAATGCGCTTCAGGCGGCTGGCCAGTTGGTCGGCCTCGCCCTGGCGGTCGCGATCAAAGAGTGTAAAGTCGATCTGCCCTTGCAGCATGCCTGTGGCCTGGATGCCGCCCACGCTGCGCCCAATGCCGCCGAAGTTTCCGTTGACGCTGAGCTTCGGATAGAAGCGGGCGCGGCTGGCGCCTTGCTGCTCGATCAACTCCTGACGCTGGCTCAGCAGAGAGAGATAATCGGCGCGGGCCAGCAGAGCCGCGGGCGCAAGAGCGTCAATCTCCGGCTGGCTCAACGCCCGATAGTTGAGCGGCTCAGCAAGTTCCAGCGGCGTGCCCGGATTCATGCCCAGATTGCGCGCCAGCGCCAGCAGAGATTGCTTGAACTGGTTCTGCGCAATCAGCAGTGCCTGCTTGTCGTTGGCCAGTTGTACTTCCGCGCGCAACACGTCCACACCCGTGGCCGTACCGGCGTCGTGCTTGTCTTTGGCGAGCTTCATTAATGTTGCGGAGTCGGTGACCCGCGACTGGGACGCATCACCCCGCGCCGCGGCGGATTGTGCATTCAGGTAGAGAGCGGCGATGGAGCGAACAATCAAGTCACGCGCATCCTTGAAATCCATCTTGCCGGCATCAAGCGCCTGTTCGCTGGCCCTGAGCGTGCGGTAACTCTGGAGATCGACGACATTCTGCTGTGCATAGAGGCGAATATCGTAGTTGGAAAACGGTCCGACAACTTCCGGCATATTGGGCAGCGAGATTCCAAAGGCGCGCAAATCGCGGTTCTGCACGTTGGCATACGTCTGCGCGGTGACGCGTGGAAGCAACGCCGCCGACAGGCTGCGTAACCGCGCGGCTTCGGCCTCTTCCACGCGCGTCCCCGCAACCAGCACCCCAAGATTGGCTTGAAGCCCTTTCTGGATGGCCTCCTGCAGCGTAAGCCGGAAAGGCGCCGGCTCAGCGCCTGCAGCCGGCAAAGCCAGACAAGCGGCAAGAACTGTCGCAGACAATAGAACGAAAAAACGGAATTCGGATTTCATGGTTCCTGCTTTTCACCGTTCGCGGCGATCGATCTCCAGAAGTGCTGAAAGCTGTCTTCCATCCAAACTTTGAGCGCAGGCTTTTCATGCAGCGACCAGAAGAGAACGGTCCCCATGAACGTCTGCAGAATTTGAATTGCAACTTTTTCCTTTTTCAAATGGGGGGCGATCTCTCCGCGCTTCTGACCTGCGGCCACGATCTCCGCGATCCTCTTGCGCCCCTCCTGCATATGGCGCGCGATGATCTTGCGCACGCCCTCGCTGGCCAGAAATGAGGAGATCAGGGCGCGCGCCAGGTCAGGGCTTCGTCCCGGCTCCTCGGCCGCGCGCTGGAACAAATGTTGCAGGACAGAGTGGATCGACCGCTTGGGGTCCGCCGCCAAGGCAAGAGACTCTGCGACCTTGCCCAGCTGAATCTCCGCCATTACGCCCAGAACGTGATCCTTGCTCTCGAAGTAGTTGAAGAAAGTTCCCTTGCCCACATCGGCGGCCTCGGTAATCTCTTCGACTGTCACGTTGGGAAACCCGCGTTCCGAAAAAAGCTTCAGCGCGCACCGGAACAGCCGTACCCGCGTTTCAGCGGCACGGCGCTTGCGGCGGTCCGGGGGTACGGATGACGAACCAGCAGGCGTCTCTTCAGGGGTTGCAACAGTTTTTCGACCCTTATTCATTTTCGGTTGATACTCATTCATGACTCACAGTCATTTTTAGCGCTGCAATTCCTCCCTGTCAAGCGTTATTCCGATCTCCCCTTGCAGCGCACAGTTCCGCCTAGACGCAAGACGGGGTGCCGGACCTCATTCGCTCTGCGCATGAGGTCCGGCACCCCGTCGATTTCCTTTGGATTGCCTACTGTTTTGTTTGTCTTACCTTCGCCGCAGCGCCCCTTTCCACTGCGCGCTGGGAAGATGCCCCAAGCCGATCTGATGAACCTAATGCATCCTTTGAAGAATGATTGAGATCCACCTGTTTGTCGGATAGGGAAGGCGGATCAGCAGCGAACGATGTTTGCCGCGGTTATTCCATGCGTGGCATTGCGTGTATCGACGACCAGTTGCGCCTCGGCGACAATCCGCCGATAGTCGTAGTCCGAGTGATCGGTCACGATCACCACGCAATCGTATGCGGCAAGGTTGTCCAGGGAAACGCGCTCCATATTCAGCTTGTAATGCCGCCCCTGGCCGACCGACGGAAAGTATGGATCGTTGAAGTCAAGCTTGGCGCCCTGCTTCTGAAGCAATTCGATCACAGTCAATGCCGGGGACTCGCGCAAGTCATCAATGTCCTTCTTGTAGGCGATTCCAAGCACCAATACCCGCGAGCCATTCACAGACTTCCTGCGCTCATTCAGCGCCTCGCCCACCGCGGAGACCACGTGATACGGCATCTGCGTGTTGACCTCACCTGCCAGTTCGATGAAGCGAGTGTTGAAGTCGAACTGCTTGGCCTTCCAGGAGAGATAGAAGGGGTCGATGGGAATGCAGTGTCCGCCGAGCCCCGGGCCGGGATAAAACGCCTGATAGCCGAAGGGCTTGGTTTTCGCCGCTTCGATGACTTCCCAAATATCAATACCCATGCGCAGGCAAAGCAGCTTCAGCTCATTCACCATTGCGATATTCACGCAACGATAGATGTTCTCCAGCAGTTTCGTCATCTCAGCCGCTGCGGGGCACGAGACGGGAACCACGCGGTTGAAGATGGTTGCGTACACGGCGGAAGCCAGTTCAAGAGCTACCGGTCCGCATCCGCCCACGACTTTGGGAACATCGCGCCGAGCCACTGTGTCGTTGCCCGGATCTTCCCGCTCCGGTGAAAACGCCACATAGAATCCCGGAGTATCGGCGTCCCGCGCCACTTGGAGTTTGGCTGGGTTTCCCTGTTCCAGGAGCGGTACAACCACCTCTTCCGTCGTGCCGGGGTAAGTTGTACTTTCCAGGATGATGAGTTGCCCTTCGCGCAGGTAAGGCGCAATCGAGCTGACCGTGCCGGTGACGTAGCTGAGGTCAGGCTCGCGAAACTCGTTCAAAGGAGTCGGTACACAAATGATAACGACATCCATCTGGGAAATGCGGCCGTAATCGACAGTTGCGGCAAACCCCGATCTTTGCGCCGACTGGACCTCGGTGCCCGGGATGCGCGCGAAGTACGACGCACCCCGATTCAGCGTGTCCACCTTTTTGACGTCAATATCGAAGCCGGTAATTGCAAATTTCTCTTCGCTGAACAGCAGGGCAAGCGGCAGGCCCACGTAGCCCATTCCCACAATGCCGATGCGGGCTTCACGTTTCTCAATTCTGTTCTTGATTTGGCCCAACTCGGCCGGATTTGTAACGGTCATGTACTCCTCCAATTGGGATCCAGGAATCTATCGAAAACCACCCGCGTTGACGCTCCGCAAGAACTCAAACCTTCTGTCTGCTACCTACGGCCCATCGCGCCGTCTCATAGTCACAAATCAAACATCCTGAGCTGCCTGCCAGACCTTCGCAAGGCAGAGAACATACTCAAGACTCATTGTGTTGACCCTTGATGCACACCTGCCCCCAGTTCGATGCTTGTCGGAGCAACGGGCAGAACCGGGCTGATCGCATCGAGCCAGAACCGCGTGTAGGCGCGTACAGACTCATCGCTGTCAGCGCGGGTTTCATCTTCGCCATCGATCATCTTGAGCAGTCCAGGATGCAGCAGCGTTACGGCCACCAACGCCGTAGTCGTGATCGTCGAATCCAGGTTTCGCACCTGTCCGCTCTTGACGCTCACGGCCAGATACTTGTTTAAGGCCGAGACGATGGGGGATATATACTCTCTGCCGAACAGGAAGGCCTTCCCGCGCAGTTCGAGAAACGCCACCGCCATCAGTCGCAGGAATTCCGGTCTCGATCTCACCGAGAGCTCCAGCATTTCAAAGATTTTGGGGAGGATCACGTCTGGCGATTCGCAATTCTCCATTTCCTCCAGGGTTTCAGTCCGAAGCCTGAATCCGGAGGAGTGCGATCGCAGAGCGGCCCAGAAAATATCCTCTTTGTGATCGAAGTGACGGAAGAGAGTATTCTCGCTTACATCCGCAAGATGCGCAATCTCACGAGTGCTGGTTCCGTGGTAACCCTGCAGCGCAAACAGATGCGCTGCGGCTTCCACAATCTTTTCTTTTCGGATGGAGTTCTTGGGCACTATGTGCATCTGCCCTCCTCTGACGCGATGAAGGATGCGGAGCCCGGTTATGTCGTTCCAGGGGCCCGATGGTCTACGTGCCTTCCAGGTTTTTGACGACCTGACGATGCGCCTTGAGTTCGTGCCTTCGCGGGTCCCACCAGGGGTACAACTTCAAGGGGTGAGAAACCCAGGCCTGCGCCCGCCAGAAAATGTTTCTCGCTCTGACTCCAACTGGCGGCGCGGACGCCGCGAGTACTGCCGTCCAGGAGGCCCGCGCTACTTCCCGAGGCAGATACATCGATTGCCGGTCACAATACTCGTTCTTCCGCTTCGCGATTTGGCCAATCGGAATGGAGACAAGTATTGACCGGAAGGCCCACACGACAGCCGGTGAGGGGACCTGCGCAAGCGGCTAGATTGACGCCATTTGAACCTTTATTGACCACTGCATAAAGAATGCAATAATACTTGCAGAGGTCCGGTATCCCTATGCCCAGACTGAAGGCAAGTGCCGAGCTTTTGGAAGACCGTCGCCGTCGCGCCTTGGCGTTGTTGGATGAAGGCTACTCGCTCAACGAAGTCGGACGGCAGATCGGATGTAACGCGAGTTCAGTGATGCGCTGGCGCGATGCTCGACGGCAGGGCGGAGACGAGGCATTGCAGGTCCGTTTCTCTCCTGGACGCCCACTGAAGCTGGCCGCCACTCAGCGAAGGAGGCTTGTTCGCCTGCTGCTCAAGGGGCCGCTGGCGCAAGGTTATCGCACCAACCTGTGGACCACCGCACGCATCGCCGCGTTGATTGAGAGCGCGTTCGGCGTGAGCTATCACCCGGATCACATCGGCCGCCTCATGCATGATCTCGGTTGGACACCGCAGAAGCCGGAACGACGCGCTCTGGAGCGCAACGAGGAAGAGATCGAGCGCTGGAAACAAAAAGAGTGGCCGCGTGTAAAAAAAACGCCACAAGGCTGGGCGCCCACATCGTCTTTGCCGATGAATCGGGCTTCCTGATGATTCCCAACGTGGTCAGAACCTGGGCGCCACAGGGACAAACTCCCATCCACCGCCATCGCCAAGGACAGCGCGACAAGATCTCCGTGATCTCAGGAATCTCCGTCAGCCCTGGGCGACATCGCCTCGGCCTCTACTATCTGCTCTTTTACGACAACATCGGGCAGGAGGAGGTCTGTCTGTATTTGCGCGAACTGTTACGCGTTCTACGTGGGCCTGTCATTTTGCTGCTCGACAATTCATCGACGCACAAGGGAAAGGCGATCGAGCAGTTCCTCGATAAACATCCCCGTCTGCGCATCGAGTACTTCCCAGCCTATGCGCCACAACTGAATCCAGACGAAGGCGTCTGGTCATTGGCCAAGCGAGAATTGGCCAACAGTTGCCCAAAGAATGTGGACGAATTGATGGACGACATCCTTGGCTCCATTGACGGAATTCGGAAATCACAGAAAAAACTACGCGGATGCATCGCCCAGTCCGAGTTGTCCATTTCTTTGCGTTGAACTATTGCATTATTTATGCAGCTGACAATAAGATAGTTGTTTGGCCTATTGTTGTCTTGCGGAATGCAGGCCCCTGCTTTCCTTGACGAACTGGAAGCTATGGGGACCTGAAGCATCCCGCACGGGCTCGGAGGCAACCGACTCTCTGGCTGCACTTCCCCGCGCGCAAGGCTTCGCCGTGTTAACTTAGCATGCGCTCAGCATGCCAAGTCCAATCCCGTCATCAAAATATTGAACTCCACCCAGCCTCAAACGAAGGGATAGACTGACCCCCACGCATCTCTGCGATCATCCCGTCCAGGATGCGGAGAAAGTCCCCCTTTCGGGACTCCGTTTGATTCGAAATGATAGTAAGCCGGCACTAATCCCTTTGAAAGCGCTAATGTGTGACATCACGTGTCAATGACTGCTTTCTGCGAAGCAACCCTGCGCTCTTTGGGTACAACCGAGCGCGGTAACCGCCCGACAACTCTTCACGGAAGCCTGCTCCTTCAACTGGCGGGCGGTTCCGAGCCCGGCCGGAGCCCTGGACCGCCCAGCAGGCGCGTTTCTGGTCAAACGAGCGGTTTGGGAAACCTGAGTGTCGCAACCGGCAGAAGCACTCGATTTCTCAGCGCTGCGGTGTCTCCCATTGGCCGGTTTCAGCGGAGCGGAAAACTGCTTCAATCACCGCCATATTGCGGATGGCTTCTTCGAGGGGGACAGGAACCTCGGTATCTTCCAGAATGGCCTTGGAAAAGGCGTCGCCTTGCAGGGCATATTGATCGCACACGGGGAAGGTTTCCGTGACGTGACCGGTATCGGAGAGGTCGCCTTCCGTATCGATAAGAATCCGGGTGGGGCGGTCGTAGGGCGCATTGTAGGGAATCTGAATCTCAATGCGCCCGCGGGTGCCGAGGAACTGAATCGGCTGGTAGGGGACCAACTGCGTGCTGCACATCATGACAGCGTGGCCGCCGGGGAAGTCGAGAATCGCCGAGGTGAGGCGGTCGATCCCCATCTTGGGGTCGCGGTCGATACAGCCGATGACCCGCGAGGGCTCCTGGGAGAAGGCCAGGCGCGACGCATGGATCAGATAGCAGCCGATGTCCATGAGGGCGCCGCCGCCGTACTCCACTTTGCTGCGGATGTTGGCCGGGTCGGTGAGGAAGTAGGTGAAGCTGCCGACGATGGAGCGGAGTTCGCCGATGCGACCCTGGCTGAGAAGTTCGCGGAGTCGCAGCCATTGTGGATGAGTGCGAATCATGAAGGCTTCGCCGATCTTGACGCCGGTGCGGGCGCGGACGGAAAGCAGCGTCTTGGCCTCCGCCACGGTGAGGCTGAGCGGCTTTTCACAGAGAACGTGTTTGCCGGCCTCAGCGGCCTTGATGGTCCAGGGGACGTGGAGCTGATTGGGAAGAGGAATGTACACCGCATCGATATTGGGATCGGCGAGAAGCTCTTCATAGGAGCCGTAGGCCGTGGGGATGCCGAGGGTGGCTGCCGCCTGCTGAGCCTTGGCAAGATCGCGGGAGGCGATGGCTGCGATGGTGGTGTATTGGCCCTTCTTCATGCCGGGCAGGACCTTCTTCAGGCCGATGTCGGCGGTACTCAGAACTCCCCAACGAACCTTTTTATTCATGGCGGCAATGATAACGCGACGGACCTTCTCACCGCATAAAAATGGCGCGCTCAAACCCTTCGAGCGCGCCATGCGAAACGGCAAGGCAGAGATCATTCCTTGCCCGCTCAACCGGCCAGTGGTTATGGATAGATGCCGCGCAGCTTCACGGCCTCTGCCACGCGCCCGATGCCCAGCATGTTGGCGGCGATGCGCATGGAGACATTGCGGTCCAGTTTGATCTTGAGCACATCGCGGAATGCGATCTTCATGACGCGCTCCAGGCGGTCGTAAACATCCTGCGCATCCCAGAAGAGGTGCTGCTCATCCTGCACCCACTCGAAGTAGGAAACAGTGACTCCGCCAGCGTTGCAAAGAATGTCCGGAATCACCAGCGTTCCTTTGCTCTCCAGGATTCTGTCGGCAGCAGGCATGACCGGGCCGTTGGCCGCTTCGGCCACGATGCGGGCGCGCACGCTGAAGGCATTGTCCACATGAATCACGTTTTCGAGAGCCGCGGGGACCAGAATGTCGCAGTTCAGAGCGAGCAGTTCGGCGGGGCCGATCGGTTCGCTCTCCGGGAATCCGCGCACGTGGCCGGTGAGCACCTTCATGTGGATCAGTTCCGGAATGTTGAGGCCGTTGGGATTGTAGATGCAGCCAGTCGAGTCGCTGACCGCGATGACCTTGGCTCCGGCCTCGTGGAGCAACTGCGCCGCAATCGAGCCGGCGTTGCCAAAACCCTGCACGGCGACAGTGGATCCCTTCAGCGTCATGCCCAGATGATCGCAGGCGCTCCGGATGGTGTAGAAGACGCCGCGGCCAGTAGCTTCATTGCGGCCCAGAGAGCCGCCCAGGCTGATGGGCTTTCCAGTGACCACGCCGGGGATGGAATAACCCTTGGTCATGCTGTAGGTATCCATGATCCAGGCCATGGTCTGCGAGTTGGTGTAGACATCGGGAGCGGGAATGTCCTGATCCGGTCCGATCAGGGGCAGAATCGCACTGGTGTAGCGCCGCGTCATGCGCTCCAGCTCTCCCTGCGACATATGCTTTGGATCGCAGGTCACGCCGCCTTTCGCGCCGCCGAAGGGAATGTTGACCACCGCGCACTTCCAGGTCATCCACGTGGCCAGCGCTTTCACTTCGTCCAGCGTGACTTGGGGGTGGAAGCGGATGCCGCCCTTGGCCGGCCCGCGCACCGAGCTGTGCTGCACGCGATAGGCTTCAAAGCGGTGGATGTGGCCATCGTCCATGCGCACTGGTACACCGACCGTCAGCACGCGTTCCGGATACCTGATCATCTCCCGTGTATCGTTGTCGAGCCCAAGCGCGTCCGCTGCCGCATCGAAGTTCTCCAGCGCGACGTCATAGGCGTTGTCTGTTCTTGCTGTCGTCAGCATGGTTTTCCTCCTTGCCAGGGCCAGCCAGCAGCGTGGTTCAAGCAGAACAGGTCCGCCTAACTGGCGTTCACTTCCTCCAGCGCCAAGGCGTCCTGCTCGTCGTTCATCCGCGTCCCGTAAACCGGTTCCAGCCAGTTCTCATAATTCCGCAAATGCCCGTGGGTGGCGTCGAAATAGAGACGCCCCACTTCGCGCGTGATCGGGCCGAGGTCGCCGTCTTTCACCGGGCGGTGATCGACGCGCACAACGGGCGCAACGCCCACCGCTGTTCCGGTGAAGAAGAGCTCGTCCGAGACATAGAGTTCGCTGCGACCGATGGGCCGCTCAACAACTTCGATGCCAAGCTCATGCCGCGCCAGTTGAAGGATCGAGTCGCGGGTAATGCCTTCCAGCACGTTTTCGGTCGACGGCGGCGTGATGAGCCTTCCCTTGCGCACCATGAAGAGGTTGCACGTTGCGCCTTCGGCAACGCGGCCGCTCTCGTTGAGGAAGATGGCCTCGTCGAAGCCAGCCTGGTGCGCGTCGTCGGTGGCCAGCGCGCTGTTCACGTAGGCTCCGCAGATTTTAGCGCGTGCGGGAATCGCGTTGTCCTGGATACGCCGCCAGGAACTTACACCCGCATGAAGGCCTTTTTCCGAGTGCAGATAATCGCCGAAGGGCAGTGCGACAATCGCGAAGGCGTCCTCGGCGTCGGTACTGACGCCGATACGCTCGGCCGACTTATAGGCCAGCGGCCGAACATAGACGTTGGTGCGGAAAGAGTTTCTACGCATCAACTCCAGGGTGATCGCGCATAACTCCTGGGGCGATAGCGGAACATTGATGCGCAGAATGCCACAGTTCTGTTTCCAGCGCTCGTAGTGCTCCATGGGACGAAGCACGAACAGTTCCCTGCTCCCCTCGTCCCAGTGCGCACGAATCCCCTCAAAAACACCGGTGCCGTAGTGCAAAGCGTGGGTAAGGATGCCTACGCGCGCCTCGCCCAGCGGCATATACCTGCCGTCGAAATAGACGATCAGGTTCGGATCCCCGTCAGCCTTCATCTCAGACCTCCATGCACGACTCCCTGTAGAGCTGGCGACCACGCTCGATGGCGCATTCGTCCAGCGCCAGCCATTTTGGACTCTTGACCATACGCCGCAGAGCCGCGTCGATACTGGCCTGCGGCAACACATTCGCAATCTCTAGCAACGCACCCAGCATCACCATGTTGCCCGCTCGCGCGCTGCCCAGTTCATCGGCCAGGCGCGTGAACGGAAGCGCCAGCACATGCACGTCGTCCCCCTTGCAGTCTTCCGGAAAACTGTCGCCGTTGTAGACAATCCATCCGCCGGAACCCACCGTCTTGTCGAACTTGCGCAGCGAAGGCTCGTTCATGGCCACCAGCACATTGGGCACTGTGACCAGCGGCGAATCGATAGTCTGGCTGGAGAGACGCACGTGGCAATTCGATGTGCCCGACCGCATCTCCGGACCGTAGGAAGGAAGCCAGGAAACTTCAAGCCCCGCATCCAGTCCGGCCTCTGCCAGAATCTCGCCCAAGAGCAAAACGCCCTGCCCGCCGAATCCCGCCACACGCACATGAAGATCCACGTCCGCGGTGCATTTCATCGCGGCGGAGTTTCCTTCCGGCAAGTCTTCATCGGCGACGCCGAGAATCCGCGGCAGATCTTCAAGCGCAGGCGCAGGCGGAAGCTGGGGCCACGGCTCGCGATCCTTGGTGCGATCCTGAAAAACGCCCAACGGAAAAGTCTTCTCCATGACATCGCGCACCCAGTGCTGCGCTTCCACCGGCTGCATCTTCCAGATGGTGGGACAGGGCGCAAGCACTTCAATGAGCGAGAAGCCCAGTCCGCGCACCTGATTGTCGACCGCACGGCGAATGGCGCGCGCTGCCTGCGCAATCTGCTTGTTGTCTCCCAGGCCCACGCGCTCGATGTAGACAGGCGCCTCAAGCGTGGCCAGCAATTCGCTCATGTGCAGCGGATAGCCTTCATTCGCAGCGCTGCGCCCGTTCGGCGTAGTGGAACTCTTCTGTCCCAGCAGAGTCGTGGGCGCCACTTGTCCGCCCGTCATGCTGTAGATGCCGTTGTTGACGAAAATCACGGTGATGGATTCACCGCGATTGGCCGCGTGCAGAATCTCCGCCGACCCGATGGCCGAAAGGTCTCCGTCGCCCTGATAGCTGAGAACGATGCTCTCCGGGTGACTGCGCTTCACCGCCGTGGCCACGGCCGGCGCGCGTCCATGCGCAGACGAGATATTGCCTACGTCGAAGTAGTAATACGTAAACACCGAGCAGCCTACGGGGCCGACAAGAATCGTGCGGTCCTGAATGCCTAACTGCTCGATCGCACTGGCCAGCATCTTGTGCACGATGCCGTGACCGCAGCCGGGACAGAAATGCGTCTGATGCTTCAGCTCTTCCTTGCGCTCATAGCGATCGTAAAAGGCCTTGGACTTGGCATGGACGACCGTGTACTCGGAAACCAATTCGCTAGACATGTGCCAACCGCTCCTCTTCCGGCTCCGTCGCCAGAGATCGCCGCGCCAGTGCGCGCACCAGTTCAAGCACTTCATCGTGCGAGGGCACATTGCCGCCCATGCGATTCAGGAACTCGACCGGCCGCGCACCGTTCAAAGCCAATTGCACATCTTCAAGCAACTGGCCATTGCTCATCTCCACCACCGCGAAAACACGAGCCCTCTTGGCAAGCCGTTGAAAGTGCTGCTTGGGGAAGGGATATAAGGTGATGGGCCGCAGCACACCGACTTTGATGCCGCTGGCGCGGGCTTCCGCGGTAACAGCCTTCAGGATGCGGCCCACAATTCCGTAGCCCACCAGCACGATTTCCGCATCGTCCGTTTCCCACTCTTCCGCGCGCGCTTCCTCGCGTTCGGCGCACTTGTATTTGGCCTCCAGCTTGCGGTTGTGGGCTTCAAGATCGTTGATGTCCATGCGCAGTGAGGTGATGAGATTGCCGCGCGAAGCGGCAGTGCCGGCCACAGCCCACTCGGGCAGGTGCGGCGCAACGGCGTGCTGCGGAAACTCGACCGGCTCCATCATCTGCCCGACGAATCCATCCGCGAGCACCACCACCGGGTTGCGGTACTTGTCTGCCAGTTCAAAAGCCAGCGCGGTCAGGTCCGCCATCTCCTGCGCGGAGTGCGGCGCCAGCACGATGGTGCGGTAGTTGCCGTTGCCCCCGCCTTTGACCACCTGGTGATAGTCGCCCTGTTCCGAGCCGATGTTGCCCAGCCCAGGCCCGCCGCGGGTAATGTCGGCAATCACGCAAGGCAGCTCGGCGCCGGCCATGTAGCTGATGCCTTCCTGCATCAGGCTGATTCCCGGCCCGCTCGAGGCCGTCATGCAACGCACCCCGGCCGAAGCCGCGCCGTAGAGCATATTGATGGACGCGATCTCGCTCTCCGCCTGCAGAAAGACTCCGCCGGCCTGCGGCATATAAAGCGCCGCGTCCTCGGTGATCTCGCTGGCCGGCGTGATGGGATACCCGTAGAAAGCGCGGCATCCGGCAAGGATGGCGCTTCGTACAATCGCTTCGTTCCCCTTCATCAGTTGCTTGCGCATTGGCTCGCTCCCAAAATCTTCGTTTCAGCTCCGCGAGGCGCCATCGCCGCAGGACTCGCAAGGCGAAGCACCGTAATCGCACCCGGCTCAGGACAGGCCATGAAGCAGATGCCGCATCCGGTGCAGCCTGTGCCCGCATAGGTTGCAGTGCGATAGCCGTAGTGGTTCATGCCCTCGCTCATATGGATCGCCTTGGGCGGGCAGGCTTCCACACACAGCCCGCATCCCTTGCACTCTTCCCCGTCGACCCGCAACAAGCCCCGGTCGCGCTTCACTTGAACTTCCATTCGATGCTCCTCTCAGCCAGCCACGCTCATCGGGCTCAGGCGGCCACCACGGCCTTGCGCTCCACATCATGCGCGCACGGCAAAATCTTCCAACTCGTTCTGCAACTGCGGATCGGCAAGGTAGAGAATCGCTTGCGGAAGCCGGGACTTCGGTTTTTTCTTCACAGGGAGCCGAGCGGCAATCATGGGTGAATTCCCCCCAAAGCCCGAATTAGTCTGAGCTTCGCAGGGGGCACAAGCAGTGATGTGCGTCACTTGGCTAGCGCGCCAACACGGGCGAAATTATTTCTGGATAATCTTCATATTTTTCTGCAATTTAGAGCATCTTGCAAATCCTGTTCGGGAGAATCCCCACAACCCATTTCTTCCTATTCTCCACTTTCCTTCCGCCCCGGCACAAACTTCCCCTGCCCTTGCTTTCCCGGAAGCGCTGAATTCTAATTCGGCACGAATGAAAGCTCTCCACAATCCCGCCGTAAAGGCCGCCATCCTGCTGGTCGGATTCAGCGCGGTCACCGGTCAGATTGTGCTGATGCGCGAACTCATTCGCGTCTTCAACGGCAACGAAATCTCGTTGGGAATCATGCTCTCCACCTGGCTGGTCTGGACGGCCGCGGGCAGTCTCTTGATGGGGAGAGTTGGCCTAAAAAAAGGCAATGCGCGCCGCATCGTAGCCACACTCGAATGCCTGCTGGGGCTGAGCCTGCCGCCCACCATCTGGGCGCTGCGCTTGAGCAAGAGCCTCTTTGAGACCGTGCCGGGTGAACTGGTTGGCCCCGCCCCGGTTCTGCTGGCGTCGCTCGCGTGCCTGAGCGTCTTTTGCCTGCTTTCCGGTGCGCTGTTTGCGGCCACGGCGCGCATGTTTTCAACGGAGTGCGCCGTCGACGCGCGCGCCGCATCCAGTTCGGCGTATCTGCTCGAAGCGGCCGGCTCCGGTATCGGTGGTGTCGCCGCAAGTCTTGTGTTTGTACGCTCTTTTGCGCCCTTCCAGATTGCCGCCGTGGTGCTGGTGCTGAACCTGATGATGGCGGCGATTCTTGTGTTGCGGATGAATCGTTGGCGACGCGCGGTCATAGTTGCGGCTGGTTTGCTGCTGGGAGTTTTTCTTATTGCCAAAGCTGCGCCCTGGCTGGAGCAGACCGCACTCCTGCGTCAGTGGCGCGGCTTCGAGCTGGTCGCATCCGCGGACTCGATTTACGGCAATCTTGCGGTCACCAACACCAGCGGCGTCTACAGCTTGTACGAAAATGGACTTCTGCTGGCCAACGCGCCCGATGCCAGCGCCGCCGAAGAGGCGGTTCACTACGCGCTGCTGGAGCACCCAGCGCCACAACGCATTCTTCTGATTGGCGGCGCCGTGAACGGCAGCATCGCCGAGGCTCTCAAGCATCCCTCCGTCAAGCGGATTGACGACGTGGAACTCGATCCCGCTCTGATTGCGATGGCGCGGCAGTTCTTTCCCGTGGAGTCCAGCTCGGCCTTCACCGATCCGCACGTGCACATTCATCTGGCCGACGGTCGCCGCTTTCTCAGATCGACGCGTGAAACGTACGACGCGATTGTCGTGAATGCGCCCGACCCGCAGACCGCGCAGTTGAATCGCTTCTACACCGCGGAGTTTTTTCTCTCCGCACGCAATCATCTGGCGCCGGGAGGCGTGTTTTCCTTCGAGCTGCACTCGTCGGAAGAAGCGATCAGTCCCGATCTGGCGGAGTTCTTGCGCTGCATCGACCACACCTTGCGCGAGGCCTTCCCCTACGTCATAACCATTCCGGGCGACACCATCCACTTCTTCGCGGCCACGCGCCCCGATGTGTTGACAGACAATCCGCAAACGCTCGTCGCGCGCCTCAAGGAGCGCAAGCTCGACACACAATATGTGCGGGAATATTTCATTCCCTTCCGCATGATGCCGGACCGCATGGTGCAAGTGCGCGACGAACTACAGCCGCTTGCGTCCACACCTGTCAATCGCGATTTCGCGCCGGTCGCCTACTACTTCAACGTCGCTCTCTGGAGCATGCAGTTCAAGCCAGGTTACGCGCGCTGGTTGCGGGCCGCGCCGCATGTGAACTTCAGCATTGTGTCGGGCGCAGTGCTCGTCCTCTCTCTCTTCGCGGCGATTTTGGCCCTCGCGCTCAACCGGGAAAAGCGCGCACGCGGCTCTGCCGCCGGCTCAATTGCCGCAACCGGCTTCACGCTGATGGCTTTGCAGATTCTTTTGCTGCTTGCGTTCCAGTCCATCTATGGCTATGTCTACCATCAGCTCGCGATTCTCATCGGCCTGTCGATGGCGGGGATCGCCGTGGGAAGCTGGCTGGGAATGCGCCGCATCCGCCTCAACGGCCGCTCCCCTCATCGCGCGCTCTGCTTCACGCAGTTGTTGCTCGCGCTCTCCTGCCCGGCATTGATGTTGGTGCTGAGCCTGTTGGCGGGAATCTCAGGAGCTGCAACCACATGGCTGGCTGCGCAGTGCGTCTTCCCTGCCCTGGCCGCTCTTTCGGGCGCCCTGGGCGGCTATCAGTTTCCACTGGCGACGCAAATTTGTCTCGCGGACGGCAGCGGGTCACAACGGCTAGGCGTGCTCTACGCCATCGACCTTCTCGGCGGCTGCATGGGCGCTCTCGTGTTGAGCGGCTACCTTATCCCTGTCTTCGGATTCTGGAAAACCGCGTGGCTTGTTGCAGCGGTGAGCATCGCACCAATTCTGCTGGCCGCGCGGGTGAGCATGGAGTCAAAGACAGTGCATCTATAGTTTCTTCTCCCCATGCTCGTTGAAGACCACCGCGGTGAAGAGGAAAATGTCCGTGTCCTCTTCCTTCCAGCAGTCCCGCGGCATTCCTGCCTTGACGCACGTCTGCTCAAGAAAAGTCTGCCGATCCCAGTTCTGCTCCACCGGAACCTGGGGCAGAAGGAGCCCCTCGGAATCGCCGTTCTTCATTAGCAAGCCGTCCTCGCCCACCTTGATTTGCCCGATCTCCGTCACGCGCCGCAAAGGCGAGAGCACAGAGATTTCATATTCCAGGCGGGGCAGTTCCGTCACGCCGACTGGCTGGAACCTGGGATCGCGCAGGGCTGCGAATTGGGCCGTATCGCGCACGGTGATGTAAAGCGGCTTGACCGGCGAGGTGTAGCCGATGCAGCCGCGCAGCGCGCCAGCCTCAGTCAATGTCACGAAAGCCCCGCGTTCCTGATTCAGCGCATCGCTCGCGCTCTCCTGGGGAACATACGGCTTCCCCTCGCTCACAGCGTGTTCCACTGACTTACGGGCCAAGGCAAGCAGTTCGCTCTTTTCCGCATCGCTCAGCGAGAAAGGAGTTACCGCAGACTTGTCGCCATGAGCTTTTACAAAGACATCAGCGCTGTAGCCCACCACGCGAGAATGATCGGCGGTGACGTCGCCGGAGTTGGCGTATTTCAGCACGCGTGCCTGGTTCGCGCCCATGCGCTCGGCATAAATCATGGTGGCCACGATGGGCGCGCCGCCGCACGCTTCCCAAATCCGCGTTTGGAAGTTGCGCGACATGCTGAAGTAGTCCCACGCCTCAAGCGCGTTGAGCGTCTTGTGGTCGATCTTCTCCGCGTCGTCGTAGGGGTGGTAGTGAGAGAGATCGGAGCTGGCCAGAACCAGCGTTTCGCCGCCCTTGGGATCGCTCTTGATTAGCTTGGCCAGTGCGACGCCCAGCGCGCGGCTGCTCTCGTAACTCTGATCTCCCATGATGATGGGCACTATCTCGAAATCGCCCAGCACGCGCTGCAGCCAGGGCAACTGCACTTCAATGGCGTGTTCGCCGCCCGCGGCTGTGGCATTATGTCCGCGGCCTGAAAGCTGCATGGAAGGATTCATCTTCGCCAGTCGCGCTGCAAAGTCCTTGTCGACGTGAACGTTCCCCAGCGGCGTCGCATAGGCGTCGCCATCATAGACCGACGTGAAATCGAAGCCTTCGTAGTGCGACGGCGCAATCACCACGACGCGTGAATATTTGCGGCCCTTCAACGTGGCGTAGGTATAAGCCGCGACGGGCCCGGAGTATTGATAGCCCGCATGTGGCGCGACCACGGCAAGCAGTGGATCGGTGATGGGCGGAGGAGTCGCTTGCGCCAGCAGAGTGTCGATCATGGTGGTAAGCGCCGCCGGGTCGGCGGGATAAAAGCTGCCTGCCACGGCGGCCGGCCGCACCTTTTCCGGGTTCAGCGCTTGCGTATTGGACGCGCGCACCTGCTTCAACGGCGTAAGCACCAGCATTGCAAAGAGCGGCGCCACCAGCCAGCAGGCGTTTGGGACCATGGCAATATTCATGTTTGCAACCTCCACTACCTCATACATGCCAGACGCCCGGAATCGGCTGCTGGCAGAATGGGCAGCTACTCTTGCGAATCAACATCTTGCTTGCCGTAAAGCCAACGCGCTCCACCAACATGCGCTTGCACTTCGGGCAATAGGTATTCTGCGCCGGATGGCCCGGCACGTTGCCAATGTAGACGAAGTGCAACCCTTCAGCGTCCGCAATTGCCTTGGCCCGCTCCAGCGTGGGCACCGGCGTAATGGGCATATTCTTCATCAAATACTGCGGGTGAAACTGTGTAAAATGCAACGGCACATCAGGGCCCAGATTGGCCTTGATCCATTGCGCCAGGCCGCGGATTTCCTGATCGCTGTCGTTCAGCGTGGGCAGAACCAGATACACAATCTCCGTCCACTTGCCCATCTTGCGCAGAGTGACCAGCGTCTCCAGAACCGGCTTCAACTGGCCCGTCACCACTTTCTGATAGTAGGACTCGGAGAAGGCTTTCAGATCGATCTTGACCGCGTCCATCTTTCCATATGCGGCTTTGAGCGCTTCTTCCTGCATAAAGCCGTTGGAGACGACGACGCTGCGCACGCCGGCTTCGTGTCCCGCGTCCGCCGTGTCCATCAGGTACTCGGCAAAGACAACCGGCTCGCTGTAAGTAAAGGCGATGGTGGGGCAGTTATATTGCTTGGCCAGTTCGGCGACCCGGTGCGGCGGAGCGTACTCGGCCGGGACCTGCTCGGGCCGCGATTGCGAAATCTCCCAGTTCTGGCAGAACTTGCAATTGACGTTGCAGCCAGCCGTTCCCAGCGAGAAAGCAACCGAGCCGGGAAGATAGTGGAAGAGGGGCTTCTTCTCCACTGGATCGACGTGCGCCGCAGCCATGCGCGAGTGGACCAGGGTGTAGTACGTGCCTCCGTGGTTCTCGCGCACGCCGCAATAGCCGCGCTCCTTGTCGCCCACCGTGCATTCGCGCGGGCAGAGTTTGCACTTGATTTTGCGGTTGGCAAGCTTCTGATAGAACCTGGCCTCGGTCGTGAACTGCGCATCGTCCTGGTGCTCTGCCGCAGCGCCGGAAGCGAGGCCCGCCGCGGGCTGCGCCACTGCGCTCGCACCCAGCGCCGTTCCCGAGACCAACGCGGATTTCAGAAACGAACGGCGATCAAGTCGCAAGCCCGTATCGCAGCCAGTTCCAGCCCATTCGACCCCGTGCCCATCCAGATCGCAATTCATGGTGAACCTCTCCTTCAATTTGCGGCTACGCTTCGACAACCGTGATTCTGGCGGGATCGTTGTTCCCCAGTCGATGCTCGCTGTCCGCGGCGGTTGCAATGTAACGGGGCGGCCGGCCCTCGGCTTCCAGCGTCTTCCTTCCCTTTTCCGCGCGCTTGCGCTCGATTATCTGCCATCCGGTATGGTCGAGCGCGACCGGATCCTGGGAGACGAGCAAGGCATTCGCGTTCCAACTGAACTCCGGCTTGTAGGCCGGGCCACCCTCGTACATGGCAGTGGTCGCGTCGCAAATGCTGAGCCGCATCCGGGTGCGAATCTCCGGCAGCATGTTCACGTCGGCGACAAAAGGATTGCAGCCGTCGGGGTGGTATTTGTTGGGGTTGTGAATCACCCCGTACATATTCTTGAGGGCAATCGTCACGCCGGCGCCGTCGTGATCCTTGAGCACGGGCAGATTGATCAGCACGTTAGTGCGCTGCGTCAAAATCTTCGACAAGCGGCTGCCAACGCTGCCCCAGGCGGCCAGATCCTCTTCGTAATCAACACGGTCCGTGCCATAGCACTGCACACGGTTTCCGCCGATGGAGACGTGAAAGCCGGCGCGCTCCAACTCATTACTGTCGCGGTCCCAGACCACAATATCGCTGGCTTTGATCCCCGCTTCCTGCAATCGCTCGCAGATAGTCGCGACGAGGAGCGGGTTGGTCGCGATACCGCGGCCGCCAAGGGTATTCACTTTCAGACCGACGCTGTCGCCGGGACGAACCACCTTAGCCCATGCTTCGACCGGACGGTCCCGGTCGAAGAGCCTTTGCATGGCGCGATCCAGCAGGGCCAGAACGCGGACGGAATCCACCGTAGAGCCAGCGCCGCGCAGCTGAGAGTCGCGTGCGACAACCACCCTGGATTTTGCCTTTGGCGCCCCAGGAACCGCTACCGGCTCTGCCACCGCGAGTTTGCCTGCCGCACTGCCGGCAAACATAAAAGCGCTCCCGGCAAGGGACTTCCTCAGAAACTCTCTTCGGCTGGCGCTGTTGAACGTGCTCATGGGGGTTCTCCCAGGGAGCCGGCGAACGGCGGCTAATTCGATCGTCCTGAACGACATTTATCGCGATCCGTGTTCGGCTGCAGTGACGGCTGGCACTCTCTGGGCGCGCGGATGGTCGCCTGAGCCTTCCCGTTGCGCCCGGCAAAGACCGAAGCAGCCCGCGCGAACCGTTCCTTTTGGGCAGGTGAACGAGTAAACTTGAGCTATGGCGGAGATCAATCGCAGGAAAACACCCACGGTCAAAATCGGACAGGTTCGCGTCGGCTGGGCAGTCCCGGTGGTCGTACAGTCGATGACCAACACCGACACGGCGGACATTGCGGGCACCATCGCGCAGGTCGAGGCTCTGGCCCTTGCAGGGTCGGAGATCGTTCGTGTCACGGTGAACAACGAGGACGCCGCGGCAGCCGTTCCCTACGTCGTGGAAGGCCTGGACAAGCGCGGAATTCACGTTCCCATCGTCGGCGACTTCCACTATAACGGCCACCTGCTGCTCAAGAAATTCCCCGCAACCGCGCGGGCGCTGGCCAAGTACCGGATCAATCCCGGCAACGCGTCGATCGGCAAGAAGGACAACGACAATTTTCAGGTCATGATCGAGTGCGCCATCGAAAACCAGAAGCCGGTGCGCATCGGCGTGAACTGGGGCTCCCTGGATCAATCGCTGCTGACGCGCATGATGGACGAGAACAGCAAGCAGGCTCATCCTCTGCCGGCGCGCGAAGTGATGATGGAAGCCATGGTGGTGAGCGCCCTTGAATCGGCCGCCGCCGCCGAGCACTACGGGCTGGCCCACGACCAGATCATTCTCTCCGCCAAGGTGAGCGGGGTCCGCGACCTGATCGACGTCTACACCAACCTGGCCGCTCGCTGCGATTACGTGCTGCACCTGGGACTAACCGAAGCGGGAATGGGCGTGAAGGGGCTGATTGCCTCCGCAGCCGGTCTGGCGCCGCTCTTGCTGGCTGGGATCGGCGACACCATTCGCGTCAGCCTGACGCCCAAACCGGGCGGCGACCGGACCGAGGAAGTCTTAGCCGCACAACAGGTTCTGCAGTCTCTCTCCTTTCGCAGTTTCTCGCCGCAGGTCACCAGTTGCCCCGGCTGCGGGCGAACCACCAGCACCTATTTCCAGGAGCTGGCCGAGCAGATTCAGAGCTTCCTGCGCACCTCGATGCCGGAATGGCGGAAGAAGTATCCCGGCGTGGAGGAGTTGAAGCTGGCGGTGATGGGCTGCGTGGTCAACGGACCCGGCGAATCCAAGCACGCCAACCTCGGCATCAGCCTGCCGGGCACCTTCGAGGAGCCCAAGGCGCCGGTCTACGTGGACGGCAAGCTCTTGAAAACCCTGCACGGCGACACCATCGTGGCCGAGTTCCAGCAGATCCTGGAGAACTACGTCGAGAGCCATTACGGGCAGGGCGCAAAGAGTACCGAGTTGGTCGGAACGCGGTAGAAACAGAGATCAGAGATCAGGGGTCAGGCTGAACGGAACGGGTTCTCGATGCGCAAGCCTTCGAGAATCTGTCCGTGCTGCAAATCCTCGGTATAGACAGTTGTGCATTCGGCCTGCAGCGCTGCTGCGAGAATCAGCGAATCGTAGATGCGAAACCCATAACGCTTGGAAATATCGATTGCAGCCGCGTGAGTCTCTGACGTCAATGGAATTGTGGGTCCACAAAGCGCGTCGATGACTTCGAGGCACTGGCCAACTCTTCCCCAGTCCAGCTTGAACTTGCGCGAAGCAACATCGGCAAACTCGCTCAAAACCTGAACGCTGACCACGCCGCCAAGGCTCAATATCTCCTCGGCCGTCTCGGTGCGAGCATCGCGCAAAGCACTTGCCCGGACGGCAAGCGCATAAATCAATATATTCGTATCGAAAAATGCCTTAGCGATCATAGATTTCGTCACGATTGAAGACATAATCGTCGGGAACCACAAATCTCAGTTTGCGCAGCTTCTCGATTGCTTCCTGGCGACTGCGGTCGCGTGTCACCTCAAAGGAGTGTTCCCCGGTCACTTTGATTTCGGCCTCCTGGTCGGGAGAAATACCCAGTCTCGCAACCACCTCGGCGGGAATGCGAATGGCAACGCTGTTTCCCCACTTGGCGAATTTCATCCTTCACCCCCGGATCTACATTGATATTGTATATCCGTACTCCATGGATAGGGTAGATTTCTTCTTCCTATTTTGGTCGGTTTCGCGCTAGCATTTCGGCAATCATCCTGGGAGGCTTTCCGTGCTACTGCGCCGATTCGGGTGGAGCGTGCTGTTTGCTGCAGTCTCGTCTGCCGTGGCCTTTGCTGGTACGCCAAAGGCGTGCGTTACCGCCGACGAAGCCACAAAATTATTAAACAAAGACATTTGCATTTCAGCGCATATCTATGACGTGGTGGCACTTCCGGATGGAACCCGTTACCTGGACGTGTGCACCCCCGACACGCCGGATGAGCGCTGCCGGTTCACCATCGTGAGCCTTTGGGAGGATCGCGACGAAGTGGGCGAGTTGCGCAAGTACCGCGACATGGACGTGCGGATCCGCGGAATTGTGCGACCCATGCACGGGCGGGCCGGGATGGTCTTGAGCCATGCGCGGCAGTTTTATGGCGGACCGCCGAAGTTCCGGCCCAACCCCAAGCTGGTACGCGGCTTCAACGCCGACCAGAGCCGCCCCGCTGTGAATGACCCGAACCTGCGCTCTCAGGGCGGCCGCCGCGCCTTCATGAATACCAATAACCAGGAGACTCTACCGGGCAAGTGAAGGCGGCCTGAGTCGAATCAGGCGCCTTCTTCGAGCCGCGGCGCAAACCTTGCCCCCGCCCGCAGAATCACGCAGGAAACCACCAGCGAGATCAGCGTAGCTCCCAGACCAAGACGCAGGCTCCTTGAACGGTCGGAGATCGCCCCGATAATCTGCGGCGAGAAGGTGTCGCCGAAGCAGTGAATAAAAAACAAGTTGAGGGAAACGGCGGTGGCGCGGACCGGGCCGGCGACCGAGTTCATGATGGCCGCGTTGAGCGGGCCGGTGTTGAGGAAGAGGAAGAACTCCGCCGCAAAGAGCGAGGGAAGGGTCCAGGCCGGGGGACCGAAGAAAGCCAGCGCGCCACAGGGCAGGGTGAGGGCGACGCTCCAGAAAGAGACCAGGTAGAGCGCGCGATGGTCGGTGCGCAGCCAGCGCTGAGCGACCCAGCCGCCCACCAGCGTTCCGGCGATGCCGTCGATCACGGTAATGGCTCCCACCGCCAGGCTGGCGTTACCGGCAGAGAAGCCCGCAGAGCGCCGCAGGAACTCCGGAACCCAGGCCGAGATGCCGCCCATGGCGAAGGTCAGCGCGGCGAGGCCGAAAGTCGCCGTCAGAAACGCTGGATTGCGGAAGAGGCCGAGGACGGTGGAGCGGTCGGCGGAGGGGCGAATGTGGTCACTGGAGCCGCGCACCGGCTCACGGCCCAGCCAGCCGTAAAGCGCCGCGATCACCAGGCCCGGAACCGCGCAGACAAAGAACGGCGCGCGCCAGCCCCACACGCTGCCCAGTTCGCCTCCCGCCAGGTAGCCCAGCGCCGCGCCCACCGGAATGGCCAGGTAAAAGATGGAAAGGATCCGGTTTCTATCGCGTTCCGGATAGAAATCGGCCAGCACGGCCGGGGCAAAGATGCCGAATGTCGCCTCGCCCACGCCGACCAGAGCGTGGCGAATGTAGAGGGTCGTGTAGCTATGCACCCAGGCTGTACCCAGCGTCGCCACGCTCCACAGCACCGCGCCGAAGATGATCAGCGGCTTGCGCGGGAAGCGGTCGCCCAGCCAGCCGGTGAGTGGCGCGGCAACCATGTAGAAGAGAAACAGGGCGGTCGTCAGTGCGCCCATCTGTTGGTCGCTGGAGTGAAACTCGCGCTGGATCAGCGAGACTTCGCCGGGCAGGATATAGCGGTCAATGTAGTTGAGCAGATTCAGCCCGATGAGCAGCACCAATGTCCCCAGTGCGGGGTTGATGCGCGTGAGCCGAGGCTGGGAAGAGACTGCCAATCGATGTCCATCTCATCTTCGCGAAGAGATTCAACACGAATATCACAGTGAACCGCGTAAGGCTCGAAGTTTAAGCCGGAAGGGTCGGCGCCAAAAATTCGGAGCCTCCCACCCAAAGCGCATTCACAGAGGCTCGAGAAGGCAGGAGACCCGGCGGGGACAGTCAATTACTCTTTCGGCCGCGGCCAGCGTGCCTCAACGGTGGTGGAAATGCCGCCGCGCGGGCGGAATACGCCGTGCACCACGGCCCACACCGGGTCGCACGCCTTCACTACGTCTTCCAGCACCTGGTTGACGATGTTTTCCTGAAAGATTCCCAGATTGCGGTAGCAGAAGAGATACTCCTTGAGCGATTTCAGCTCGAGGCAGCGCTGGCGGGGCATGTACCTGATGTTCAGGACGCCGAAGTCCGGCAGGCCGGTCTTGGGGCAGACGGAAGTCAGTTCGGGGTCCTCAATGACAATCTCGTAGCCCGGAAACTGGTTCTGCCACGTTTCGATGGCGGGAAAGGCGAAGTCGAGACCGGCCTTGGCGTGGTCGTCGGTGTAGCGGGGGTCTGAAGCCATGCCTTGATTGTACGAGGCTTCGCAGGAGACGGCCAGATTCCGCCGCCTGCATTTTTCTGCTTCTTTAGAGTAGTTTGAGCGTCCTATATACTGGCTTTGGTTGCCTGAATGACAGAAGAAAGAAAGCAATTTAACCGGCGATGGCTTTGGTTTGGCACGGCGGTCGTACTGATTGTGGTGTTTTTCACGGTTCGTTCCATGACCAGGGAACGCCTGCCGGTGCACGCGGCTCCAGTCGCCCATGCACCGCTGGTGAGCACCATCAGCACCAACGGCCGCGTTGAGCCCGAGGCGAACTTCGAGGTCCATAGCCCCATTGCAACTACGGTTAAATCGGTCTATGTCCAGCCCGGCGACGTGGTGCCGGCGGGCAAGCTGCTGATGTCCCTGGACGATGTGGAGGCACGCGCACGCGTGGCGTCGGCCCAAAGCGGAGTCAAATCCGCCCAAGCCGCGCTGGAGGCCGCAAATCACAACGGAACCCAGCAGGAACGGCAGACGGCCTCAGCCGATGTGGCGCGCGCCCGCCAGGAACGCGACGAAGCGCGGCGGGGCCTGGAAGCCCTGACCAAGCTCAGCGCTACCGGAGCGGCCTCAGCCAACGAAGTGGCGGCGGCTCACCAGCGTCTGAATGCGGCCGAAGGCGCCCTCCATGCCGCGGAAGAGGGCGCACACAATCGCTACTCGTCCGCCGAAGTGGAGAGGGCCAAGGCTGGCCTTGCCGACGCTGAGGCCAATCTTGCCGCAGCGCGGCAGATTCTGGCCGAGACCTCGGTACGCGCCCCCGCGGCTGGAACCATTTACAGCATCAACGCCGGGCGCACGGAGTACGTGGAAGCGGGCAAGCTGCTTTTGCAGTTGGCTGACTTGCACCATGAGCGCGTGCTGGCCTATTTCGACGAGCCGGAAATCGGCAAACTCGCAGTTGGCCAGAAGATCCAGATCAAGTGGGACGGAGACTCCCAACCGGACCGCGCGTGGAACGGGCATATTGAGCGGACGCCGGTCACGGTCATCACCATCGGCACCCGCAACGTCGGCGAAGTGCTCGTGAAGATTGACGATCCCGACGGCGGCTTGCTGCCGGAGACCAATGTGACGGTAAAGGTGACCACCCACGCCGAGGCAAACGCCCTGAGTGTGCCGCGTGAAGCGCTGCATTCCGAGGGCGGAAAGCCCTACGTCTACAAAGTGGTAGGCGATGGGTTGGTCAGAACCTCCGTAGTCACCGGGACCATCAACCTGACGCAGGCGGCCATTCTTTCCGGACTTGCAGAGGGAGACTTGGTGGCAACCGGCACAACCAATGGACAGCCTTTGCAGGAGGGCGTTCTCATCAAGGTCGTGCGGTGAGGGCATTCTTTGCAGTGCTGCTGGCCGCAGCCACGGCGATGGCTGCTCCAGTACCGGGCGGCAGGGACCAGTTGGCCCAGGCGAACGCGGCTTTGCAAGCCGGCCGGGCGGACAAGGCTCTGGCGCTGCTTGCCCAGCCGGGCGTCGGTCAAGCCGAAGCGCATAACTTGAGATGCCGCGTGCTCTACACGCTGGAGCAGTGGGACAGAGCCGCGGACGAATGCGAGCAGGCCGTCAAGTTGGACGCTCAGAACTCGGACTATCATTTGTGGCTGGGACGCGCCCTGGGCGAGAAGGCGGGCCGGGCTTCGTTCCTGAGCGCCTACTCGCTGGGCAAGCGCGTGCGCGAAGAGTTTGAAAATGCGGCCCGGCTGAACCCCCGCAATCCAGAGGCGCTGGCCGATCTGGGCGAGTTTTACCATGACGCTCCCAGCGTGGTCGGCGGCGGCCTCGACAAGGCGGAATCCGTGGCGGCGCAACTGGCAAAGTTCGACCCCGTGCGCGCCCGCGAGTTACGGGCCCGCATTGCCGAAGCACGCAAGGACTACGCCTCCGCCGAGCAGCAGTACAAGCAAGCCATCGGAGTTTCGCCGCAACCGGCCTTCGAGTGGATGACGCTGGCCAGCTTCTACCGCAGGCGCGAGCGCTGGACGGAGATGGAGTCGGCCTTGCGCAGCGGTGAAACTGCGGCGCAACACGACAAAAAGGCGGGCGTGGCGCTTTACAACGGGGCCGGCGTCTTGCGCGCCTGCCATCGCGACCCGGAATTCGCCGCCAAGCTCCTGGAGCAGTATTTGGCCGGCCCACGTTTTACCGAAGAGGCGCCCACATTTGTAGCGCATACGCGGCTGGCCGTTCTGAAGGCGCAGCTTGGAGACTCGGCCGCAGCCAGCCGGGAACGCGCCGCGGCTCTGGCCTTGGCGCACGATTACAAACCAGCTCAGGAATTGAAACATTGACCGGAAGAGAGCACGTGAGAAACGGACACAATCCGACGAATCCCTGGGCGCGCATGCTGATCGGCATGGCGCTGGCCAGCATGACCACGCTGCTGCCGGCCCAGGTCTCGCTGACTACAGTGGTAGACCTGGCGCAGCGCAACTCCAGCACCGTCAAGCTCGCCGGCGCTGACGTCATGAGGGCTCAGGCGGAGCTGTCCAAGACAAAGGACGTGTTCCTGCCGAACGCGATGCTCGGTTCTGGCCTTCCCGCATTCCCCTCGGTTGGTTTTACCGGGGGCGTGCCTTCGATCTTGAACGGGACCGTCCAGTCCCTGGTTTTTGACCTCCCTCAGAAACAGTACATTGACGCAGCGCGCTCCGGGCTCAAAGCTGCCGAACTCAACTTAAAGAATGCCCGCGAACAAGTGGCACTGGATGCATCGACCGCTTATCTGGAACTGGATACGGTGGACAGCGAATTGGACGCCTCCGGCCAGCAGCTGGCCTTTGCCGATCGCCTGGTGAAGATTGAACAGGAACGTACCGAGGCCGGCGTGGACCCGCTGAGTGAATGGCTCCAAGCCCGGTTGACGGCGGCCCAGTTCAGACTCAACCACATGCACCTTCAGACGCGTGCCTCCACCCTTGCCAAGCAGCTCTCCGTACTCACTGGACTCCCCACAGGATCCATCACCCCGGATCACTCGTCCATCCCGGAAATCCCCCAAGTCCGTGCGGACGAGCCACCACTTAGCACCGCCGGCATCGAATCCGCGCAAATGTTCGCCCGTTCAAAACAAAAGGTGGCGCGCGGCGACTCCCTCAGCGGACTCTTCCCGCAGATCGTCTTCAACGCGGAGTACATCCGCAGCACCAGGCTGCTGAACAACGCCGACGATTACTATGTCAGAAACCTCCCGCCCAACAACTTCAGTTCGGGATTCTCGATCCAGTTGCCGGTATTCGATATCGGCCATTACGCCAAAGCCAGGGAGTCGGCAGCAGGCGCCCTTCGCGCCACCGTCGAGGCCGAACAGGCCCAACGGCAAAACGAGGTGCAAATCGCTGAACTGACCGGCAGCCTGCGCGAGCTGGATGCACTGGCCGAGATCGCGAGTCTTAAGCAGCAGATTGCGAACCAGCAGTTGCAGTCCGTGATGACGCAACTGGAACTGGGCAACGGCGCCGGCAACGGACCGGGTGCGCCGGCGCAACTCACCCCCAAGGCCGAACAATTGGCCCGCATCGACGAGCGGCAAAAGCTTCTTGAATCGATGGATGCGGGATTCGACCTGGCCAAGGCGCGGCTCAGCCTGCTCTGCGCCCTCGGACATATAGAAGACTGGCTGCACGAACTGCACGCGAAATAGAGCCAGCGCAAAACAGCGGCAAACGGCCCGCGGAACGCTCAAAAATGCCGAAATGTTAGAATAAGAGGGATGCCTATGCCTTTGAAGACGCTGTTTCTGAATCCGCCGTCCTTCGAGAATTTCGACGGCGGCGCGAGTTCGCGCTGGCCGGCGACGCGCGAAATTGAATCCTACTGGTACCCGGTCTGGCTGACCTACCCCGCCGGCCTGCTTGAAGGGTCGCGCCTGCTGGATGCGTCTCCGCACCACGTCTCCGCCCAGGAAACCATCAAAATCTGCAAGGACTACGAGTTCCTGGTGCTGTTCACCTCGACCATCGGCTGGAAAAGCGATCAGGCCCTGGCCACCGCCATCAAGGCCGCCCATCCGTCCATCCATATCGCCTTTGTCGGCCCGCCGGTGACCACCGACCCGGAACGTGCGCTCGACGAGTGTCCGGCGCTGGACTTCATCTGCCGCCGCGAGTTCGACTACTCCGTGGTCGAGTTTGCTCAGGGCAAGCCGCTCAATGAAATTCTGGGCATCAGCTACAGGCTCGACGGCAAAATCGTGCACAATCCCGATCGCCCGCAGGTGGAAGACCTGGACGCGATGCCGTGGGCCACCAAGATCTACAAGCGCGACATGGACGTCACGCGCTACAACGTGCCCTTCCTGCTGCATCCCTTCATCGCGCTTTACACCACGCGCGGCTGCCCGGCGCAGTGCACCTTCTGCCTCTGGCCGCAGACCCTCAGCGGACACGCCTGGCGCAAGCGCTCCACCGACGATGTGGCCGCCGAACTGGCCTGGGCCAAGCAGGCCTTCCCTCAAGTGAAAGAGTTCTTCTTCGACGACGACACCTTCAACATCCAGAAGGCCCGCACCGTCGAGCTCTGCGAAAAGATCAAACCGCTCAACCTGACCTGGAGTTGCACCTCGCGCGTGACCACCGACCGCGAGACGCTCAAGGCCATGAAGGAAGCCGGCTGCCGCCTGCTCATCGTGGGCTTCGAGTCCGGCGATCCGCAGATTCTGAAGAACATCAAGAAGGGCGCCACCGTCGAGCGCGCCTTGGCCTTCGCCAAGGACTGCCACGACCTGGGCCTTAGCGTCCACGGCGACTTCGTCCTCGGCCTGCCCGGCGAAACCAGGGAGTCGATCCAAAACACCATCGCCTTCGCCAAGAAGCTGGATGTGGAAACCATTCAGGTTTCCATCGCCCACGCCCTTCCCGGCACCGAGCTCTACGACTACGTCAAGGCCAATGGTTTCATGACCAATGCCACGTCCATGAGCGATGAAGGCGGCCACCAGTTGGCGCACATCGAGTACCCCGGCCTTCCCGCAGACTACGTCCTCGAAATGGTGCATCGCTTCTACGACGAGTACTTCTTCCGGCCCAAGGCCGCCTTCCGCGTGGTTTGGAAGGCGCTTCTGAATCGCGATTTGAGCCGGCTCTACGCTGAGGCCAAGTCTTTCCTCAAGTTGCGCTCGCAGCGCAACAAGATGGTGAAGGTGGCCCGCGAAAAACCGGTGGACCCGCCTGCTCCCGTGAGCGCCGGCGTCTAAACCTTGCTTCTGCACTTTCCATTGAGGGCGGCGCCATGGCGTCCGCCCTCCTTTTACGTTCGCCGTACGAAGGGCCGATTGAAAGCACGCATGTCTCAAGCCAGGTTATCGCCGCGACAATACTTCATTCTGGCCTTGGTGGCCATTTGCGCGCCGCTGGGCGATACCTGCCTATCGCGCGGCATGACTCACCTGCCTGCCATTTCTCTTGCCCATTCCGCAACGCTGATTGCTGCGGTCTTCACGCCCTGGGTCGCGGTGGGCATCGGACTCCTGATTGGCTTTTTTTCCTGCTATTTGACGGCGCTTTCGTGGGCTGACCTTACGTATGTCCTTCCTGCAACCGCCATCGGCAACGTCTTTGTCGCGCTGCTCTCGCGCTTCTGGCTGCATGAACCCATCTCGCTGGAGCGCTGGGCGGGAATCCTGCTGATTACCGTGGGAGTGGGCTTTGTTGCCCAAGGACCGCCGCTCACCGAGCGACCCCCAGCCGAACCCAAAGCCGTCCTTCAAGAGGAGCAGGTGCTATGACGTTTTCTTACTTTGCCGTCACGCCCGGCCCCTGGTCGGCAACCGCCATGATCGCCGCCATCATCGTCACCTCGACTGCCGGAGAAGTGCTCACCGCCGCCGCCATGAAGTCCATCGGCGACCTGGATGATATTCGCGCCCAGTCGGGCATGAAGGGCGCCATTCGCGCCGTCGTCACCTGCCCGCTCTTCTTTGCCGGCGTAAGCTTTCTGGCGCTTTCTTTCTTCTCTCTGCTCTTTGCCCTGAATCACCTGAATCTGAGCCTGGTGGCGCCCGCCTCGGCCTCGCTCACGCTGGTCACCAACGCCGTCGCCGGCAAGTTCATTCTCAAGGAAAATGTCGACCGCCGCCGCTGGGTCTCTGCCGTTCTGGTTTGCATTGGGGTCTATCTCCTGGCGCACGGCGGAGCAGCTTTCAGCCACTAGCTTCTAGCTTTTCTTGATCCGGCCCCAAAGAATTGCATCACCCGAGAGTTGTCATCCTGAGCGAAGCGTAGCGAAGTCGAAGGATCTGCAGTTGTTCTTGCTCTGCTCAGTGTCAATCCAATCGGGCCGGATCTATAGCTATCGCGGTCAATCATCGCGCCAAGGCTAAAAGCTAATATCTAGCGGCTATTCCCTGCTCTGACCACTGCATCAATCCCTGTGGCTTCAAGTCCGCACAAAGAAAACTCAGCGGCTTCCCGACACTCATGGACACCGCCTCCGCCGCCAGATGCCCTGAGCGCGCGCCGCTCTCCATGGTCGAGGGCCAGCCCGTCGCCACCCAATCACCGGCCAGAAAGAGATTCGGCCAGGGTGAAACGGCAGATGGCCGCGACGCATCGATTCCCGGCGGCACGCCAAAAGTCGCGCGCACTTCCTTCACCAGCGCGACCTTCTCGAGCTTCGCCTCTTTCACGCGCGGAAAGAACTCGGCCAGTTCGCCCAGGGCCAGCTCAATCGCCTCTTCCCGCTTGAGCGCCGCAAACGACCGCGTAGCACTGACCACCAGTTCGATGTAGTGACCGCCGCGCCCGGTCTGCAGCCGCGACTGGTTATACATCCAGTGAATCTCGCGGTCCAGCAGCACCGCATGTTCGAGCTCCGTAATTTCCCGGTCAAACCAGAGGTGCACGCTGCAAATGGGCCAGTGTTCGTGCTGCTCCATCTGCCGCGCCAGCTTCTCCGCGCCTTCCGCCGGCGGCAGGTTCGGCAGCAGCCCTTGCATCGCCTCGAACGGCAGCGCCGCAATCACGGAATCCGAAATCAGCTCGCCGATGCGCGTCCGAATGGTCCATTGCGCACGCCGCGCATCCCACGCCGCGCCTTCCACGTGCGTATTCAGGTGCACGCTGCCCCCGCGCTCTTCGAGGAACGGAATCACGCCCGCGTACAACTCGCTGAGCGGAACCCTACTCATCCCCATGCTCCCCGCCTCGGCGGAATTCATGAACAGCTCGCGAATCACCTTGGCCGCATACGGCAGCGCAATCTGGTCGATCTCCGCATTGAGCGCACTGGCAATGACCAGCCGCCAGAAGCGGTCGATCGCGCCTTCTGTCTGCCCATTGCGCCTGAGCCATGTGCCCAACGATTCGGAAGAGTCGTTCGCAACCGGCCGCATTAACGCGCTGAAAGCGCGACCAAGCGCGATCTTATCGCCCAACGTGAAGGCGTGAGCGGTCATCAGCTTAGGCAATCCGTGCAAGGGTGCTGGCAACCACGACGGACCAAGCTGCGAGCGCCTCCCGCCCGGCTCGATCATGGTCATCTCGCTGGTCCAGTGAACGCGGTCCGCGGCGCCGATGCGGCGATAGAAGCCGATGAGATTGGTGCAACAGCCGAAGAGGACGTGCTGGCAGTTGTCGATGACCTCTCCGACGCCCGGATACAGATACGAACTGGCCCGTCCGCCCAGGTAGCCACGCCGCTCGACGAGTTGCACGCGGAACCCCGCCTCCGCCAGCGCAGAGGCGGCGCTCATGCCGGCCACGCCCGCGCCAATCACGGTGACTGTTTTTGCCGGATTCTGCGGCGAAACTCTCAACGCCTCCTCCGTTCTCTGCACGGACCATTCTCTCGCATCAGGCCGACAGCCGCGCCACGGCCATGCGCGCCATTCCCACAGCCAGAATGCCGAGTTTGTGCGGCATGGGCACAGAGACGCGGCTTGAAAAGACGTCGTACTCCGCGCCCTCAATGCGCTTCAGCAGGCCATGATAGATGGAAACCAGTACCCACATTGCAGGGCGGCTCTCACGGTCGATCAGCGGCATCAACTCCTCCGCCGAGCCGTAGAAGTCTTCGGCGCGTGCAGCAATCGTCGCCAGCAGCGCGCGCTCATTGGCACTGGGCGGCGTGCCGGGCATGCGATGCAGCAGAGAATCGAGCGTAACGTCGTGGGCCGCCAGGTCTTCAAGCGGGAGATAGACGCGATTGCGCTCGGCGTCCTCGGCCACATCGCGCAGAATGTTGGTCAACTGAAAGGCGATGCCGGTTTCCTCGGCCAGTTTCTCGGCGCGGGGGTCGGAATAGCCGAAGATGCGGATGCAGACCAGTCCCACAACCGAAGCCACAAGATAACAATAGCCGTAGAGGTCCGCGAAAGTGGCGTAGGTATCGGGCGTGTCGCTCTCCACCGGCTTCAAATCCATCGTGGTTCCGGCCACCAGTTCATCCAGCAGGCTCAGCGGAATCCCGAACCGTTCCGTGGCGTCGCGCACCGCCAGAAACACCGGATCGGAAGAGTCGCCGCCGTGGCAAACGCCGCGCCAATCTGCCAGCCAGGAATCCAGTCGGCGTCGCCGCTCCTCGTGCGACAGGCTCTCGTCGTCGGCCAGATCGTCGGCCTTGCGCATGAACGCATAGATGGCGCAGATGGCGTCTCTTCTTGGCTTTGGAAGCGCGACAAATGCGTAATAAAAATTCTTCGCCTCGCGCCGGGCGATTTCGCGGCAGGCGGCGTAAGCGTCTTCCAGGTGCGAGCGATCCATGGTCACTGCTGCGCTCAAGCCGCTCTCCCCGCGGCCTTGCCCAGGCGCAGAAAGGGCAGCAGTTTGCCGCTGACCGCGCGCAGGGCGAGCGCCAACTTCGCGCCCTTGGTGATGGCCGGTCGCGCAGTGAGCACGTCGTACTCCTGGCGTTCGATGGCCCGCAAAATCTCAAGCCCGCCGCGGCTGAACAGGTCCAGGTCGAGAGCCAGGTCGCGGTTGACCATGCCAATCAGCGGGAGCCCCTGCTCGAAAAGCGAGCGGGCATAGTCCACTTCATGGCGCAGCAGCGCGCGGAATTCCGGCGTGGCAATTCCCTGCCCTATAGTCTCGTCCGTGACGCCAAAGCACTGCATGTCGTCCTGCGGCAGGTAGACGCGATCCTTGGCGAAATCCACGCTCACATCCTGCCAAAAGTTCGCCAGTTGCAGTGCGGAACAGGTTGCGTCGGCAAGCCGGAAATGTTCTTCGCTCTGCTCGCCGCAGGCGTAGAGCACCAGGCGCCCGACCGGATTGGCCGAATAGCGGCAATAGTCCAGCACTTCCTGCATGGAAGCGAAGCGCGTCACGGCCTGGTCCTGGCGAAAGGCCACCAGCAGATCGGAAAACGGTTCTTTGGGAATGGAGCAGACGCGAATGGTCTCGGCCAGCGCCACAAACACCGGATGGCGCGCGCGTCCGTCGTAGCAGGCGTCCAATTCACGCCCCCACTCATCCAGCAGCGCCAACGCCGCGGAGCGGTCGCCTACCTCGTCGCCCAGATCGTCGGAGACGCGGCAGTACGCATAGATCGCGTGAAAATGCGGACGCAGCGCCGGGGGCAGAAACCACGAGGCGACATGAAAATTTTCGTAGTGCGAGTCGGCCAGTTGTTTGCACCAGGCGCGGGCCTCGGCCAGCGTGGGCGCCACCTCGGGCATGCGGTAACTGGCGGGAAGCGCCGCCCAGCCACGGGCCAGCAGCGCTTCATTCTCCGTTTGCAGTGTTGCCGTGGTCATCGAAATCCTCAAGGCACAATGGCGGTTTTGATCTCGCTGCCTCGGTTCATCAGCTTCTCAAAAACGCGGTTGAGTTCGTAGAGGTGGGCATGCCCTGTGATAAAGGCTCCTGCCTGAAAGCGGCCTCCGGCAATCAACTCCAGCGCTTTGCGGCAAATAGCCGGCGTGTGGTGGAAAGTCGCCCGCAGCGTGATGTCGGAGTAGTGAATCCGGTTCGTGTCGAGCGTAACGTGGGTGCCCACAGCGCATCCGCCAAAGAAGTTCACCGTGCCGCCCTTGCGCACCATTTCAACCGCTTCTTCCCAAGCCTCGGGCACGCCTACAGCCTCAATAGCAATATCCACGCCGCGATTCTTGGGTGTGAGAGCGCGCGTATCGCGAATCGCCTTGCGAATGTTGGCCGTCTGCACCACGTGCGTTGCGCCCAATTGCTTGGCGGCTTCCACCTGGCCGTCGTGCTTGACGATGGCCACAACCTCGCAGCCGGCCAGCGCGGCAACGTGCAGCATCATCAGCCCCAGCGGTCCGCCGCCGATAATGGCCACAATGTCTCCCGGATGGGGGCGCGAGTCCTCAAAGCCATGCACCGCGCAGGCCAGCGGCTCCGTCAGCGCCGCGTGTTCCAGCGGCACATGGTCCGGAACGTGAAGCGTGTTCTTCATGACGATGCGTTCGGGAATGCGAATGAACTCCGCATACGCGCCGTTGTTGAAGAGCAGGTCGTCGCAGAGATTCTCTTGTCCGCGTGCGCAAAAGTAGCACTGGCCGCACGGAGCGGAATTGAGAGCGACCACTCGGTCGCCGGGAACAAACTCCGTGACGCCTTCACCAGCCTCGACCACGGTTCCAGCCAGCTCATGGCCAAACAACGCCGGGGGCACAATCATGCGCGCATGATACCCCCTGCGAAAAACCTTCAAATCCGTGCCGCAGGTCAAGGCCGCCCCAACGCGGACAATCAACTCGCCCTTCGCCGCCTCGGGAAACGGAACTGCTTCTATGCGAACGTCTTCACGACCGTGGAGGATTGCAGCCTTCATGGTTGTCGCCATCAGGTTCCTCCTAATCTGCCCCCGCCCCGGAGACAGGCTCAATCATAATCTTCATTGAGTCCCCCTGCGGGTGCGAAGCTACTTCAATCGCTTCCACTGCTTGTTCCAGCGGAAAGCGGTGCGAAATCAGTTGTGTCAAATCGAATCCATTCCGATAGTCGCCCAGGACCAGGCCGGTCACTTCATCCAGAATCTCGAACGAGGACGAGTAGGAACCAAGCAAAGTTTTCTCGTCCATGCACACTGCGCCGGGGTCGATAATCGCCTCGCCGTGCTGGGTTTGCGCAAACAGCATCACCCGGCCGCCATGCCGTGCCGCCGCCATCGCGGTCTTGATCAGAGCGCTGCCGCTCACCGCCAGAATCACGGCATCCGCACCGCGACCGTCGGTTGCAGCAAGCGTGCGCTCCACCACATCTTCTGTTCCAGCGTCAATGGGTTCGTGCAGTCCGAACTTGGCCGCAATCCTATGCCGCTCGGGATAGAGATCGGAAGTGAGCACGCGCGCCCCGGTGCGCCGCGAAAGTGCGGCCAGCATCAAGCCAATCGGCCCCTGCCCAATCACCAGAACCGTGTCGTCCGCGGCCAGATGGAGCAGCTTGACGCCCTTCAGAACCGTGTTGACCGGCTCGATAAAAGCCGCCTGTTCGAAAGGCACGCCGTCGGGAATCCGTACCACCCCGCGGTTGGCCACGATCCAGTCCATCACCCGGATGTACTCGGCAAAGCCGCCTCCGGAGGGCTCAAGCCCCGCCGTCACGCCGACTTTCTTGTAGAGCTCGCACTGCGCCGGCGTCTGCTTGCGGCAGTAATAGCACTCCCCGCAGGGAACGTGATGAAACACCATCACCCGGTCGCCGATCTTGAAGTTGGTAACGCCCTCGCCCACCCGCACAATCGTGCCGGCCATCTCATGGCCGAAGATGCGCGGTGCGGAATGCGAGCCGGTGTGGATCTTTTTCAAGTCCGTGCCGCAGATACCGCACGTTGCGATTTTGACCAGCAATTCGCCGGCGCCGATCTCGGGAACAGGGACCGTTTCCAGGCGCAGGTCGTTCTTGCCGTAGTAAACGACAGCCCGCATGGTGGCGGGAATCCGGGGCTCGATCTGGCTTTCAGCGTTTGAGATTTGGGTAGCCATTCCGCTTCCTGATAGAAGAACTTTCATCGAGATAATCGAGCAGATTCACTGCCAGGTTTCCGGCAGCCTTTCTACTATTTTCGCCCATCCGCATCAGTCGCGGCCAGTGCCACGGGCGGATGAGCACAAAAAGAATGAACCGGGCCAGATGAAAATGCCCGCTTGCTGAAATAAAGCGATTGAAATCAGGTAGCTTGTCCCGGAAACCGTCGCTAACTCCCTTGATGCAATCGAAGGGAATGCCGCGCATCGCTGCCAGCCGCGCCACGCCGGATGCTTCCATATCCACCATGGCGGCAGAGTAAGTCGTGGCCAGCCTCTGCTTCTCACGTTCGTCAGCAACTTTGGAACAGGTGACCAACCAACATTCACCAGCTTGCGTGCCAACCGGAAAGCGCTCGCCGGTGCGCGCGTCGATCACGCCAGAGACGCGGTAAACCTGCCCGGGCAGAAACTCCTCGCGCAGGGCTCCTGTCCATCCGGTAGAAATCACTTGAGAAATGGGACCGCCTTTTTCGACTTCTGCAAAGGCCCGTGTCGCTGCCTCCACGCCCGCTCCGGCATAGGCAGCAATCCACTCACCGTCATCGTAGCGCCAGCGCCAAAGATGAACGCCGTTGCGGGTTTCGTGCTGCCAGCCACGCACCAGTGGCTTCAGCTCGCCGGCCATGGCGGCGATGATTGCGACTCTTGTCATGCCGGAGGCGCGTATCCATTCGCGCGGAACCACTCGATGGAGGCGCGCATGGCCGGATAAACCGGCGCGATGCGGAAGCCCAGTTCCTGCTGCGCGTGGGCGCTCGAGGCGTACATCTTCTTGCGCCCCATGCGCACCTCTTCCAGCGTTGCGCGGGGCTCCTTGCCACGGATGCGGCCGGTGATCCACTCCTCGAAAAACGCGTAGGTGGCGGCGACAGCGAAAGGAATTTTCATCGTGGGCGACGGAATGCCCGTAATCGCCGACATCTTGTCCAGAATCTGCTTCAGAGTCAGGTTCTCTCCGCCCAGAATGTAGCGATGCCCCGACTGTCCTTTGGTCAGCGCTGCCACGTGAGCTTTGGCCACCTCGGCCACATCCACCAGGTTCAGCCCTGTGTCCATGTACGCGGGGAACTTGCCCTTCAGAAAGTCCACAAAAATCTGGCCAGTAGGCGTGGGCTTGGCGTCGTTGGGACCAATGGGCGTGGTGGGGTTGAGGATAATCACCTGCTGCCCGTCCTGGGCCGCGGCAATGGCCTGCTGCTCGGCCATGAACTTCGACCGCTTGTAGTGGCCCACCATGTCGGCCAGCGAAACCGGCGTGTCCTCGTTGATGACGATGCCGTCGGTGCGGAAGTGCATGGTGGCTACGCTGGAGGTGTAGACCACGCGCGGCACGCCGGCCTCACGCGCCAGCCGCAACAGATCGCGCGTTCCATCTACGTTGACGTGGTACATCGCATCGGGGTCGCGAATCCAGAGCCGGTAGTCGGCAGCAACATGAACCACTGCATCGCACCCGGCCAGCGCGGGAGCGAACGACTCGGGGTGAGCCAGGTCGCCCACGTGCGTCTCTCCGTCAATGCCTTCGAGGTGGTCAAGATTGCTGGTCTTGCGCACCAGCATGCGCAGCTCTGCGCCCTCGGCGGCCAAGGCTCGCGCCACATGATGGCCTACAAAACCAGTCGCGCCTGTAAGGAAAATTTTCATGGTTTTAGCGATGATAGCAGCGTGAGCGAAGTGAGGAGGTAGAAGCGAGGGTCACGCCGCATCGACCGGAGTTACCAGAGCTTTTCATTCGGTCCAGCTTTGCATTGGCTAACCGGCTGCGGACGCTTCCGGTCAAAGTCGGTGGTCCAGCATTCATTCAGCACCGAACAATAGCAGGCATGAAAACTGATGTCGTCGGCATCCCTGGCACGATTGAACTCATTGAAGAGATCCAGGCCGCCCTTACCCGGCTTGATGGAAACAGGGACAATCTCCTCATGGGCCGGAAGAACAGTTCCCGAGACATTGGAATAGCGAATCTGCGTCCCTTCGTCCTTATTCGCCTTGAGAAAAGTGGCGGCGCAACAAGCACGCAACAGCGCATTTTCTTCCAAATAAACGACGCCCTTGTAGCGTACTTCAAATCGATCGATAATTGCGGGCCCTACCCCGCCATTGCCGAGGACCTCACGAAACATCGGCTTGCCCGATGGGTCGAATTCAGATCCGGAAATTTTCAGAAGCGGCATGGTGCTGGCCTCGACCATCTTCTGGTTCTGGTCCACCATCCGCTCCATCGTCCTGCCGTGCTCGACAGAAACAAACAGCGAGACAACCGAGATGAAAATGGCACTTATACCGACAATCAGATCAAGCCATGGAATGCCGCTTCCGTGGCCATGATGGCCGTGCGCGTGCTCCATCTCAGGCATCAATCCCGGCACTTCACCCTCCTCACTCGCTTGCACGATCTCAGGTGACAATTCCGGGATTTCTTCATTCACGATGCCGTCTTTCATTTCGCATCTTTGAAACACGCCCTAACACTATCAGAAACAGAAGAGTGAGCGTGCACTCATCCAGCGTTACTCCAACGTATCCGGCTTAAGGCCAATATTCTTCTCGCCTGCCGCTTTCTTCTCATTGTAGGCCTTCACCCAGTCCTCCCAGTGCTTGCCGGCGGCGCGGTCCTTGCCGCTGAATTCCAGGCGGGCAATCTCCGCATAGCTCAGCTTGAGCTTTTCCGTAGCTTTGGGGGTGAAGTACTGCACATACGAATCAGCCAGCGTAGCGCCGGTGCGTCGATTGAAGATGAAGGCTTCAATCCGCTCACCGCTCTTGAGCGTGAGAGTTATGTCGCCGCGATAGTCGAAGGCCTTTTCGAGGGCCTGGCGCAGTTCATCTTCGCTTGCCACCTCGGGTACCCAGCCCTCCAGGTTCTCATGCTCTGCGCCGGGAGCAAGCTCCAGCGCCTCAACCTGTGCCAGGGTATATTTCATCACTTCGGCGCTCATGCGTGGGTCTCCTCAAGGCTGTTCGCGGGTTCTTCAATCTGCACCAGCGAAGCCGGTGCATGCGCCTTAACCTCGTCCAGCAGCTTCAGCGCGCCCGCATCGGGATATTTATTGAAGTTGCCGCGAACCATGGCCAGGAATCCCTTCCACGAACCAAAGCCATCGATAATCGCAGGCGTCTCGTAGCCGCAACTAACCATGCAGTTGGCGCACTGGGGGTTGCCGCTGGCCACGCCGTATTGCTCCCACGCCGTGGTCTCCAGCAGTTCCTTGTAGCTGTCGACGTAGCCGTCCTGAAGCAGATAGCAGGGCTTCTGCCAGCCAAACATATTGAAGGTCGGCATGCCCCACGGAACGCATTCATAGGTCCGATTACCCATCAGAAATTCCAGAAATAGCGGCGACATGTTGAACTTCCATGTCGGCTTGCGGTTCGACAGAATAGCGCGGAACAGCCGGCGCACACGGGCGCGGCCCATGAAGTGATTCTGGTCCGGAGCCTTGTCGTAGCTGTAGCCGGGCGAAAGGATGATGCCCTCCACGCCCATGCCCATCACTTCGTCAAAGAAGGCGCGCACACTATTCGGATCGGTGCCGTCGAAGAACGTTGCGTTGGTGGTCACGCGGAAGCCGCGCTTCACAGCCTCTTTGATGCCCTCGACGGCGATATCGTACCCGCCTTCGCGGCAAACCGAGAAGTCGTGGTGCTCGCGCTGCCCATCAAGATGCACCGAGAAAGTAAGATACTTCGACGGCGTAAACTCCGGCAGGCGACGCTTGAGTTCGAGCGCATTCGTGCACAGGTAGATGTACTTCTTGCGCGCAATCAAGCCGTTCACAATCTCAACAATCTGCGGATGCAGCAGCGGTTCTCCACCGGGAATGGAAACCATAGGCGCGCCGCACTCGTCCACCGCGGCAAAACACTCCTCGGGGGTGAGCTGCTTTTTCAGAATATGGGGCGGATACTGCACCTTGCCGCAGCCGGCGCAGGCCAGGCTGCAGCGGAACAGAGGCTCCAGCATCAGCACCAGCGGAAAGCGCTTGGTGCCGGTCAGCTTCTGCTTCAACACATACGTGGACACCGTCCACATCTGGGAGATAGGAATAGCCATCTTTAGATTATCCTCCAACGCCGAGAGCGGCGCGTTCCATGGCCCGCTTGTAGCCGGTCAGGGCCATCAGCGGGAAATACTGGCGATACATGTGGTAAGCCAGGTAAAAGACGCGGGGGAAGCCCGTTCCGGTGATGATGCTTTGCCGCACGGCTCCCTCCCCCATGGACTCGTCCCAACTGCCCTCTTGCTCCTGCCGCGTCAGCAGCCAGCGAACGCCCTTGGCCAGTGAATCGGAGCGGTCGTCGCCCGCGGCCAGCAGGCCCAGCAGCGCCCACGCCGTCTGCGAGGGGGTACTGATTCCAACCCCGCGGATGTCCGGATCGTCGTAGCTGCCGCAGGTCTCGCCCCAGCCGCCATCGGGATTCTGCACCATCCGAATCCACTCGGCGCCCTGCTGCACTTGCGGTTCCAGATGATCCACGCCAATCGCGTCCAGTCCCCGCAGCACCAGGAAAGTTCCGTAGATGTAATTCACGCCCCAGCGGCCAAACCAGCTTCCATCCGGCTGCTGTTCGCTGAAGATGAACTTGATGGCCTTCTCCACGCGCTTGTCGCCGCGCGCAAAGCCGTAGCTGGCCAGCATCTCCAGAATTCTTCCCGTAATGTCCACCGTCGGCGGATCCAGCATCGCATTGTGATCGGCGAAGGGAATGTACTGGAAGATCATCTTGGTGTTGTCTTTGTCGAAGCTGCCCCAGCCACCGTTCTTGCACTGCATGGCGAATTCCCACTCGATGGCGCGCTGCGTGACCTCGTGCTGATAGCGCTCGCGGGGATTGTCCACCTTGTTCAGCGCCAGCAGCACCTGCGCCGTATCGTCGGTGTCGGGATAAAACTCGTTGTTGAACTCGAAGTACCAGCCGCCCGGCTCCGTATTGCGAACCTTCACGGCCCAGTCGCCCTTGTGGCGAACTTCCTTTGAAAGCATCCAGTCGGCAGCCTTGATCATGCGCGCATCGTTGCGCGGCACGCCCGCCTCGCCCAGCGCGAACAGCGCCTGCGCGGTGTCCCACACCGGAGAAACACACGGCTGCATGCGGAAGGTTGGCTCCGGTATCGTGTCATTGGCCGGCTCTTCGATGCCCAGCTTTTCAAACTCGTCCCGCGCCCGAATCACCTGCGGATCGTCCTCGGAGTAGCCCAAACAACGCAGCGCAATAATGGCATTCAGCATGGCCGGATAAATCGCGCCCAGGCCGTCGGTCATCTCCAGCCGCTCCAGCAGCCACTTCTCCGCGTGCTTCAGAGCCAGCCTGCGCAGCGGACGAAGATGGACGGCTTCCGCCACGTGCATCACCCGGTCCAGAATGATGAAGAAATTGCGCCACGAAACGATCGATTTCCGGTCCAGTTGCAGCCGCAGATCCGCGTTGGCGCGCCCGCCCACAAAAAGCTCATCGATTCCCTGCTCCGGCGGAAGCTTCTTGAAAGGCTTCTTGGCGTACATGATCGCCAGCGGCACAAGGATCGAACGCGACCACGAAGAAATCTCGTAGATGTTGAAGTAGAACCAGTTGGGAAACAGCACGATCTCCGGCGGAATGGCCGGGACCGCATCGTAGTCGTACTCGCCCAGTGAGCAGAGATACATCTTGGTGAAGGTGTTGCACGCCACCACGCCGCCATGCGCCAGAATCCACGCCCGCGCCTTGGCCATGCGTGGCTCGTCGGCGGTCAGGCCCATGATCTTGCCCGTGGAGTAGCACTTCACCGTGAGCGAAATGTTGCCCGGCCCACCGGGATAGATGCTCCAGCTTCCATCCTCGTTCTGGTAGCGCATCATCTCGGTAAACGCGCGCTGCAGCCGTCCCGGATCGCCGCTCTCAAGCACCGTGTGCAGATAGATGTAGTCGGCCTCGAGCATGGAATCGGCTTCGAGTTCCCCACACCAATAGCCTTCGGGATGCTGCTGGGAGAGCAGGAAGTCCCGGGAGCGGCCAATCGCGGATTCCACATCCGCCAAATCCGCATCCAGCCGCCCAAACCTGGGTGCCGCGGTTTGCGTCATTCCCTGCTTTGCTTTCATGCGCTTTGAAATGCCTCAGTTTCTGTCCGGAGATCCCGGATCAAAGGCCCGTTGCACCAACCCGTATTGGGTCGTGACGGAGCCGAGCCCACCCCAGCTATCCAGCAACTCTAATCGAACAGCTGGGAGTACGGGCCTGGTTTTTTTGACGCCTGGCGCCCCTGCCGGTAACCGCACAGCATGGGCGCGGATTCCGGACTACCCTACGTGCACAGCGTCTCCGCCACCTGCGCTGCCGATGGCCTGAACAATCTCCGGCGGCAGCCCAAAACGCACGTTTTCCGGCATGACTTCAACCTCTTCGACGCTTCCGAAACCGTTAAGTCGCAAATAATTTACGACATCCTCGACCAGTACTTCGGGAGCCGAGGCACCGGCCGTCACAGCGACCGTGTTTACATCCTTGAGCCATGCAGGATCGATGGCTTGGGAGTTGTCGATCAGGTAGCCAATCGTCCCCAGATTGCGGGAGACTTCCACCAGGCGGTTGGAGTTGGAGCTGTTGGTCGAGCCCACCACCAGCACCAGTTCTGCATTGTGCGCCACATTTCTTACAGCAACCTGCCTGTTTTCAGTGGCGTAGCAAATGTCCTGGGAGTGCGGGCCGACGATATTGGGGAACTTTTCCTTGAGCGCATGAATAATGTCCCGCGCCTCGGCCAGCGAAAGCGTGGTCTGCGTCAGGTAAGCCACCCGGTTCGGGTCTGGAATTTGAAGCTCTGCCACTTCCGCCACATTCGAAACCACTTGCGTCACATCCGGGCATTCGCCCAGCGTGCCTTCGATCTCGTCGTGGTCGCGGTGGCCGATCAGCACCAGCGAGTAGCCCTGCTTGGCAAACTTGACGGCCTCAATGTGAACCTTGGTCACCAGCGGACAGGTGGCGTCGATCACCTTCAGGTTGCGCCCCTTGCTCACCTCGCGGACCGCGGGCGAGACGCCGTGGGCCGAGTAGATCACGCGCTGGCCGTCGGGCACATCGTCAATCTCATGGACAAAGATCGCGCCCTTCTCCGCCAATTCATTGACAACATAGCGGTTATGGACAATTTCCCGGCGCACGTAGATGGGCGCGCCGAAGGTTTCAAGGGCGATCTTCACAATATCGATCGCGCGCACCACTCCGGCGCAAAAGCCTCTCGGCTTCAGCAACAACACCCTCTTCTGACTGGGGGAAGTCCCGGCGGGAGTACCGTTCGAGGAGGAATCGAGGACAGTTGTGGTCACTCGTTCAGTATACCAAGTACTTGGTTCAGAGGTGGGGAATCGCGCACCTGGCCAGTACTACAGTTGTACTTCGGAAAACACGGAGGGAGCAGGGGGCTTCAGCCCCCTGAATCAGCCGCTCTTTGAGGGGGCCTTCAGGCCCGGGCAGTTCAGGAAACCCCGCCAATCAGGGATCTACAACTGAAGTACAAGGGCCCTTGGATGAACATCTCCTATTGCTCCAACTGATCCCGTTCCCCTCCAAACGGAGGATTGACCGCAACAGAGGACCAATCGCGGTCTTCCCGTAGGGAAGAAATGAAAATAGCCCGGGGTGGAGCGTAGCGCAACCCCGGGACAGCATCACAATCATGTTTTTCGCGCCCCGTAGGGCCGCGCAGCGACCTTTCTTCGGCGCTGCACCAACCTTGATGCAATTGCCCTACGCAACGCACGGACCGCCGAAGACAGTTGGCGCCACCGCCGTTGCTTGCAGATCATTAAGGGCAGCGCGCGCACAATAAAAATATGCCTCTCCCTCCCGGTACCGACCTGGAGGGAACGGAGGGACAGAAGAGGTACCCTACCCCCCGGGGGTCGTTCCCTTTTTGTTCGCTTTTAAAGATTAAACACACCTATATCTACTTTATTTTGTGCTTTTTGCAGCGCGCAAAAAAACCACACCGCCAGCAAAAGCCCTTCACGTGACTTTATAAGTCCAATGGAATCAACGCGAGCACTTGAGAAAATCGGCGGAATTTCGAGCATTTTGCCGAAAATCGCGCCATTTTCACCCATTTTCAAGCCTCATTTTCCTTGGAGAAAACGGAATTCGCCAGCCTCCAAGGCCACAGCAGAGGACTCTCCGTCAGCCTCGTTCGCAAAGCTTGTTCGCCTCGCGAGTCTCCTCGAAACCTCAATCCGCAATTCGATCCGGATCAGTGCGCTTGCTTCGACCCAAGAAGAACCGGCTGAGCCACAAGTTCTTCAAAAAGCGTCCGATAGTGGATCATCGCCTGGCGCAGCTCTTCCGTGGTGGCCTGGCCTTTCGTCTGCAGCAGCGCGATCCTGTGGGCGGAACGGTAGTTCGCCGTGACCTGCGGATGATCCACGGAGACGTCGGCGGCGCGCTGTTCAAAGTCGCTCACCGGGTAGCCGCGAGCCGTCATCACATCGCGCAGCAACTGGTCGGCCTCGGTCACCGCACTGGCGGGACCGTCCACAAAGTGAGCCTGCACTTTTTCCCAGGCTGCCAGAAAGCGGTCATGATCGCCGGGGGCCAGCGGGCGCACATGGAGCGCTTCGACGCGATCCACGCGCTCTTCAAGTTTGGCCTCGGCACTCCGCCGGCCGCCGCCATCTTTCATGGCGCGCTCGTACTCAGTGGCGCCGAACTGTGCGCGCAAATGCGCCGTCCGCCGTTTTTGCAGCACAATCACCGTCGCGATCACGGCAATCACAAGCACCACGCCACTGATGATTGCGGCCCATTGCAAATTGCTCAGGTCCGGAAGTTCCATCACTGACCTCCAATTCAGGCTTCACTCGCTCTCCCGCGTGGGGAAAAAAGGGTCGAGAGTCACCTCACTGAAGTGGATGATAGGGCGCTCGCAGGGTGTCATGGCTGGTCAGTCTTGCTCATCTCCGCACCAATTCACGACCGCAACCAGCCGGGCGAAGTAACGCCGCCGTCAGCGCGAGAAATATCTCTTGGCGGTTACAGTCCTAGCGGCTGCTCGCAATCATCTGCGCGGCGTGTTGCAGGCTGGTTTCGGTCACTTTGGCGCCGGATAACATGCGTGCCACTTCATGGGTCCGCGCGCGGTCGTCCAGCAGGCTGACTTTGGTGCGAGTGCGCCCTTCGGATTCGCGCTTGTCGATGAGGAAGTGCTGGTCGGCGAAGGCGGCAATCTGCGGCAGGTGAGTGACGCACAAAACCTGCTGGCCGCGGCCCAGGCATTTGAGTTTGTGGCCCACGGCTTCGGCCGCTCGTCCGCCGATGCCGATGTCGATCTCATCGAAGACCAGCGTGCGCGGGGTAAGGTTTTTCGTTCTCGGCTTGGCGGAGCCTTCTTCCACGCTCACTTTCAGGGCCAGCATGACGCGGCTCATTTCCCCGCCGGAGGCGATTTCATCGAGGGCCTTCAGGGGCTCGCCGGGGTTGGTGGAGATGCGGTATTGCACCTGATCCCAGCCGTGCGTGGTCCAGTCCGACGGTCGCACGCTCTCGGTAACATCGACTTCAAATCGGACCTTCATGGCCAGGGAATTGATCTGGCTTTCGGCAAGCTTGGCCAGCTTTTGTGCGGCGGCTTTGCGCTCGGCGGTGAGGGAGCCGGCAGCTTTCCGATACGCAGCGGCCGCCTCCTCCAGATCCTTGCGCAGGACCTTGAGCAGCTCGTCGCGGTCTTCCACTTCGGCCAGTTTGCGGACCACATCCACTCCGAAGGCAATGACCTCCGCAACGGTGGGTCCGTATTTGCGCTTCAGGTGGTCCAGCAGAGCAAGCCGGTCTTCGATTTCGGCCAGACGTTCCGGGCTCGCGTCCAGTGTCTCCGTATAGTCGCGGAGGCTGGCGCTGATGTCGCCCACCGTGGCGCGGACCGATGCAAGCTGTTGCACAGCCTCAGCGAAGCGCGCGTCGTAGCGGGCCAGTTCCTCCACATTGCGCAGAGCGGCGCGCAGAGAGCCTTCGGCGGAGGATTCGCCCTCGTAGAGCTGCTCGAAGGCGCCCATCGCGGCCGTGTAGAGTTTTTCAGCATTGGCCAGCACGCGCTTTTCGGTTTCGTGGGCCTCGTCCTCGCCGGGAACCAAATGCGCCGCTTCGATCTCCTTGCGCTGGTAGTTCCACAGATCGACCATGCGCAGCCGGTCCTGCTCGCCCTGCAGAAGTTCGTCGAGCCTGGTTGCGGCCTGGCGCCAAAGGCTGTGCGCCTGGGCCACCGAGTCTGTCGAAATCCCGCCGAAGCGGTCGAGGAGGGTACGCTGCTGGGCCTGGTCGAAGCTGGAGACGGTCTCGCTCTGGGCATGGACCAGTGCGAGCTCAGGAGCAAGCTGGCGCAGAACGGCCACCGTGGCGGGCTGATTGTTGACGAAAACCCGGCCCTTGCCGGTCGAGAGGATTTCGCGGCGCAGAATCACTTCGGTGCCGCCGGGGTCGATCCCGTTCTCTTCGAGAATCGTCTCGGCGCCGGGAGTGGACTCGAAGACGCAGGAAACAACCGCCTTGTCGGCGCCGTGGCGCACCACGTCGGCAGAAGCTTTGCCGCCCATCAACAAAGCCAGCGCATCCACGAGGATGGATTTGCCCGCACCGGTTTCGCCGGTGAGCAGATTGAGGCCGGGACCAAAGACGGCAATGGCGTGATCGATGACGGCGTAGTTCTCAGCGCGCAACTCAACGAGCATGTTGGAGCAAACCTCGCGAAAATGGGACGGCGGTCTGGGTTTCGTGGTTTCCCACCCTCCCGAGAAAGTGGCGAGAGAACGGGGCGCGAAATTCCTGCAGGACTTCCGATCCCGGACTCGTTGCTGTTGCAACTTGCCACGGGAGTTACGGCGCTCACTGCCAGCAAAAAGCGCAACGGGAATCCGAGCGCAGCATAGCACGATTGGCCGCCCAATTGACCTCGGGATGAGGGCGGAAGGCCACAGATGGACCACATCGATAACTTGGAGCGCGTCTCGCCGTCTGTTTCCGAGCGCAGCATAGCACGATTGGCCGCCCAATTGACCTCGGGATGAGGGCGGAAGGCCACAGATGGACCACATCGATAACTTGGAGCGCGTCTCGCCGTCTGTTACCGTTGATAGTGAGGTGAACACCGATTTTGACTGCTGTCATCGTCCTAATGCTGCAGGCCGATAGCGGCGCGGCCCAGGGGACGCCGTCGCTGGCCCAGGGTTCGAATGCGCTGCTTGAGATGGTCATGAACAACGGCCCAGTGGGGTTGGCCGTGCTGGTGGTGCTGCTCTGCGCCAGCCTCTACTCATGGACCGTGATTCTGGGCAAGATCTCCACTTTCCGCAAAGCGACCCAGGAGAGCCGGAAATTCATCCGGGCGTTCCGCAAAGCAAGCCGCCTGCAGGAGATTGCGGTGCTGGCTGCGGACTACAAGCTGAGCCCGCTCGCAGGCGTCTTTGAAGATGTATACGAAACCTACAAGCGGCAAACCGGTGGTTCTGGCCCGCCGCGCAACCTGGTTCCGCTGGAGCGCTCGGCACAAACGGCTGCCAGCGAAGCGGTAAACAACCTGGAGCGGCGCATGACCTGGCTGGCGACCATTGCCTCCGCCAGTCCGTTCGTCGGTCTCTTCGGCACTGTCATGGGCATCGTGAATGCCTTCCACGGACTCGGCGAGGCGGGAACGGCAACGCTCCGGGCTGTGGCCCCCGGCATCAGTGAAGCCCTGATCGCCACTGCGGCTGGCCTGTTTGTGGCCATCCCGGCACTGGTCGCGTACAACCAGTTCTCGGCGCGCATCCGCAACTTTGCCTCCGCGATCGACGACTTCTGCCGCGAGCTGCTGAACTCCCTTGAAGAGATTCCGGTGCGCGTGGCTCCTGCGGCGCGGACCGCAATTCCCGAACCCACCCGGGAGGTGGAGCGTGGCCTTTACAAGTAGCAACGGCCAGACCCGGAGTTCGCTGGCCGACATCAACATCACGCCGCTGGTGGACGTGGTGCTGGTGCTGCTGGTGATCTTCATGATTACCGCGCCGGTGCTGCAATCGGGAATCGAAGTGGCTGTGCCCAAGACGCGCACGGTGAAAGAGATTACCGAGCAACGGCTGGTGGTGACGATTGACCGCGACCAGGAGGTCTTTCTGGGCGACCAGGCGGTCAACGTCCACGAACTGGGGCAGAAGCTCCACCAGAGAGGCGCCGACCCCGCCAAACAGGTGATTTATCTGCGTGCCGACGAGCGGGTTCCCTTCGGTGTCTTCGCCAGCGTGATGGACGAAGTCAAGCAGGCCGGGATCACCAACATTTCCATTGTGACGCAGCCGCTCGACACCAAGAGCGCAGCGACGACCGGGAACTAGGGCCTTCAAGGGAGAGTCACAAACAAGCCATGGGCACTCTTGCGCAACGCGGCGAGCAACTTGAGCAGGAACTCACACCGGAGCCGGTAGCGGCGCCGGCCATGGGTTCGATTGCGCTCCATGGTGCGCTGGCCTTGGGCATCGTGCTCTACGGGATTCTCGGCGGCTATTTTCACGGCAGCATCTGGGGTAATCCGGGAAGCGGCGGGTCGATCCAGGTGAACCTGGTGAGCAGCGCCCTGCCGTTACCTGCCGATCAGCCTCGCAACGATAACGTGCTGGCCACCGATACGCCGAGCCAGGCGCCAGCTGCGCCCACTCCCAAGGAAAAACAGGCGGCCGATGAGACCGCCATTCCCATCTCCAGTAAACAGAAACAGGTCCAGATTCAGAAGCAGAGCGCGCCCAAGACGCCACCGCACCAGACTGTGTCGAAGATGGAGAACCGGGCACAGTACGGAGAGCAAGCGGGCTCGTCGATGCCGCGGTCCATGCAGTCGCAGGGCGGTTCAAACGGACCAACCTCCGTGGGCGACGGAGATTTCGCCAGCCGCTTTGGCTGGTACGTAGACGCCATCAACCGCAAGATGGCCACCAGTTGGAACAAGCTGGAAGTGGACTCGCGTACGCCCAAAGGCGCGCGGGTTTATCTGGTCTTCACCATTCGCAAGGATGGAACCCCGAAAGACCCACAGGTCGACCGGTCCAGCGGCAGCCCGACGCTCGATCGCTCCTGCATTCGCGGCGTACAGCGGGTGGATACCTTCGGGCAGCTCCCATCGTCTTATAATTCAAGTACGTTGAAGGTCTCCTATTTTTGCGAGTACTAGCATCGGTTCCACAGTGGGCAGAATGAAGGCTGTGGGATTCGATTCGACCGGTTGCAAGGTCCAGACGATTTCACCGGGCCGCACGACTGCCCCCGCCAGACAGTCCGGTCTTTACCAGGAAGGATTGCTCATCGCATGAAGGCATTTTCCCGGCTTCTGCCCTTTTCTCTTGTCGCCCTGCTCTCTTTTTCGGCTTCCTCCTTGCCGGCCCAGGACTGGGTTCACACCGGAACCAATCTCGGCAATGAACGCATCCGGCTGGCGGCCGCGGATCTCAAGCCGGTAGGCAGCGACCCACAGACGCCCGCACTGAAGGCGGCTTTCGACGCCACGCTTTACGGAGATCTGGCCAACGCCGGCATCTTCGATCTGGTGTCGAAGAGCCTCGCTCCGCAAGCCACCCCCGGCGCTCCGCAGGAGATCAACCTGGCGCAGTGGTCGGCCGCACCGTCGAGTGCGTCGATGGTTGCCTTTGGCGCGCTCTCGGCAACCAACGGGCGGCTGGTGGTCTACGGGTGGCTCTTCGATGTGCGCAACACGGTGAGTCCGCAGGTGCTGGGCAAGCAATACAATGAGGCCGCCAGCACGGACATGGCGCGCACCGTCGCCCATCGCTTTGCCGATGAAATCATCTACCGGCTGGGCGGAGGCATCAACGGCATCGCCGAAACCAAGATTTACTACATCAGCACGCGCACCGGAACCAAAGAAATCTGGGCGATGGACTACGACGGGCAAAACGAGCACCAGGTCACGCACCTGGGCAGCATTTCGCTCTCCCCGCGCATCTCGCCAGACAACACCCGCGTTGCCTTTGCTACGCTGGACCGCCAGGGTTGGTCCGTGCGCATGTATTCGCTGGAACTGGGGCGCATGGTGAGTTTCCCCGGCGGCACTGCCGGAGGAAGCAACCAGACTCCGGCCTGGTCCGGAGACGGAGCAAAGATCGCGTTTTCCTCGTCGCGCTCGGGCGATCCCGAAATCTACATCGCCGATGCGAGCGGATCGAATCTCCGCAAAATCACGTCATTCCGCGGTCCCGATGTCGCTCCAACGTGGAACCCGCGCACCAATGCGCAAATTGCCTGGGTCAGCGGGCGCACCGGCCTGCCACAGATTTACATCATGGATCAGGATGGAGCCAACATTCAGCGCATGACCGACGGCGGATATGCGGTCTCGCCCTCGTGGTCGCCAGACGGACAGCTTCTCACCTTCAGCTGGAATCGCAAATACGGGCCGGGAGCGCCAGGCGGGCAGGACATCTACATCATGGACATTGCCAGCAAGCGTTGGCTGCAGTTGACGCACGATGCGGGCAGCAACGATTACCCCAGTTGGGCGCCGGATACCCGGCACATCGTCTTTGAGCGCTCCATTGGTGGGCACGCTCAAATCTGGACGATGTTGTCCGACGGGACCGGTCAGCACCAGTTGACGCACACCGGCAACAACTTCATGCCGAACTGGAGCTGGAAGTAACGAAAGGGTGGGAAATGCCATTGGCGACATTGTTTGTCCATGGAATATCCCGCTCAACTGCACTATGATGGTTGCGATGCCATAAGCCTGCAGGCGCTCGCGCTGAAAGGTTGAGGCGAATTGGTAAGCCGGTGCGCATTCCGTCATCGAGCCGGATGCATAAGCGGCATTGACGACAACGTTTTCCGCAAGGTGAAAGGCCGGAGCCCTTGCCCTCGAGTTCATCGTAGGGATAACCGGGCGCTGAAAGATAACAGGCCCGACCAAGCGGAAGAGATGCTCGAATTCGCGGAAGGAGTAATCCCATTGAACCGACGTAATCGTATCCTTGCACCAGTTGTTCTGCTTGTCGCTTTGGTAGCCGTCGCAGGTTGCCACAAAAAGGCACCGTTGCCTCCGGCAGCACCGCCACCGCCACCCGTTGCAGCCGCGCCCACCGCGCAGATTACTGCAACTCCCACATCCGTCACCGCCGGCGACCAGGTGCAGCTGAGCTGGCGCACCACGGATGCCTCGACGGTTTCCATCGATGGCATCGGCGATGTGCCCACTTCGGGCGTCAAGACTGTAACCCCCACGGCGTCGACCACCTACCATTTGGTTGCCCGCGGCGAGGGTGGTACGGCCGAAGCCAGCGCGCGCGTCACCGTGAATGCGCCGCCCGCGGTAGTGGTTCCGACCAACACGATGAGCGCAGAAGAAGAGTTCAAGGCCAATGTTCAGGACGTCTTCTACGATTACGACACCTATGACATCCGTAGCGATGCGCAGGGCACGCTTGCTCACGACGCCAGCTACCTGGTGAGCCATCCGGACGTGAAGGTTGTCATCGGTGGATACTGCGACGAACGCGGCTCCAACGAATACAACCTGGCCCTGGGCCAGAACCGCGCCGACGCCGCCAAGAATGCTCTGATCACGGCCGGTATCGCGGCCACCCGCATCCGTGTGGTCAGCTACGGCAAGGAGAAGCCTTTCTGCTCCGAGTCGACTGAAGAGTGCTGGCAGCAGAATCGTCGTGCCGGCTTCACAATGGACCGGTAGAACCTGAGCTGACAGTAAACAGCTGACAGCCGATAGTTGACAGGCAAATGGATGGGAATACTCCCAAGCCAGCTGCCTGTCAACTGTCGGCTGTTAGCTGTAAGCTTCTTAATGGGTGAGCAATGCTGAAAACGAACACACTTCGCAATCGCCTTCTCGCGGCAGCCATGATGGCCGCGGTTCTGGCCTGCGCGCCGGCGCCGGCGCACGCCGCATCGAAAGAGATCATCGAGCTGCAGACGCAGGTGCAGCAACTGCTGGACATGGTGCAGCGGCTACAGTCCACGATGGATACGCGCTTTGGCGTGATCCAGCACCTCGTGGAGCAGACTGCGGACGACGCCAACCGAATGACGGCTACGGTGAACGGTCTGCAGCAGAAAATCAATGCCCAGAGCGAGACCGGCAGCGGCAAGCTGGACACCGTCTCAGGACAGGTGCAGTCGCTGAACGACTCCGTGGACGAGTTGAAGTCGCGGATTGCCAAGCTCGACAAATCGATCCAGGATCTGCAGACCCAGGCGCAGAGCTCCGCACCTACGGGCGCTCCATCAGGAGCCATGCCTGCTGCCAACGGCGCCGGTGCTCCCGGCCCGGCAGCAAATCAGGCTCCTCCCTTGCAGGAAACATTCCAGGCCGCCTATCGCGACTACAACGCCGCCAAGTACGAAGTGGCCACCGGCGAGTTCCAGGATGTGATTCATTACTACCCCATGGACGATCTGGCCGGTCAGGCGCAGTTCTATCTGGGTGAGATTGCCTACCGCCAGCAGAATTACGCCGATGCAGTCAAGGCCTACAACAACGTGCTCGAAGGGTTCCCCGGCAGCCCGAGAGCCTCGACGGCGCAGTTGCGCAAAGGATTCGCGTTGCTGCAGGAAGGCAAGAAGGATGCGGGCATTCGCGAGTTGCGGCTGCTCATCCAGCGTCACCCGCAGACCCCCGAAGCGGCGCAGGCGCGCACCAAGCTGAATGGCCTGGGCGCAAAGCCTTCGGCGCGGTAGGACCCGGTAAATGTTCCATGCAACAGAAAGGCCCCGCACTTGGCGGGGCCTTTCTGTTGCATGGAACGGTGATGGCTGGGCTACATCAGTCGTCCCTGAAAAACCAATTAACCACTAAAAGAATCAATGACATAAGGGCGTCTCGTCGGGTAAAATATACTCAGAAGTCACAGAAAACACAGCAAATACCGGGAAAAACCGATGCGCCCCAA